>Ga0180220_1001292_pt1 | contig 19065 bp, 13 predicted proteins | sample eDN5th37CBELigBY_FD_151335 | JGI IMG/M metagenome (GOLD analysis project Ga0180220, IMG submission 151335) | Enriched backyard soil microbial communities from Emeryville, California, USA - eDNA 5th pass 37_C BE-Lig BY (version 2) (version 2) | ecosystem: Environmental > Terrestrial > Soil >...
GTCGAAAACGGCGTCCTCCACCAGCAGGCGCGTGCCGGCCGTACAGGTCTGGCCGTGGTTGAACAGGAAACCGCCGGCCACGCCCGGGATCGCGGCTTCCAGATCGGCGTCGGCGAAGATCACCTGCGGGCTCTTACCGCCGAGTTCCAGCGAGACCTTCTTGAGGTTGCCCGATGCGGCGTTCACGATCTTCTTGCCGACCTCGGTGGAGCCGGTGAATGCGACCTTGTCGACACCGTCGTGCGCCGACAGCGCCGCGCCGATGTCGCCGAAACCGGTCAGGACATTGACGACACCCGCGGGTACCCCGGCCGCCTCGATGACCTCGGCCAACAGCAGCGCCGTGAGCGGGGTCTGCTCGGCGGGCTTGAGGATCACGGTGTTTCCGCAGGCCAGCGCGGGGGCCACTTTGAAAGCGGCCATCACGAGCGGAAAGTTCCACGGGATGATCTGCGCGCACACCCCGACCGGCTCGCGCAGCGTGAACGCGTGGAAGCTGCTGCCGGGCGCCCACGGCACCGATACCGGGACGGTGCGGCCTTCGATCTTGGTGGCCCAGCCCGCGTAGTAGTAGAAGATCTCGGCGGCCCACGTGACGTCGACGGCCTTGGCGACGGCGACCGACTTGCCGTTGTCCAGCGTCTCCAACTCGGCGAACTGATCGGCACGGGCCGAGATGCCGTCGGCGATGCGCCACAGCATCCGCTGCCTCTCGGCAGGCGTCATCGCCGGCCACCGTCCCTCCTCGAAGGCCCGGCGGGCCGCCGCGACCGCACGTTCGACGTCTTCGGGACCGCTGCGCGGGACCGATGTGATGACCTGTTCGGTGGCGGGGTCCACCGTGTCGAAGCGACGTCCCGACGCCGCCTCGACCCACTGCCCGTCGACGAACATCTGCCGCGGGCGCGACGTGAAATCGATGGTGCGCGGATCCAGTTCTTGGCTGAGCACGGATGTCATGCACGCCATAGTCGACCCCGTTTGTGTTGCGTGTCACCACTTATTTCGAATGGATATTGCGGCCGTTGTGCATTCTCATTTGAAACCGCTCGCGAATTCTCATTTGACGTCCGGAGAATTCGCAGGATGGCACGGGCCCGGCGTCGGCAGGTGTCGGGACGCGGATTGCCACGCCGACGGGATTCTCATTTGAAGATTTTCGAGAATTTACCGACGAGCGGTGTGCCGCGCGGCCCGCATCGGATACGTTGCGACGGATGGGAGACAGACGTGGCATGCGAAGCCGCTCACCGGTCTGGGGCCTGAGGCGAGCGCAACTCTCGTTCGCCCAGGTGCTGGGTCAGTCCGTCTCCGCTGTCGCGCCGTCGGCCGTCATGGTGACGCTGCCCGCGCTCGTGATGCCCGCCGCCGGCCGGGCCACGCTGGGCGTGTTCGTGGTGACCGCGCTCCTGATGACCGCTGTCGGTTACTGCGCCGCGCAGTTCTCCACGCGCATGGTGGCCGTGAGCGGCGTGTACAGCTACACGGTCAAGGGCCTCGGACCCATCCCCGGCATCGCCGCGGGATGGTCGGTGATCATCGGCTACGCGGGAGCGGCGATGGCCAGCACGCTGGGCGCCGCGGGCTATCTCACGGCGTTGCTCAGCCGTCTCGGCGTACCCGACAACCCCGTCACGACAACACTGTTGGCCGTACTCGTCGGTGTGGTGGCCCTCGCCCTGATGGTGCGCGGCGTCCGCCTGTCGGCGCGGATCATGCTGACGGTCGAGGTTTTCGCGATCGTCGCGGCCTCGGCCGTGCTGATCATCGCGTTCACCGGATCGGTCACCGGCGGCCACGACCCGCCCAAAATGGCTGTCACCGAACCCCACTCGGCGCTGGGCTTCGCGATGTTGCTCGCGATCACCTCGTATGTGGGTTTCGAGAGCGCCGGCACGGTCGCGCGTGAGGCCCAGCGGCCGTTCGTCACGGTGACGCGTGCCATCCGCTGGACCCCCCTGGCGCTCGGCGTGCTGTACACGTTCGCCGCGGCCATGCAGTCCGCGGGCGGTATCACGGCAGGCCTCGGTTCCATCCCGATCGTGCGGATGCCCGAATCTGCCGGGGCGGGGTCGACGGCACTGTCCATCGTGATGGAACTCGGTATCACCGCGTCCTGGTTCGCATGCGTGATCGGGTCGACCACGGCCCTGTCACGCACCCTGTTCGCGATGGGCCGCGAAGGCGTCGTATCCCACCGGATCGGGCACGCGCACCAGGTTTTCCGCACGCCGCACATCGCGCTGTGTGCCGCGATCCCGTTGATCGTCGCGGTGCCGATCGGCTATCTGCTGATCTCCGGGTCCACCCGCGAGGTGCTCATCGGTCTGCTCGCGGTGTCGGCACACGGCTACATCGGCGCCTATCTGCTGGTGTGTCTGGCCACTCCGGCGTTCCTGCGGCGTATCGGTGAACTGACCGCCACACCGGTCTTCGTAGGCCTGGCGGCCGCGGCGATGATGACCGCGATCATCACCTGGGCCGCGTTCACCGTCGAATCACCGGTCTGGATCGCCACGGCCGTCTACGCTGGTCTCCTGGCAACGGGTTTCGGCGTTTTCGCACTGCGCCGCCGTATGATTCCCGATCTCGCCCACCGTGTCGGCGTGTTCGACGAAACCGTCGCCGGTGACGTGTTCGCCGATTACAACCCGTGGGAGGTGCGCCGATGAGCCCGGCGGACGGCGCGCTCTCCGGGCGCCAGCCCAAGGCGGTCCAGAGTGCCCTGCAGGTGCTCGAGGCCGTCGCACTCGCGGGTGTCGGAGTGACCGCCAAAGAGATCGCCGAGCGGTTGTCGATGCCGTCGGCCACCACCTACCGGCTGCTGAATCTTCTTGTCGCCGACGGCTACATCGTGCGTCTGCCCGATCTGTCCGGGTTCTCCCTCGGGCCGCGCATGGGTGTGCTGATCGACGCGGCCGTGACACCCACCGTGTGCACCGCGGCACGCGAACAGCTCGCGGACCTGCGACTGTCCGTCCGGTTCGGCGTGCACCTGTTCTACTACACCAACACCTCGGTGCGCATCGCCGACGCCGACGCCGAATATCCGCCTCCGGCAGAGGAATCGGTGCTCAATCACCATCTGTACGCATGCGCGGTCGGCAAGCTGTTGCTGGCCGAGAAACGCGACCCCGACGAACTGCTGTCCTATCCGCTCGGCGCGCTGACCGACCGCACCATGACGTCACGGTCGGTGCTCATCGCGCAACTCGCGGAGATCCGGGAACGCGGATTCGCGACCCAGACCGGTGAACTGCGCGACGACTCCGCGTGTGTCGCGGTGCCGGTGCGTTCGCCGGCCGGGTCGCTGGTGGCGGCCGTGGCGATGTCGGGCCGCGCCGAGCAGTCCGACCTGTTGCGACGTCAGGTTCCCACGCTGGCCGAGTACGCGGCCAAGCTGGGTCCGCTTCTGGCGTAGTGGCTTACGCTTCGAGCCCGAGAAGTGCGACGGTCTCCTCGCGCATCTGCACCTTGCGGATCTTGCCCGTGACCGTCATGGGGAACTCGTCGACGACGTGCACGTAGCGCGGGATCTTGTAGTGCGCGAGCTTGCCCGACGCGAACTCGCGGACCTTGTCGGCGTCCAGCGGCGGACGGCCGGGTTTCATCCGGATCCACGCGCAGATCTCCTCGCCGTAGCGCTCGTCGGGTACGCCGATCACCTGAGCGTCGTCGATGTCGGGATGCGTGTACAGGAATTCCTCGATCTCGCGCGGGTAGATGTTCTCGCCGCCGCGGATCACCATGTCCTTGATGCGGCCGACGATGGTGCAGTACCCGTCCTCACGCATGACCGCGAGATCCCCGGTGTGCATCCAGCCGTCGGCGTCGACGGCCTCACGGGTCTTCTCGTCGTCGTTCCAGTATCCGAGCATCACCGAATACCCACGCGTGCAGAACTCGCCGGGTTGGCCGCGCTCGACGGTCTCTCCCGTGTCGGGATCGATGATCTTGATCTCGACATGCGGGTGGACGCGGCCGATGGTCGCGGTGCGCCGGTCCAGATCGTCGTCGATCAGGGTCTGGCACGACACCGGCGAGGTCTCGGTCATGCCGTAACAGATCGCGACCTCGGCCATGTGCATATCGGCCACAACACGTTTCATCACCTCGATCGGGCACACCGAGCCGGCCATGATGCCCGTGCGCAGCGACGACAGGTCGAAGTTCGCGAAATCCGGATGCCCGAGCATCGCGATGAACATCGTCGGGACCCCGTACAGACCCGTGCACTTCTCGGATTCCACAGCCGACAACGTGATCCCGGGATCGAACCCGGGTGCCGGGATCACGATCGTGGTGCCGTGCGACACCGCACCGAGTGTGCCCATCACCATGCCGAAGCAGTGGTAGAACGGCGGCACGATGCACAACCGGTCGTCGGGCCCCAACGCGATGAGTTCGGTGACGAAGAACCCGTTGTTGAGGATGTTGCGGTGCGACAGCGTCGCTCCCTTGGGGAAACCCGTTGTGCCCGAGGTGTACTGGATGTTGATCGGATCGGTGTTGGCCAGCGTGGCCATCCGCTCGCGCAACGCCGCGTCGTCGACCTGGTTGGCGCGCAACCGATCCCAGTCGTCGTTGTCCAGGAAGACGACGTGCAGCAGGTCCGGGCACTCGGGCCGCACCTCGGCGATCATCGAAGCGTAGTCCGAGGTCTTGAACGACGATGCCGAGACCAGCGTGCGCACCCCCGACTGCCGCAGCACATAGGCGACCTCGTGCGTGCGGTACGCGGGGTTGATGTTGACCAGGATGGCCCCGACCTTGGCGGCCGCGAACTGCGTCATGATCCACTCGGCGCAGTTCGGCGCCCAGATGCCGACGCGGTCGCCCTTGTCGACGCCGAGCGCCATCAAACCCCGTGCGGTGGCGTCGATCTCGTCGTTGAGCTCGGCGTAGGTCCAGCGGCGGCCGGTGGCCACCTCGACCAGCGCCTCATGTTCCGGATAGGTGGCCGCGATGCGCTCGAAGTTGGCCCCGATGGTCTCTTCGAGGACCGGTGCACCGGTGGGTCCCGCGTCGTATGACTTCATCCCAGCAGATCCTCGTATCGGTATTCGGTAGGAATCTCCTTGCCCGTCTGATGTGCCTCGTCCTCGCGCTTGCGCAGTTCGACGCGACGGATCTTGCCGGAGATGGTCTTGGGCAGGTCGAAGAACTCGACGCGTCGCACCTTGAGGTACGGCGCCAGGTGATCACGCGCGTACTCCATGACCGCTTTCGCGGTGTCGGCGTTGGGTTCCCACCCTTCGGCCAGCGCGACGTACGCCTTGGGCACGGCGAGGCGGGTGTCGTCGGGCTGGGGCACCACGGCGGCTTCGACCACCGCAGGATGCTCGATCAGCACGCTCTCCAACTCGAACGGCGACACCTTGTAGTCGCTGGACTTGAACACGTCGTCGGTGCGGCCGATGTAGGTGATGTAGCCTTCGGCGTCGCGCGATGCGACGTCGCCGGTGTGGTAGTAGCCACCGGCCATGACAGCCGCGTTGCGTTCCGGATCGCCGAGGTAACCGGTCATCAGGTTGCGCGGACGCTTGCTCAGGTCCAGGCAGATCTCGCCCTCGTCGGCGGGCTCGCCGGTGATCGGGTCGACCAGCACCACCGGCACACCGGGCATGGGCCTGCCCATCGAGCCCGGCTTCACCGGCTGCCCTGGGGTGTTGCCGACCTGCAGGGTGGTCTCGGTCTGGCCGAACCCGTCGCGGATGGTCAGCCCCCAGGCCTTCTCGACCTGGGCGATCACATCGGGGTTGAGCGGCTCACCGGCGCCGAGGATCTCGCGCAGCCCCTCGGGCCTGGCGCCCAGGTCGGCCTGGATCAGCATGCGCCACACCGTGGGCGGTGCGCAGAACGTGTTGACTTTGGCGCGGCGCAGCTGGTTCAGCAGCGCCGGGGCGTCGAAGCGGCGGTAGTTGTAGACGAAGATCGTCGCCTCGGCGATCCACGGCGCGAAAAAGCAGCTCCACGCGTGTTTGGCCCAGCCGGGCGAGCTGATCGCCAGGTGCACGTCGCCGGGCTTCACGCCGATCCACGCCATCGTCGACAGATGCCCGACGGGGTAGCTGACCTGCGAATGCTCGACCAGCTTGGGCTTGCTGGTGGTGCCGGAGGTGAAGTAGATGAGCATGGTGTCGTCGACCGTGGTGGCACTGGCGAACCGCTGCGGCTGCACCTCGGACGCGTCGGAGTAGGCGTGCCAGCCCTCCACGGCCTCGCCCACCACGATCCGCCCGTAGTCACCTTCGACCGCCGCGAACTTGTCGGTGTCGGACGCGTTCGCGATCACGAACCGCGCGCCGCCGCGCGCGATGCGGTCCGCCAGATCGGCCGGGCCGAGCGCCCCGGTGGTCGGCATGATGACCGCGCCGAGCTTGGCGATGCCGAGCATCGCCTCCCACAACTCGACCTGGTTGCCGAGCATGAGGATCACCCGGTCGCCCTTGCCGACGCCGAGAGCCGCCAACCACGTCGCGACCCGGTCGGAGCGCTCCGCCATGTCGGCGAAACTCACCTGCGTCTCGGCGCCGTCCTCCTCCACGATCCACAGCGCGGGACGGTCGTTGCCCCTGGCGATCGCGTCGAACCAGTCGATCGCCCAGTTGAAAGTGCCGGTCAGCTCCGGAAACGCGAATGTCTCGACGGCCTTGTCATAGTCGGCGATGGTCGCGACGAGCTGATCACGGGCACTACGGTAGAGATCGGCGTTACCACTCATGGCAGCTATGCTCTACGTCACAATTGTCGACCGCTACCCCCGAAAGAGGGTGACCGCATGCGCTCGCCGCTGCTGCGGCCACGTGACGCCGACGCCGTACGGGCCGCGCTTCGCCAGATGGCCACCATTACCGAGCTTCCGTTGACCTTCGGCGGTGAGGTGCACAGCGGAACGCTGCTGCTCACGGAGTTCTTCGGGACGAGAACGAGCGCGATGCGCGGGCTTGCGGTACGGCCGAGCGCCGGTCTGGGCGGCGCGACGATGGTGGCGCGCCGGCCGATCTCGGTCGCCGACTACCGGCACGCCTCGGCCATCACCCACGACTACGACGGGCCGGTGCTCTCCGAGGGCATCCGCTCGATCCTCGCGGTGCCGGTGGTCGTCGAGGGCAAGGCACGCGCGGTGCTCTACGGCGCCTACCGCACCAGCGCGCCGATCGGCGACCGCACCGCGGCCGCGATGGTGGACTCGGCGCGCCGGCTGAGCGAGGAACTGCGCATCCGCGACGAGGTGGACCGGCGGATGCGCATGCGCGAAGCGCAGCTAGCACAGTTCGGCGCCGACGTGGCCAGTGCCGAGCAGATCCGCGAGGTGCACGCCGACCTGCGCAGGATGGCCGCGCGCGCGTCCAGACCGCTGGCCACACAGCTCGGCGAGCTGGCCGACCGGCTGGCCCGCGCACTGTCCGGTGACGCCCCGGCGGCCACACCGCTGACCGCGCGCGAGATCGACGTGCTCTCGCAGATCGCCTTGGGCTGCACCAATGCCGAGGCAGCCCAACGCCTTTCGCTGAAGCCGGAAACCGTCAAGAGCTATCTGCGCAGTGCGTCGAGCAAACTCGGCGCCCACAGCAGGCACGAGGCGGTGTCCAAAGCCCGGCGGCTGCGTCAGATTCCCTGACCGACCAAGCCCGCTAAGGCAGGAAATCCAGCAGCGCCCCGAGGAACTGGTCGCGGCCGCGTTCCGGACGATCCAGGTGCACGTAATGTGTGGCCTGCGGGAGCACGACCGTACGGACACCCGCGGCGTGCACCAGATGTCGACGCATGTCCTCGACGTCCTCGGGACGCGACCAGAAGTCGAGTTCGCTTCTGATGATCAACGTTTCGGCGGTGATCAACGAGGCGTCCCACAGTTGCCGCCCGGTGGCCAGGTAGTGGCTGTCCTCCATCGCCCCGTTGGGCGCCCGAAAGCTCGCCGGTGTGCGGCTCTCACTGGTCGGGTCGCTGGCGAGCGCTTCGCGCTGATAGGCCTCGGCCACCCGCGGATCCCGCCACAACGTCACATCCGACGCCGGAATCGACCGGTCCCACGAGGTCAGAAGCGACGGACCGTCGGACAGCCGGTACGGCCCGGATTCCGGATCGAACACGGCGAGGGTCGGATGGCCATCGGCGGCGCCGTACAGGCTGTTGTAGATCACGAGGTGGCTGACCCGGTCGGGATGCGTCGCCGCATACATGCCGGCCCAGTGCCCGCCGGTCGCCCATCCCACCAGCGCCACGCGTTCGGCACCGGTCGTGGCCGCGACGTGCTCGACGACCGCGTGGATGTCTTCGACAACTTCGTTCGAGCGCACCAGCGGCCGTCCCGTCCCCGGATCGCCGTCCATCTCCGCCGGCCGCGACGACCCACCGTAGCCGCGCGCATCCATGATGAAGGTGGGGTGACCGGCCCGAACGAGATCCTCGGCCAGCGAGTACCCGGGGACGGGCAGATCGAACGACGCGATCCCGGGGACCCGGGCGCCGTGCAGCAGAATCACCGGCACACGGTCGGCGGATTCCGTTCGCAGCGCCCGGACCGCGACCTCGACGCCGGGTGCACTGCCCACCCTCGTGTCGGTTCTGGACAGCTCGCCGGTCGACTCACCGGACCTCGTCTCACATGCGGTCGCAAACATCACCGCCAGGAAAGTCGCGGCCACGGCCAGTCGGTTGGCAGCTCTCATGGCGTCCGACGGTAGAGCCGGCTGTCGATAAGCGCCAATAGTGTTATTGCATCCACTTATCGGATTGAGTTATCAATGAGGGTGTGTGGAGCCTCGACATGCGACACCTGCGCTGCTTCGTCGTCCTCGCCGAGGAACTGCACTTCGGGCGGGCGGCACAGCGCTTGCACGTGGCACAACCCGCGCTGTCCCAGTTGATCCAACGCGTCGAACGGGAGCTGGGCGCACAGCTGTTCCTGCGTACCCGGCGCACGGTCAGCCTCACCGAGGCCGGTCAGACCCTGCTGCCCGAGGCGCGGCGCATACTGCGTGACGCCGACCGGGTGACGCAAGCGGTGCGAGCCGTCCACCGGGGCGAAACCGGAAGTGTCACCATCGGTTTCGTGGGGTCCGCGGCCGACGACGTGCTGCCGCGGTTGGTCGCCGCGCACCGCAGACATCATCCGGGTGTCTCGATCCGGCTGGAGGAAGGAACGACCGCGCAACAACTCGAATGGCTGCGCGATCAGCGCATCACCGTCGGCCTGGGCCGCACACCCATCGACGACCCTGCGGTGTCCACCGTTGTGCTCGCCCGCGAATCCCTGGTCCTGGCGGTGCCCGACAGCCACGCGCTGTCCGGCGCAGAGTCCGCCGAACTCGCCGGGCTGGCCGAAGAACCGTTCATCATGTTTCCCCGCCACCTCGGCCCCGGCCTCTACGACATCATTCACAGTGCTTGCGCCGCAGCGGGTTTCACCCCGTCCGTCGTCTACGAGACGGTGCGTATGCAGACCATCGTCGGACTGGTCTCCGGCGGCCTCGGGGTGGCACTGGTACCGGAGTCGGTCCGCAACCTCGGCCGCAAAGGTGTTCGATACGTGCACCTCGCCGATGCCCCGCCCGCCATCGAACTGTCGATGATGTGGCGCAACGACTGCGAGTCACCGCATCTGCAGCCGCTCAGGAAGACTGCCCGCCATCTGTGAGCGAAGCGGTACCGGCGCCGGTCCGGGGCGACGCGAAACTCACCGCCTCGAAACCGTGCTCGCGGGCATCGCTTTGCGCCTTGGCCTGTTCGGCGGCCAGATCCAGAGATCTCGCCATCAGCAGGTAGGCGACCGCGGACGCGAACAACCCCACGAACAGCGCGACGTCGACGCCACCGAGCGCGTTGGCGACCGGACCCGTGTACCAGACGGTGACCACGAACGGGATCATCGCGATGATCCCGATCGCGTAGGCGGCCAGACCCCGCCACCCCCAGGTGCCGTACACGCCGCCCCGTGGCACGAAGATCTCGCCGATGGCATAGCGTCCGCGGCGGACGAAGTAGTAGTCGACGAGGTTCACCGACGTCCACGGCACCAGCAGGTACAACAGGATCACCAGGAAACTGCCGAAGTTGTCGAGGAACTCACCGGTGCTCAGCACCGCGCCCAGCAAGCCGGCCAAACCGATCACCACACATGCGCCCACCCTGAGCCGCCGGGTCGGCGACACCGCGCGGAACGAGTCGATGATCGTGATCAGCTCGATCGACGACGCGTAGATGTTGACCGTGATGACCGTGACCAGGCCGGGCAGCGCCGCCACGAGCAGCCACAGACCCGCACCCGGCAGGATGCCGTCGGCGGCCTGCCTGACCGCCTCAAGCGGTGAGACGTCGGCGAACAGCGCCGCGACGAACGCCCCGAGGATCATCAGCCAGGAGCTACCGACGAACACCCCGCCGTAGGTGTAGAACAGCGCCTTGCCCGGGCTGGTCTGCGGCGGCAGGTACCGGGAGTAATCGGAGACGTACGGAGCCCAGCCCAGTGCGTAGGCCGCGGCGGCGGCGAACTGGACCAGGAAGGCAGGCCAGCTGAACCCGGCGAAGCCGAACTGCCCGTGCGGCAGGTGCAGCGTGACGAGCGCCACCACCGTGAACACCCCGAAGGTCGCCAAAAACAGCCAGGTGAGCCAGTTTTGGACGCGGTGGATCCAGTGGTAGCCGTAGATCGCGAGGGCCAGCGCGAGGGCGGTGATGATCACGAACCACAGATTGCGGGCATCGACGCCGGTGGTCATGGTGAGCACATCACCGGCGAGGATCTGATTGAAGATGTTGAAGCCCACGATGCTGAAGATCACGACGGCGCAGATCACCACGACGCCGCGATACCCGAACTGCGCGCGCGACTGGATCATTTGCGGTAGGCCCAACTGTGGGCCCTGCGCGGAGTGGAACGCGGTGAACACCGTCCCGACGGCGGCGCCGAGCACGATGGCCACCAACGACGTCAGGAACGACGCGCCGAGGGACGCACCCACCATGCCCGTCGCGAGCGTAGTGAGGTTCGCATTCGACATGAACCACAGCGGAAACAGCATCGAGGGCTTGCCGCGGCGTTCGCCGAGCGGAATCCAATCGATCGACTTCGATTCGACCGTCGCAGAGTCGGTGGCCATGAGATCTCGTTCCTAGTCAGGGATATCGGTGGCGGCCTCGCCGGATTCGACAAGGTCGCGGTACAGGTCGGGTCGGCGATCGGCCAGTGCGTCGTTGCGGTCGCCGATCGCCTTGCTGTCGGTCAGGTCCAGGACGGCTGTCGCGATCGTCTCGTCGCCCTGTGGTGTCGCCTTGATCCAGCCGTCCGGGCCGATCACCGCGGTCCCGCCGGTCCACCGGACACCACGCTCGGTGCCGCGGCGGTCGGCGATCACGGTCGCCAGTTGCGACGACCGCGCGGCAGCCATCGCCTGGATGGTTTCGGGGGCATGCTCACCCTCCGGCCGGTCCACCAGCGGCCAGTTCACCGGCAGGGCCAGCACCTCGGCTCCGCGCAGGGCGAGTCGTCTTGGCAGCTCGGGGAATTCGTTGTCGTAGCAGATCGCGACCCCGAGCCGGCAGATCGCGGTGTCGATGACCGTCCCCGCTTCGACGCCGGTCGCGAAGATCTCCGGTTCGGCCGCCCACAGGTGCGCTTTGCGGTAGGTACCGACCACTTTGCCGTCACCGATGACGATGGCCGAGTTGTATAGCGTGTCACCGTCGACCTCCGCGAAGCCCACCACGGCGACGCAATCCGCCGGGACGTCATCGGCCAGTGCGGTCAACCGTGCATCGTCGGCGCGCAATGACAGGGCTCGGGCCTCGTCGATGTCAGTGAAGACGTACCCGCTGGTGGCGAGTTCGGGCAACACCGCCAGGTACGGGCCGGTCCACTCGATGGCCCGCAGGGCATTGTGCAAACGTGCGAGGTTGCCATCGAGATCGCCGATGACGATGTCGGGCGTGACCGCCGAGACGCGCAGCTTCCGGTTCATCAGACCGTACCCGTCATCGGCGGCTCGCCGCCGGCGTACCGTCGAAAACCGCTGAGTCACGGCCGATCTCCTCGATTCTGATCGTGGCCGTCGCCTCATGGGCGGCCAGTCCCTCGAATGCCGAGATGCGCTCGACGGCGGGTGCCAGTGCGGCGGTCGCCTCACGGGCCGCGCGCTGATAGGTCAGCGGTTTGACGAATCGCGAAACCGAGAGGCCTGCGTTGTAGCGGGCCGTCTTACCGGTCGGCAGCACGTGGTTGGTGCCCGCGATGCCCTTGTCGGAGTAGGCGACGGTGCTCCACCTGCCCAGGAACAGGGACCCGTAGTTGCGCAGCCGCTTGAGGAAGTAGTCGTCGTCGGCGGTCTGCACTTCGAGATGCTCGGGTCCGAGGACATCGGCGATCGCCGCGGCCTGTTCGGCATCCGAGGCGACGAGCACCGACCCGAAATCGCGCCACGCAGGCCCGGCGACCTCGCGGGTCGCCAACGTCTCGAGCTGCCGGTCGATGGCCTCGATCACCCTGCGGCCCAACGTCTCCGACGTCGTGATCAGGGCGGCCGGCGAGTTCGGTCCGTGCTCGGCCTGACCCAGCAGGTCGGCGGCGACCCATTCCGGATCTGCCGTCTCGTCGGCGAGCACGGCGACTTCGGAGGGACCCGCGAGCAGGTCGATGCCGACCCGGCCGAACAGCTGACGTTTGGCTTCGGTGACGAAGGCGTTCCCCGCGCCGACGAGCATGTCGACCGGCCCGTCACCGATGAGCCCGAATGCCATGGCGCCCAACGCCTGTACACCGCCGACGGCGAACACCGAATCGGCGCGCGACAGGTAGGCACCGTAGAGCACCGCGGGATGGGCACCGTGCTCACCCGACGGCGGTGTGCAGGCCAGCACCGTGGGCACGCCGGCTGCCTTGGCGACACCGACGGTCATGAACGCGCTGGCCAGAAGCGGGAAACGCCCGGCGGGCAGATAGGCCCCGACCCGGTTGACCGGTACGTACTGAACGCCGCCGGTCACCCCAGGCGCGAGTTCGATCTCGAAGTCGGTGAGCCGGGCACGTTGTGCCACCGCGAACCGGTTGGTGCGCTCGTAGCCGAGCTCCAGCGCCTCACGAAGATCGGCCGGGAGGGCGTCGCCGCTCTTGCGCAGTTCATCGGCGCCGATCTCGAGCGGGCCGGACCACCCGTCGAGCTCTCGGGCGTAGGCACGCACCGCGTCGAGGCCTCTGCGTTCGATGTCGAGCAGCATCTGCGACACGCGTTCGACGACCTTCGGGTCGCGCTGCGCAGGCGGGCCGTCGACTGCGGGTTTCTTCAGCCAGGTGAAAGGGCCGAGGGTGCGAGCTTCATCGGTCGTGATCTGCATGCCGGCGACGGTAGGCCGAAATCAGACAAAGGACTAGATGGGCAACTCCTGCACAAACCAAAGGACAACCCTGTATGTGCTGGTTCAGCGCCCCCGACGCGCGATCAGCGGCGCAACTTCGTCGGGGCCGGACAGCGCCGATGGGATGTGCAACTCGCGAATCGTGTCCTCGGCGAGGCGTGCGAACTCACGGGTGGCGTTGGACAGCGGGCGAGCGCGATGCTGCGCGAGGGCGATCACGTCGTACAACGGCTCGGCGAACGGTGCGGTGTGCAGGGCGGCCGGGAACGCATCGCTGTCGATCACGGCGCCGCTGGCGATGGTGTCGCCCACCTTGCCCGCGGCCAGTTTCAGCGCGGCCTCGACGTGTTCGATCTCGATCATCGGCTCCAAGCGCAGACCGGCCAGTTGTGCACGCTCCGCCAGTTGCCTGCGGGTCGGATCCTTCCACCCGTAATGGGCGTCGTAGAGCACCAGGTCGGCCTCGGAGAACTGTTGTATGGTAACGGGTTCCGCGGCGCGCGCCGGATCCGCCGTCACGTAGAAGACCTCGTCGCGCAGCAGGGGGCGAACCGTCAGATCCTCGTCGTCGATCGGTAGGATGAGCATCCCCGCTTCGATCTCGCCGGCCTGTATCGCCGCGGCGGTCTCGGCGGAGTTCTGCCCGACCAACCGCACCCGTACCGCGGGATAGCGCATGTGAAAGGTCTGGACCAGGCTGGACAGCAGGTAGTAGTCCGCGTTGCGGGGCATACCGAAGGTTGCGGTTCCGCCACCGAGCGAGCCGAGTGAGCGGACCGCGTGCACGCCGCCGTCGGCCGCGTGCACGGCCTGCTCCGCATACGGCAACAACTCCTGACCCGCGGCGGTGAGCGCGAGCCTGCGGCTGCCGCGGACGAACAACTGGGCGTCGAGCTCTTCTTCGAGACGACGCACCAGTTCGGAGACCGACGCCTGGGCGACGGCCAGCGCATCGGCGGCAGCGGTGAACGAGCCAAGGCGGTGCGCTTCGACGAAAGCCCGAAGTTGATTGAGCGTCATACCGTGCAGTATTGACCCATGACCGACTCGTTGATCCGCCCGTTCCGCATCGCCGTACCCGACGCCGATCTCGACGACCTCAAGAGCCGCCTGTCCCGCACCCGCTGGCCCGAGCCGGAAACCGTCGACGACTGGGGTCAGGGCATACCGCTGGACTACACCCGCGAGCTCGCCGAGTACTGGGCGAACGGCTACGACTGGCGCGCCCGCGAACAGGCGCTGAACCGCTTCGACCACTACGTCACCGAACTCGACGGGCTCGACATCCACTTCATCCACCAGCGCTGCGCACGCCCCGACGCGTTTCCCCTGCTGCTCACCCACGGCTGGCCCGGATCGATCGTCGAATTCCACAAGGTGATCGAACCGCTCACCGAGGCCGGGTTCGACGTGGTCTGCCCGTCGCTGCCCGGCTACGGCTTCTCCGGCAAGCCCACGACGACCGGGTGGGGCATCGGCAGGATCGCCCAGGCGTGGGACACCCTCATGACCCGGCTGGGCTATGACCGCTACGGCGCGCAGGGCGGCGACTGGGGCGCGGCCGTCACGACGCAGATCGGCCGCAACGTGGGCAATTGTGTTGGCATTCATGTGAACATGCCGATCGCGCGGCCACCCGCCGAAGGCGTCGGTGAGATGACCGAGGAGGTGCGACAGGCGCTGGAACGGATGCAGTACTACCGCAAATGGGATTCCGGCTACATGAAGCAGCAGTCGACGCGGCCGCAGACCGTGGGCTACGGCCTGGTCGACTCGCCCGTGGGGCAGCTGGCTTGGATCGTCGAGAAGTTCTGGTCGTGGATGGACTGCGACGGCCACCCCGAGAACGTGCTGAGCCGCGACGAACTGCTCGACAACGTGATGCTGTACTGGGTCACCGCGTCGGCGGCGTCCTCGGCGCGGCTGTACTGGGAGAGTTACGACACCTTCGCAGGTGGCGACTTCGTGACGCTGCCCACCGGCGTGGCGTCGTTCCCCAAGGAGATCCTGCGCGCGCCGCGGGCCTGGTGCGAAAAGGCGTACAACGTCACGCATTTCACGATGATGCCGCGCGGTGGGCACTTCGCGGCGTTCGAGCAGCCCGAGCTTTTCGTCGAGGATGTCGCGAAATTCTTCGACAGCGTGCGCTGAGCTTTTCTTTCGCGAGCAGACGTAAAACTGCCTATTTTGCAAGGAAATTGGGCAGTTTTGCGTCTGCTCGGCAGAAGAAAATCAGGCCAGCGAGTCGACCCAGGCACGGTGCAGCGCCGCGTAGGCACCGTCGGTGCGGCCGATCAGATCGGCGGGTGAGCCGTCCTCGATGATGCGGCCGTGTTCGAGCACGAGCACCCGGTCGGCGATCTGCACGGTCGACAACCGGTGGGCGATGACCAGTGCGGTGCGGTCGGCGAGCACCGTCTCCAGTGCACGTTGCACCATGCGCTCGCTGGGGATGTCGAGCGAGGACGTGGCCTCGTCGAGGATCAGCACCGCCGGGTCGGCGAGGAACGCCCGCGCGAACGCGATCAGTTGGCGCTGCCCCGCCGACAGGCGTCCGCCGCGCTTGGCGACGTCGGTGCCGTAACCCTCGGGCAGCGTCGCGATGAACCGGTCGGCGCCGACGGCCTCGGCCGCCGCGCGCACCTGCGCATCGGTGGCGTCGGGCCTGCCGAAGCGGATGTTGTCGGCGACGGTGCCCTCGAACATGAAGTTCTCCTGCGTCACCATCACGACGTGGCGGCGCAGTTCTGACTGCGACAGGTCGCGCAGGTCGACTCCGTCCAGCGTGACGGTGCCCGAGGTGGGGTCGTAGAACCGCGCGATGAGCTTGGCGATCGTGGTCTTGCCGGCGCCCGTGGTGCCCACCAGTGCGACGGTCTGCCCCGCGGGCACCGTCAGCGTGAGATCGGGTAGCACCGGGCGGCCGGGCGCGTAGGCGAAGTGCACGTGGTCGAACGTGATGGTGCCCGCTACCGCGTGAAGCGCGACGGGCCGCTCCGGATCGGCGATGCCCGGCCTCTGCGCCAGCACGCCCGCCAGTTTCTCCAGCGCCGACGACGCCGACTGGAAGGTGTTGAAGAACTGCGAGATCTCCTGCATGGGTTCGAAGAACATCCGCAGGTACAGCAGGAACGCGGCGAGCGTGCCGATGGTCATCTGGCCGCCCAGCACCCGGTAACCGCCGTAGAGCAGCACCACGCCGGTGGTGATGTTGCCGACCAGTTTGACGCCCGGCATGAAGATCGCGAGCAGCTTGAAGGTCTTCTCGTTGATCTCGCGGTAGCCGTCGGCGATGTCGGCGAAGATCTCCTGGTTGCGGGGTTCGCGCCGGTAGGCCTGCACGGCCTTGATGCCGGTCATGGTCTCGACGAACTGCACGATCACCAACGCGGCGCTCTCGCGCACCTTGCGGTACGTGCGGGCGGATTCGTTGCGGAACCACCACACCAACGCGACGAGGATCGGGAACGCCGCCAGGCACATCAGGCCCAGCCGCCAGTCCAGCACCACGAGCAGCACCGCGGTGCCGAACAGCGTGAGCACCGCGGTGATCAGGCTGTCGAATCCGGTCTCCAGCATGTCCTGGATGGCCTCGACGTCGTTGGTCGAGCGGCTCACCACCCGGCCCGAGGTGTACCGGTCGTGGAACGCCAGGTCCAGATGCTGGAAATGGCGGAACACCCGGCGCCGCAACTCCAGCAGCACCTTCTGCCCGATGCGCCCGGAGCGGCGCAGGAAGAACATCCGGCTGGTGGCCTGCACCAGCACCACCGCGCACAGCGTCGCGACGATGACCATGAGCTCACGCGCCGAGTCACCGGCGAGGATGGGCGGGATGCCGTGGTCGATGCCGCGCTGCACCAGCACCGGAACCGAAAGCCGCGCAGCGTTTTCCACGATCACCACGAGCGCCAGCAGCGCGACGATCCAGCGGTAGGGCGCCAACAGCGAGCCCAGCAGGGACCGGGCCTCCCGGCGCAGGGGCACGTTCTCGTCGATCGGCAGATCGTCCGGGTTCTGCTCGTCCTGCAGGCGGCCGCGCCAGTCGGTCACGCTCATCGGCGCTGCACCTCCTGGCCCAGATACTCGGGCTCGTCGAGACCGTCGATCGCGGCGCGCTCGTCATGCACCCGGCGCAGCCGCTGCAGCTCCTCCTCGTCCTCCCACTCGCAGATGCGTTCGGCCTCGTCGTCGAGTTCGTCGTCGGCGGCCAGCAGGTAGCGGTACCGGGGCACCTCGGCGAGCAGTTCGGCGTGCGTGCCGATATGGGTGATGGTGCCCGCGCCCTGGCCGTCGCGGTCCAGCAGCGCGACCTTGTCGGCCAACAGCACCGTCGACGCGCGGTGCGCGACGATGACCCCGGTGACCGACGAGAGCACCCGGCCCAGCGCCTCGGTGACCCTGGCCTCGGTGTGCACATCGAGCGCCGAGAGCGTGTCGTCGAGCACCAGGATGCGGGGCGCGGCGAGGATCGCTCGCGCCAGCGAAAGCCGTTGGCGCTGACCGCCGGACAGGCTCATACCCTGCTCACCGATGCGGGTGTCCAGACCGAACGGCAGGCCGTGGACGAAGTGCGCGGCCGCGACGTCGACGGCCTGTTCCAGTTCGGCGTCGGACGCGTCGGCGCGGCCCAGGCGCAGGTTCTCGGCGACCGACATCGAGAACAGTGTCGGATCCTCGAACGCGGTGGCCACGGTGCGGCGCAGCGCGGGCAGGCTCAGGTCGCGGATGTCCCGACCGTCGATGAGGATCTGCCCCTCGGTGACGTCATAGAGACGTGAGAACAGCGCAGCCAGAACGGATTTCCCGGATCCGGTGGACCCGACCAGCGCGACCGTCTCCCCCGGCTCGACGGTCAGGTCGACATGGCGCAGGGCCCACGCATCCGAGTCCGGGAAGCGAAATCCCACATCCCGCAACTCCAGCCGGCCACCGAGCGGCGCCTCGGCGATCGGCCCATCGACGATTTCGCGTGGCGCGTCGAAGATCTCGGCGATGCGGTTGGCCGCGGTGAACGACTCCTGCGTCATCGACAACAGGAAGCCCAGCGACGCGATCGGCCACACCAGCGACAGCATCATGGTGATGAACGCGACCAGCGTGCCCATCGTGACGTAGCCGTGGCCCGCGGCATAGGCGCCGAAGCCCAGCACCACGATGAGCGTCAGGTTGGGGATGACCTCAAGCAGCGTCCAGAATTTCGCGGACACACCGACGCGCGCGACCTGCGTGTCGTACAGACGCGTGGCCTGCTCGTCGAACCGGTCGAACACGTAGTCCTCACGCCCGAACGACTTCACGACGCGAAGGCCCAGCGCCGACTCCTCGACGTGCGTCGCGACGTGGCCGGTCTGATCCTGCGCGAGCCGCGACAGCCGCGTGTACTCACGCTCGAAGTGCAGCACCGTGGCCGCGATCGGCACGATCGACACCAGCACCACGACACCCAGGGGCCAGTACATGGCCAGCAGGATCGCGGTGACCACGGTGATCTGCAGGCCGTTGAGGATCAGGAACACCAGGCCGAACGACATGAACCGGCGGATGGTCGACAGGTCGTTCATCACGCGCGAGAGCAACTGGCCTGACTGCCAACGGCCGTGGAACGACATCGGCAGGATCTGCAGCCGTGCGTAGAGGTCCTTGCGGATGTCGGCCTCGACGCCCATCGTGGCGCGCGCGACCAGCCACCGCCGGATGAACCACAGCACG
>Ga0180220_1001293_pt1 | contig 19061 bp, 12 predicted proteins | sample eDN5th37CBELigBY_FD_151335 | JGI IMG/M metagenome (GOLD analysis project Ga0180220, IMG submission 151335) | Enriched backyard soil microbial communities from Emeryville, California, USA - eDNA 5th pass 37_C BE-Lig BY (version 2) (version 2) | ecosystem: Environmental > Terrestrial > Soil >...
CAACTTTTACCGGATTAAATGCACGGATATTTTCATTCATATTTTCTATGCTGAGAGAACTTTTTTTCGTAAGTGAATAAGAAAGGCTGCCAATAGTATTACCCTTCCGCATGTTAATGCTGCCCAGGCTGTCCGCTGTTATATTTACCGATTTTGCATTGATTTTGTTAAGAGCTAAATTTCCCGAGCGGATGAAAAACTGCATACTGTCCTGATTGGTAAAAGGACCGCCAATGTTAAAATTACCATGTGTTCCCTCCAATGAAACCAGGCTGTTCAATCGAATTTTAATCAGGCTGTTTGGTAGGTAAAAATTAAGTTTTTCGGTACGCTCTTTTTTGTAGAAGGAAATAAACAACGTATCGCCTTTTATTTTTGTACGGGCAATATCTTTAAATAATTTGTCTATCTCTAGAACTGTCCTTTCCTCATTCTTTTCATGCTCAATCGTGATAGCCGGTTTCCAATCGATAGAGGCAGAACCCTTTTGAGAATGTGGATCACCTGAATTAAGGGCTCCGTCAATAACCACGTGTTTCACTACAGGAAGGTACTTTTTAACATAACCGGAATCGTAATTTTTATTATACTTTACCACTGTTATATTCCCAGCCAGGTACTGCTCCCGTAGCAGCCAGTTATAAGCGAATAAAGAAACTGGAATGCTGATAAAGAACAGGAGTAGAAGCTTGTTGCTTAATTTCATATTATTATTATTTAAGGTTTATATTAGTTTTATACTTTTCAAACCGTTCCAAAAATTCCTGTCCGGAAATTTCCATCAGCCGCATTTTGCGAAAAACCTGGGGCAGTTCCTCGTTTAAGAATTCTTCTTTGCGGGTTTTGGTAATTGTTTGAAGAGCATCTTTATTTACAAAATAGCCCATCCCCCGCCGGGTATAAATAATGTCCTGCTGCTGCAGATGATCGTAAGAACGCATCACTGTATTAGGGTTTACTTCCAGTATTACCGCTAGTTCGCGGACAGAAGGGATTTTTTCATCAGCCTGCCATTTTTGCAGCTGGATCTGATCGCAGACATAGGCTGCAATCTGAAGGTAAATTGCCTGGTTATTATTAAATTCCATTCCCCACTATATTAATCTAAATACTACAATTGTTTTTCGCGAAGTTTCAGCCATGTTATGAGCCAGAAAAAAGGAATCAGCAGCCATTTAATAATTTTAACAGCCGTACTTTGATATTTAGGAAGCTTCACAACATAATTTTTATCATTCTTAGAATTAAAAAATGTGGCATTCTGATAGGGTGCAGCTCCCATATATGCGTAAAAACCAGTGTTTTTCAGTGTAGTAGTATGCGGTTGTAGACTTTTTAAGCTGTTTTCGGCTATCCTTGAATTCAAGAAGATTACGCTGAAAAAAGTAAGAAATACCAGCGTAGCAGCTTTAAGAAATACATGGCGTCTAAACATTATAGAACATAAAAGAGAAAAGGACTGCAGCAGGAAAAATGCGAAAAGGAAATTTTTTTCAATTTCTCTCCATTTGGGTAGATACAAAAGATTGATGTTCCCATTAGTTTTTGTATCAACAGTGTGCATCAAAATAAGAACCGGATAAACTGTCAGGAAATAAATAATAGGAAAAAAAAGTATACTGTATATAACCGCCACAGATACTTTTTCTATGGCAGAAGCTGGCAGCATTAATGCTTCAATTCCTTTTTTCTTATCTCCAAAGCTATTTAAAAGCATTGTAGAAAAGATAAAGCCAGTAATCACTAAGCCGAACAAGAAAAAAATCTGTTGGTTTTCTAATGTCAAGCCCCTGCCGTTCTGCATGGGTAGCAGCAGCGCAAGTGACATTATTCCTGCCATTGCCAGAATTCCCAACAGGTAAAATTTCTGGTTTTCAATCCATTGCTTTTTTAGCAGATATCCCAATCGTTTGAATGAAAATTCCATAAGTTTTATTGATTAAATAAGGGAAGGATTTGGTTTTTCTCCGCCAGTACTGCATTAAAGAACATTTCCATATCAAACTTAGTGCTGTCATTATCGTAATTTATTCCGACCGCTGCATAACCTTTCAGTGCGCCTTCACTGTATAAAGGCGTTTTAATTTCAGATAAATCCATAACCTGCTTGAATAAGAGTTTTTCAATAATGCGGTCTATTGATTCGTGAAGGATTATTTTTTTATCATCAAGAATAAGAACATGATCAATCAGATTGTCTAAATCTTTAACCTGATGGGTGCTGATGATAACGATCTGCTCTTCCTGAAGCACACCTGCCATCACTTTCCGGAACTGTCTTTTGGAAGGAATATCCAGGCCGTTAGTCGGCTCGTCCATTAGTAAAATCTTTGCTTGAACGGCCAAGGCAAAACTAATCAGCACTTTCTTCTTCTGCCCATAACTCATTCTTTGAAGCGTGTTGGAAACAGGTACTTCAAATTCACTGAGAAAACGCTCAAACAAACCAAAATCAAAAGACGGATAAAAAGGCGCAATAATGCGGTAGTAGCTTTTAATGGATACATCAGGCAGGTTAATTTCTTCAGGCAGGAGGAAAACCTGCTGTAAAAAAGATGGTTTTCGCTTAGCTGGAATTTCACCAATGACAGAAACAGTTCCTTCATCGGGAAACAGGAGCCCGCAGATATTATGCAGCAAACTGCTCTTTCCAGCCCCGTTCTTTCCCAAAAGGCCGTAAATGTGTCCCGGCTTTAGCTGCAGGTTCAGGTTTTCCAGCACAGGCTGACGTTTCCGATAGCCAAAATTGAGATTATTAATATTGACCATAATCTGATTTAGTGTATTAGTTAAATAGAACACTGCAATTATAGTACAATAATTTTAAAGTCCAAAAGGAATTTTGAAATATTTCATAAATAGGTTTGTAGTTTTATAAAAAAAGGTACACTGCTTTGTTAAAACTGCGTTAAGAAAGAAAAGAAGGTATCGGTGTTATAAATAGTTTAACTCTTCAGATATACGAAAACTACTGCTATCTAAATGAGCAGTCCTGATTTCCAGCTTGCATTTTTTATCAAATTTTTCCTACCTTAACCTTATGACAGCTCCCGATACTTCCAACCGGCTTTTTGAGCTGGCGGCATCGTTTGTGAACCACACCGGAAAACATATTTTTTTGACCGGTAAAGCGGGCACAGGAAAAACAACTTTTTTAAAATACATCAAAGAAAGCTGCCCGAAAAATATCGTGGTAACCGCCCCAACAGGTGTAGCGGCCATTAATGCGGGAGGGGTAACGCTGCATTCATTTTTTCAGCTTCCGTTCGGCCCCTTCCTGCCTTCGCAGCGCAGCCTTTTCGGCGGCCCTCAATCAACAAATAAACATTCCATGCTGCAAAAGATCCGATTTAACAGGGATAAAATCGCTTTGTTGAACGATCTGGAGCTGCTTGTGATTGATGAAATTTCCATGGTAAGGGCAGACATGCTGGATGCTGTTGATCTGATCCTTCGCCATTTTAGAAAAAATCCGCTGGTGCCGTTTGGAGGTGTGCAGGTTCTCTATATCGGCGATCTGTTCCAGCTGCCGCCGGTTGTTGTAAACAGTGAGTGGGATATTTTAAAGGAATTTTACCGCAGTCCGTTCTTTTTTGACGCGGAAGTAATCAAAACGGCACCGCCTGCAATTCTTGAGCTGCAAAAGATTTACCGCCAGAGCGAGGGTGATTTTATCAGGATATTGAATAATATCCGCACAAATCAGGTTACTGAAGCAGATTTGCAGCTGCTTCATGAATGTTACCGTCCTGACTTTCATCCATCCAATGAGGAGAATTATGTTACGCTTACTTCTCACAATTATCAGGCCGACGAGATCAACCAGCGAAAACTGGAAGAACTTCCGGGAAAACTGCGCCGCTTTGAAGCGGAAACCCAGGGGACTTTTGATGAACGTTCTTATCCGGCAGACAAAACGCTTCTGCTGAAAGAAGGCGCTCAGGTTATGTTTATCAAGAATGATAAAGGCGAATTTCGGCGTTATTATAATGGAAAAATAGGCAAAGTAAGCAGGATAGACAGTGAGGGTGTTTTTATTTCATTTCCAGATGAGGATGAAGAGCTGCAGCTGGAAATTGAATCCTGGAAAAATATTCGTTATAAACACAATGAAACTTCAGGAACGATTGAGGAAGAGGAATTAGGCGAGTTTAAACAGTTTCCTATCCGGCTGGCCTGGGCTATTACCATACATAAAAGCCAGGGACTAACTTTTGAAAAAGCTATCGTAGATGCGGGAAGGTCTTTCGCTTCGGGACAGGTTTATGTGGCCCTGAGCCGGCTGACTTCCATGGAAGGCCTGGTGCTTCGTTCCCGTATTAGTCCGCAGAGTATTCATTGCAGTCCTGAAGTAATTGAATTTACCGCTAAGCGGGAAACGGCCGAAACTCTTGAAAACGCGTTGCCGGATGAACAGAAAAACTATATAATCGGCCGCTTGAAGCAGTGTTTCGACTGGAACCGGCTTATCTTCCAGCTGCAGCAATATATCGAAGATAACGACGACAGAATTAGCCCTGATAAGGATTCGGCTGCTGGATTATCACATAAAATATACGACCAGATCCGCGGCCTTCAGGAAACAGCAGGGAAGTTTGAAAAACAGCTGAATAAAATTTTAGCCGCTCCGGTACTTAGACAGTATGAGGAGTTAAACAGCCGTGTACAGGCGGCATCAGCTTATTTTATTAAGGAACTGAAGGAAAAAGCTGTTGACGCCCTTATACAGCATAAAAAATCTCTGGAAGGAAAAAGTCGCGTTAAACAATATTTAAGGGCACTGAATAGTTTGCAGCTTGTTTTCGAACATAAAATAAAGCAGCTCGAACAAGCTTCACTGCTTGCAGAAGGACTACTTAAGGGGGCAGCGGGCAATACTCTTCTTCAAATCCTGGAAAAGAAGAAATTTACAGTTGAAACAGAAAAGGTGGTTCCGCTTAAAAAGGAGAGACGCGAGATAGGTTCCAGTCAGCGTTTAAGTCTGCAATTATTTAAAGAAGGAAAAAGTGCGGCTGAAATTGCCTCAGAGAGAGGCCTGGCCGTGACCACTATAGAGAGCCATCTGGCCGGATTTGTGAAAGTTGGTGAACTGACCGTTACGGAACTTGTAACAGATGAAGATAAGATTGGGGCAATTTTGGAAATAATTCCACAGATGGAAAACTATAACCTTTCTCCAATGAGAGAAAAGCTTGGAAAAAATTATTCTTACCTGGAAATTAAAGCTGTGCTGTGCCACTATCAATGGCTTCAGGAAAATAATTCTTAAAGATTTTATAGTGTTTCAGATATCATCCTGTCAAGAGTTGATCCTCTTGATGCTATGATAATGATCTCTTCTTTTTACTTTCCTACTGTAAAATCTGTTTTTTTACGATAGGTTTGGTTTAAGATCTTTGTTTGTTTTATCCAGGTCACATCCATCATTCTCTTTTAGTATCAGTTTTAATTTAAACTTAACAACTAATCCTGCATCTTCGCGGCAATTTAAAAAATCTGTAACCGTAGGGGTAAGGTTTCATCTAATTGTCTAAGCAATAAAACAGATAGAATGTACAAAGCAAAAATCCTTTTTTCATTATTAATCTCCACGTTTTTTCTGGAAGCAGCTGCCCAGGAAAAATTTACTGTCAGCGGTATTATCCAGTCTGCAGCAAGCGGCGAAACTTTAATTGGGGTAACTGTAAAGGCTTCCGGCAGAGGAACAGCGAGCAACGAATACGGTTTTTATTCACTTACCCTGCCTAAAGGCGCTTATAATCTTGAAATCAGCGCTGTCGGGATGCAGCCTAAAACGCTTAATGTAAATCTGAATAAAGATATTAAGCTGGATATAAAACTTGAGGAATCGTCGCAGGCATTGCAGGCGGTTACCGTTACCGCATCCTCAGAACGGCGCAGCTTGGACAATCCGCAGATGGGTGAAGCTAAAATTACCGTGCAGAACATCAAGAACGTGCCCGTGCTGCTGGGCGAGCGGGATGTACTGAAAACCGTTCAGCTGCTTCCCGGCGTAAAAGCTGCAGGCGAAGGAAACAGCGGCTTTTTCGTCCGCGGCGGTGCTGCCGACCAGAACTTGATTTTATTGGATGAGGCACCGGTTTATAATGCTTCCCACCTGATGGGCTTTTTCTCAACCTTCAATTCGGATGCAATCAAAGATATGACCATGTATAAGGGAGGAATGCCGGCGCAGTATGGCGGCCGCCTGTCTTCCGTGCTGGATTTAAAAATGAACGACGGAAACAACCAGGATTATGCTGTAAGCGGCGGTATTGGTTTGATATCTGCAAAACTGAATGTGGAAGGGCCGATTCAAAAAGATAAGTCTTCTTTCCTTATAACCGGACGGCGCACCTATGCTGATATGTTCCTGAAGCTATCGCCGGATTCAACAATCAACAATAATACCCTTTACTTCTATGACCTAAACGCCAAAATCAATTATACATTAGGCGACAAAGACCGGCTTTTCCTTTCGGGATATTTCGGGCAGGATAAACTCGGCGTGGGCGAAACATTCGGAATAAATTGGGGAAATGGTACCGGAACGATGCGCTGGAACCATATTTTCAGTAATAAATTATTTTCCAATACTTCACTGATATTCAGTAATTACAACTATAAAATTTCTATACGCAGCGGTGCCTACGATTTTGATATTTTTTCGCAGCTACGCGATTGGAATTTGAAACAGGAATTTCAATGGTATCTTAACAGCAAAAATAATATCCGCTTCGGCTTTAACGCGATTCATCATACCATCCGCCCCGGCGAAGTAACTTCCTCCAGTACAAATATTAATCCCGATATCCTGCAGAAAAGGTATTCCTGGGAAAATGCGGTGTATGCCTCCAACACTTGGAAAGCGTCGGATAAGCTGAGCTTTACTTACGGGCTTCGGCTTACCGGGTTCAGCGTTGTGGGCAAAGGCGATTTTTATAACATGGACAACAGCGGCCGCATAACCGATACCGTAAGTTATAAAGCAGGAGAAATTGTAAAAACTTATATCAATGCGGAACCCCGCCTGGCTGTGAGCTGGCAGCTCAACCCGACAAGTTCTGTAAAAGCGTCTTATGTGCGCAATGTGCAGAACCTGCACCTGATTTCCAACTCTACTTCTTCCAGTCCTACCGATAAATGGCTGGCAAGCACCAATATCATCAAACCGGAAGTATCCGACCAGTTTTCTGTAGGTTATTATAAAAATCTTTTTGATGATAATTACGAACTGACGGTAGAAACTTATTATAAAAACCTGAAAAACCAGATAGACTACCGCGACGGCGCCGACCTGTACAGCCAGGGAGATGCGATAGAAGCACAATTACTTTTCGGGCAGGGGCGGGCTTATGGCGTGGAATGGCTGCTTAAAAAAGTGAGTGGAAGATTTACCGGCTGGCTGAGTTATACGCTTTCCAAAACCGAACGCCAGATTGACGGAATTAATAACAATAAATGGTATAATGCCCGTCAGGACCGGACACATGACATCGCCATTGTCGCTTCTTATCAGCTGAACCCGAAATGGACTTTATCAGCCAACTGGGTTTATTATACCGGCGATGCAGTTACTTTTCCGGCTGGGAAGTACCGTGTAGACGACCAGGTGGTTTTTTATTATACCGAGCGCAACGGCTATCGTATGCCGGATTACCACCGCCTCGATTTGGGCGCTACCCGGGTGCTGAAGAAAAATAAATATTTCTCATCCGAACTCAGCTTCAGCCTGTATAATGCTTACGGCAGGGAAAATGCTTATACCATTACTTTCCGTGAGGGTAAAGACAATCCTAATATTACCGAAGCGGTACAGACTGCTATTTTCAAATTTATTCCATCCGTATCCTATAACTTTAAATTCTAAATCATGCGATATTTAACGATATACTGCCTTATACTTCTTTCCGCGGCGCTGTTTACTTCCTGCGAAAAAGTGATTGATGTCAACCTAAAGGGTGCTGAAGCTAAATACATGATTGAAGGCATCTTAACCGACAGCATCGGCGACTGCAGGGTGCTGATTACGCAGACCAAAAATTTTGATAAAGACAATAATTTCGCTGGCGTAAGCGGGGCTGAAGTAAGCATTACCGACAACGGCACGGGGACAGTGACAACACTCGCTGAAACGGCTCCGGGAGTTTACGAAGCGGCTTCGTTTACCGGAAACTACGGCAAAACTTATACGATGAAAGTAAAAATCGGCGAAAAGATATTTACGGCCAATTCGACTATGCCGAAGCAGTTAACCATGGATACAGTTTATGTATCGGATGAAAACATGTTCGGCGAGATTTGGAAACTGGCTAATGCCGAGTTTCAGGACCCTGCCGGAATTGATAATTATTACCGTTTTATCCAGCACATCAACGGAGTAAAAACGAAGCAGCTTTTTATTAGGGATGACGGCTTGGTTGACGGAAAACTGTTTTCCACCAAATTGTATATGAACCCCGATATTGAAGATAAAGACAAAATCAAAAGCGGGGATAAAGTGAAAATAGAGATGCAGTGCATCGATGCGGACGTGTATAAATACTGGTTCAGTCTGGAGCAGGGTGCAACAGGCGATGGAGTCGCTGTGCCTGCCAATCCTGTGAGTAACATCCAGGGCGGGGCTTTGGGTTATTTCAGCGCTCATACCACGCAGTGGCAGGAAATAACAGCGCCGTAAAAGTTACCGTCATTGCGAGGAGCAGCAGGGATAAGCGCCAGAGGGCGACGAAGCAATCTCTCTGTTTGACAGGGATTGCTTCGTCGTTCCCCCCCGATGCCTCGGGATTCACTCCTCACAATGACGAGGAAACGTATACAACTAAAAAGCAGATATATTTGATGGATTTTCCGGGAATCCGTAATGGAAGAAAAACAGGTACAGCAGGAGAGGATCAGTGATAAAATTGAACTGCTAATGATACCTGTCTATGGAAATCAGATTATTTAAAACTGCCCTGCCTGCTTCCTGTTCAAATAATACTACCTATTGAAAAACATCATGGAAAATTATCAGGATTTAAACAGACAGTTTATTAACGGCCGATGGACTGAAGGTCGCGAAGGTTCTCCTATCGAAAACCTGAACCCATTCGATCAGTCGGTGATTAACACGTTTAAATCGGCCAGTAAAGAGGATGTGGACGAAGCGTTTAAAACCGCTAAAGAAAAATCTAAAACCTGGAGTGTCAGTAATCCGCTCGAACGCCGGGACGTCCTGCTGAATGCCGCGTCTATACTGAAAACCAGAAAAGACGAAATTGTTAACTGGCTTGTCAAAGAAGCAGGCAGTACAATGCTTAAAGCGGATGTAGAGTATCAGCAGACTTATGATATGATTGTGGAAGCCTCCTCGTTCCCCACACGGATGCACGGCCTTACTGTTCCTTCGGCAATCAGCGGTAAGGATACGTACGTGATTCGTAAAGCGCTTGGCGTAATAGCGGTTATCAGCCCCTGGAATTTTCCGCTGTACCTTTCCATGCGTTCAGTGGCTCCCGCACTGGCAACAGGTAATGCTGTTGTAATGAAGCCGGCATCACAAACCCCTGTAACCGGCGGTACATTTATCGCTAAATTATTTGAAGAAGCGGGCCTGCCGGCCGGTGTTTTAAATGTGCTGGTTGGTAAATCCAGCGAAATAGGCGATTATTTTACCGGCCATCCGGAATCCCGCCTCATCTCATTCACCGGCTCAACCCCTGTTGGTAAACATATTGGACGTATTGGAGGCGAAGGCTTAAAGAAGCTTGCTCTTGAGCTGGGAGGTAATAATCCTTTTATTATACTTGATGATGCTGATATCAATAAGGCTGTCGACTCTGCTATTTTTGGACGCTTTATGCATCAGGGTGAAATCTGTATGTCTACCAACAGGATTTTAATTCACGAAAGTATTTACGATAAGTTTAAGGATCAGTTTATCGCGAAAGCAAAAACTCTTGTTTACGGCGACCCGGCTAAACCGGATGCTGTTATCGGCCCTTTAATTGATCTAAAGGCTGTAGACCGGGTATTGAAACTGGTTGAAGATACTGTTGCCGCAGGCGCAAAGCTGGAAACCGGCGGAAAGGCGGAAGGAAGCGTAGTGCTGCCTACTGTTTTGTCTGAAGTAACTCGCGATATGCCAATTTTCAAGGAAGAGGTGTTTGGCCCTGCCGTAGGTCTGACACGGTTTAAAGACGATAAAGAGGCAATAGAACTGGCCAATGCCACCGAATTTGGCTTAAGCGGAGCGTTGCATACAGGCGACCTTAACAGGGGGATAATAATTGCCAAGCAGATAGAAACCGGAATGATCCATATCAACGATCAATCGGTGAACGACGAGCCATACACTCCTTTCGGCGGTGAGAAAAATTCAGGTGTAGGACGTTTTGGTGACGATTTTATTTTGGATGAAATGACTACTGTGCAATGGATAAGCGTACAGGCGAAGACAAGGCAGTATCCTTTTTAAAAGGCTGAACACGCTCAAAGTCCAATGGCATAGTTTCAGGGTAACAAGGTGTCCCAGTACTTCTCTGGCTCTTAAACCATGTAACTGCATCAACAGGTCAGTATCTTCTTTCCAAAACGGACAGTTCTATTCGAATTTTGAAAACTGGTCAGCATCAAAATACAAAACTATGCCTGATTAAATTTCTTGTTTAAGCCTGGTCCTGGTCAAACAAATGCTTTTCGGCATGATACGATGAGCGAACTAAAGGTCCGCTTTCCACATATTTAAAGCCCATGCTTTGCCCAATCTCTTTGTATTTAGCAAACTGGTCGGGATGTATCCAGTCAAGAACAGGATGGTGGTTTTTAGTAGGCTGCAGATATTGCCCTAAAGTGAGCACATGAACGCCATTATCCGCTAAATCCTGCATCGTTTCGATCACATCGGCTTCGGTTTCGCCTAAACCGAGCATAATTCCGGATTTAGTTCGAAGCCCAAATTCTGAAATTCGTCTCAAGGCTTCCATACTGCGGTCGTATTTTGCCTGGATCCGTACTTCACGGGTCAAACGGCGTACAGTTTCAATATTGTGCGACACTACTTCCGGCCGTTCTTCGCATACCCGGTACAGGTTTTCCCAGATTCCTTTAAAATCAGGAATCAAAGTTTCCATCGTAGTTCCCGGGCTTTCACGCCTTACGGCCTTAATGGTTTCAGCCCAAATAACAGAACCGCCGTCTTTCAGGTCATCCCGGTCAACGGAAGTGATAACAGCATGCTTTACGTTCATTAATTTGATCGATGCGGCTACTCGGTTTGGTTCATCCCAGTCCACAGCCAGCGGCCGGCCGGTTTTTACTGCACAAAACGAACACGAACGGGTACAGATATTACCCAGGATCATAAACGTTGCCGTTCCTGCGCCCCAGCATTCGCCCATATTCGGGCAGTTTCCGCTTTCGCAGATGGTATGAAGTTTATGTTCGTCAACAATATTCCGGACTTCAGCGTACTCTTTCCCAACTGGTAATTTTACCCGAAGCCAGTCGGGTTTACGCTGCGGCTGTGTTTCTGGATTAACCGGTAAATCAATCATACAGCAAAAGTACATATTTAAGCCGGAGATTAAACAGGGGAGAGGCTTGATTTTGACATTAAAATGCCTTTTGAACATTCTCAGGCAGGTTTAAAAAAGTTATAAACATGCAGCAATTTACGCGGCTGAATTTTCAAGGTTTATCTCCTTAAATCAATACATTTGCGACGATTTTACTGCTTATTTAAATGAACTTAAATCCTGATTATCAAGAGAGGTTTGAACGGAGACATATTGCTCCAAGTGAGGCTGAAACAAAAGCGATGCTGGAAACTGTAGGTGCGGCATCTTTAGATGAACTGGCGGAGCAGACTGTTCCTTCCGGGATACGTTTAAAACAGCCTTTAAATCTTCCTCCGGCAAAAAGTGAGGCAGATTATCTTCGGGATTTAAAACAGGTTTCCTTAAAAAATAAGGTTTATAAATCCTTTATCGGACAGGGGTATTATGACACCATTACTCCATCTGTGATACTGCGGAATATCTTTGAAAATCCTGGATGGTACACGCAATACACGCCTTACCAGGCCGAAATTTCCCAGGGCCGCCTTCAGGCACTGCTGAATTTCCAGACCATGGTCATTGACCTGACGGGAATGGAAATCGCTAATGCTTCCCTTTTGGATGAAGCAACAGCCGCTGCCGAAGCGATGTTTATGGCTTACAGCCTTCGAAAAAACCCGCAGGCGAAAACCTTCTTTGTTTCGGAAGAGCTTTTTCCCCAGACGCAGGCAGTTTTGGAAACCCGTGCAGCTCCTTACGGCATTCAATTGCAGGTAGGAAATCATGAAACTGCAGCACTGGATGAAAATATTTTTGGTGCAATAGTTCAGTATCCTTCGGGAAATGGCGTTGTATATGACTATCGGAATTTTGCTTCAAATGCTCGTGAAAAAAATATTAAGCTCACTGTTATCGCAGATATTTTAAGCCTTGCAGTTTTGACTCCTCCCGGCGAATGGGGCGCCGATATTGTTGTGGGTTCAACACAGCGTTTCGGGGTGCCGATGGGTTTTGGCGGCCCTCATGCCGCTTATTTTGCCTGCAGGGAGGAATACAAGCGTTCAATTCCTGGAAGGATAATCGGTGTTACAGTGGATGTTTCCGGAAATTATGCATTGCGGATGGCGCTGCAGACCCGTGAGCAGCATATCCGGCGAGATAAAGCCACTTCCAATATCTGCACAGCCCAGGCTCTGTTAGCTATTATGTCGGGAATGTATGCGGCATATCATGGGTCTGAAGGAATTAAAGCAATTGCGGAGCGGGTACATTCTCTGGCAGTTTTGCTGGAACGTTCGCTGGAAAGCCTCGGTTATCAGCAGCTGAACGAGTCTTATTTTGATACACTCCGCTTTGATTTAGGCGATTTAGCCGGTCCTGTCCATGCGGAAGCGTTAAATAATGATATTAATCTTTATTATACAGGCTCGGTTGTTTCTATTTCTATAGATGAAACTAAAACAGCTGCTGATATCGAAACGCTATATCGGATATTTGCCAAAGTGAAAGGCCGGATGCAGCAGGAGTTGAACCTGAATGAGTTTAAAACAGGTTTAACACAGAAAATTCCTCAGCCTTTAGAACGGACTTCTCCGTATCTGACCCATCCTGTATTTAATTCGCACCATTCTGAGCACGAAATGCTGCGGTATATCAAATCGCTGGAAGCAAAAGACCTTTCGCTGTGCCATTCGATGATTCCGCTGGGTTCCTGTACGATGAAGCTGAACGCGGCAACGGAAATGATCCCGGTTACCTGGAACCATTTCAGTAAAATCCATCCTTTTGCGCCAATAGACCAGGTAGGCGGTTATATGCAGGTTCTCGATGAATTAAATCAATGGCTCAGCACTATTACAGGCTTTGCAAAAATGAGTTTTCAGCCAAATTCCGGTGCGCAGGGGGAATATGCTGGTTTGATGGTTATCCGGGCTTATCATAAGGATAGGGGAGAGCTGCAGCGGAACACTGTTTTGATTCCAGCTTCGGCCCATGGAACTAATCCTGCTTCGGCGGCAATGGCTGGAATGAATATCGTTGTTGTAAAATGTGACGAAAACGGCAATGTGGATGCTGCCGATTTAAAAGCAAAAGCGGAACAATATCAGGAAACGCTTTCCTGTCTGATGATAACTTATCCTTCTACTCATGGTGTATTTGAAGAAGCCATAGTGGAGATCTGCGAAACTATTCATCAGTATGGTGGACAAGTTTATATGGACGGCGCCAATATGAATGCGCAGGTCGGCTTGACTAGTCCGGCGGCCATTGGTGCGGATGTCTGCCATCTAAACCTGCACAAAACCTTCTGCATTCCGCATGGCGGGGGAGGCCCGGGTATGGGGCCGATTGGTGTCGCTTCGCATTTGGTGCCTTATCTTCCCGGCCATCCGGTAGTAGATATTAATGAAGGAAAATCCATTCATGCAGTAGCGGCGGCTCCCTGGGGTTCGGCTTCTATCCTGTTGATTTCTCATGCTTATATTGCGATGATGGGAGCGGAAGGGTTGACGAATGCGACAAAATATGCCATTCTGAATGCCAATTACATTATGAACCGTCTGGATGGTTATTATGATGAATTGTATGCAGGAGCGCAGGGCAGATGCGCCCACGAAATGATACTCGACTGCCGAACATTTAAGAAATTCGGTATTGAGGTTACCGATATTGCCAAACGGCTGATGGATTACGGCTTTCATGCACCGACGGTTTCTTTTCCGGTTCCCGGAACTTTGATGGTTGAGCCGACAGAATCTGAGCCAAAACATGAGCTGGACCGTTTCTGCGAAGCAATGATTGCGATACGGAAGGAAATTGAAGCGATTGAAAAAGGAGAGATGGATCAATCAAACAATCCACTGAAAAATGCGCCTCATACTGCTGCGATTGTTACAGCCGACAACTGGGACAGGCCGTATTCAAGAAGCATAGCCGCATTTCCGCTGCCGTATGTGATGGAGCATAAATTCTGGCCTTCGGTAGGGCGTGTAAATGATACTTACGGCGACCGTACGCTGGTCTGCTCCTGCCCGCCGGTTGAAGCGTATCAGGAAACGGTTTGATAATATCCTTTGAAAAACTGCGTTTTGAACGTTTTAAAGAATTTTATGAAAAAGTCTATCGGATTTTGTGTACTTGTGTTTTTTCTTTCTGCTTTCAGTTATCAGGCAGAAGAGAAATTTGCTGTGGATGTAAAACGTTCTTCCATCGAATGGAAAGCATCGAAAGTAGGCGGAAGTCATCAGGGTAAGGTAAATTTGGCTTCGGGAGATCTTATTTTTACTGGAAGTTCACTAAAAGGTGGTTCTTTTGTTATCGATATGCCTTCCATTACAGTGGAAGACCTGAAAGGGAAATCAAAGGAAAATCTGACCAATCATCTTCGTTCTAATGATTTTTTTGCAGCAGCTGATTATCCCAAAGCCAATTTTAAAATCACAAAGGTAAGTTCTTCAAATGCCGGCCAGTTAATGATTACAGGAACCTTGACCGTAAAAGGAATTACTAATCCGGTTTCTTTTCCGGCTGAAGTAAAAAGACAAGGAAACACCGTTACGGCAGAAGCTCGTTCCATCCGAATTGACCGCACAAAATACGACATTAAGTATCGTTCAATGCGATTTTTCAGTGATATCGCCGATAAGGCAATTGATGATGAATTTGAAATTTCGGTAAAACTTACGGCGAGGAAGTAATTAAAGCAGCTCGGCTGTTAAATTTATAAGTAATTAAAAAAAGCCGTTTCAAGCTGAAACGGCTTTTTCTTTTTTAATAGCTGTTGTTGGGTTTAAACGGCTGCTTCTTCCGCTTTTAACAATCCTTTTTTCAAAAGATATTCAGCGATCTGAACCGCATTGGTTGCAGCGCCTTTGCGCAGGTTATCCGCCACAATCCAAAGATTTACCGTATTAGGCTGTGATTCATCACGGCGGATACGGCCTACCAAAATTTCATCCTTTTCATGCGCATCTTTTGGCATAGGATATTTCAGGTTTGCCGGATCGTCTACCACGATTACGCCTTCCTGCTGCGCCAATAACTGACGTACTTCGTTCAGGTCAAAATCATTTTCAAACTCAATATTTACAGATTCTGAGTGCCCACCCATAACCGGGATACGTACGGTTGTCGCCGTTACACGGATAGAATCATCGCCCAAAATCTTTTTGGTTTCGAGGATCATTTTCATCTCCTCTTTGGTGTAGCCGTTATCCTGAAAAACGTCGATGTGAGGAATAACGTTCAAATCGATAGGATAAGGATAAGCCATTTCACCGTTCACTCCCTTACGCTCGTTCATCATTTGTTCTACGGCCTTTACACCTGTTCCGGTAACGGATTGATAAGTGGAAACAACCACACGTTTGATTTTATATTTTTCATGAAGCGGTTTCATTACTACCACCATCTGAACGGTAGAGCAGTTCGGATTAGCTATAATTTTATCATCCGGCGTTAATACATCCGCATTTACTTCCGGAACGATAAGTTTTTTATCAGGGTCCATCCGCCAGGCCGAAGAGTTATCAATTACAGTGATACCCGCAGCGGCAAAACGCGGTGCCTGCTCTAAGGAAGTGCTTCCGCCGGCCGAAAATAAAGCTACATCAGGTTTTCGTGCAATTGCATCATCCGCTGTTACCACCTTGTACTTCTTCCCCTTAAATTCAATTTCCTTACCTGCACTTTTTTGGGAAGCTACCGGAATTAATTCTGTAACCGGGAAATTGCGCTCTGCTAAAACTTTTAACATCACCGAGCCGACAAGGCCGGTTGCGCCTACAACTGCAACTTTCATTTGGATTTTTTACTTAAAACGTTTTAATTTAAATGTTATAAACCTTTATAAACCAGCTGCAAATATGCAAAAATGTTTGCTTTTTTTACTGCTGCTGTTCAGTAAAACGCTCTTTTCACAAGTAAATGACAATTTTAATAACGGCAGCCTTTCCTCATGGAAAGGTGATAATACCGCTTTTTTTGTAAATCCTCAGCAGCAGCTGCAGACAAAAGCCAGTGATGATGCGGGGATCGTTTCTCTTTCCACTGAGAATACTTTAGCTCTGAATGCCGAATGGGAATTCTATGTTCAGCTTGATTTTGACCCCTCTGCTCAGAATCAGCTGCGTATTTATTTAATATCCGATAAAGAAGATTTAAAAGGCGCTTTAAACGGATATTTTGTACAAATCGGCGAGAGCGGAAGTACGGATTCTTACGATCTGTACCGGCAAAGTGGGACAACAGTCAGCAGAATACTCGACGGTCCTGCACGACATCGGGCAGGAACTGCTGTGAAGGCCAGGATCCGTGTAAGCAGGAATACATCAGGAGAATGGAAGCTGCAAACCGCAATTGATGATGAAACAAATTTTGTTACGGAGGGAGCGGCAGTTGATAATACTTTTACCACTTCTCAATACTTTGGTTTTTGGTGCAGATATACAAAAACTAATTCCGGTAAGTTTATTTTTGATGATGTCAGGATTCAATCCATCGCCGCGGATGATGATGAACCGCCAAAAATCACGGCTATAGAAGCTGCTGACAGTATAACCTTAAAAATCAGTTTCAATGAACCTTTAGATGATTTATCCGCGAAAGCGCCTGCTTCTTATTCTTTAAACAATACCTATGGTAATCCTGAAGTGGTTTATTCGACAAGTAATCCGGCTGTTTATCTCTTGAAATTCAATACGGCTTTTGAAACGGGGAATTACACGCTGACGGTTAATAATATTCAAGATTTAAGCGGGAACAGCATTGAAGCGAACAGCAGCGTGTCTTTTTCATACAAAAAGCCTTATATCGCAAAAAAAGGCGACCTGATAATTAATGAGATATTTGCTGATCCGAGCCCTCAGGTAGATCTGCCAGGCGTTGAATTCGTGGAATTATACAATACTTCGTCAGAAACGCTTTACCTGAAAGGCTGGAAGTACAGCGACGCCTCAAGCACTGTCATTCTTCCGGGGGATAGTATTTTGAGCGATGAATATTTGATCTTATCCGCTAAGGCGGATACTAATGAATTTAAGATTTTCGGAAGGGTAATAGGTTTAAGCCCATGGCCGTCGCTGAATAATGCGGGTGATGTGCTTAAAATTATAAGCCCTGAAAACCTCGTGATCGACTCGGTAGCTTATACCGATAAATGGTATAAAAACGCGGAGAAAAAAACCGGAGGCTGGTCGCTGGAGCGGATAAGTGCAAAAGGTTTCTGTGCCGGTATTCAGAATTGGACTGCAAGTGAAGATGTTTCGGGAGGGACACCCGGCAGACAGAATTCCATTTCAAATAAAGAAAATGATGAACCATTAAAACTGATAAGCGCTTTTTTAAAAGACAGCATCACGGTAGTTGTAAAATTTAACCGCCCGGCAGACAGCCTATCTGCTGCAGTCCCTGCTTATTATTCAATAAATAATGGGATTGAAAATCCTGTTTCAGCGCTGCCGATAGGACCGTTCTTCGACCAAGTTGAATTAACATTTGCGCAGAAACTTGGCAGAGGAAAGCATTATCAAGTAAAGGCAGAAAATTTAAGCGACTGTTCAGGCAGTCTCATAAAAGACAGCAATAAAGCACAATTCTTTTATCCTGATAAGATTAACAAGGGCGACATTTTAATCAGCGAGATCCTTTTCAATCCCCGCTCAGGAGGATCCGATTTTGTGGAAATCTATAATTACTCAGACAAGATTTTAGATTTAAGTGAGCTTTCAATCGCCGGAATGAAAGGAGACAGCCTGGTAAGTATTTATAAAATTTCAGCAGAACAGTTTTTATTTCAGCCTAAAGAATATCTGGTTTTAACCGTTGACCCTGAGAATATCAAAAAAGAATATTATACAGAGAATCCTGCGGGATTTATCAAAATGTCAAAGTTCCCGGCTTATAATAACGATGCCGGAGCAGTCGTGCTTCTTGCAGACGATGGCCGTATAGATCAGTTCTCTTACACTGAAAAAATGCATTTCCCATTGATCAAAGAGCCGAAAGGCGTTTCTTTGGAAAGAAGCAGCTTTTCGCTCAAAGCAGACGAGCCGGGTAATTTCCGCTCTGCAGCTGCCAGTGTCGGCTTTGCTACTCCCGGACATAAAAATTCGCAGTATCTTGAAACTGTTCAAGGATCTGAAGAACTGCACCTGGTTTCCGAAACTTTTTCACCCGATAATGATGGCTTTGAAGACGCTATGCAGGTTCTCTATCACTTTAAAGAGTCGGGTTTAATGGCAAACGTTTCAATCTATACAGACAGGGGAAAACTTATCCGAAAACTGGTTAAGAATCAAACTTTAAGTTCAAAAGGAGCTTTTGTATGGGATGGTTTGAACGACTATGGCGAAAAGGCTTCCGTCGGGATTTATATTATTTACTGCGAAGTGTTTAACACAAACGGGCAGGTAAAGAAATTCCGAAAAACCTGCGTATTGGCCACGAAGTTTAATTAAAAGGGTTTGATCCGATTTTTTTACATTTGCCCTGAGTAATGTGCAGATGTGTCAACATGCGGAT
>Ga0180220_1001294_pt1 | contig 19060 bp, 7 predicted proteins | sample eDN5th37CBELigBY_FD_151335 | JGI IMG/M metagenome (GOLD analysis project Ga0180220, IMG submission 151335) | Enriched backyard soil microbial communities from Emeryville, California, USA - eDNA 5th pass 37_C BE-Lig BY (version 2) (version 2) | ecosystem: Environmental > Terrestrial > Soil >...
CCCTTGTTGTGCTCGACGGAATGCCTTACGAGATAGAAATACCCGAAGATTTCAATTTTGGTACCGCCGACGATCAGGGTTATGCGCAATTGCTGAATATCGCTCCATCTGATATTCTGGATATTACCATTCTCAAAGATGCCGCCTCAACAGCATTGTGGGGAGGAAGGGCCGCCAATGGAGTTCTGCTGATCAACACCAAGCGGGGACGTATCGGTAAGCCGGTAATCAATTACAATTTCAAGGGAAGTATGGCGCATCAGCCGCGTTCCATTCCTTTCCTTACGGGAGACCAGTATTCCATGCTCATCCCTGAAGAGATTATGAATGCTACAGGAATGCCGCTGGATTTTCTGGGTAACGACGGACAGAATAAGGCTTTTCAATACGATCCGCTGGACGCGTACTATTATTACAATTACAGTAACAATACCAATTGGATTGATTTGATTACTCGTACCGGTTATACGCATGATCACAATATGTCTATAAGCGGCGGTGGCGAAAAAACCCGCTATTATGCTTCGGTAGGTTATTACGGACAGACGGGAACGACTCTCGGAACCGATCTGAAGCGTATTACAACCAAGATTAACCTGGATTATAATGTGTCCACCAAACTGCGTTTCCGTACAGATTTAACCTATACCCATGTGGATAATACCTTAAATTATAACAATAGTCTGCGTGGTGTCGCCTATAATAAAATGCCGAATATGTCGCCTTTTGAATACGATGAGTATGGCAATATAACCGGTGTTTATTTTTCTCCTGAATCGAATATACAAGGTAAATATAGCGACACTTATAACCCCTTGGCTATGGCTAATGAAGGCTTCAGCCATTCGCTGGGTGAACGGATTACACCAAGGTTTAATCTTCAGTACAATATCCTGCCGGAAAACAAGCTCTATTTGTCTGGTGATGTTGTATTCGATATAAACAATACGAAAGCAAAAACATTTCTTCCACAGATAGCGACTGGTAGACCTTCTTCCGAAACTGTGGTTAACCGTGCCTCAGATGCGGATGGAGATTCTTACGGAATACAAACTAAGCTGAATCTGATCTATACGCCACTCTCCAGCGATGATCATTCCTGGCAGAACCTGATCTCATTCCAAACAAGTGACAAGCGGAACTCCGGCTATAAAGTAATGACATCCAATACTGCTTCTTCTTTTTTGAAGGACCCTGCAAACCCTTCGGTAACGAACGGAAGCGGTTTAAGCTTGGATGGACCTAAGTCACAAGAACGCTCCATGGGTCTTGTTCTCCAGAGTCAATACCAGCTTTTCGACCGGTATATTCTAAGCTTAAACGGACGTTTAGACGGAAACTCCAAGTATGGCCCGGATAATCGTTTTGGATTTTTCCCTGGCATTTCAGCCCGCTGGCGGATCTCAGGAGAGCCTTTTATGCAGCGTTTTGAACATTTTCTCGATGATTTTAGCCTGCGCTTGAGCTATGGCTCTACCCCTAATGCACCTGGAAGCAATTATGCCTACTTCAGTACATACAACCCTTACTCCTGGTCTTACCTCGATTACGCCGCTGTTTCACGGAACAATATGTCCTTATCGCAGCTGAAATGGGAAACCGTGGTGGGCAAAAACCTCGGTTTCAACCTGTGGATGTTCAATAAGCGGGTTATGCTTGATGCGGAAATCTACCAGAACACAACAAAAGACATGTTCTATAAAAATTTGAATATTCCGAATGTGACAGGTTATTCAAAAGTAGATATGAATATTGGAACAATGAATAACGATGGATGGGAGATCGGTTTGAATACCATTCCTGTACGGCAGGGTAATTGGGACTTGGAGCTGAACTTTAATATTTCCCGCAATACCAACAGCATCCAGTCCATATCAGAGTTTTATCCGCGTGAAAGTGTAGCGGGACTTCCAGGCCTCGGAAAATATAAATCCTATCTGATAGAAGGAAACCCTTTTGGTTCCTATTACGGGTTCCGCTATAAAGGCGTTTATAAAGACCTGGAAGCAACCAAAGCGAGGGATGCAGACGGAAACCCGATTATCGGCCCTAACGGACAGGAAGTATACATGCGCTATAACTTCCCGGTAGTGGATTACGTTTTCCAGCCCGGCGATGCGATTTACGAAGACATTAATCATGACGGGAATATTGATGAAAAAGATATGGTGTATCTGGGAACAGGCATCCCCAAGTTCAGCGGAGGTTTTGGGGCCGAGATAACATATAAAAGAGCCTGGAAACTGCGTACATTTTTCAGCTACCGTTACAAATACGATATTGTTAACGACGCTCAGATCACAACAACCAATATGTATGGCGTAAACAATCAAAGTACAGCGGTTTTAAGAAGATGGCGTAACCCCGGTGATGTAACCGACATGCCGAGAGCTTTATATAACGATGGATATAACTGGCTTGGGTCAGACCGCTATATTGAAGACGCTTCATTTATCAGGCTTGCCGCTGTAACACTTCAATACAGGTTTGATAAGAACTTTTTAGACAAGCTGAAGATAAAAAGCGGAAATATTTACGTAACAGGGCAGAACTTATACACTTGGACAAAATATACCGGGCAGAATCCTGACATCAGTATTATTGGAAGCAATAACCCTTTTGCTTACCCACGGGATAATGCGCTTACTCCGCCTGCAGCCACATATACATTAGGGATATCAGTTGGATTTTAATTATGAAAGAATATATGAAAGTCATTACAAAATATATTAGAACAAAAGCGATACTGCTGCTCGCCCTCGGCAGTCTGTTGTCTGTTTCCTCCTGTAAAAAATGGCTCGAACTGCAGCCGCAGGACGGGCTGGTGTCGGAAGACTACTGGCAGACAAAGGAACAGCTTAAAGCGGCGGTAATGGGATGTTACGCTTCCATGCTTGGCGGATCAGGCATGCCGCTTACCAAATATCTTTTTATCTGGGGCGAACTTCGGGGTGATATGGTTACGACCGGTTCCGATATGGGAGAGGAAGAAAACGTGGATGCCCTCAATCCTTTAAAACGGGACGAACTGTATATGATCCGTACGGAGCTTTCATCTACAAATTCGCTGGTAAACTGGGAGGCGGTTTACAGAACCATTAACAATTGTAATGATGTGATCGAAAATGGCCCCAAAGTTATTGAAGTGGATAAAACCTTAACCGAAAGCCAGCTGAAAGCATATTTATCTGAAGCATATGCGCTTCGGGGCTTAATGTATTTCTATCTGCTGCGCACATTCGGAGAGGTTCCTTTGAAATTGAAACCGACATTAAGCGATACCGATATACAGCCGATTGCCAAAAGCAGCCAGCAGGAAGTATACAAGCAGATTATTTCCGATGTAACCTATGCCGCAGCCAATGCGCCGCTTACTTACGGCAGGATGCCGGAAGACCGCGGTCGGATAACCGCGTATACGGCTTACACTATCCTGGCCGACGCGTATCTCTGGATGGAAGATTACGAAAACACTATCAAAGCCTGTGATAAGGTGATAGAATCGGAGCGTTACCGCCTGTTCCCTGCAGGTACACAGCAGGAAACCTGGTACAGGGATGTTTTCTTTAATGGAAACTCGGTGGAAGGTATATTCGAAATTCAGTTCAATACACAGAGACAGAACCCTTTCTGGGATATGTTCGGCAGTAACAGCCGTGAATTTAAGGCTGTCGACTGGATAGCGGAAGGAGGTTTGTTTGGTGTGGATATTATTGATGCAAACAACAGGGACATCCGCGGCAGCGGGACATCCATGTCTGAAGCTACCGGGGCGATAGTAAAATACACTAGCGGCAGGACTAACAGCACTTCTTACTCCAACTGGTTTGTTTATCGTTATTCGGATGTGCTGCTGATGAAAGCCGAGGCACTGACCTGGCTTGATCCGGGAAATGCGGCCAATGGACAGAAGGCTATCGACCTGGTAAACCAAATCAGAATTGCCCGCAATGCCTTGAATACTGTGGGCGGCAGCACCATAGAAATTCCTGATCCTGAAAATACCGAAGGCATTTCAACTTTTATTTTCAATGAGCGGGCACGTGAATTCGCTTTTGAAGGTAAACGCTGGTACGATATTCTCCGAAATGCCAAGCGGAATAATTATGCGAATGAAAAAATCCTTTTAGAGATTGTTTCCGCGAGCGCACTGCCAAGCAAGCAGCTTACTGTGGTGAACAAATACAAGGATCACAGGAGTCATTATCTGCCCATATATTATACTGAAGTGCAGACAAATACAGCATTGGTTCAAAATCCATTTTATCAATAAAATACTGACCACAAACTAAAACGATTATGAAAAAGATTGTTAACCTAAAGCTTTCCGGCATACTTCTGTTGAGTGTGCTGCTTAGCATTTCCGCCTGTCGGAAATCCGCCATTGTTTATTCGGTAACGGATGCGGTGAATATGACTCAATATTTTGATGAGCATCCCGAAGAATTTTCAGAGCTGAGCCGCATTCTGCGCCTTTCCGGAACCGCTCCTTTTCTTAACGCGTATGGGAGCTATACCATGTTTGCCCCAACCAACAGCGCTATTAAACAATACCTGCAGGATATGGGTAAAACCGATGTGGAACAGATCAGCGGCGCAGAGTGGAAAGACTTTGTTCGTTTCCACCTCATGGAAGATTCAATAGCTTCATCTCGGTTTGTAGATGGAAAACTGCCGAAATTAACCATGTACGGACAGTATTTAGTTGCTGGTTCTGAAAATGTTGGAGGCGTTACAAAACTGCGGATAAACCGCCAGGCTAATGTGATACAGGCGAATATCTCCGTAGGTAATGGATTGATTCATACTATAGATCATGTGCTTACCCCAGCGAAGCTTTCTCTAGCTCAACTGATCGAAGCCGATGGACGCTATACTATTTTCACGGAAGCGTTGAAGGAAACCGGTTTATACGATACATTAAATGTGCTTCCTGCCAATAATCCTGATGAAAAGAAAAAGTGGCTTACCGTGATCGCGGAAACGGATGAGGTGCTGCAAGCCGCTGGCTTTAACAGCTATGATGCGCTCAAGGCGAAGTTTTCCAATACCGGCGATCCTAAATTGCCTACAGACAGCCTCCACCTGTTTGTGAATTACCATATTCTTTACGGAGCTAAATATGTTGCTGATATCATTATGACCAGTGCGCATAATACGCTGGCTCCTCTTGAGGTGCTGACCGCTAAGCTTTCCGGCGAAGTTGTATTGATGAATGATGATGTGTTTATGGGGGTTCATGAACCTGGCTTTGAACTGATCCGGAATAAGAGCGATATGTCCGCGACAAACGGGGTACTTCACGAAACAGATAAGCATTTTAAAATTAAAAAGCGCTCACCTTTCCGCGTAGATTTCGACGTATGTACTTTCCCTGAACTGGTAAAGAATACCGAGTATTACGGAAAGAAAAACTATGAATTTACAAAGGAAGAAGCCGCTGCTTTCTCTGAAGTTCGGTTCTCAGGAACGGAAAGCGGGCTGATCTACCGTTTTGGTTCAGGTCAGGGAACTTCTAAAACTTCCTATAACCAGGACATTCTGGTAGTGCCGCTGGCCGCGGGAGGTACATCTTCACGTGCCGAATGGGTTGAATTCAAAACCCCGCTGCTGGTGCGTGGAAAATACAAAGTATGGGTAGGTTACTATGTGCAGCGCCAGTCATCCAGCAACGGCGGAACATTTGTGGATGCGCAGGCATTGATCGGTCCGGAAGATTCTGACGAAAGAACACCGCTATCCAACGCCCGCATACTCAGCTTCGTGACCAAGCGGCCCGGTATGGCACCCGATGTGGAAGAGGCTATCGGCTGGAAGATCTATATGGAAACCACAACCGGAAGCCAGTCATCCAGGCTGATGGGGGTTGCCGATATTCCGCAGACCGGCCGTTACTGGATCCGTCTGCAGGCTGTAAACGGCTCTCAGACCACGAATAATATCGACCTGATCCAGTTTATCCCGGTTGACGAGGATCAGCAGTATCCAAGATTTAAAATTGACGGCTCCTATATCCTGAGAGACGAGTAAATTAAAGACAAGCATAGGGGATGCCTGTATAAAGAAACAGGCATCCATTGTAATACACACGAATAACATGAGTAACCTGAAAAAACGATTTATAATTTGGACATGCCTGCTGGCAGTTCTTTCATTCGCATCCTGCCAGGACGCCTGGAAAGAGCATAACGAGCTGAAAATACAGGCGTTGGACAAGACACTTACAGAGCAGATAAGCAGCGATGCGAAGCTGAGCACTTTTTACAGCTATCTGGTGAAAACCGGCTATGATAAAGTTCTTGCTTCCTCAAAAGCCTATACCGTTTGGGCGCCGGTAAATGACGCCTTAAAAGACCTTGATGTTTCCATTGTAAATGATGAGGCCAGGTTAAAGGCTTTTGTTGGAAATCATATCTCCAATCAGTCGTACTTTACCAGCATGCCCAAGCCCTCACTGATTATACGGGCGCTGAATGGTAAGAATGTCAGGTTTACTTCATCCAAATTTGAGGATGGCGCTATTGTCGACGCCGATCTGTATGTTAAGAACGGCGTGCTCCATACCGTTAATACCGCCTCACTCCCCCGCCCGAATGCCTGGGAGTTTTTACAATCGTCAACAGCCGCGTCAAAACAATACGAATTTATCGCGGCACTTGAACGCACTGAAATAGATACAACAAATGGCGTAAGGCTGTATACAGATCCGGTTACCGGTAAAACCGTTTTTCAGGACGGAACTACTTTCCCCGTGCAGCGCAATATATATTTTCAACGGATTTCCGATTTGAGCAGTGAAGACAGCCTTATTACCTGTATCATTTTAACCGACGCGGCGTTTGAACAGGAAAAAGCCAAGCTGAGCCCTTACTACACTGTAGACGATCCGCTGCTCGCCGACACCCTTGCCAAATGGAGTGCGGTAAGAGATCTGGTAATTAATGGGGTATTCGAAATAGATGACCTCCCCGATTCTTTAACATCTGTTACCGGCGTGCAGGTTCATCTTGATAAAAGCGCTATCGTTGAAACACGGCTGTTGAGCAATGGCATCGCCTATGTGGTAAACAGCGTCGGCTATAAGCTTTTGGAGAATAAAATACCGGCTGTGATTGTCCAGGGTGAAATGACTGATTCAATCCGGGCACCACGGACACCGCTCATAAAAATTCAGAAAAATCCGAATGGCAGTTTATATACGCATATCCAGTCTCCGGATATTACTTCCTCTCCAAGCCCGCTTTATCATTACCGGTATAAAACGTCAGTGCATTCCACCAAATACGCGGTTTACTGGCGGAGCATAAACGATTTTTATTCTACACCTTTTTCTATGGCTTTAAGTTTCAGCGGTACCAGTAAATATACTGCGGACCTGCCTGGGCTGGGTTATCATGAAGTTCCGCCTTATGATCCGGACAAACCGTCGACTTTTGGGGAAGTTTATCTTGGCGAAATCACATTCGAGCATTACGGTAACCTTTACGCTTTCCTGGCCTCTTCACTCGGTGCTTCAAGTGCAGCGCCGACAGCGCTTTCCCTCGACTATATAAAACTGGTTCCTGTTAATTAATAATGAAAGAAAGTTCTATGTATATATTAAAAAGATCGGTAAAGAAACTCCTGATATCCGGATTGGTGTTTTCTGCCGGCTCAGCTCCATTACTTGCACAGCAGGCAGATACGCTGGAAAGAAACCCTGTTGTTAAAAACGCACAAACCATACAGATCAGCGGAACAGTAACTGAAGCTTCTACAGGCCGGCCGCTTCCCGGAATTAATGTTACAGTAAGCGGGTTTTCCGCTGCCCTCACAGATGAGAATGGGAATTATAAAATCAATGTTCCTCATCAGGCAGGCGTAATCCTGTTTTCCGGCTCGGGCTATCAGTTAAAGGAAGCCGCTTTAAAGGGCCGTACAACAATAAACATGGCCCTGTATGAGGATACATTCTCTTCTGTTTATGATAAAGCGGCCTTACCGCATGGAACAATGCTGAAAAATAGAATTCCTTATTCGGTGGTTTCGGTAAGCACAAACGGGGCCTGGAACCGGCCCATGGAAACTCCAGACAGCTATCTGCAGGGAAAAGCCGCCGGACTGGATGTAATAAGGCGGTCAGGTACTTCAGATATTGGTGCGGACATGTATTTAAGAGGCTATAATTCCATTTATGGCGCAAAGCAGCCGCTTATCGTAGTAGACGGAGTTATTTATGATAATAATTCTTATGGCTCTTCCCTCATCGCTGGCCATCAGAATAATCCCCTGGCTAATATCGACTTAAAGGATATTGATAATATTACCCTGATAAAAGACGGTTCATCCACATATGGAACAAGAGGCGGCAATGGTGTCCTGCTTATTACTACGGGAAGAGCTAAAGATGTCGCTACCCGTCTTGATTTCGCGGCTTACGGCGGTTATAATTTCAACATCAGTCCGCTGCCGGTAATGCAGGCCGATAATTACAGGATATATCTTTCGGATATTTTAAAAACCAGGGGCCTTACCGATGCGCAGATCCAGGCACAGCCTTATATGAGTGATGAGGCCGGACCTGATTATTATACGTTCCATCAAAATACAGGATGGCAGAATACCGTTTCCAATTCTTCGGCCAGCCAGAACTATTACCTTAAAGTTACTGGCGGTGACGATATCGCTACGTATGCGCTGTCGCTGGGTTTGCTTGACGACCAGGGAATTATCCGTAATACCGGGCTTACCCGTTATCAAACCCGGTTTAACGGTAATCTAAACTTATCTGCCAAGTTAAAAGCGAATGTTAACCTTGCTTTTACCCGCAGTGAGCAGGACCTTAACCACCAGGGCCTGAACAGTATGCTTTCGCCCGTTTATCTTTCATTAACAAAAGCACCGTTTTTATCACCAAATGAAGTTTCAGAAACCGGTGTACGTTCTCCGAACCTTTCTGATGTCGATGTTTTCGGGATCAGTAACCCGGCAGTAGTTGTATCACAAAACCTTCAGGCCGCGAACAGCAGCTACCGTTTTGCCGGTTCTTTCGGGTTTAATTATCTGCTGAGCAAGAAAATGAGTTTAAATACCATTGCTGGTGTTACTTTCAATAAAGTTCGTGAAAATAGCTTTATTCCAAATCTGGGGATAACATCGGATACGCTTGCTACAGCTATAGGTTATAACCAGGCGGCGGCCAGCGTGCAGCGCTTGTTTTCAGTTTATAATGATACCTGGCTTTCCTATAATCATAATCTGAATGCGAACAATAATTTGTCTGCTAATGCGGGAGTGAGGTTCAACAGCAGCGATGCCGAGTACGATTCCGGTCTAAGTTACAATACGGCTAGTGATGATTTCATTACTTTAGGAGGCGGGCAGAGCGCACTGCGGACAGTGGGCGGTTCACTTGGAAAATGGAACTGGCTGAATACATATCTGAATGTTAACTATTCGGCACAGAATAAATATTTTATAACTTTTGATATTGCCGCTGATGCTTCATCCCGGTTTGGAACCGAAATACCGGATGCGCTTTCTATTGGCGGAGTTAATTTTGCCATTCTTCCTTCCGTGGCCGCCTCATGGCTGGTTTCTTCAGAAGATTTTATGGCCGACATGCCTTTTATCGAAAGTTTAAAACTTCGTGCCAGCTATGGGCTTGCCGGTAACGATGAGATCGGGAACTATTCCGCTAAAACCTATTATACGTCACAGAATTTTCTGGGCCGTTTTGGGCTGGTTAGAGGGAATATCGGGAACCCTGAATTGAAATGGGAGACCAATACCCGGTTTAATGCAGGAATCGATGCCGCTTTTCTAAAAGAACGGCTGAGCCTGAGTGTGGATTTTTACCGTAACCAGATTTCTGATATGATTATCTATGAACCTGTTTACACTTCCACTGGATTTCGCTATGCGGTTACAAACAGCGGCGGGATGCGGAATACCGGTGTGGAACTGGCGGTTAACGGAAGACTGCTGAACCGTGAAAATCTGAAGTGGGACATGGGACTGGTTATGGCATCCAACAAAAACCGCATCACACGCCTTCCAGATAATGCTGATTTAGTTACCGATTTCGGGGGCGCTTATATCCTTAGCAGAAATGGGGAAGCTGCAAATCTGTTTTATGGCTACCAGACTAACGGTGTTTATGCTTCCGATGCTGAAGCTGCTGCCAGCGGCCTGTTAAATAAAACCGCTGATGGAAACTATGTACCGTTTTCGGGCGGTGACATTCGTTTTGTAGACCTTAACCATGATGATATTATTGATGAGAACGACCGAAAAGTGATCGGTAACCCAAATCCCAAGTTAACAGGGGGATACAGTAACCGCCTGACGTACAAAAGATGGGGCTTGGATGCTTTATTTACTTTCAGCGTAGGCAATGATATTTATAATGGTGTTCGTGCCAGTCTGGAATCCATGAGCGGCGTTCAGAATCAAACCGAAAATGTGATGAACAGATGGAGGGCCAATGGCCAGGTAACGGATGTTCCAAAAGCTGTTTGGGGCGACCCTATGCGTAATTCACGCTTCTCCGATCGGTGGATTGAAGACGGGTCATATCTGCGATTGAGAAGTCTTTCTGTTACCTACAATGTACCGCTGCGATCACAGTTTATCAGAAATGCGACTGTTTATGCCTTAGCAGAAAATCTGCTCACTTTCAGCCGTTATTTAGGATACGATCCTGAATTCAATGCCAACAGCGGTGTTTTCTCACGCGGTGTTGATATCGGCATGAACCCACAGTTTAAGTCTATGCAATTGGGAGTACGCATCGGCTTGTAATTATTTTTAAAGAATATTTTAATATGAACAGGACAATATACTGCATAATAAAAAGATCGCTGGTTTTAACACTTGGCATGAGCCTGCTGGTATCGTGCAAAAAGATGTTTGATATTAAACCTGAAGATGCGCTGGAATCGAAGCAGATGTATCGTAACGTATACGATGCGGATGCCGCGGTATTAGGAATATATGGAAAATTTGCAGGCCTTGCCGAGCGTTACGTCCTGCTGAATGAACTAAGGGGCGACCTGCTGGATGTAACATCGAATGCGGACACCTACCTGAAACAGCTTAGTACGCACGAAGTAGCCGAAGATAATCCCTATGCCGATCCGCGGCCTTTCTATGAGGTGATAATAAATTGTAATGATGCGCTAAAGAATTTTGACATCATGCGCAAGGAGAACCGGCTGGATAATACCCAGTATTATCAGCGGTACACAGAAGTAGGATTGCTGCGCTGCTGGCTTTACCTGCAGCTGGGCATTCATTATGGAAGTGTCCCTTATGTTACTGATCCTATAGAAAATGTTAATGACCTCAAGGATGAGAGTAAGTTCCCCAAGCTGACATTCGAGCAGCTGCTGGACAAGCTGATTGCATTTACCGATGCAATTCCTCCGGTTTATCTTAATCAGAACACATCGGCCGCCAGCCCGACTTTGATCATGCCCATGAACAATTATCCGGTTAAAGACGGTGTTTTTAAATTTTTCATTCACAGGCGCAGTCTTCTTGGCGACCTGCATTTATGGAAAGGAAACTATCTCAAAGCTGCGGAATATTATAAAGCCGTAATGGAGACAGGCACGACCTTAACTTCTTCCGCGGACCAGAATGTGGAAATTTACGATACGTATCGGGTTTCAAACGATAACTCCGGGCGTAATACCCTGCTCACTATCGGAACAGTGAATCCATGGAGCGCCATTTTCTCAAATGACCTGGCAGAGAAGGAATCGAATTTTGAGCGCATGTGGATACTGCCGCTTGACAAAGATTTTGCTCCTGGAAACCCGTTCATTAAATTGTTTTCTCTTTCAGGAAATTATCTGGTAAAACCATCGGAACTGGCGATAGAAAAATGGCAGGACCAGGTGCGTTTAGATGGAGGTTTAACTGACCGCCGGGGACAGAACGCTTCATACCGTATGGTTGGAGGGCAGCCGGAAGTATTAAAGTATTTAAAAAAGTTTGACCCGCTTTCTCCTTTTGAAACCACAGGAACCTGGCTTTTATATCGGGCAGGGGTGCTTCACCTTCGATTTGCCGAAGCGGCAAACCGTGCAGGGTACAGTGATATAGCAGGTATACTTATAAATGATGGTTTTGCCTTATTAGGTAATACTTATGCCGAATATCCTGCTCCGTTTGATTTCAATGCACATAAAGGTACTGTAAACGGTCAGTGGTACCGTAATATTGGAATACGCGGCAGGGCAGTAAATCAGAATGTCAGCTTTGACGCAGCTAACCTTGAAATTGATACTGAAAATAAGATACTGGAAGAAGAGGCTTTGGAAACCGCCTTCGAAGGTTACCGCTGGCCTGATCTTTTACGTGTAGCACTTCGTCGTGAAGCGTCTGATCCAAATTTCCTTGCCGATAAGATCGCCGCGAAGTTTGATGCCGCCGGAAGCCCGGATGCCGGAGAAGTGCGGACCAGGTTAAGCAGCAAAGCGAATTGGTATCTGCCTTTTAAATGGAAATAAACGATTAACACTATAGAGCTGTAATATCGGGCTGTCTAAAAAGTACGCGTTTCCGTCATTTCGAGACACGAAACGTAGTATAGTGACGAAGCAATCTCTTCCTAATCAGAGGGATTGCTTTACTACCCGCAGCACAAATAGCCCTTCCCCGAAATCCGGGGATAATGACATACCTTTTAGACCGCCCCAGCATAAATAAAATGTGCTGCCTGGGGCGGCTTTTTTTAAGTAGAATGCCCTGGTTTTATTTTTGTTTTTAATCCATTTTCCGCCTTAATCATTGTATAAAGCTTGTTACAACAGGTATCAATGCCCGATTTTTTATAATTTTAGTACTCATTAATCCGCATCTGTCTTTCAAAAAGCCGGGAATATTGAGCTGAAGTGTTTGAATTACTGTTAGATCACTCGACTTATTATGAATTTTGTAAACTGTAAGCTTCATCGTATCAAGAAGCTTCTTAAGCGTAATCCTTTTTGTTTTTTTGCTGACTTCAGAAACCTTTCCCGCAGCTCAGTGCTGACTGCAGGACTGGCCGCTTCTCTTTTTTTCGGAAAAGACGTACAGGCACAGTCTGGCCAGGTTCAGGACTTATGGCATGGAAAACCACGCAAGATCCACTACCGGCCCGACGGCCAAGACTTTGTACTGGTTGAAGGCCGTGACCGTTTTAACCGGGCGCTTTATGGCACAAACACCGCTTTCCGGGTAGAAACAGGCGATCTGCCTGAGTTTGCCCTGTATATGCCGGGAATGGGGGGAAACCTGAAGTTCGGTTTAATTTCCGGCAATACCAGTAAATGGCTCATTGACGCGGCATCCATAGAAACACGTTACCGTCCGGGTGCAATGCACTACACCATTAAAGACGAACTGCTCGGCGGCGGTGTAATTCGCCTGGAAGTTCTTGCGCTTTCCGACGCGGAAGGTTTGATCGTAAAAGCGGAAGCGTCGGGAGTAAAGAGCGATGTTCAGTTATTATGGGCTTTTGGCGGCGCTTCAGGCAAAAAATTTTCACGTTCAGGTGATATAGGTGCCGACCCGGAATCATCGTTCTATCTTTTACCCGAATACTGCCGGGACAACATTTATATTTTAAATAAAAATTCATTCCGGCTGCTTTATGGCTCTGGTAAAACCTTTACTGAGCAGGAACGCAGGGAAATCCAGCTGAATCCTGAAAAAGCGAAAGCCGCTGCCGCCCTGCCTAAACAGCAGGAGCTACAAGGAGTATTTCCGGCAGGGGCGGCGTATAAAATCGCGGATGCCGGCAGCCAGGCAAATCCATTAAGTTTTTATAACTCAAAGCCGGCCTCTTATCCTGTCCTGACGGGAACAGCGCCTTTAAAGAGCAGCGACAAGCTGTATTTTCTGGTAAAAAAGCCCGATCAGCAGCCTGCGCTTAGCTATACTGACCTCCCTTCCACTTTCAATAAAGCGGAACAGGCCCGGCTTGCGCTTGTTTCCAGGGTTGTTGTAGAAACTCCCGATCCGTTTATCAATACACTCGGCGGTGCATTAACGGCGGCGGCAGACGGTGTCTGGGAAAGTCCTACTTTTCTGCACGGTGCCGTAGCCTGGCGTATGCGCCTGAATGCCTGGAGAGGGGCCGCGATAGCGGATGTATTGAGCTGGCACGACAGGGCACGTGAACACTTTACCAGCTACTCGAACTCACAGGTAATCTCTCCGCTCACCGGGCCTGTAGTAGCCGACACCGCACTCAACCTCACCAGGCAGAAAGAAGTCATGGGAACATCCATGTTCAGCAGCGGCTATATTTCCAGGAATCCGAATGACAATACCCGTCCGCATCACTACGACATGAACCTGGTTTTTTTCGACCAGATGTTCACTCACTTTAAATGGACCGGCGACACGGCGTTTCTGCGTAAGATGTGGCCCGTGCTGGTGCGCCACATGAACTGGGAAAAAAGAAATTTTGATGCCGATGGCGACGGTTTATACGATGCGTATGCCGCCATCTGGGCCAGCGATGCGCTGCAGTACAGCGGCGGCGGCGTAACACATACTTCCGCCTATAATTATCGGGCTAACAGGGAAATGGCTAAACTAGCCGAGTTGATCGGTGAAGATCCCGGGCCTTATGAAAAAGAAGCCGAACATATTTTAAATGCTGTTCAAAAGAAGCTGTGGATGCCCGGTAAAGGCTGGTATGCGGAATATAAAGATCTGCTGGGGAATAAGCTTCTTCATCCGCAGGCCGGTTTATGGACTATATATCATGCTGTTGATGCCGGTATTCCCGACCCGTTTCAGGCTTATCAGGCACTCCAATATGTCAGCAATGAAATCCCGCATATTCCTGTAAAGGCGGAAGGCCTTCCGGATAAAGGTTATTACACCCTGTCTACTACCAACTGGCACCCCTATACCTGGTCGGTAAATAATGTGGCCTTAGCCGAAGTGCTTCATACTTCTTTGGCTTACTGGCAGGCAGGCAGGAGCGAAGATGCCTTTAAACTTTGGGAAAGCTCCCTGATCGAAAGCATGTATCTGGGTAAAAGTCCGGGCAATTTCCATCAGCTTTCATTCTATGATGCCATGCGGGGCGAGCTTTACCGTGACTTTGCCGATCCTATCGCGGTGGCCGGAAGAAGCCTGGTGGAAGGACTGTACGGGATTCATCCCGATCTGCTGAATAAGCAGCTGCTTATCCGCCCCGGCCTGCCGCAAAGCTGGGACCACGCGTATTTGTCTCTTCCCGATATTTCATTCCGTTATAAGCGCAGCCAAAACCACGAGACGTATACCATAACTCCTGCCTTTTCAAAAAAGCTGGAATTAGTAATGGAACTGAAGGCAAAAACAAGCCGGCTGCGCAGTGTTAAGGTGAATGGACAGCCGGTAAGCTGGAAACTTAAAGAAAATTCCATCGGAAGGCCGGTGATACAGGTCCAGGCCCCGGCGTCTGCTTCGTATACCGTTGAACTTGACTGGGAGGGAAATGAATTTTCAACGCCAAAACTGCCTGGTGAATACGCGGTTGCGGATAAAATTTCCATCGCGAAAGGCGAAGCCGCTGTGCTAACCTTTTTCGACCCGCAGCAGGTTTTAAAGAACAGCCGGGTTGCGGATGGCTCGTTCACCGCGGAATTTAATAACAAAACGGGCGGCAGCACGTTCTTTGTACAGCTTCAGCAGGGTGATTTTACCTGGTGGCATCCGGTCAATGTCAGGCTGAAACCATCGCTGTTTATTCAGGCGCCGCTTAATCAGCCGTCTGACGGCATCAGCTTTACAATCGTAAATGCCGGCAAAGGTATTTCGGGAGAACTGCTGGTAAATAATGGAAAAAAGCGATACCGGCAGAAAATCGAATTAGGCGCTGATTCTGAGAAAAATATTTCTGTTGCAAGCCGCTATCTTATTCCCGGAAGCAATACTGTACGTATCCTGTCGGGAAAGAAACTGCTTCTTGATACTCTGGTACAGAACTGGAGCGTTCCGGCCGATAATCTGGCCCGTATGGAAACTGTTAACCTTTCTTCCCAGTACAACGAAGACTTGAACAGGATATTCCAGAACCGCTATCTCAGCCCGCGTCCTTCATCCACTACGCTGCAGATCCCGGCTCAGGGAATCGGCAACTGGTGCTATCCATTAATTAATCCTGATATTGATGATTCAGGTTTAAGGAAAGCCGCCGGAGCGGACAACCGGATTGTATTTAAAGACAAAATCCCTTTTTCAACTCCGGGCGAACAGGGCGGAAAGAATATTCTCTTTACGTCTAAATGGGATAATTTCCCCGATTCTGTTTCTATTCCTGTTACCGGGAAAGCCTCACACGCTTATTTCCTGATGGCCGGATCAACCAATCACATGCAGAGCCGTTTTGATAATGCCGAGATCAGGGTAAATTACCAGGATGGTACTTCTTCTGTATTGAAAATCCGCAATCCTGAAAACTGGTGGCCTATAGAGCAGGATTATTATATTGATGATTATGCCTTTGCCATCAATGCCGTTAAACCGCCGCGTTTATACCTGAAGCAGGGAAGGGTAATTGAAGATTTTAAACAGTACAAAACGATTCAGGGCTATACAAGTTATGCCGTAGATGGCGGGGCGGCACAGATACTCGATCTTCCATTGGATTCGTCAAAGAAATTAAAAAATATTACTTTGAAAACCATCGCGAATGAAGTGATCGTGGGACTGATGTCTGTTACTTTAGAAAGATGAAATACAACTTTTAACAATAAATTTAAATGATGAGAAAGCTGATGTCTGCTGCTTTTGCAGTGTTAATGATTTCTTTTGCAGGATGCGGTTCGCTGAGAAATGACGGAAAGGGTATGGACCCCTGGGAAAAGCTGGCCGAGATAAGGAAAAGTATCAAGGCGCCCGAGTTTCCGGATCGTGATTTTAGCATCCTGGATTATGGGGCAGTAAACGACAGCACGGTAAAAAGCACGGAAGCTTTTAAAAAAGCGATTGAAGCTTGTGCCGCGGCGGGCGGAGGCAGGGTAATTGTTCCGAAAGGAACCTTTTTAAGCGGGGCCATCCATTTAAAAAGCAATGTGAACCTGCATCTGGAGGAGGGTTCAAAGATCTTATTCAGCCGTGATCCAAACGATTACCTCCCTATGGTATTTACCCGATGGGAAGGAATGGAGCTAATGAACTATTCTCCATTGATCTATGCCTTTGAACAGGAAAATATCGCGGTTACAGGAAGCGGCGTGCTTGATGGAAACGCGAATAACGAGTATTGGTGGCCCTGGAAAGCTAAAAAGCAGTATGGCTGGAAAGAAGGCGAGCCAAACCAGCTGGATGATGTAAAACTGCTTACCGAACTGAACCGCCGTGAAGTAGACGCCCGTGAACGAGTGTTCGGGCCGGGACATTACCTCCGTCCTTCGTTCATTCAGCCGTATTCCAGTAAGAATATTCTGATCTCGGGAGTGAAACTGATCAATGCGCCGATGTGGAACATCAATCCGGTTTTATGCGAAAATGTTACGGTTGAGAATGTTAAAGTAGTTTCCCACGGCCCAAACAATGATGGCTGTAACCCCGAATCTTCCAAAAATGTATTAATCACAGGTTGTTATTTTGATACCGGAGACGATTGTATCGCCATCAAATCGGGCCGTAACGAAGACGGCAGAAGGATTGGCCGTCCCGCCGAAAATCATATCATTGAAAACTGCGAAATGAAAGACGGGCATGGCGGCGTGGTCATCGGAAGTGAAATATCAGGAGGCGCCAGGAACATCTATGCACTTAACCTAAAGATGGACAGCCCTAACCTCGATCGTATCCTCCGCATAAAAACCAGCTCACTGAGAGGCGGAATAATTGAGAATATTTATATGAAAGATATCGAGGTAGGAACATACAAAGAAGCCGCCGTACGATGCAATATGTTTTATGAGGAAGAAGGTAACCATATGCCGGTTATCCGCAATATCGTTGTGGAAAACATGAATGTGAAAAAGGGCGGCAAATACGGAGTGCTCATTAACGCCTATGCGCAGTCCCCGGTTGAAAACCTTAAATTGATCAACTGTACGATAGATGGCGTGCAGGTCCCTGTAGAAGCAGACCATACTAAAAATATGGTTTTTGAAAATGTGACCATCAATGGAAAGAAAATTGAAAACCCGTAAACGGTAAAAACGACTGTCCGGAATCCATACGACGGCTGTTAAAAACAGATAAAGCCTTATCTTAAAAAGTACGAGTTTCCGTCATCGCGAGAACCGAAACGCAGTGTAGTGACGAAGCAATCTCTTCATAATCAAAGAGATTGCTTCACCACCCACACCACAAACTGCCCTTCGGTTCGCAATGACGTACCTTTTAGACCGCCCCTTTACTTTTATACCAAGTTTTCAAACCGCTTTACACTTCTTAACTTTGTCCATGCTTCAAATTGTTACCACTGCCGATGGTTCTAAAACTATTTTTAATCCGGAAGTGGGGGAGAACTACCATTCCAGGCACGGGGCCCTGCAGGAAAGCCGGCATGTGTTCCTGAATTCCGGGCTGCTTTACTTTCTAGAAAAAAATGCGGTAAGTGAAGTGAAAGTACTGGAAGTAGGTTTTGGAACAGGATTGAATTTTCTTCTCACAGCGGATTACTGTACACAGCATAGGATTAATCTGAGCTATACTGGCATAGAAGCTTTTCCTTTACCTAAGGAAATGCTGGCGGAAACCGGCTATGAGAATCATGTGTCCGCAGCACTATGGCAAGCTTTTCAAAAGTCGTATACTGCTTCTTTAATCGGAGAAACCCCTTTAAATCCGCATTGCCGCCTGGCTGTATCACACAGCAAGGTGCTGGACTTCCAAAGCAGCCAGCAGTTTGATGTGCTTTATTTTGACGCTTTCGCCGCGATACATCAGCCGGAAATGTGGACAGATGAAACGTTAGCGCATGTCTGCTCTTTTCTGAAAACAGGCGGTGTTTTCGTGACTTACGCCATTACGGGAAATTTGAAACGAAGCATGAAATCCCTGGGCTTCAGTATCGAAAAAGCGCCGGGAGCGCCTGGGAAAAGAGAAATGCTGCGTGCCGTTAAGATCT
>Ga0180220_1001295_pt1 | contig 19037 bp, 17 predicted proteins | sample eDN5th37CBELigBY_FD_151335 | JGI IMG/M metagenome (GOLD analysis project Ga0180220, IMG submission 151335) | Enriched backyard soil microbial communities from Emeryville, California, USA - eDNA 5th pass 37_C BE-Lig BY (version 2) (version 2) | ecosystem: Environmental > Terrestrial > Soil >...
TTTCTGCGTTAAACCATTTAACTGTACCTTTCAAATGAACAACCTCCTAAAAATACCGCCATATGTGGCGAATAAGTACATTATACTTCATGCTTCTTGACAATGCAATCGATCTTTTGCGAAATTGAACTTTTTCATTTGCTTTTGTAGCTTCCTCTAAGGTATCATTTTACCAAAAGACCAAACGGAGAATGCATATGATCAAAAAACATGAAATATACAAAAAAGACAAATGGAACATGATGACCGTCGAAGTGCAAGGACGTTATATCATTCTTCGGGAGATTTCCGATCAATGGGGCGAGGAAACCCACACCTTCATGAGCCGCCCGGCTCTCATGCAGTGGGCCGAATCCCGTTTCCCCAAAGAGGAGTACGAAGACAATATGGAAGAATGGCGTTCCATCATGGCCGCCTTTAAAGGAGTATAGTCCTTCAAATGGAATATAACAGCACCCTCATCTACATCATTTCGGCCTTTTGCCTGGGAGTCGTGCTCATCTTGATGAAAAACTCGGTCCCGCAAAAGCTGAAACGGGGCATGGCGGGCACCGCGGCCGTCATGATCCTGATTGCCTTTATCCTTATTGTATACAATCTGTTTACCATGGGTTCCAGCCCTTGAAGGAAAGGTTTTATATTATTGCAGGGAAAAGTTCATACTAAGGGACATCTTTCCTTTATAAGGAGGTCCCCTGATTGTGAACTTCAACAAGACGATCAGGATCGCCGCGCTTCTCACAGTAGTCGTGGGAGCGGCTTCCTGCTTTCCTCCAGCGGTTTCGTCAAATGGAACCCATGCTTTTTCATCCCAACATTTAAGGAGGATTCCCATGGAAAAATTATTGAAGCGTTCCGAGGTTGCCGAAGAACACAAATGGAATGTGGAGGATTTGTTTGACGGCCAAAAAGCCTGGGATCAAACTTATGCCGAACTGCAGCAAGAACTGAAAAAGATCGCCGGATTCCAAGGCAAGCTGGACAACGCGAACGCGGTCAAGGACTGCTTTGCGCTTGAGGACGACATTTCCCTCAAAACCGAACGTCTTTACGTATACGCTCATCTGCACCATGACGAAGATACAGCAAACCCTACATATCAGGCATTATCCCAAAAAGCGAAAAAACTGAACGTGCAGGTCGGCGAGGCCCTTTCCTTCGTGACGCCGGAAATTTTGTCCCTGCCGGACGAAAAACTGGATGCGTTTATCGCCGATCCGGTTCTCGCGCCGTACAAATTCACCCTGACCGAAATGAAGCGCGAAAAAGCCCATGTGCTTTCCAAAACGGAAGAAGCGCTGCTCGCGCAGGTCGGCAACTTGTCCCAGGCGCCGCAGACGATTTTCGGCATGCTCAACAACGCCGACCTGAAGTTTCCGAAGATCAAAAACGAAGATGGCAAAGAGGTCGAACTGACGCACGGCAACTATATCCAGTTTCTGGAGAACCCGAACCGCGAGGTGCGCGAGCGCGCATTCAAAGCGGTGTACGATACCTACGCCAGACAAAAAAATACGATCGCATCCACGCTGAACGCGAACGTCAACAAAAACATGTTCTACGCGAACGTGCGGAAATACCCTTCTGTTCTGGAAATGTCCCTCTACGGCGACAACATTCCGAAGGAAGTGTACACCAACCTGATCGATACGATCCATGAAAGCCTGCCGCTGCTGCACAGATACATGGACCTGCGCAAAAAGCTGCTCGGCGTCGACGAGCTTCACATGTACGATCTGTTTGCGCCCCTTGTGGACGAATATAAAATGGACATCTCCTACGAGGAAGCGAAAAAGACCGTAAAAGAAGGCCTCAAGCCGCTGGGCGAGGATTATTTGAAATCGCTGCAGGAAGGCTACGACAACAAATGGATCGACGTCTACGAAAACGAAAACAAACGCACCGGCGCATACAGCTGGGGCGCCTACGGCACGCACCCGTACGTGCTGCTCAACCATAAAGACAACTTGAACAGCATGTTTACGCTCGCGCACGAAATGGGCCATGCGCTGCATTCCTATTATTCGGATAACGCGCTCCCGTACCGCGACGCGCAGTACACCATTTTCCTGGCCGAAGTGGCTTCGACGACCAACGAAGCGCTCCTGATGGATTACCTGCTCAAAAAATCGACCGATCCGAAGGAAAAGATGTACCTGCTCACCTACTATGCCGACCAGTTCCGCACGACGGTGTTCCGTCAAACGATGTTCGCCGAATTCGAGAAGCTCATCCACGAGCGCGCCGAATCGGGCGAAGCGTTGACGCCGCAGGCGCTGTCGGAAATTTATTACGACTTGAACGTGAAATACCACGGCAAAGGCATGGTCGTCGACAAGGATATCGAAATGGAATGGGCCCGCATTCCGCATTTCTACAACAGCTTCTACGTGTACAAATACGCGACCGGCTTTTCTGCGGCGACAAGCTTCTCCAAGCAAATTTTGGAGGAAGGCCAGCCTGCGGTGGACCGCTACCTCGGCTTCCTGAAGAGCGGCGGCAGCGACTTCTCGATCAACATCCTGAAAAAAGCCGGCGTCGACATGTCTTCGCCGCAGCCGATCCGCGAAGCGATGAGCGTCTTTGAAAATGTCATCGAGCAGTTGGAGCAAATGACGAAATAAAGCATCATAGCAATGAAATCCCTTGTCCTTGCAGGCCAAGGGATTTTATACTGTCTTTATGAAGGAGGTGTCCGTATGAAAATCCAGTGGTCGCTGATTGCCGGATTGGTATTCGCGCTCATTACAGCCGTGTTCGCCGTCATTAACGTGGACCCGGTTCGGGTTAATTTTATGTTCAGCGAGGTCAACATCCCGCTCATTCTGCTCATCGTCGGCTGTACGCTGATCGGCGGCATCATCGTCGGCTCTTACGGGATCTTCAGGCAGTACAAGCTGCAAAAGGAAATCAAGCTTTTGACCGCCCAGCTCGCGCATATCCAAAACGAAACGGGATATACGCCCCCTTCTCCGGAAGAGATCCAAAACGTCGGCAAAGAAAAAAACGAAGGCGAATTGCCTACATAGGGAACCAATCATCTTCATCCATGAAATAAGGAGGACACCTGCATGTCAATCCAACCGAACGAAGAATACATATTAACGTTTTTGAAAAAACTGCTGGACACGCCGAGCCCCACCGGTTTTACCGCCCAGGCCTTGAAGCTTGTGGAGCAGGAGGCGGCTACCCTCGGCGTCAAGCTGTCCTGGAACCAAAAGGGCGGCGCGATTCTTGAAGTGGAAGGCGAGGACGGCTCCCGCACGATCGGACTCAGCGCGCACGTGGACACGCTGGGTGCGATGGTCCGCGCCGTCAAATCCGACGGCCGGCTCCGCCTGACCCGCGTCGGCGGCTTCATGCTGCAAAGCATCGAAAACGAATACTGCGTCATCCATACGCGCAGCGGCAAGACATATACGGGCACGATTTTGAGCACGCACCCTTCCGTGCATGTGTACGGCGATGCCCGCGAGTTCAAACGCGAGGAAGAAAACATGGAGGTCCGGATCGACGAACTCGTCGAATCCAAGGAGGATGTGCTGAAGCTCGGCATCGGCGTCGGCGACTTCGTTTCCTTCGATTCCCGCGCGGTCATTACCGAAAGCGGCTTTGTCAAATCCCGCCATATCGACGACAAGGCCAGCGTTGCCGCACTGTTCGGCCTGCTCGAATCGATGAAACGCGAAAACTGGAAGCCGAAGCATAACCTGAAGCTGCTTATCTCTAATTATGAAGAGGTTGGTCACGGGGCTGCCTATATCCCATCCGATATTGACGAGATGATCGCGGTCGACATGGGTTGCATCGGCGATGATCTTAGCTGCAAGGAGACGGACGTTTCCATTTGCGCCAAAGACTCCTCCGGCCCTTACGATTACGACATGACGAGCAAGCTCATCGAACTGGCCAAAGCCGAAGGCATCCCTTATGCGGTCGATGTATACCCGCACTACGGCTCCGACGCTTCCGCCGCCTTGTCCGCGGGAAACAACATCCGTGCCGCGTTGATCGGTCCCGGTGTCCATGCTTCCCATGCGATGGAACGCACGCATAAGACGGCCGTGTTCAATACGGCTAAGCTTCTTGCGGCCTATTTGCAAGCTTAATTTTACGGCAATCCGGCAGTCAGGCTTCCACCGAATAATCGTACGGATTAATTTCAATGATTTCACGGCATTTCCATCATTCATCATTCGGCAAAGCAAAGGCTATTCGATCCTCTGATCGAATAGCCTTTTTTTCGCGATGCTTGATGGCATCGCCCGGTCAATTTCCTTATTTTGCGGATCCGCCCATTGGCGCCGCGGCTCTTGGCGAATATACGGAGATATGATCCAGCCGCTGCGTTTTATGCGGACCGACGAATTTCAGCTCATAATCCCCAAGCTTGTAAACCAGAATATCGTCGCCGCCGCTCGTTTTGACGGAGCTTGGTTTGCCCAGCGTTCGCTTGATTTCCGCAAAGGAAATTTGATCGAAAGCCTGGCTTTCGTCCATCGGGGAACCGAAATAACGGATATCGTATACCACTTCGCCCCGTCCGATGCCGAAGGCATACGTACCCCGACCCGCTCCCGGTGAATAACTGTCGTAGGCGTAACGGTCGGTCGGCTGCCAAGGACGGTCGGGTTCTCCCCAAGCATCATGCACAACGTCGATCGTCGTTTTCCCGGCGACAAAGTCGGCTCCTTTTACCTTCCCTTTTTTTGCGAGTGCAACAATATCTTTAAGCTGCTGTTCATGCCCCTTCGTATCGGACGGCTGCTCGGACGGCCGCAACGACGGTTGTTTCGAGCCCGTGGTTGCGGAGCCTCCCGGAGAGGCGCTGCCTTTCGCTGGCGCTTGAAAACCTCCGCCTGGAGTTGAGGCCGCGTTCGACGGACTCGAGTCCGAACCGTTTTGGCCGGCATCTCTTGCGTCGGCATTGTCGATCGGAGCTTTGCCGGATCCCGTTCCGCCAGGTTCGTTCGTCGCCGCTTCGGCTGGGGTTGCCGCATCCGCCTGGGTCGCATCCGCCTGGTTTTTCGCCGCGTTTTGTTCCGCAGCGGTCTTTCCGTTGGTCAGCGCGCAGCCGCTTAAGGCCACGATCAGGGCAAGTCCGGCTATCGTCCACCCCAGCGATTTTCTTTTGGAATTTTTGATCATCAGAATCCTCCTTTTCAGCTGCTGCTTCGAGCCCGAAAGCCCCGCGGCCCCCGGAATTTGCGCACGCAGCTTGTAGCTTTCGAGCAAAGCGATGATGGTGTACCCGTATTCGGATACCTGCTTCGGATCGATCCGCGAAAGGGCCAAAGCATCTGCCGAAAGCTCCTGATCTTCCCTCATTTTGTACAAGGCGTACCAAAGCAGCGGGTTAAACCAGTGGATCGCAAGCAACAAATGCATCAGCCAATTCACGAAAATATCGGCATGTTTGACATGCGCAAGTTCATGCAAATAAATGTGAAGCAGCCGCTCTTTGTGCAGCCCTCTGCTGCTGACGGGCATAATCAAATGCGGCCGGAACAATCCGAAAAGCGTCGGCGTGGCCACCACGGGCGAATAGCTGAGACGAATGCGGCGTTTTACTCCTATCGTTCGTTTGGCGTTTTCCAGCAACCGAACATCCTCCGCAGCGGCCGGTTCCGCAAACTTGCGAAGCCTCGACGAAAAATGGATGTTGACGGCCAACAAACGTACCAGCAATACTGCCGACACCAGAAGCCATCCCCCGATCAACGCCTGCTTCCAGCCCCACGTTCCGGCAGCCTGATGCGTCTCCTCCGGCGTGGCGTTCTCCGAAGAATCGGGATGAACAATTGCAGGAACTTCCGGAGTGGCCGCAGACGGATTCGAACCGCTCCCGGTAGAAGGAACGAAAACCTTCGTTTCGTTTACAGGCGCGGCGCCGGCCCATGCCAACAGATTGTCAAGGCTGAACTCGCTGTGCGGGCCCGACGGAATCAGCAGCCTCAGCATCAGAAGCAGCCACAACGCATAATGCCATCCGGGTTTTACCCGATCCCGCAGCACGGCCTTGATGGCAAAAATAAGAACGGTCATTACGCTTGCCAGCAGCGTCGCCTTTAATACCCAATCAAAAAAAGCGTTCAACAAGGGGCTATCGAGCCATTGCACGGCTTATCCCCTCCTTTTCGATGCCGACTTTTCATCCAGCAGCCGCTTCAATTCCTCGATCTCGGCGGGCGAAAGCTCTTCCTCTTTTAAAAAGTTCACCAAAAGCGGCTTCAACGAACCGCGGTAAATCCGCTTTAAAAAGCTTTTGGTCTCCGCCTTTTGGCACTCTTCTTCGGTAATGAGCGGGTAATAGGAGTACGGCTTGCTGTCCGGATGATATGCGGCGGCTTCTTTGGCCACCAGCCTGTTCAAGAGCGTCCGAACGGTCTTCGGGCTCCAGTTCATATGGGCAAGCGCCTCGATGACCTCATTGGCCGTCATCGGCGAACCTTGCCATAACACTTGCATGACTTCCCATTCCGCCTCCGAAATGACGGGCAGTTTGTTCAAACGAAGTTCCTCCTTCCGCGGATTACGTTTGTAATCTACATTTTACAATATTACATATGTAATCTCGAAAGTCAATCCCTCGATGCGCCTAATCCAACATCATAAACGCCGTGAAATGAACGCTGGAAAAGAAAAACGCGCCCAACCGAGGGGCGCGCGCATATTTAAAAGTTTGGATTTCCCGTATTTCCTGTGCCGTTTTGATATTAATCGGATGAGCTGCTGCAGGATGAAGAGCTGCAGGACGAACTGCTGCAGGATGAGGAACTGCCGGAAGAATCGCTGCTGCATGAGGAGTCGCTGCTGCAGGACGAATCGCTATTGCAGGAAGGTTCGCTGCTGCATCCAGGATCATCGTTTCCATCCGAATCGCTGCTGCATGCAGGATCGCCCCCGGTGCCGTGCCCATCGATTAAATCAAGCAAAATCAGCGTGTTTACGTCGCTGGCGCCATAAGCATAGGAATCCGTTTTTTGGGAGGTAAAACCGGAAGCTGCTTGAGAATTTTGCTTCTGCCCGGATGGCCGGCCCGCTTTCGCTTGGGAGGACGGCGATATTGGCATCCGTTTTTGCAGCTCCTCCCGGTTTTGGATGACGTGGATCATATGGTTTACAAGCTCTTGCACGGTCGCGTGATAAACGTACGACGGATTGTTTTTGAAATAACGATCAAGCAAAACATCGGGGTCCCCCGCCAGAGCAAGGTCCACAAACGCGTGATCCATTTTCTGACGCCCGAAGCTCCCCAAGAGGATCGTGCTTTCCGTATGAATTTCAAATAAAACGGAGTACACCAGCTCGAATTGGGCCCTTTCCGCCTCACCCGGTTTCGCGGATTTGCCCGTATGGGGCGCGTGATGGATCATTTCCCCGAACAGGTCATGGCAAAACTGCTGGTATTCGCGGGAAAAAAGCAGGGCGGAATGCCAGATTTCATCGACCATGGAGCTATACATGCCGACGCTTTTGAGAAAAACATTCATCGCTAAGAAACGTTTGAACTCGAGGAGCAGCCAGGAATACATCGCGTCCGAAACATCCGGATGTTCGATGAGGAACCGTGACCGTACATTGGCCCAATATTCTTCATGCTTAAGGAAAACCTCGTCCAACCGCGTTTGGATCGGCTCAAGGAATTCATGCTGCCGGAATCCCGCTCCCTCGGGAGCATAATCGGAAAAAGCGCTCCCCGGGTAGCTGCCGATGGAACGGCGAGGTTCTTTGTTCCGTCCTTTAAACCATCTCTGAAAAATCCCCATGCGTCACCGCCTATTGCATTTTAGCCGTTTTTGCTTGCTTCGATTTTTTCCGCCAGCTCGTTCAGATACGTCCAGCGGTCCATCAGGTGCTCCAGCTCCGCTTCGGCTTCCTGCTGCTGCGAAAGCAGCTCCTGAAGCAGGGCCGAGTCGGCGAAGGCCTCCTCCATCTTGTTCTGGATGGCGGCCAGTTTATTCTCGCAGGCTTCGATCAGGCCGTCGATTTGCTCGTATTCGCGCTGCTCCTTATAGCTGAATTTCAGCTTCTCGCGCGGTGCCGCCTGGGCTGCCTGCGGTGCGGAAACCTTCTCCGCCTTGCGTTCCGCGGCGGCGGGTTCGGCGTTTTTCGCCATCCATTCGCTGTATTCGGTAAAATTGCCGACATGCACGCGCACCCGTCCGTCGCCTTCGAAAGCCCAGATTTTATCCACGGTCCGGTCCAAGAAGTAACGGTCATGCGATACGACGAACACGACGCCCGGAAAATCGTCCAAATAATCCTCCAGCACGGCTAGCGTTTGGATGTCCAAATCGTTCGTCGGTTCGTCCAGAAGAAGCACGTTCGGCGCGGACATCAACACCCGCAGCAAATACAAGCGGCGTTTTTCCCCGCCCGACAATCTGGAAATCGGGGTCCACTGCATCGCGGGCGGGAACAGGAAGCGCTCCAGCATCTGGGAAGCCGTAATGCTGCTGCCGTCCTCGGAGCGGATCACTTCCGCTTCCTCCTTGATATATTCGATGACGCGCAGGCTGCCGTCCATGTCCTGATGCTCCTGCGTGAAATAGCCGATTTTGACGGTTGGACCCGTGACGATCTCCCCTTCGTCCGGCTCCAGCCTGCCGGCAATCAGGTTGAGCAAGGTCGATTTTCCGCTTCCGTTCGGCCCCGTAATGCCGATCCGGTCGCCCGGCACGCTGATGTAGTCCAAATTATGGATCAAAACCTTTTGGCCCGCCTTCTTGCCTACATGATCCAACTCGATGATTTTGCGCCCCAAGCGCGCCGAAGCCGCCGACATGTCGATCGTGCCGCTGCGCGTCGGCCCCTGCTGCTCCTTCAGCGCTTCAAAACGTTCAATCCTCGCCTTTTGCTTGGTCGTTCTGGCTTTGGCTCCGCGCCGAATCCAGGCGAGCTCGTTTCGCAGCAGGTTCTGCCTTTTTTGCTCCGATGCCTCTTCCCGTTCTTCCCGCTCCGCCTTCAGCTCAAGAAATTTGGAATAGTTGGCTTCGTACCGGAACAACCGGCCTTGATCCAACTCCAGCATCACGGTGGCCACCCGGTCCAAAAAGTAGCGGTCATGCGTAATCATCAGCAGCGCCCCGCGGCGTTTCTGCAAATACTGCTCAAGCCAAACGACGGAATCGTTGTCGATATGGTTCGTCGGTTCGTCCAAAATAAGCAGCTCGCACGGCTCGATCAACGCTTGGGCCAGGGCGACGCGTTTGCGCTGTCCCCCCGACAACGTGCCCATGGCCGCGTCAAAACGGTTGATGCCGAGCTTGGACAAAATCGTTTTGGCCTCGCTCTCCATCTGCCATGCCTGAAGCGCGTCCATTTGCTGGTTCAGCTTCAGCAGCTTTTCCTGCAGCGCCTCATCGGCGGGATTCAGTTCCAGCATCTCCATCGTTTCGGTGTAATCCCGAACGACCTTCAGCTTGGGATCATTCCCTTCAAACACCTGCTGCAGCACCGTATGGCCGGGATTAAAATCCGGATTTTGCGCCAGGAAACGCACCCTTACCTGGTTCCCGACGGAAATGCTCCCCTCGTCCGGCGGCTCCAAACCGGCAATGACGCGCAAAAACGACGATTTCCCCGTTCCGTTGACGCCGACGATGCCGATTTTATCCTGATCTCCCATGCCAAAAGAGGCATCTTTAAACAACACTTTTTCGCCGTAGCTTTTGGATATATGTTCAACGGTCATGATGTTCATATCGTTTTTCCCTACTTATCTCTGAAATTAAAAAGCATATTGCTATTTTAGCATACGGTCCGGTCCGATAGGAACAGAAGGTACGTTCACCGCCTGTACATGAAACCAAAAAACCGTCCGGAAGAGACGGTTTTTTGTATCGTTTGAAAGATGGAGCAAATCAGACCGACAACGCCAGCAGCCAGGCTGCCAGGCCGCCGATGCAGGAAGAAATGAAATTGACCGCGTCGTTATTCATCCACTTCCAGCCGCGAATCCGGCGGGTCGGGTGTCCGCAATGCTCCAGCACCTCGACGTCTTTGCCGCATGCCGGACACCGGTACATCACCTGCACGGTCGCTCCGAAGAAGGAGTCGGCAAACGCGCCGGCGAGGCCGCCGGCAAGTCCCGCAAGCCATATGCCGCCCCAGAAAACGTCCGTTCCGGACAACAAGGCGAACAACCAGCCGAATAGGGCAATAAAGAGACCGCCGGCCGCTGCCGCGGAGCTCCCCATCAGCGTTACGCCGCCCGATGTCCCGGGAGGGACGACTTTACCCGTCAGCACGGAACGCGGCGGCCTGCGGCTCAGCCCTCCCCATTCCGTTGCCCAGGTGTCGGCCGTAACGGCCGCCATGGCGCCGATAAAGGCATAAATCCAGCCGGGATGAGGCCATAGGGCATGGAACAGGCAAAGGAGCATGCCCGCACCGCCGTTGGCAAACACTTGTCCCGCATCCCGCGTCCCGGTTTTCGCGTAGGATTTTTCGAGTTCTTCTTTGTTGGCTTGCTTGAACTTTGACAACAGCGAAGAACTTACGAAAAACACGAGCAGAATGCCGAACCAGAGCAAATTGCCCGCTCCAAAATAAATCGTGCCCATGACAAACGCGGCGGCGGCGCCGGACAGGGTAAGCGATCGTTTCCAGTAGGCTCCCCCCGCGACGGCGAAGGCGCACAGCGCGCCGATCAGCCAAACCATGTCAGCCGATCACGCAGCTTCCCAGAAGCCGGTCTCCCCAGTACAGCTCGAAGGAATCCCCGGAAGCGCATGGGCCTACGCCGGCAGGAGTGCCCGTGAAAATGATATCCCCTTCGCCAAGCCCGTAATTCGCGCCGATATAATCGACGATCTCCTGCAAAGGAAAAATCATGTCCTTGATATTTCCGCGCTGCACTTCCTTGCCGTTTTTATGTACCGTGAAGTCCTCGCTCCCTGCCGCTTCCGCTCCGGGAAATTCGATGAATCCGGATACCGGCGCGGCGTTTTTGAAGCCTTTGGCCGCCGTCCACGGATGCCCTTTTTTCTTGATCCCCGTCTGCACGTCCCGCAGCGTAAAATCGATGCCCAGCGCCATTTGGTCCACCAGGTCGTCGACCTTTGCCCCCGGCTCGTAGGCGCGGCTTATGCGGAGAACCAGCTCCCCCTCGTAATGGACCTCGCCTTTGTTCTGCGGCAGGGCAAGCGTTTGACCCTCCAATCGAACGACCGAATGGGACGGTTTCAAAAAAATCATCGGCTCATCGGGCACGTCGTTGCCGAGTTCGGCAGCATGAAGCTTGTAATTTCGTCCGACGCAATATACGTTTTGAATCATCGCGATCTCTTCCTTTGCAGTAAAATAGGATGCCTTAGCGCATAAACGTTTTTTTCCATACATCCGGCCGGTTGGTGCAGATCAGGATTTCCGGGGAAATCTCGGCGATCCGTCTCATCCGTTTGGCATCGTCGACGGTCCAAGCCATCACCTCGATGCCCGCCGACTCCAATCTTTGAAACAGTTCGGAATCCAGATTCGGATGGCCGATCGACAGGAAGGAACACCCCAGCGATTGCAGCCGTTCGACCAGATCCTTGGGTTTAGCGTCGATGATGAGTCCCGTTTGCATATCCGGGTTGATTTCCTTTACTTTCCGGAGCGCTCCGGCGTCAAAAGACGTCAGCACGACGTCCTGCTCCATATGATAAGAAGCGACTCGCTCGATCACCGCCTGTTCCAATCCCGGGTACATGTTTCCCGAAGTTTTCATCTCAATGTTCAGCCGGACCCGTCCGCAGCAAAGGTGAAGCACCTCGGTCAGGGAAGGAATGCGCTCCCCGTGATATTCCCTGCCTTTCCAGCTTCCGGCGTCGAACCGAAGCAGCTGCTGCCAGGTATAATCCTTCACTTTGCCGGTGCCGTTCGTCGTCCGGTTCAGGCTGAAATCATGGATGACCACGGGAATGCCGTCAATCGTAAGCTGGGTATCGAGTTCGATCCACTGAACGTAAGGTTCGTCCATGGCCATTCGAAAAGCCGCCATCGTATTCTCCGGCGCTTTCCCGGAAAACCCGCGATGGGCCACGCACAGATTGTTCATCTTTCTCCCCCCAAACCTGCAGGCTTCAAGGAGCCGCGCGCTTATGAACCCGGCGTGACGACTCCGTCCCCTGATATTTTGACGCCGCCGATCGACAGGTTTTGCAGCTCTTTCATCAGCTGGCCGCCCTCCTGCGCATTCATAGGCACGGGCTGCCCAAGCTCCGCATGGAAAGGAACCAGCTTCATGCTGCAGCCGGATTTTTTGCAATTGGCTTGAAACACGGCTGTTTTCCACGTGGACGGCGTGCTCGATTTCGTAAATATAAAGTTCCCCGTGCTGTAAGCAATCCATTTTCCTTTATACTGCTCCAAGCCTTGCAGAACATGCGGATGCCCACCAATAATCAGGTCGGCTCCCGCGTCGATGAAATCATGCCCGAGTTTTTTCTGAATGTCGTTCGGCGTAAGGGCGCGTTCGATCCCCCAGTGCACCATGACGATGACCAGGTCGGCTTTTTTGCGGGCTTCGGCAATCGAGGAAATGACGCGCGAAGCTTTATCGTACGCGCTGGCTACGCCGGGCTTGTTCGCTCCCGCCGCCCAGCTCGTCTCCGGATATACCCGGCTTGCGCCGATCAGGGCAATGGTCATGCCTTTGCGATTGAAATACAGCGGCTTGTATGCGCGGTCCGCGTTTTTGCCTGCGCCGACGTACTGGATGCCGCTTTGATCCAAATATTTGATCGTATCCAGCAAACCGACCTCGCCCTGGTCGAGGATATGGTTGTTGCCGAGATTGACCGCATCCATTCCCGCGGCCCGCAGCGCCTCCAGCGCTTTCGGCGAAGATTTGAACACGAACTGCTTGTTCTTTGCGCCTACCCCGCCCGTCGTCACCGGCGTTTCGAGGTTGCCGAGCGTCAAGTCGTCTTTTTTAAACCTATCTCCCAAATAAGCAAAGGGGTATGAATAACCTTTTTTCTCGAGCAGCGTTTCCACTTTCCCGGAGAAAATCATGTCGCCGACAAAATGGATGGTGACGGATTGGCCGTCATCCTTTATTATACTATGATCCTCAGGCGCGTCGGAGTCCTCTTCCCCGGCGTCTTTCGCGCCGTTTTCGTTTTCCGCGGAATCCTCCGAAGGGTTCTTTTGGGCCTGCCCGGGCGGCTGCTCTTTGACTTCGTCCTGCGGCTTTTCGGCCTGTTTCTGATCCGTCTGCTTCGATTCCGGCGGTTTCGTTTCCGGCTCGCCTTGTTTTTCTACAGGCTCTTCGGCTTTTTCGGTATTTTCCCCTCCAGGGCGCTCTTCCGTGTCGCCGGCGGATACATCCGGCGGCGTGCCTTGATCCTTGTGTTCCCCGGGCGGGGATTCGTTTTGTTCCGTATTCGCGGCCGCGGGCTGCTGCGGCGGAAGCCCCGTTGCTTCTTTCCGGGGATCGGCAAGAAAATAGAATGAGAGTAAAATGGCGATCATCAAAAGCAGGCAGGCATTGACGGTCAGCCACACCCGCCTCCGCTTCAGCTTCCGGTTTTTGGAACCGGAACGTTTTTTCTGTGATCTCGGCGGATACATCGTTCCTCCTTAAATATTACCGTATTGGAATCTTTGAAAATCCTAATTTTTAGTAGATTTCCTCCAGAATCCATACTATTATATCAGGTCCGCCAACGCAAATAGAACCCCCCGCGCTTGCGGAGGGTTCCTGGATGATAAGCCAATTTAAGCCATTCCCGCTTGTTTAAGCTGTTCGACGATGGCGTCGCGCAGCGTTTCCATGTACAGCGGATCGCTGTTCAGCATGTCGATGCGCATGAGGCGCATGTCGAGTTCTTTCGCCACTTCCTGCGCTTCGATATCCAGGTCGTAAAGCACTTCGAGATGGTCGGATACGAAGCCGATCGGGGCGACGAGCACGTTTTTGACCTGCTCTTTGCTGAGATTCCGAAGCGTATCGAGAATATCCGGTCCGAGCCATGGTTCCGCGGTGCGGCCGGCGCTTTGCCACGCAAACTGCCATGACGTGATGCCCGTCTTCTCGGCAATGGCGCGGGAGGTTTCGAGCAGCTGCTCCGGATACGGATCGCCCATGCTCAAAATTCTTTCCGGCAGGCTGTGCGCGCTGAACAGGACGCGGACTTCGTCGCGTTCCGCCCCCGCCTCCTTGAAAAGGTCGAGCTTGGCGTTCACCCGGCGGCTGAACGCTTCGATGAGCTGCGGATGCAGGTGGTAGCTTTTGACGAAAGTGAATTGGACCCCGACTTCGTCCGCTTTGGCTTGAGCCCGTTTTACGTAGCTTTCGACGCTCATCGTTGAATAATGGGGAGCCAGTACGATGCCCACGGCTTTTTTAATGCCGTCTTTCGCCATTTGCGCCACGCCGTCTTCAATGAACGGGCTCGCGTGTTTCAGGCCCTGGTAGCAGACGTATTCCACGTCAAGCAAGCGGCTGTCCGTATCCAGCGCTTCCTGCAGGTTTTCCACCTGGTTGTTCGTGTTTTCGCGAAGCGGGAAGACGCCGCCTACGATGGCTTTATACCGGTCCGACAGTTCCTCCAGTTGTTCGGGGGATGGCGCATGTCCGCGGCGGATATGCGTATAGTACGCTTCAATGCCTTCCATGCTTTCCGGAGTGCCGTAGGACATGACAAGAACGCCGATTTTGGTTTTCACGAAGCAATCACCTCTATCAAAAATTTGGACTTGGTTGGTTTTATCTCTGCGTATTTCCGTAAATCCTTACTTGTCTTTTAAAGCCGATGCCGAATACTCATGAATATAATCCGTCAATTCCTTGAGTTTATCCAGCGATGCTTCCGGGAACAGGCCGTGCCCCAGGTTGAAAATATAACCCGGCTCCCGAATCCCTTCGTCGATGATTTCTTTGGCGTATTGTTTGATGGTTTCCATCGGCGCGGTCAAAACATAAGGATCCAGGTTGCCCTGCACCGCAAATTTGCCTCCCGTACGCTCGCGGCCTTCCGCGATGGATACCCGCCAATCGAGCCCGATCACGTTCGCCTGAAGTTCGGTCAAGGTCGGCAGCAGCTCTCCTGAGCTGACGCCCGGAAAATAAATTTTCGGTACATTCAAATCCGAAAGTTCGGCAAAGATACGGGTAATGGTAGGCAGCACATAGGTTTGGAAGTCCTTTGGCGCAAGCGCCCCGACCCAGCTGTCGAACAGCTGGAACGCCTTGCCGCCGTTTTCGATATGGGACCGCACGTATGTAATGACCATATCGCCAAGCTTATCCATCAGCTGCTTCCACACTTCAGGTTCGCCGTACATCAGCGTTTTCGTCAAAATATAACTTTTGGACGGACGGCCTTCGATCAAGTAACTCGCTATCGTAAAAGGCGCCCCGGCGAACGTGATGAGCGGAACCTCGAGCTCTTTGTCCAGGATCCGGATGGTTTCGATAATATGGGATAAGTCCTTGTCCACGTCGATCGGACGAAGTTTCTCCACATCCGCTTTGCTTCGAATCGGGTTGTCGATCACGGGTCCGATATTTTTGACGATATCGAAATCGACGCCGAGGGAAGCGACCGGATTCATGATGTCCGAATACAAAATCGCGGCATCCACGCCGAGCTTCCGCACGGGCATCATCGTAATTTCGGCCGCAAGCTCCGGCTGCCGGCAAATTTCAAGCAGCGAATATTTTTCTTTTATTTTGCGGTATTCAGGGTCGTACCTGCCCGCTTGTCTCATATACCAGACAGGAACATGGTCCGTTTCCTGCTTGTAGCTGGCGCGTATGAGCGTATCGTTGTACGTCATGAAGGGGCCTCCAATGTTTTTTAGAATTTCTCTAATCTATATTATGCCCTTTTTAAAAGTAAGTAACAACCGGATGTCTTTCCTTCCGGGTGACAATAGTATGACAACTGTGACATGGGGCCGTTGGGCAAATATGCTATACTGGAATAACCTGTGTTTTTCATGCCGATATATTTCAGTCACAGAAGAAAGGAAGTGAAAAGCACATTGAAATCGTGGAAAGTCAATTTGATTGTGCTTTGGATCGGCCAGTTTCTGGTCAACTCCGGTATGACCATGATCACCCCGTTCCTGTCCCTGTATCTGGCGAAAGATCTGGGCGTCCGGGGCGAGCATGAGATCGGCTTATGGGCAGGTTTGATCTTTGCGGCCAACTTTATGACCTCATTCATTTTCCAGCCGCTGTGGGGCAAGCTGGCCGACCGTTACGGACGCAAAATCATGCTGCTTCGTTCCGGTTTCGGCATGGCCATCGTCATTACGCTGATGGGTTTTGCCCGCACCCCGTGGGAGCTGCTATTGCTTCGGCTGCTGAACGGCACGATCTCCGGTTTTAACCCCGCTTCGATTTCGCTGGTATCCAGCACGACCCCGAAAGAACGGATGGGCTTTGCGATGGGGATCATGCAGTCCGGCTCCGTGGCGGGAACCATTCTTGGTCCTTTGATCGGGGGAGGCCTTGCCGATTTGTTCGGATTCCGTCCTATTTTCTACATCATCGGCGTACTTATTTTTGCGGCTTCCCTGCTGGCGCTGTTCTTGGTCAAGGAAAACTTCAACCGCGAACAAGCGGCAAAAATTCCGCAGGCCTCCGTGCTTGCAGGATTCAAGGAGCTGACGAAAATCCCGCAGCTTCCGGCTCTTTTCGCCGTTACCTTCCTGCTGCAGTTTGCGATGATGAGTCCCATGTCGCTGCTGCCGCTGTACGTCGAAAAGCTGCACGCGTCCACGGTGAATTTGGCTTTCTGGGCCGGCATGGTCAGCGCCGTCACCGGATTGTCCAATATGATCACGTCGCCGATTCTCGGGAAGCTGAGCGACAAGGTGGGGGCGCACCGTATTTTGACCTTCGCCCTGATCGGCGCCGGCGTGATGCTGATCCCGCAGGCCTTCGTCCAATCGGTATGGCAGCTCATCACCGTCCGTTTCCTGATGGGCGTCTTTATGGGCGGCCTGCTCCCGAGCGTTAACGCGCTGATCCGCTCGTATACGCCGGACGGCATGGAAAGCCGGGCCTTCGGCTTCAACACGAGCACCTTGGCGCTCGGCAACATGCTGGGCGCGCTGGTCGGCGGATTTTTATCCGGCTTTATCGGCATCGAAGGGTTGTTTATCATCTCGGGATGCCTGCTGCTGCTGAACATGGTATGGGTGCGGCTTAAACTTTATAAGAAAAACGTCTATCGGCGCACTTCCTAAGAAGACAGACCGCGCTTAAAGGTAGTTTTTCTTGCAATATCAGGTAGCATTGGCTCTGTAGTTTATACGTTCTGATATTATAAGAAAAACGTCTATCGGCGCACTTCCTAAGAAGACGGACCGCGTTTAAAGGTAGTTTTTCTTGCAATATCAGGAAGCATTGGCTCTGTGGTTTATACGTTCTGATATTATAAGAAAAACGTCTATCGGCGCACTTCCTAAGAAGACAGACCGCGTTTAAAGGTAGTTTTTCTTGCAATATCAGGAAGCATTGGCTCTTTCGGACTTTGCAGGCATTCGTAAAAAAGGTGGCGCAGGATTCATCCTGCCCACCTTTTTTGTCTGCAGCGGACTTAGGGCTGCCGCGGCTTCACCATGGCTACGGCCAATCCGTCGTATGCCGGCAAAATCGTGCCGATCAGGCGATCGTCGGTCGCCATCAGCTCGTTGAACCGGCGCATCGCCTGCACCGAAGGCCCGTTTTTGTCCGGGTTCAGCGTTCTGCCGCGCAAAAACGTGTTGTCCCCGGCTACGATCGCCCCGGGATTGGCGAGCTCGATGGCATATTCGAGGTATACCGGATAATTCTCCTTATCGGCATCGATGAAAAAGAAATCGAAGGTCCGGCCTTCCTGCTTGAATTGTTCCAGGCTGTCCAACGCCGGCCCCACCTTGAATTCGACCTGATGGCCAAATCCCGCTTCCGTGAGGTGAGCCAAAGCCAGGTCGGCATAGTCCTGCTTAAGCTCCAGCGACGTTAACCGTCCCTCCGGAGCCAGGCCTCTGGCCAGACAGATTCCGCTATAGCCTCCCAAAGCGCCGATCTCCAGCACCTGTCCGGCTTTGGTCGCCGCCACCAGCATCGTCAGCAAACGTCCGTATCCCGGCGCGATCGAGATGGCCGGCATGCCTTTGTCCGCAATATTTTGTTGTACGCGGGCCAATAGCGCGTCATTTTCAAGAAAATGGTCCGCATATTGTTCAGGATTCATACATCGATTCTCCTCACATTCGCATTCAAAAATCGAAAGCCTTAAAAGGTTTGTTTCTCGTCTTGCGTTACCCTATACTATTATAGAATGAAATTGGAGGGATTCAATCCAATTCCGTCGGCTAAGGCCGGCACCTGCGTTACATACGAATCGTACCTGACGAAAATGGAGTTGAACAAAAGCTTATGTCCCGCTTGCAATTAATTGCTACCGCACCGATGGGCCTGGAGTCGATCGTGGCGCGCGAACTTAAAGAATTGGGTTATACCGATATGGAGGTCGAAAACGGCCGGGTTACCTTCGCCGGCGATCTGAAAGACATCTGCCGCTGCAACCTGTGGCTCCGCACCTCGGACCGGATTCTCGTCAAAATGGGCGAGTTCCCGGCCAAAACCTTCGACGAGCTGTTCGAAGGAACCAAAGCGCTTCCTTGGGAGCAGTGGATTCCCGTTGACGGGGAATTTCCGGTCGAAGGGCGTTCGCACCATTCGCAGCTGAGCAGCGTGCCCGCCTGCCAAGGGATCGTCAAAAAGGCGATCGTAGAAAAGCTTAAACAAAGCTACCGTACGGACTGGTTCCAGGAAAACGGCGCCCGTTACGTCATCGAAGTGAACCTGCACAAAGACGTCGCGCTCCTGACGCTGGACACGACGGGTCCGGCTTTGCATAAACGCGGCTACCGCAAGCTCGTCACGGAAGCGCCTATCAAGGAAACGATGGCCGCCGCCATGCTGCAGCTCAGCCGGTGGAGCGTTTCCCGCCCGCTGTACGACCCGTTCTGCGGCTCCGGCACCATCCTGATCGAAGCGGCCATGATGGGCTGGAATATCGCGCCGGGACTGCGCCGTTCGT
>Ga0180220_1001296_pt1 | contig 19030 bp, 19 predicted proteins | sample eDN5th37CBELigBY_FD_151335 | JGI IMG/M metagenome (GOLD analysis project Ga0180220, IMG submission 151335) | Enriched backyard soil microbial communities from Emeryville, California, USA - eDNA 5th pass 37_C BE-Lig BY (version 2) (version 2) | ecosystem: Environmental > Terrestrial > Soil >...
ACGACGCCTCCGGCGGCGGGTCGCGTCAGCGCATAAAGCTCCGCATAGATGCGTTCGTGCTCGCCTACCGGCTGGCCGACCACCCGTGCGCCGAGGCGGCTGATGGCGGTCGCGACGCCCGGGGCACCGAAGCCCTCGTCGAACTCGCTCCACCCCGCGATGCCGTCCTCGGTGACCACCTTGACGAAGTGGTAGTTGCGCCATCCCGCATCCGCGGCGAGCGTCTCGATGCTCTTGATGCGCGATGCGACCTTGGTATCCGACGTGCCAGGCATGGGGCTGCTCCCTCAAGCGTCTGCCATACGATCGAGCAACAATGCCCACATGGTGCCCGCAAAAGGGGCGGTATGTCACCACCTCGCTGTTCACCTTGTTTGCTAACCGTCTTCGTTCATCAGATTCCAAGGCATGTGGCCGTTGAGCGCTTGTTTACCGATGCTCGTCCCGCTAGTTGCTCAGAGGTAGATGATCCGTGGGAGCAGGCACTTATGGGCGCCGGTGAAGTCGGCCATGACTACGATGCGCTGATCGTCGGCGCGGGCTTTGCCGGGCTCTACATGCTGCATCGCCTGAGGCAGGCGGGGTTCCGCGCCCGGGTGCTCGAGGCGGGCGACGGCATCGGAGGGGTCTGGTTCTGGAACAGGTATCCCGGCGCGCGCTGCGATATCGAAAGCACGCAGTACTCGTATCAGTTCTCGCCGGAGCTCGAGCAGGAGTGGTGCTGGTCCGAGCGATATGCGACACAGGCTGAGATCCTCAGCTATGCCAATCATGTGGCCGACCGCTTCGACCTGCGGGGCGACATCGAGCTCGAGACGCGTGTCGTCGCGGCGCGCTTCGACGAGCGCGCACGCATCTGGCAATTGACGAGCCAGGACGGCCGACAGTTCTCGTCGCGGTTCGTGATCATGGCCACGGGCTGCCTGTCGGTGCCGACCTGGCCCCGGATCCCCGGGATCTCGTCATTCGCGGGCGAGGTGCATCATACCGGCACCTGGCCGCGCGAAGGCGTCGGCTTCGAGGGCAAGCGTGTCGCGGTGATCGGCACCGGATCGTCGGCCATTCAATCCATTCCCGTCATCGCGCGTGAAGCGCGGCACGTGACGGTCTTTCAACGCACGCCCGCCTACACGGTGCCTGCACGCAATATCGCGCTGCCCCCCTCCGTGCTGACGGGCATCAAGGCAATCTATCGGCAGCTCCGGGCGCGGGCGAAGCAGATGCCGACCGGCGTCCTGTTCGATTCGAGCACCGAGCAAGCGACCGAGGCATCACCCGAGCGGCGCGCACGCGAATATGAGCGCCGCTGGCAAAGGGGCGGGCTGACATTCCTCAGCGCCTATTCCGACATCCTCACCGACGCAGAGGCCAACCGGACGGCCGCCGATTTCGTGCGCGCCAAGATCCGCGGCATCGTCAAGGACCCGGCCGTCGCCGAGCGCCTGATGCCGACGACGCCGATCGGTGCGAAGCGACTCTGCGTCGACCTCGGCTACTACGAGACGTTCAATCGGGAGAATGTCACGCTGGTGGATGTGTCGGCGGCACCGATCGAGCGCATCTCGGAAGGCGGCGTCGTCGCCGGCGGCGCACTGCACGCGTGCGATATCATCGTTCTCGCGACCGGCTTCGACGCCATGACCGGCGCGCTGATGCGCATCGACATCGAGGGCCGCGGCGGGCTCTCGCTCGCACAGACATGGGCGGCCGGTCCGCGGACCTACCTCGGTCTCGCAATCCATGGCTTTCCGAACCTGTTCACAATCACCGGCCCTGGCAGCCCCTCGGTGCTGACCAACATGCTGCCCTCCATCGAGCAGCACGTGGAATGGATTGCCGATTGCATGATCGTGCTGCGTCAGCGCGGGATTGCCGCGATCGAGGCAACCGCCGATGCCGAGAATGCCTGGGTGGCGCACGTGGCCGAGGAAGCCCGCCACACCCTTCGGGCCGTCGGGAGCTCGTGGTATGTCGGGGCCAACGTGCCGGGAAAGCCGCAGGTCTTCATGCCGTACGCGGGCGGCGTGCCCAAGTATGCGCAGACGTGCGAGGAGGTCGCCGCGCGTGGCTACGAGGGCTTCGCCCTCACGTGTACAGACGCAGCAGCCGGTCCCCGCGAGGAGACGCCAGCCTAGCTGCCTCATGGCAGTCCGGCGTGCTCCGCCCTCAACCCACAGGGTCATTGATGAACCGGCGAGAAGACACCCCTCCTACACTATCCGCACCCGACGACGTGCTCGACAGCCTGGTGCTGAGCAGCGCCGATGAGGAATGGCGCAAAGTGGCGGTCTTCATCGCACGGGTGGTGGATGCGGCGAAGGAGCGAGGACACGTGACGAGCGGCCAGATCGTGGCGCAGCGCATCTATGCGCTCGTCGAGGCGGGGCGGCTCGAAGCGCGCGGCAATGTCCGGCGCTGGCGGGCGGGCGAGGTCCGCGCCGCTCAATCCGAAGCAGACACCTGAAGCCCTGGTTCATTGCGTCCGCACCGCCCTTCTTTGGAGCGTGCGACCTCGACAGTGACGCTGCCCTGCCGCAACATGCGCGCATCCACCAGGGGAGAGGTCGCATGTCCGACGAAGTGCTGGTCCTGCGCGAGGGCGATGTCCAGGTGATCCGCCTGAACCGGCCCGCGAAGAAGAACGCGTTGACGCGCGCAATGTACGACATCGTGACGGCAGCGTTGAAGGCGGGCGAGACGGACGACGCGGTTGCCGTGCATGTGATCACCGGCACGGACGGCGTGTTCTGCGCGGGCAACGACATCCAGGACTTCGCCAAACGCGCGACGGACCTCGGCGCTGCTGGCGGCGCGTCAGGGTTCATTCAATCGCTGCCGACGCTCCAGAAGCCGCTGGTCGCCGCCGTCGACGGTCTCGCGATCGGCGTGGGCGTCACGATGCTGTTTCACTGCGACCTCGTCTATGCGAGCCCGCACGCCTCGTTTCGCACGCCGTTTCTCGACCTCGGCCTCGTCATGGAAGCCGCCTCGAGCCTGTTGGCGCCGCAGGGCATGGGCCATCAGAGGGCCTTCGAGCTGCTGTGTCTCGGCGAGCCGTTCGACGCGGAGGCTGGCTACCGTGCGGGTTTCGTCAATCGCATCGTCCCGGCGGATGCGCTCGAGGCCGAGGCGCTGGCGGCTGCCGCCCGCCTCGCCGCGAAGCCGCGCGCCGCGCTCCTCGCAGCGAAGCGCCTCATGAAAGGCGGTGCGACGAACCGCACGCTCGAGCAGATGAAGACCGAGGCGGCCGTATTCGCCGAGCTCCTGCAAAGCGCCGAGGCCCGCGAAGCCTTCGCCGCCTTCCTGGAGAAGCGCAAGCCGGACTTCGTGAAGGCCCGGAGGCAAGGGTAGCCCGGCGTGCCGCCTATTTGCCCGCGGCTTCCTTCGCGATCGCGTCGAGCAGGCCCACGAGCCTCTCGTTGACCGCGCGAAGCTCGCTCGACGCCGTCTCGGGAGGATGCCGGTATCCGACGCGGATCTTTCCCGGTTCCGCCGCGGTCTCGAAGACGAAGATCGAGACGGGGCAATTGGCAATGGCGAGCGGCGACGCCCGGACCGCCTCATGCGTAAGCTTCACCGGGCAGAACTGAAGATACTCGGCGTTCTTGTAGGGTGATGCCATACCCTTGGGTAAACCGTCAGCCACGACATCAGCGGTCCGTTCGAGCATGGCATTGAGCTGCCCGACGTGGTCGATGACGAAGCCCCGGTTGATGATCGCGTTCTCCAGGTCGCTGCGGACGTCCTCGTACTTCGCCTCGACAGCAAAGACGCGCGGGCCGGGCCCGTCCGCCGCCCACGCGGCGCTACCGGCCCAGAGCACCGCGAGCGCCAGTGCAACGCCGAAGCGTCTCGTCATCTGCCGATCCACTGCCGTCCTGGCCGTCATGTCACGTCACCGGAGCGCCGTCGTGCAGGAGCTTCCACGTCATGGCATCGGTCAGCGCCTCGAAGCTCGCGTCGACGATGTTCGAGGAGACGCCGACGGTCGACCATCGGAGCCCGCTTTGCCTGTCGCGGCTCTCGACCAGCACACGCGTCACCGCTTCCGTGCCGCCCGTCAGGATGCGCACCTTGTAGTCGACGAGTTCCACGTCCCGGATGAACTCCTGGTAGCGGCCGAGGTCCTTGCGCAGCGCCGTATCAAGGGCGTTCACCGGGCCGTTGCCTTCGGCGACCGACCACAGCGGCTCGTCCTCGCCCCTGACGAAGACGCGCACCGACGCCTCCGACACCGTCACGACCTTGCCGAGCGCATTGTGCCGCTTCTCGACGATGACGCGGAAACTGTCGACGGTGAAATACTCCGGCACCTCGCCGAGTAGCCGGCGCGCCAGCAGCTCGAACGAAGCATCCGCGCCTTCGTAGGCATAGCCCAGCGCCTCGCGCGATTTCACCTCGTCGAGCAGATGGCCGATCCGCTCGTCGCTCTTCGGAATGGCGATACCGAGCCGCTCCAGCTCCGAGACGACATTCGACTTGCCCGCCTGGTTGGAGACAAGGACGCGCCGCTGGTTTCCGACCGTCTCCGGCGGCACGTGCTCGTAGGTCTCGGGCTCCTTCAGGATGGCCGACGCGTGGATGCCGGCCTTGGTCGCGAACGCGCTCTCGCCCACGTAGGGCGCCTGTCTGGCGGGTGCGCGATTGAGGATTTCATCCAGCAGGCGGCTCGTTGCCGTCAGCTTCCGGAGCTTCTCTCTCGTGACGCCGATCTCGAAGCGGTCCGCGAGATCCGACTTCAGCAGCAACGTCGGGACGAGCGACGTCAGGTTCGCGTTACCGCAGCGTTCACCGAGGCCATTGAGCGTGCCCTGGATCTGTCGGCAACCGGCGCGCACCGCCGCGAGCGTATTCGCAACCGCCTGCTCCGTGTCGTTGTGCGTATGGATGCCGAGATGCTGTCCCGGCACCACGCGCGTCACCTCGCGCACGATCGCCTCGATCTCGTTCGGAAGCGTGCCGCCGTTGGTATCGCAGAGCACGACCCAGCGAGCACCTGCCTCGTAGGCGGTCCCGGCTACGGCAAGCGCATGCTCTGGATTGGCCTTGTAGCCGTCGAAGAAGTGCTCGCAGTCGATCATCGCTTCCTTGCCGGCGGCGCGGATGGCCTCGACGCTTTCCTTGACGCCGGCGATGTTCTCCTCGTTGGTGATGCCCAGCGCCACGCGCACGTGATAGTCCCAGGCCTTCGCCACGAGGCACACCGCCGTCGCGCTCGATTGAACCACCGCCTGGAAGCCCGGATCGTTTGCCGTGGAGCGTCCCGCCCGCTTCGTCATGCCGAAAGCGGTAAGCACCGCATGGTTCAGTTTCGGCGCGTTGGCGAAGAACTCGGTGTCGGTATCATTCGCGCCGGGATAGCCGCCCTCGACATAGTCGATGCCGAGGTCGTCCAGCACTTCGGCAATCCGCCGCTTGTCGGCCGCCGAGAAATCGACGCCCTGGGTCTGCGCGCCGTCGCGCAGCGTAGTATCGAACAGGTAGAGTCGTTCGCGCGTGCTCATGGATCACCAATAGCCGTAGAGCTTGAAGAACAACGCCGCCGCCACCGCGAGAACCGCGAGCTTGAGCACGATGTAGTAGAGCCAGTGCTTCGGGAAGGGAGTCTCGGGCGGCTTCATGGGCCGGGCTCCCAGCTTTCCGTGTCGTGATCGGGATGCTGGCGTGAGCGGATGGCCGAATAGTGCCGCGCCTTGGCCGCCTGCTCCTCGGGACCGGGCTCCGGCAACGCGTGCATCGCGTCGAACCAGGGCAGGCGGCTCTCACGGTCGAGCTGGATCACCGGCGCGATCTCGTCCGGCCGATCGAAGGTCGCGATCGAAATGTCGATGCCCTTGTCCGTCTCGAACGTCAGCGGCGTGCCGCAGGCCGCGCAGAAGCCGCGCCGCGCGACGTTCGAGCTTTGGAAGCGGCTCGGCTGCCCGCGCGTCCACTCGAGTCCGTGCACGGTCACGAGCAACCCTCCGATCCCGGCGAATGCCTTCTGGCACATCCGGCAATGGCAGAGCGATGCCCGACCGAGCGCCCCGACGCGAAACCGGACCGCACCGCACTGGCATCCGCCGGTCAATGGCTCGCTCATGTTGCACCTGCCTGCTTGCGCTTCAGCGACTTGGACATCGTCGTGTTCGCCAGCCACACATCACCGATCGGTACATTGTTGCGCTGGACCGGCGCGTAGCCGCGACTCTCGAAGAAGTCGTGCGCGGTATCGCTGACGTCGGCGGTCAACACTTCGGTTCCGCGCGCAGCCGCCAGTCGCTCCAGCGCATCGAGCAGCGTGGTGCCCACGCCCTCTCCCGCCGCGTAAGGGTGGACGAACAACAGGTCGATCTCTCGGTTGTCCTTCAGGCTCGCAAAGCCGAGGATCTCGCCCTCCGTCTCGACGACGAGCGTCACGTTCCGCGCGAGGCGCTGCGCGAAGGCCTGGGCATCCGCCACGCGCGACATCCAGGCGAGGCGCTGGTCCTCGTCATAGTCGTCCTGCGTCAGCTCCTCGATCGACTGGGCGGCGAGGTCCTGCAGGCGCGCGACATCCACCGGGAGGAACGGACGCAACGGATGGCTTTGGCTCATCGCTTCACCTCCCATGTCGTCTCGATCTCGCCGGTGACCTTGTTCTTCGAGTCCTTGAGCCGAATGCCCATCGCGGCCAGCTCGTCGCGGATGCGATCAGACTCCTTGAAGTCCTTGCGCTTGCGGGCGTCGAGGCGCGCGGCGATCAATGCCGACACGTTCGCTTCATCAATATCAACGCCCGCGGCGCGCTGCCGTTTCCAGGCAGCTTCGGTTCCTTGCAGGAGGCCAAGCGCATTCGCCGCGGCTTTGAAGCGCGCGGCACCATCCGCACCGTCACGGGCCGCATCGCAGGCGACGTGCAGCCTGGCGATCGCCGCCGGCGTATTGAGGTCATCGGAGAGAGACTGCTCGACCTCGTCCGCAAAATCGCTCGCTGCGGCGGCCTCGGCATCGCCGATCGCCCGGTACCAGGTGTCGAGCGTCTTCTCTGCCACCTCGAGACCGCGAACCGAGAAATCGATCGGCTGGCGATAGTGCGTCATCAGCATCGCGAGGCGCAGCACCTCGCCCGGCCAGCGCCGACCGCCGAACGTGTCGGTCTCCAGGAGGTCGTTGATGGTGATGAAGTTGCCGAGGCTCTTCGACATCTTCTCGCCTTCGACCTGCAGGAAGCCATTGTGCATCCAGTAGTTGGCCATCATCGGCGTGCCGTGCGCGCAGCGCGACTGCGCGATCTCGTTTTCGTGGTGCGGAAAGACGAGGTCGATGCCGCCGCCGTGAATGTCGAAGACGTGCGGACGCGCGAGGCCGGCCGCTGACAGGCGACCCTTCAGCCTGGGTGCCGTCCAGAGCCATTCCTCGGCCATGGCCGAGCACTCGATGTGCCAGCCCGGACGCCCCGGCGTCGCAATCCCGCACGGGCTCGGCCAGCCAGGCTGAGCCGGCGTCGACGGCTTCCAGAGCACGAAGTCCATCGGCCCCTTCTTGTAGGGGGCGACGTCGACACGGGCGCCGGCCTCCATCTCCTCGAGGCTGCGGTTTGCAAGCCGGCCGTAGTCGGCCATGGACGACGCATCGAACAACACGTGATCGTGCGAGACGTAGGCGTGGCCGTTTGCGACCAGAGCCTCGCACAGCTCGCGCATCTGCGCGATGTGCTCGGTCGCGCGCGGCTCGACGCTTGGTTGGAGGACGCCCAGCGCCGCGATGTCCTTGTGGAACTGCGCGGCCGTCTCCTCCGTGAGGCGCCGGATGGCAGCCGTCGGCTCCATGTCGGGAAACCGCTCGACGGCGCGGTTGTTGATCTTGTCGTCGACGTCCGTGATGTTCCGCGCGTAGGTGACGTGATCGTCACCGTAAATGTGCCGGAGCAGCCGGAACAGCACGTCGAACACGATGATCGGGCGCGCGTTGCCGATGTGCGCGAAGTCGTAGACCGTCGGGCCGCACACGTACATGCGCACATTGGTCGGGTCGATCGGCTCGAACCGCTCTTTCTTGCGCGTCAGCGTGTTGTAGAGTTGCAACGCCATGAAGCCCTCCCGGCCTACTGGCGAGGGCGATTCTCTGTCTGATGAGGGCAAAGAAGCGGGCCGCGCGCCAGCTATTCAGCTAGCTCGTAATAATCGCGCCGCAACGAATGTTGGCGGCCGGTCTGTGCATGCTCCGCGACATGCGCGCGTTATGCGCGAACCGGGCCGCCATGGTCAAGTGGGCTCAGACGAAGCGGGCGACAACCTTGCCGAGCGGCCCGAAATCGCCCACGGCCTCGGCACCCTGCTCGACCGCATAGATGCCGGTCATGGAGCCGGTGGTCAGCACCTCGCCCTTGGCCAGCGTATGCCCTTGACGGGTCGCGCCGTTGACCAGCCACACAAGCGACTTGAACGGGTGCCCCAGCACGAGCGATCCGGTGCCTTCCACCACGGTCTTGCCGTCGACGACGAGCTTCGTCGCGAACGACGGATAGTCGATGCCGCGCCAGTCGCTGACGGGCGCACCCAGGACGATGCCGCCGTTGAGGCCACAATCGGCGAGCGCCTGCCCCGGCTTGCCGCCCGGTACGGCCTCGAAGCGGGGCGTGATGATCTCCATCGCGGGCACCAGCGCTTCCACCGCGTCCAGCACCTCGGCCTCCGCGTATCCGCCGGCGCGCGGGGCCAGGTCGCGGCCGAGCCGGAAGGCGAACTCGACCTCAACCGACACGGCGCGCTTGCCGTTCGGGCCGGCAGGGCCGAGGTTGACGGTCTCGGCCTCGAGCGTCGCGGGGCTTTCCGTCACGGTCGATTGGAAGATCGGACCGAGGAACGGCTCGCCAAGGCCGAAGCGGTCCTGGACGGCCTTCAGCGTGGCTCCGGCCTTCCAGCCGCCGACCGGCTCTCCCCATGCGGCGATGAACGCCTTCTGCACGGCATAGCCGTCGTCGGCCGTCTCGGGCCGGCAGGTTTCCGATATCGCCGCAATGGGCCGCCTGCTGCGGCGTGCGGCAACAAGCTCATTGGCGGCTTTTCGGGCGTTCTCCGGGGTCATCTTTCTCTCTCCCTGTGCTCGTTCCCGGCCGGCCCACCGTCACGTCTCCACAGCCACAATGTCGCCGGTCGTTGACCTCATGCTGGCCCTGACCATGATGCTGCCAAAGAGCAGTGTCTAGCGTCAGGATGAAAACGCGAGAGGCCGTACGGTTCTGATGGATGGGCGAGACAGGATGTCGAAAGCGGGAGCGGGTTGGCGCCCGTGGCTCTGGCTGGCGTTTGCGCTGCTCGTCGCCGCGCCTCTCGTTCCGGCTGTGTTCCGGGCCGATCGCGCCGCCGCCCAGTCCGGCTGGTGGCCCTGGGCCAGCGAGCCCGAGCGGCCGCGCCGGCCACCGCCTGTGCGCCGCGAGCCGGACCCCGCATGGCGCCCGCCCGCCGGCGGACCCTACGGAGGGGGGCCTTACGCGGGCGGCCAGTATCCAGCGCAGCGCGGATCGGTCTGTCTCCAGCTCGAGCAGCGGCTCGTCGACTATCAGCGCGGCAACACGCAGCCCCAGAGCCAGCTCCCCGCCATCGAGAACGAGATGCGGCAGCTCGACCGCACCGTGCAGCAGAGCGAGCGGCAGCTCGAGCGGACCGACTGCTACGACTACTTCCTGTTCTCGAAATCGTTGCGGCGCACCCGCCGCTGCGTAGACCTCAACAACCAGTACGAGAGCGGCCGTCGCCGGCTTGCTGAGCTCGACGCCCAGCGTCGGCAGATCCTCGGCCTGGGCCAGCGCGACCGAAGCTACCAGGACGACCTCATTCGCGAGCTCGCCCGGAACAACTGCGGTCCCCAGTATCAGCAGGAAGCGGCGCGGCGGCAGCAAAACAACAACCCATTCGCGTCTCTCTGGCAGGATGAGGATTCGGACCAGGCGGGACGCGGCAACGAGTTCCGCACGCTGCCCTTTGCCACTTATCGCACCGTCTGCGTGCGCCTGTGCGACGGCTACTACTTCCCGATCAGCTTCTCCACGCTTGAGAACCACTTCTCGCGCGACGTCGATGCGTGCCAATCGAAATGTGCCGCCCCGGCGGACCTCTACTTCCATCAGAACCCAGGCGGCTCGATGGACCAGGCCGTTTCGGTCACCGACCGGCGCCCCTATACGAGCCTCAAGACGGCCTTCCGCTACCGGAAGGAGTACGTTGCCGGCTGCTCCTGCAAGAAATCCGAATATACGCCATCACCCGCGGACCAGGGAGAGCGCAAGGCCGAGGTTCAGCCCCCCTCGCGACAGGCGCGGCGTCCTTGATGGGGCGACGTCCGCCCCGCGGGCCGCGACTTTTGCGATCAGCCACGCCCAAGCCGGCGGCTGCACAAATCTGTCACGCAATTCGTAAAGATTTGAGTCATATTGTTCATGTGTTTCCGTTCATTCGCAGTGATGTCATGCCTGCTCCATTCAATATTCGCCGGGAAGCCTCGGAACTCGAGATCCGCAACGCGGGCCTCGATCACTGGTCCGATATTCGAGACCTGCACGCTCTCTCCTTCCGTTACCTGACGGGGCCGTCGGTCGAGCCGTCGCAGTGCGCGGCGTTCCTCGCGCGCATCAGGGAGCCGGACTACACGCTCGCCTTGCAGGCGCAGGACCTTCTGGTCGCCTGGATCGACCGCCAGCCCGTCGGCACGGCGGGGTGGGTGCCGTTCGACGGACGGGGATCGACGGCGCGCATCACATCGGTGTGCGTGTCGCCGCTGTTCACACGGCTCGGCGTGGGCCGCCGCCTCGTGGAGGCGGCGGAAGAACGAGCATCGCTGTCGGGCTACCGGGGTCTCGCGGCGCGCGTTTTTCCGCCGAGCGTCGACTTCTTCGAGAGCCTGGGCTACGCGCGGTCGTCCCAGGGCGTGCAGTCGCTCGGCACGCAAAGCGATCTCCCCGTCGTCTTCATGCGCAAGGGTGGGCTTTCCCGTGAAAAGCCTGGCTTCGCCCGGGAATCCGTGGCGGGAGGCCGCGCCGGCCCGAAACGCTGAGCCGGCGCCGCATGCCGTCCGGAACAAGCTTCGCCGATCGTTACGGATCGCGCTTGTCGTCCTTTTGCAGATGCCGCCCGGTATCGAGCAGCACGCTCATGTACTCCTCGTATGTCACGCCCGCCGCCTCGGCGCGCGCCACCCGGAAGCGGAGGATCGACATCGGCGGGTTCTTCCAGGCCTCCCGGTGTGCCTTCCGCCAGCGGTAGCGCACGAAAGCATCGTTGGCGGCCTCTTCGAGGGGGGGACCGTTATTATGGCCAATTCCGGCGGGGGGAACCTCGGGCAATCCCCAGGCGACGATCTCCGGAGGCCGGCGCCCGCGGAACCAAGGTGCGCGCGGCCCTCGCACAAGGCGGCTGACCTCGACCCTGTCACCCATCCTGGCTTCTCCCGGCATCCGGAGACGGCTTATCTCGCTAGATCCGCCTCTTCATTGAGCAAAACCAGACGACCGTCCTATCTCAAGCTCAATTCATGGGCAGATATGACTGATTTTCGATCACGGCAGGCGCTCGATGCCGGACAAGGTCCGCGCGCCGCCGACGTCTGCCTTTGTGAGCCCCAGAATGCGAGCGCGAAGCTCATGACCGTTGGCAACCGGTTCCTTCGAGACGATCCGGGCCGCCAGCGCGGCGACGCGAGCGGCAGCCAGATCGTCATCGTGCAGCCCTCCGGCAACATCTGGCGCCGTCTTCCCGCCCAGGCGCGGAGCTCGATCGACCACGACATCCACCGGTGCCCCCCGGCCGGCCCCCGAGACGACCAGAAGTCCGTTCCGCTCCCCCGTGGCCATCCCGCCCGGAGCACTTGGCGCGACCAGGCGCGCCGGGACCACGATCAGGATCGGCTCGAGCTGACCGGCGGCCAATGCGAGGTTGCGACGCTCGATCGGGGCCGCCAGGTCGGCGGCAAGAAGCGCGACGCGGGCCGGCATGTCGTTCAAGAGGCGCAAGGCCGGGGCGACCTGCCTCTCGTTGCTGGCGGCCACGCGAACGGGCACGAGACGGGCCGCGCTCTCTGCCATGATGACGCTCGCGACGGGCGTGATGCCGCCCGAAGCCGCGAACGGCCTACGGTCCGCGTCAACGAAGTCCCATCCAATCAACTCGCCCTCACCGTCGCGCGCCAGCCGCTCAGCAATGTCCTCCCGGCGATAATCGAGACCACCGCCGATGACAGCGACGGCGACGCCGCCGGGGTCGCGACCGGCCGGCACCTTCGGATCAGCCGCCCACGCACCAGCCACGGAAAGGATGAGGTGGAGACAAACGAGCGCCGACAGGCGTGACACGGGGAAGCGCACCCGGCTACTCCGCATCCGTTTGGGTTCGAGACGGCATCCGGTGCCGTGCAAGCACCGTGCGTTCGATGAAATCCGCCAAGCCCGCAATGTCGCCGATCCGGTAGACCGGCAAGCCGCCGCCGTCGGTGTCGTGATCGGCCGCGATGGCAATCACGTGCGGGTCTGCGGGTGCCAGAGGCTCCTGCGAGAACGGCTGGGTCCGGCGCGCCTCGATCTTCGGCACCGGCGCCCGCTTGTAGCCCTCGGCGATGACGATGTCGCATGGATCGAGCATCTGCAGCACCTCGGTAAGACCCGGTTCCGGCTCGCCGCGCAATTCCTTGATCGTGGCGACACGCTCCGACGAGACGACCGCCACCTCCCGTGCACCGGCCCGGCGGTGGCGGGCACTGTCGGTCTCTCCATCATCGACCTCGAATGAATGATGGGCATGCTTCACCGTCGCGACGCGGCGGCCCCGCGCCGTCAGCTCGGCGACAAGACGCTCGGTCAGCGTCGTCTTGCCCGAGTTCTTCCAGCCGACGATGGCGACGACGGGCGTACCGTTGCGGCCGGTGATTGGCGTTGCGGGCTCACGGGCAAGCAGCCGCCGCGCCTCGTCGAGCTCAGCCGGCGTGTTGGCATTGAAGAACGGGTCGATGCGCTCGCCGCCAATATCGAGCGGAGGGAAATCGACGGCGACCATGCCATGGCGCTCGACCCAATCGAACGCCTTGCGCTCGCCGCGGCGGAGTGCGGCATCGAGCTCATCGGCGAGCGCGATCGGCCAAAGGCCGATGACAGGGTGCACCGTGCCACCCGACCGGGCAACGGCGATACCGTCGCCAGCCGTCCCGATCGCTGCCGCGAGCCGCCCCACGAGGTCGGCGGGAAGAAACGGCACGTCGCTCGACACCGTCAGTACGCGCGTCGCCCCGGGCACGTTTGCTGCCGCCCAGCGCATGCCCGTCAGCACGCCGACGAGCGGCCCTGCGGCGCCCTCGAGCACGTCGGGGACGACCGGCAGCCCCAGCGCGGCAAAGCGCGAGGGATCGCCATTGGCGTTGATGACCACGCTCGGCACCTGCGGCCGCAGACGACGGACGACCTCTCCGAGCATGGTCGAGCGACCGAGCGGCAACAAGCCCTTGTCACCAACTCCCATGCGCCGGGACAAGCCGCCCGCGAGGACGACGCCGAAGATCTGCTCCCGACACAAGCGTTCCATGTCCATGACTTTAGCAATGACGCCGGGGAAGCCAAGCGCTCGTCCCCCGTGCTTGCGCCGCCGCCGCGGCACCGGACCATCAGGGAAGCGTTTGACCCGAAGCAGAGCTATGCCCGATAGCTTGTGCCGGTGCCCGAGCCGTCGCCCGGCGTGCGTCCGGCCGGGGGCCAACCCCGGGGGAGAAGGAAAAACGCCAATGACGCCCTTTGCAGGCCTCAACGCCTGGTCAATCCCACTCGCGGCGGCTGCCAGCTTCCTGTTCGGCGGGGTCTGGTACGGGCTCCTGTCGAAGCCATGGATGGATGCTGCCGGTCTCCGCCAGGACCAGCTCGAAAATCCGAAAGGCCCCTCCCCCATGCCGTTCGTGGTCACCTTCATCGCACAGCTCGTCATGGCGTGGATCCTGGCCGGCCTGCTGCTCCACCTCGCGCGCTCGGGCATCGCCATGAACATGCGCAACGGCACCGTCTCGGCGTTCTTCGTCTGGCTCGGCTTCATCCTCACGACGCTCGTCGTCAACCATCAGTTCCAGATGCGGAAAGCGGCCCTCACCATCATCGATGGCGGGCATTGGCTCGGCGTCCTGCTGATTCAAGGCGCGATCCTGGGCGCGTTCGGCCTCGCCTGAAGCTGCGAGCGCCGCAGGCAGCGGCATCGGGCCGGGTTGACATCCATCAACGCAGGCTGGAGGTGTTCGCCCCAAACCTCATCCGAAAACCAGCCTGTGATCATGAGCCATGCTTAACGACACCCCTCCGCAGGGCGCGCACGGTGACCGCCCCGCGCCGAAGCGCACGCCGAGCAATCTCACGCGCGAGCGCGTCCTCGAGACGCATCACTACACGGACAACCTGTTCAAGCTGCGCACCACGCGGTCGCCGACGCTCCGGTTCGAGAACGGGCAGTTCGTCATGCTCGGCCTCGAGGTGGAGGGCCGCCCCCTGCTGCGCGCCTACTCGGTGGCAAGCGCCAACTACGACGAGCACCTCGACTTCTTCTCGATCAAGGTGCCCGACGGCCCGCTCACCTCGCGGCTCCAGCACATCCGGCCCGGCGACGAGTTGCTGATCGGAACCAAGCCGACCGGCACGCTGCTGCTCGGCAACCTGCTGCCCGGCAAGCGCCTCTACCTGCTGTCGACGGGCACGGGCTTCGCGCCGTTCGCCAGCATCCTGCGCGATCCCGAGGCCTTCGAGCGGTTCGAGACGGTGATCTCCGTCCAGGGTTGCCGCGAGGTGGCGGAGCTCGCATTCGCCGACGAGACGGTCCGCGCCGTCCTCGAGCACGAGTTCCTGAGCGAGATCGCCTCCGGCAAGCTGCTGTTCTATCCGACCGCCACGCGCGAAGCTTATGTCCATCAGGGGCGCATCACCGATCTCATCCAGTCGGGCCGCATGATGCAGGACCTCGGCCTGCCGGGCCTCGATCCCGCGCACGACCGGGTAATGATCTGCGGCAGCCCGGCCATGCTCGCCGATCTGAAGGCCATGCTGATCGAGCGCGGCTTCCGGGAAGGCTCGAGCGGCGAGCCGGCCGAGTTCGTCATCGAGCGCGCCTTCGTCGAGCGGTAGGACGGCGGGCGCCCGGATTTGCCGCTTCCGGTGCGGCTCCATGCGCGCGCGTCTCCGTTGCCGGGAGCGCGTCCAATGCTCTCGTCCGGACAAGTGGCGATTGCACACGCCCCTCCCGGCCCGCTAATGATTAGCAAAAGCCAGCTTCCGGGAGGATTTGTGATGTCCGAGAAGGTCTACGCGGTTCCCGCCGAATGGGCCGCGCGCGCCTGGGTCGATGAACAGAAGTACCAGGCGATGTACAAGCGCTCGGTCGAGGATCCCGAGGGGTTCTGGGGCGAGGCGGGCCGCCGCATCGACTGGATCAAGCCCTATACCAAGGTCAAGAACACCAGCTATGCGCCGGGTGCCGTCTCGATCAAGTGGTACGAGGACGGCGTTCTCAACGTCTGCGCGAACTGCGTTGACCGGCACCTCGCCAAGCGCGGCGATCAGGTGGCGATCATCTGGGAAGGTGACGATCCCACCCGCGATGAGCAGATCACCTACAAACAGCTCCACGAGCGCGTTTGCAAGTTCGCCAACGTGCTGAAGGCAAACGGCGTCAAGAAGGGCGACCGCGTCACCATCTACCTGCCGATGATCCCCGACGCCACCTACGCCATGCTCGCCTGCGCGCGCATCGGCGCCATCCACTCGGTGGTGTTCGGCGGCTTCTCGCCGGAAAGCCTCGCCAACCGCATCGACGATGCAGAGTCGACTTTCGTCATCACGTCCGACGAAGGCATCCGCGGCGGGCGCCCGATCCCGCTCAAGAAGAACACCGACGATGCCCTGAAGCTGTGCACCAAGCCGGCCACCAAGGTGCTGGTCGTTCGTCATACCGGCAATCAAGTACCGATGACGGCCGGCCGCGACATCTGGCTGCACGACGAGCTGGCGAAGGTCTCCGCCGACTGCCCGCCCGAGCCGATGAATGCAGAAGACCCGCTCTTCATCCTCTACACGTCGGGATCGACCGGCAAGCCGAAGGGCGTGCTGCACACCACGGGCGGCTATCTCGTCTACGTGTCGATGACGCACCACTACGTCTTCGACTACCATGACGGCGACATCTACTGGTGCACAGCCGACGTCGGCTGGGTCACCGGCCACAGCTACATCGTCTACGGGCCGCTCTCGAACGGCGCGACGACGCTCATGTTCGAGGGCGTGCCGAACTATCCGACCGCCTCGCGCTTCTGGCACGTCGTCGACAAGTGGAAGGTCAACATCTTCTACACGGCACCGACTGCCATCCGCGCGCTGATGGGCGCCGGCGACGACTTCGTCAAGCGCACCAGCCGCGCCTCGCTGCGCCTGCTGGGCTCGGTCGGCGAGCCGATCAACCCGGAAGCCTGGGAGTGGTATCACCGCGTCGTCGGCGACGAGCGCTGCCCGATCGTCGATACGTGGTGGCAGACCGAGACCGGCGGCATCCTCATCACGCCGCTCCCGGGCGCGATCAAGACCAAGCCTGGCTCGGCCACGCGTCCGTTCTTCGGCATCAAGCCGGCCCTCGTCGACGACAAGGGCGCCACGCTCGAAGGCGCGGCAACCGGCAATCTCGTGATCACCGATAGCTGGCCGGGCCAGATGCGTACCGTCTACGGCGACCACAAGCGGTTCATGGAGACCTACTTCTCCGCCTACCCGAACCTCTACTTCACGGGCGACGGCTGCCGGCGCGACGAGGACGGCTACTACTGGATCACCGGCCGCGTCGACGACGTGATCAACGTGTCCGGCCACCGCCTCGGCACGGCCGAGGTCGAGAGTGCCCTCGTCGCGCACCCGAAGGTCGCGGAAGCCGCAGTCGTCGGCGCGCCGCACGACCTCAAGGGCCAGGGCATCTATTGCTACGTGACGCTCAAGGCCGGCGAGAAGGGCACGGACGAGCTCAAGAAGGAGCTGATCACCGAGGTCAGGAAGCACATCGGCCCCACCGCGTCGCCGGACTGGATCCAGTTCTCTCCGGGCCTGCCGAAGACGCGCTCCGGCAAGATCATGCGCCGCATCCTGCGCAAGATCGCGGAGGACGACTTCTCGAACCTCGGCGATACCTCGACGCTTGCCGATCCGGCCGTGGTGACGGACCTTGTCGACAACCGCCAGAACAGGAAGCCGGGTGCTTGAGTCGAAGCTGAGCCGTCGAGTTAATTATTCAGCCGTCATCCCGGTGCTCGTCACCGGGATCCATCGATCAACACGCCTCGGAGCGAGCGCAAACATGGATCCCGGGCATGAAGCCCGGGACGACAGATAGCGGACTGGCTCGAGGGGCAACTACAGACTCGGACGAGTACGGGCGTGCCCCGGCGGGGCAAGGGAAGAGAATGGCCGAACCGATCATCATCGCCGGTGCGGGGCAGGCCGGCGCCAAAGCCGCCGAAACGCTGCGACGCTCCGGCTACGACGGCGATCTCGTCCTGATCGGCGACGAACCGCACGAGCCCTACCAGCGCCCGCCGCTCTCCAAGAAGTTTCTGTCCGGCGCCATCGATGCCGCGCAGCTCTGGCTCTACGGGCCGGGCTTCGCCAATGAGCTGAGCATCGAGTTCCTCAAGGGCGAGCGGGTAACCGCGATCGATCGCGCAGCAAAGCGCGTCGCGCTCGCATCGGGGCGCAGCATCCCCTACGCCAAGCTCCTCATTGCCACGGGCACGCGGCCGCGCATCCTCCCTCTGCCGGGCGCCGACCTCGACGGCGTGCACGTCCTGCGCTCGATCGCCGATGTGGAGGCCATGCAGGCGGAGCTGCAAACTCCGAAGCACGTGACCATCATCGGCGGCGGCTACATCGGCCTCGAGACAGCCGCCATGCTGCGCCAGATGGGCCACGATGCAACGGTGATCGAGGCGCAGCCGCGCCTGTTGCAACGGGTGGCAGGTCCCGAGATCTCGGAGTTCTTCCGGGCCCTTCACACGGGCCGCGGGGTCAACCTGCGGCTCGGAGCGGGCGTGAAGGCGATCACCGGCACGGGACGTGTCGATGGCGTCGAGACGAGCGAGGGCCGCATCGCCGCCGACATCGTGCTCGTTGCTGCGGGCAGTGTCGCCAACGACGAGCTGGCACGCGATGCCGGCCTCGCAGCCCAGGACGGCATCATCGTCGACAGCCAATGCCGGGCGGGTGAGGACATCTACGCCGCCGGGGACTGTACGCGCTTCTTCTCGCAGCGATATGGCCGATCCATTCGTCTCGAGAGCGTGCAGAACGCGACCGACCAGGCGCGCGCCGCCGCCGCCGCCATGCTCGGCGGCTCCGAGACGTACGATCCCGTCCCCTGGTTCTGGTCGGACCAGTACGACATCAAGCTACAGATCGCCGGCCTCAACCAGGGCTACGACCGAACGGAAATCACGGGCGATCCCGCGTCCGGCAGCTTCTCGCTCGCCTACTTCGCCGGCGACCGGCTGCTGTGCGTCGATGCGATCAACGCGCCTCGCGCACACATGATGGCGCGGCGCGAACTGGCGGCTGCTTCCGCCCTCCGCGGCTGACGCCCCCCCTTTTGGACGACGATGTTGACGCCGCACCCCGCGGGACGGCACGCTCGCGCCCATGCCACACCAAGGGAGAGTTCGCGCGATGGAACAGCAGGCACCGGTGCTCGGGTTCATTGGCCTCGGCGTGATGGGCGGCCCGATGTGCTGCAACGTCACGAGAAAGCACGCTGCCGCCGTCCACGCCTATGACGTCACGCCCGCGGCTATCGATGCGGTCGTTCAGGCCGGCGCCGTTGCGGCCGGCTCCATCGCCGACGTTGCCCGGGTCGCCGACATCATCTTTCTCTCGCTGCCCGGCGGACGGCAGGTGGAGGACGTCTGCCTCGGGGTAAGCGGCATTGCGGCGAATGCCAGGCCCGGCATCGTGATCATCGACCTGAGCACGACCAGCGTTGCCGACGCGCGGCGCATCGGGGCCGGCCTCGCCGAAAATGGCATGCTGTTC
>Ga0180220_1001299_pt1 | contig 19012 bp, 21 predicted proteins | sample eDN5th37CBELigBY_FD_151335 | JGI IMG/M metagenome (GOLD analysis project Ga0180220, IMG submission 151335) | Enriched backyard soil microbial communities from Emeryville, California, USA - eDNA 5th pass 37_C BE-Lig BY (version 2) (version 2) | ecosystem: Environmental > Terrestrial > Soil >...
AAGTGCAAGCCGGCTGCTTTCCACATACTTCCCTTCGATTTCACGATATACGGTGCCGAATTCATATAGCTTCAAATCCTGATTTTTGCGGTTCTGGTTATATTCGACCACCTCTAAACCTGAATAAAGCAGGGATTGGCGCATGGCATCGAGATCACTGCTCAACGGATTTAGAATTTTCACCGATTGCTCCGCGTTGTCCGCATAAGCTGACTTAGTTAATGAATTCGTTAAAATCTCGAAAAAGCCATTCGCTGTAAGCATATCCGCCAGCTGATGCTGTACAGCTTCTTTATCCGGCTTGGCCGAATAATTAACTGAAGCCCGCACCTGTGTTGGAATTTTGATATTGTTATATCCGTAAATCCGCAGTATTTCTTCAACGACATCCACTTCACGTGTTACATCTACTTTATAAGCCGGCACCTGCAGCTGCAGACTGTCAGCAGTTTCAGAGACTATCTCAATTCCTACAGCTTTAATAATAGCTTTCATTTCAGTCTGCTGAATATCTTGGCCAATCAGCCGAAGAGCATTCTGGTAAGAGAAAGAAACATCAAAAGGCTTTACCGGCTCGGGATAAATATCAGATAGTTCTGAAGAAATTTCTCCGCCTGCTATTTCTTTAATCAGCAATGCAGCTCTTTTCAAAGCTGATACGGTTATTTCCGGGTCAGTTCCACGCTCAAAACGAAAAGAAGCATCGGTTTTTAATCCGTGGCGCTTGGATGTTTTGCGGACAGAAACCGGATTAAAGCAGGCGCTTTCCAGGAAAATATTTTTGGTCGTCTCTTTCACTCCCGATCCTGCCCCGCCGAAAACACCGGCAATACACATCGGGTTTTCACCGCCTGTGCCAGAGCAGATCATTAAATCTTCAGCAGAAAGCTTTCGCTCCACCCAGTCCAAAGTGACAAAGACTGTTCCTTCGGGACAGTTCTTAATCACAACTTCTTTATCCGAAACCGCATCCATATCAAAGGCATGCAGTGGCTGCCCCAGCTCATGAAGGACATAATTCGTGATGTCTACCACATTATTTATGGGACGCACGCCGATTACGTTCAAACGGTCCTTCAGCCAGCCTGGCGATTCTTTAATTTCCACTCCTGTAATGCTGATCGAAGAATAACGCGGGCAGGCGGTTTTATTTTCGATGCGGACAGGGACCGGAGATTCATTATTATCCGCCTTGAAGGCTGAAACATCGGGCATTTTTACTGAGGAGCGTAAATAAGCTGCCAGATCGCGGGCCACTCCTAAATGCGAAGCCGCATCGGCACGATTTGGTGTCAGGCCGATTTCAAACAAGTAATCATCTTCCAGCTTAAAGTATTCTTTGGCAGGAGTTCCAACTACTGCATCAGGGCTTAAAACCATAATGCCGTCGTGGGATTTTCCCAATCCGATTTCATCTTCAGCACAGATCATTCCTTCCGAAATTTCCCCCCGAATTTTGGATTTATTGATTTTAAAAGGCTCGCCTTCCAAAGGATAAACCGTTGTCCCGACTGCAGCAAGCACGACTTTCTGCCCTGCCGCCACATTAGGGGCCCCGCACACCACTTGAAGTTCCGTTCCTGTTCCGGCATCCACTTTCGTAACGCGGAGCCGGTCGGCATTAGGATGCTGTTCGCATTCTTTAACTTCGGCAATAACCAGCCCTTCCAATCCTCCCGGCACTGCCTGTACTTTCTCCAGGCTTTCCACCTCGAGGCCGATATTGGTCAGGATTCCCGAAATTTCTTCGGGGCTGAGTGGTGTATCTATAAATTCTTTAAGCCAGTTATATGATATTTTCATTTGATGCTAATGGAGCACAAAGATAGGGAAAAGGCGGAAAGGAGAAAGGTAAAAGCGTAAAACGAGAAGCGAAAAACCCTACATCAACCCCTCGTCAGCAAAGCTGAAATATCCAGAATTAGTCATGATAACATGATCAAGAACTGTGATGTCCAGCATATTTCCCGCTGTACAGAGTTTGTGGGTAAGGCCGATATCCGCCTGGCTAGGCTTTAAATTTCCTGAAGGATGATTGTGAGTAAGGATAATGGAAGAAGCCTGATTTTCAAGTGCGGTTTTAAATATAATTTTCGGATCAGCAATCGTACCGGCAAGGCCTCCCTTGCTGATGAAGTGTTTCCCGATGACCCGATTGGAACGACTCATAAGGATCACCCAGAATTCCTCATGATCTAGGTCTTCAAAGTGGGGGCGCATCAGTTCAAATGTATCTTTACTTGAAGAAACTTTCAAAACTTCTTCCTTTTCCGATTCCCGTCTCCTGCGTCCCAATTCGAGGGCGGCGATAATGGAAATTGCTTTGGCTTCACCGATACCTTTAAATTTTGATAAATCTTTTACAGATAAACGGCCGAGCTTATCCAAATCATTCCCCAAAGAGTGCAGAATCCGCTTGCTCAATTCAACAGCGGTTTCGTTCCGGCTGCCAGAACCGATAAGAATAGCGATAAGTTCGGCATCGCTCAATGCACGCCGGCCCTGCAGCAGCAGTTTTTCACGTGGACGGTCTTCCTCCGCCCAGGCTTTGATAGTAATTTTTTCAGCGTAAGGTTCCATTGGAAAGTTTTAAGCAGATAAATCTATCAAAACACCGGCAAATAAAAAAGGCGCCGGTTAGCGGCGCCTTCGTTTCTATATATTTTCGTTTATTTATTGTAAAGCGTTAACAAATTTGGCAAGCTTTGATTTATTATTTGCCGCCTTATTTTTGTGGATAACATTTTTCTTAGCCAGGCGGTCGAGCATCGAGCTTACTTTTACCAACAATGGTGCCGCTTCTTCTTTAGAAGTCGTATTCCGTAATTTTTTAATTGCATTACGGGTGGTTTTTGCCTGATAACGGTTGCGTAAACGTTTAGTCGCGTTTGCTCTGATTCTCTTGATCGCTGATTTATGATTTGCCATTTAAAAAGCTTTTTTCTTCTTTATACTATTATCCCCTTAACAATCGGGATGCAAATATACGGTCATCTTTTTAAAATACAAAGAATATAAAATTAATTTCTTGATTGAAAACCACTTGAATTCGCTTAATTTCATTTACTTATAGAAATGAAAAAGACGCTCCTCTTATTCTCGACTGTTCTATGCCTGTTTTTATTTTCGTCGTGGGGCTTTTTTGCACATAAGAAAATAAACCGGCTGGCTGTGTTCACACTTCCCGAAGGGATATCCGGCTTTTATAAAAAGAACATCGATTACATCACTGAACATGCGGTTGACCCGGATAAACGCCGTTATATTGTAAAAGGTGAAGCAGAAAAGCATTATCTTGATGCAGATCATTACGGCGCCTCCCCATTCGACAGCATTCCTGAGAAATGGAAGGATGCTGAAGCGAAATTTTCTGCTGACACGCTGCTGGCCTATGGTATTGTTCCCTGGCAGATCGAACGGTCGTATTATTCGCTGGTAAAAGCATTTAAGGAAAAAGACAAGTCAAGGGTTTTAAAATTATCTGCCGATATCGGCCATTATATTGCCGATGCACATGTTCCGCTGCATACCACCGAAAACTACGACGGGCAGCTTACAGGGCAGAAAGGTATTCATGGTTTTTGGGAAAGCCGGCTGCCGGAGTTGTTTTCCGATAAATACGACCTCTTTACAGGAAAGGCGGTTTATATTGAAAATCCATTAAAAGAAGCCTGGAAAATCCTGCAGGACACCTATCAGTATAAAGATTCTGTATTATTGATTGAAGCAGATCTAAGCCGGACTTTCCCTTCCGACCGCCGTTTTGCTTTCAGCAAACGGAATGGAAAATTAGAACGGCAGTACTCAGAAGAATATTCTAAGGCCTACCACGACCGCTTAAATGGCATGGTGGAGCGGCAGATGCGGTTGTCCATCTTATCTGTCGGCTCGTTCTGGTACTCTGCCTGGGTGGATGCGGGACAGCCGAAGATGTGAGATATGTGTTTTAAGGTTAGAAGTTGAGGGGTTAGATGTTTAGTTGGCTTTTTTTAAACTCCTTCTATTTACCTTTTTTGGAATAGTTAAACGGTTTGTTTCTTCTATTCTATATAACTTTCAAGCAGCTTGAATCCGGTTGTAGTTTCTAGTGTTACCTGATTCACAACATTGGGGATAAGCACACAATCGCCCATTTTGACTTCCATGCCACGACCATTTGCTTTCAGGGTATAAGCGCCCTTCACGCAGACATGAATAACAAAAGAATCTTTCGCGGTGTAATCTCTTTCAACATCACTGGTAAATTCGAGAACATTGGTGGTAAAGTAGGGGCATTTTACTGCTTCGACTATCTCATTCACCTTCCGGGGATAATTAGTTTTATATTCCGGATAAACATGATAATCAATCGCGGCCAGCGCCTCTTTCGTATGAAGTTCGCGTTTATTTCCTTTATCATCTACACGGTCAAAATCATAGATCCGATAGGTGATATCTGAAGTCTGCTGTATTTCGGCGATCAGCAGGCCTTTTCCGATAGTGTGAACTCTTCCGGCTGGCAGGAAGAAAATATCGCCAGCCTGAACTTTTTCCTTATTCAGAATTTCAGAAAGGTGCCCATGCTGCAATTTATCGACGTATATATCCTCATTTACTTCCTGATTAAAACCGGCAATAAGTTCTGCGTCAGGATCAGCTTGGATAACATACCACATTTCGGTTTTACCAAAGGAATTGTGACGTTTTTTCGCCAGTTCATCATTTGGATGCACCTGTATGGACAGGTCGTCATTAGCGTCGATAAACTTCACCAGCAAAGGAAATTCATCACCAAAGCGCTGATAAACTTTTTGTCCAGCCAGGTCAGCTTTATATTCTTTAAGCAGCGTAGAAAGGCTTTCTCCTTTCAATTCTCCATTTTCAACTACTGAAACATCTCCTTTGACACCTGAAATTTCCCAAGTTTCACCGCAATTCCGAAGAGGGGAAAAATCTTTGCCTAGATAGGTTTTTATTTTGTTTCCGCCCCAGATTTTATCTTTGAAAATGGTTTTGAATTTTAAAGGATACAGAACTCTCATGTTTATAACTAATGTTGAAGCCAAAAATATTCTTTTCCGGCTATATTACCTGTAGCAGCCATAAGTTATTAACAAAAAAGCCCCGCTTAACGCAGGGCTTTTTTATCAGTTATATGGAAATTATTGTCCTAATTTCGCTTTTAAAGCGGTATCGATAGCTTCAAGGAACTCTTCAGTATAAAGATAATCTGTTCCGTGTTCTACTTTCGGCTTAATGGAAATGGCCAGGTCTTTTGTCATTTTTCCGCTTTCTACAGTTTCAATACAAACCTGTTCTAAAGTATGGCAGAAATTGATCAGCTCCTGGTTGTTATCCAGCTTACCGCGGAATTCCAGTCCGCGTGTCCAGGCGAAAATAGAAGCAATCGGGTTTGTTGACGTTGGATTACCTTTTTGGTGCTCCCGGTAATGGCGTGTTACCGTACCGTGTGCAGCTTCAGCTTCCATGGTCTTTCCATCAGGGGTAACGAGCGTAGAAGTCATCAGTCCTAAAGAACCAAAACCTTGCGCTACAGTATCCGACTGCACATCTCCATCATAATTTTTACAAGCCCAAACGAAGTTTCCGTTCCATTTCAGGGCAGAAGCAACCATATCGTCAATCAGGCGGTGCTCGTATACCAATCCGTTTTTATCAAACTCCGTTTTGAATTCCTGTTCGTAAATTTCCTGGAAAATATCTTTAAAACGGCCGTCGTATTTCTTTAGAATTGTATTTTTTGTAGAAAGATATAAAGGCCATTTTTTCATCAGTGCCTGGTTAAAGCAGGCACGGGCAAATCCGCGGATAGATTCATCCGTATTGTACATTGCCAGCGCTACGCCGTCGCCTTTGAAATCATAAACATCGTATGACTGCACCTCCCCTCCATCTTCAGGAGTAAAAGTGATGGTTAATTTTCCTTTCCCTTTAGTGAGAAAATCGGTTGCACGATACTGATCGCCGAAAGCGTGACGACCGATGCAGATCGGGGCAGTCCAGTTTGGTACCAGGCGGGGAACGTTCTTCATAACAATCGGCTCACGGAAAACTGTTCCATCGAGAATATTCCTAATCGTGCCGTTAGGTGATTTCCACATCTGCTTCAGTTTAAACTCTTCTACACGTGCTTCATCAGGAGTAATGGTTGCACATTTTATCCCTACGCCATATTGTTTTATCGCGTTAGCAGCATCTATTGTAACCTGGTCGTTTGTAGCATCGCGATGTTCAATTCCTAAATCGAAATATTTTATATCCAGATCGAGATAAGGTGTTATTAACTTGTCCTTAATAAACTTCCAGATGATACGTGTCATCTCATCGCCGTCCAGTTCTACAACCGGATTAGCCACTTTGATTTTTTGTACTGACATATTCTGCTTTTAATTTTTTTATTATCTGATTAAAAGGCACAAAGATAGAAAAATTGCGCACATAAGCAGACTGCAGGCCATTTTCATTAGCCCAAAACATTTCACAATCCTCGATCCTTTATTATACAAAATAGAGGAACTATGAGCAAGAAAAATCAATTCTATCCTGGCTTTAATGATGAAAACCTCGACAGAGATAAACAGTGGAAAGATGAATTAGGCGAAACAAGAAATATCGATGATCTTTCGTTCGATGAGGAAAATAACAGTTACGAGATTGACAAGCCTGAAAGCGATGAGCAGTATGACCATCCTAATCCATACCGAACTTCACCTGTAAATAAAAGCGACTATGACTCGGATTTTGATGAAGCAAACAAAGAGGCTTTAGACCATTATACTGATGATGAGGAAGACACTCCGCTCGAGGAAGAAAGACTGGAGGAAGACGGAATGCATATCGATGATGGAGACATTGTCCATCTCGATCCGATTGACGAAAGCCTGGCAGAAACACCCGAAGACCAGCGGGACGACCTGGACGAGGAAGGCTATCCTAAGAACGATGAACCTATGAAGTAACGTGCAAATGAATATGCTGCTCTTACTTTAAAATCATTTTTTATATAATATGAGAGAAGAGCATGACCAGGAATAAAAAGTCTTTCACAGACGGCCTCCAGCTGATCAGTATTCTCAATTAATATCCAGATTGAAATGCCGCCTGAAATCCTCGAGATCTGGATTTTTTTCGAGCATATACTGATATTTCTCTGAAGAAGTATAAAGCATTTTCTTTCCTGACTGCTCGACCTGTCGGGTAACAATATCAATGCTGAAGTTTTTCAATTCAGTGCGTAAAAAGTTAAGCAGGTCGATCTTTTCCAGATCCAGCCAGCTTTCCTGAATTTTATTTTCGATAATCACCTCAATTTGAAAATCTGGCAGCAGTTTGGGAGGATTAGCTGTCATCAGCGTAAACAAATTGAGTTTGGCCTCCTTTTTGGCTTTGGCGGCGTAATCATTCCAATACTTCAGGAAAACGTCTTCTGAGAACTGTTCACGACTTTCGCCAGAAAGGTATACCGGGCCTGTTTCTTCCTCTTTTTTAATAGGGCTTTCCAAATCGTTCAGATTCGGAATAAGCGGCGATGAAATATTAAGATTAGTTTTTATTACCGGCTTTGGCTTTTCAAGCGGGGGTTCTTCCGCGGTCGAATTATTAACTGCCGGTTTATCTGCAAATGTGTTCCGTGAGGCAGAAGGGGCTAAAACAGCTTCAGACCTGCTTTCCTGCTTCACCTCAACAGGCGGAGAGGCCTTCTCCTCTACAATGACATCAGCTTTTTTTTTTACTTCACCACTTGGTAAAGTCACTTCGGAAATAAGACCGGGAAGATCAAGCGCTGCCTGAATGTGACAGATCTTCATCAGCGCAAGCTCTACCTGGAGCCGCTGGTTTTTACTATTTTTATAATTTAGATCGCATTGATTGGCAATATTAAGCGCCGAAAGCAGAAAGGATACAGAAGCCGATTGCGACTGCTGCAGATATTTCTGGCGGATACTCTCGCTCACATCGAGGAGTTTAAGTGTGGCAGGATCCTTACCCACCAGCAGGTTGCGAAAATGCGAGGCCAGTCCGGTAATGAAATGACTTCCATCAAAACCATTAGCCAGAATTTCATCAAAAATAAGCAAAGCAGCAGCGGCATCTCCAGCAAGCAGCGCATCAGTTACTTTAAAATAGTAATCATAGTCCAGGATATTGAGATTGTCAATAACAGCTTTATAAGTAACATTCCGATTGGAAAAGCTGACAATCTGATCGAACATGGATAAGGCATCTCGCAAGCCGCCATCGGCTTTCTGAGCGATAAGATGCAGTCCATCACTGTCATATTTTACATTTTCTTTAGCTGCGATGGATGCGAGATGACCAGCCATATCTTCTACCCGGATCCGGTTAAAATCAAATATCTGGCATCGTGAAAGAATGGTGGGCAGGATTTTATGCTTTTCTGTTGTTGCCAGGATGAATATGGCGTATGAGGGCGGTTCTTCCAGCGTTTTAAGGAAAGCGTTAAATGCGGCCTGGGACAGCATATGCACCTCATCAATAATATATACTTTGTACCTGCCGGATTGCGGCGGAATTCGCACCTGCTCGATCAGGCTTCGGATATCATCAACAGAGTTGTTGGATGCGGCATCCAGTTCATGAACATTGAATGAGTTCCCGTTTTGAAAGGACCGGCAGGAATCGCAGGTGCCGCAGGCTTCCATTTCAGGGGTTAAATTCTGGCAGTTGATGGTTTTCGCCAAAATACGGGCACAGGTGGTTTTACCCACGCCGCGAGGGCCGCAGAATAAGAAGGCCTGAGCAAGCTGATTGTTTTTAATGGCATTTTTCAGCGTTCCGGTAATATGACGCTGCCCCACAACACTTTCGAACGTAACCGGCCGGTATTTCCGGGCTGAAACAATAAAATTATCCATCGGCCTAAAAATAGGAAGGATTGCAGGTTTTGACAAATGATTTTTTGAACAGGAGGCCTGACAGGTTTTAAAAACCTGTCCGCTATTCGAGCGGGGGATTAATTTGTCGTAAAAGCCCCTCTCAATTGCCGCTTTTACACATTTCAACTGAAAGGCGATTGTTCTAATTTTGACTTGATCTAAAATTTTGACTTGATCTAAAAACCGAAAATATCCTAACATGGAAACAGAAAACACAACAGCAATCACAGTAAAGAGTATTATCGATGCGCCTGTAATAAAAGTATGGCAGTATTGGAATGAGCCCGCCCATATTCAAAACTGGTGCCATGCATCCGACGACTGGCATGCGCCATATGCGGAAAATGACCTGCGTGAAAACGGTCAGTTTAAAACCACCATGGCTGCAAAAGACGGAAGCTTCAGTTTTGACTTTGGAGGCGTTTATACCAAAGTTGAAGACTTTAAAAGGATTGAATATACGCTGGGAGACGGCCGTAAAGTTCAGATAGAATTTACAGACACGGGCGGCAAAACTGCTATTGCTGAAACCTTCGAACCGGAAAGCCAAAACCCGGCAGAAATGCAGCGTGCCGGCTGGCAGGCCATTCTTGATAATTTTAAAAAGTATACGGAAACGAATTAGTTATACGTAAAAAAAGCGGTGTTTCGAAGAGGACATTATCAAAATAAACCTGATTGCAGCGGATACCGGCCTGTGCTTAAGGCCTGAGGCGTATGAGCGGAAAGCAGGCCAGAAGTTTCACCGAAGCGCAGCCGCTGGTTTCCAACTATTTTATTTACACTTCGTTTTATACTTTTTAAAAAGGATTTAATGGTTTGACAATTAAACTATTTCACCTATCTTTGCAGTCCAATTTTTTTGGACTAAAAACTATTTAATTAACAAATGCAACAGTACGAATCAGTAATCATTCTTACCCCGTTGTTATCTGAAGATGCCGCGAAAGAGGTTATTGCCAAATTCAGCAAGCTTTTAAAAGATAACGGAGCCGAAATTATCCAGGAGGATAATTGGGGTTTGAAAAAATTAGCGTATCCTATTGAGAAAAAGACAACAGGATATTATCACCTAACTGAATTTAAGGCTCCGGGTGAATTAATCAGTAAACTGGAGGTTGAATACAAACGCGATGAGCGGGTAATGCGCTTTTTGACCGTTGCGCTTGACAAACACGCTATTGTTTACAACGAACGTAAACGCGGCGGCGCTTTCAACCAGAAAAAAGAAACTAAAACAGAGGAGGCAGCTGTATAATGGCAAAAGAACAGATCCGGTATGTGACTGCTCCCAAGGTGGACGATAACCGTAAAAAATACTGCCGTTTTAAGAAAAATGGCATTAAGTATATTGATTATAAAGACGCTAACTTCCTGCTGAAGTTTGTAAACGAGCAGGGAAAGATTCTGCCTCGCCGCATTACCGGTACTTCACTGAAATTTCAGCGTAAAGTGGCGCAGGCTGTTAAGCGTGCACGCCACATCGGTTTATTACCGTATGTTACTGACTCTTTAAAATAATCGGGAGGTAAATCGAAAATGGAAATTATTTTAAAACAAGATATTAAGAAACTGGGCGAAAAAGACGATATCGTAACTGTAAAGCCCGGATATGGCCGTAATTATCTGATCCCTCAGGGATTTGCTGTTCTGGCTACTCCTTCTGCAAAAAAGGTGATAGCAGAGAACCTGAAACAGGCCCAATTTAAACAGGAAAAAATTAAGAAAGACGCTGAGGCTATCGCAGCGAAGCTTGAAGGTGTGAAATTAACCATTGGTGCGAAAGCCGGCGAAAGCGGTAAGATTTTCGGTTCGGTTAACACTATTCAGGTTGCCGATGCGCTGAAAAAGCAAGGCTTCGAGGTTGACCGCCGCCGCATCACTTTCGAAACTGAACCTAAGTTTATCGGTGAGTATATCGCCAACTTAAATCTTCATAAAGAAGTAAAAGTTCAGGTTCCTTTTGAGGTGGTGGTGGAATAAGGTCTCTCTCCCGCCTTAGCTCATGCCAACACACCCTCTCCAAAGGAGAGGAGTATGGTGTGTGAGGAAATTAAATTAAAGGGTGCTCGATTGAGCGCCCTTTTTGTTTTTATCGTCATTGCGAGAAGCCGAAGAGGCTGCAGAGGTGGGCAACGAAGCAATCCCTAAGTTCTGAAAGATTGCTTCGATATCGCAACTCCGTCCATTAAGTTATTCCAACCTCGCTGACAGAAGGCTCCCGTTACTTTTAATTTTTTGAAAACCAACGTTCCTGCTCATTAACATTCCTCAGTCCCGCTTTCCCTCCAAGTCCGCCCGGGTGCACAAGCTTCCGCACTTCGGGCTTTCCGTTCAATCGGGTTTAGGTTGAACGTTTACAGGGAGTTAAGATAAGTTCTTTCGGTTTATTCGTGCAGCCACCCTTGCGCTCGTTCACCCTTGCGCTCGTTTGCAACGAGTGCACACTAGTCTTGCGATTCTATCGCTATATTCAATTGGATTTTTAAATATCTTTAATCAAAAAATCCAATGTCCCATAAGTACCAAGCCCGAAACCCTGAGGGAATATATTTTGTTACGTTCACCATAGTGGATTGGGTAGATATTTTCATCCGTCAGGTTTATAAAGAAGGAATCATAAAGTCGCTGTAGTACTGCCAGAACCATAAAGGATTGGAAGTTTATGCTTACTGCCTGATGACTAATCATCTCCATTTGATTGTAGCAGCTAAACCTTCTTATAAACTCTCAGATATCATCCGCGATTTTAAAAAGTTTACCAATAAGCGGATTATTGAGCAGGAGAGCGAAAGCCGGCGTGACTGGATGATGTACCGGTTTCAGTATCATGCTAAATTCTCTAACAGGATCAAAGACTATAAAGTCTGGCAGGACGGTTATCATCCGATTGAATGTTATGACTTAAAAATGCTTTCACAGAAACTGGATTATATTCATCATAATCCCGTACGGGCAGGTGTTGTATCGCAGCCGGAATATTATCTGTACAGCTCTGCTGTTAATTATTATAAAGGAGAAAAAGGCCTGCTGGATGTTATGCTGTTAGATGTTCATTATGCAGGAGCAGGGAATTCAATCGGATAGCGCTGGTTCTTGAAGTGTTGCAGCTGATAACTTTTAAAAGGCGTTAGAAACGCTAAACCAATATGCACTCGTTACAAACGAGCGCAAGCACAAAAAGGCCTGCCGGATGTTATGCTGTTGGATGTTCATTATGCCGGAATCGGCAATTCTGCAGGCTGAGACTAAGCAATTCAGTCGGCATTACAGCCATTTAGTAAGGCGTTTGAAACGCTGTGCCAACATGCACTCGTATAAACGAGCGCAAGTAAATAGCACTGGTTCTTGCGGTGCTGCAGCTAATGGCTTTTATAAGGCGTTAAAAACGCTAAACCATATGCACTCGTTACAAACGAGCGCAAGCACAATCACTGAGCCGGTTTGCGTTCGTTACAGACTGAGCACAAGCAAAGCAAGTAAAACCATCTTTTCAATAAGTGCTGATTGGATTCCTTTTTCTATTTTAGCCCCTGTTCATGAAGAAGAAATCCTCAAAAAAGAAAAAGTCATTCCGTTTTTTTAATCTCTTTAAAAAGATCATCTTCTTCTTTTTTGCGATTACCTTTTTATGGGTTTTGGTGTACCGCTTTATTAATCCGCCGGTAACCTGGCTGATGCTGCAGCGGGGAGTGGAGCGCATGATAGACGGCAAAGGCTGGAAATTGGAAAAAGAATGGAGAAGTTTTGATGAACTTTCTGATAATTTAAAACTTGCCGCTGTAGCGGGAGAAGATGCCCGTTTTCCGCAGCATTGGGGATTTGATACCGAAGCGATTCAGAAAGCGTATCAGAAAAATAAAGCTGGAAAGCCGATGCGTGGTGGAAGCACGATCAGCCAGCAGACAGCCAAGAATGTTTTTCTATGGCCGGGCCGCTCCTGGGTGCGTAAAGGTTTTGAAGCTTATTTTACCCTGCTCATAGAGGTTTTATGGAGCAAGGAACGCATCCTCGAAGTTTATCTCAATGTGATTGAAATGGGCGACGGGATTTACGGAGCCGAAGCCGCCACACAGCTTTATTACAACAAAACGGCTGAAAGTATGAGTAAACACCAAGCGGCTCTATTGATTGCTGTACTTCCTAATCCACGTAAATGGTCCCCTGCTCATCCTACTAAATACATCTATTATAAACAGCAGCTGATACTGAAGAATATGCAGCGAATCAGAAAATTAAAATTTTAACCGCTCTTTTAAACGGATACAGATAGGGAAAATACCTGGACATGCCAGCTGTCCTTAAACGGTATCTCCCACTTTGTTTTAAGCTCGCCAACGGTCTTTACCATATTATTAAACACAATGGTATCAGAAGTAATTCTTTTTTCTTCAATCAGCTTCTCAAAATCAGCTCGGCTGCAGGATATTATTTCATTTCCATCACGATAAGCCATATTAAAGCGATTGAACAGATCTACTCCATACTCCTGTTCCAAGCTTTTTATCAGCTTTGTAGACGAGTCAATGGAACACCCGCTTGCCTGTGCCTGTTCTTCGTTAACAGCAAGGATAATAAAGCGATTATACAGGATTGCGGCTTCGGTTAGCAATTCAGCGCCATGCGCTTTCCATTGATCGGTAAATGTCCTTAATTTATCACTTACAGCCTGTTCTTCTTCAGGAGTAAAAGGCCTGTCGGACTGATATATCCAGATTCGGGAATTTTCAGAAATATTCATATTACAAACTTACTATTTATTATTTTGGCTGGTAATTTCATTGTCGGCCGGCATGTTATCAAAGTGTCAAAATCTTTTTATAAAAGTATGTCTGTCTTTGCTGTTTTTATTATTCTCTTCCTGGCGACTTTTCAATCCGTATACCGTTAATCCGGATTATATACAACAATGCCTGAGGCGCTGTTTTGACGCAGATTCAGAAAGCACTTCACTTAAGAAATTTGAAATCTCAGTTACCAATGAAGGTTTTATCCGCTTAAGAAAATATTTTCCCAATGGGAAACAGGAATATTTTGCTTTTAACCTGAAGCGCCTCAGCGATATGTATTTCATCGGCTCCTCAGAAAGAGGAACGCTGATATTAATTACCCAGCGGAACGATATCATTGTACAGACTTACAATGATCCAAAAGGGAACATAGACTCCATGACGACAATTTTACGGCTTCCGCTAAAGAATATTGATACTGACGAGTTGAATTATATCAATAATTATTTGAACCTGCTTAAAGCTGATAAATAATCAGTTATGCACTTATAGTGCTGTCTAAAGGTATAATTCAGCACTTTTATCTGGCAAAAAACAAAAAAATGTTTCTTTAAATAAAAAAAGAAGCTACATTTGCAGTCCCAAAACGGCGGTACCATAGCTCAGTTGGTAGAGCAAAGGACTGAAAATCCTTGTGTCGCTGGTTCGATTCCAGCTGGTACCACGAAAAACCCTGTTTACCTATCGTAGATGGGGTTTTTTAGTTTTCGGGTGTCGGTTTAGGTTATACATTTCTCTCCTGCCTGAATATATTAACGAATAATCCTAATCCCTTTTGTTTTACCCCCCTCCTAATAACATTTTCCGCCTTCTTTTTCATAAAAGCTGATTTAAAAGTTATTTTTGGTTATGGAAAATCAGGATAAGAAAAGAGAATTGATCATTGAGGCGGCCCTGAAACGTTTTGCGCATTTCGGCTGGAACAAAACAACAATGAACGAAATCGCTTCGGATATTTCTTTTTCCAAAGCTCTCCTTTATTATTATTTCCCTGACAAGTTAAGCCTTTTTGCTGCTGTTATGGATGAGGTGATTAAGCAGATCAGCAATGAAATGCAGGAAGGCCTGAAGCAAAAAGAGTCAGGTTACGATGCCATATTATTCTATCTCGACAAACGGCAGGAGTTTGTTAAAAAGCACTTTAATCTGCTTGAATTTGCGATTTCTACAGGCCCGGAACTTCCACCTTCATTAGACCAGATTTTTAAAAATGCCAAAAACGCAGAGATCAAAACAATTGCAGGCATTATTACCCAAGGAATAGCAAAGGGTGAGTTTAAGACGGACAATCCGCTTCTTACTGCCGAGATCCTGCTCGATGCTTTAGCTGGAATGAGATTAAACCACTTTGCTCCTCTCCGCAGCTTTTATCCCGACCCTTCACAATTTAAACAAATTCTTAAAAAAGAGAAACAGCTTGCGGTTATCTTCCTGAACGGTCTTAAAAACTGCTGACAATCCTTTTGTCATGAATTCGTAAAAGACTCTTTTTAATTAGTTGATTTTTTTAAAAATACTTGAAGGAAAATTTATCAATTCATATCTTTGACCAATGTATTAAAAAAGTCAAATAGTAAAATGGTCGAAGCCGATAGCAAAAGAGAGCAGATTGTAGAAGGGGCCATTAGACGCTTTTCTCATTTTGGAATAAACAAAACTACCATGGCGGAAATTGCGGATGATTTAGCTGTTTCCAAACCTGCTATATATTATTATTTCCCCGATAAACAGCATTTGGTAACAGCCGTTGCCGATAAAATCATTTCCGAGTATCTCTATGATGTTGAAACATCCTTTAAACAGTTTGGCGACCCAGCAGAAGCACTGCTGAACCTGATTGACTTGCGCAGAAATTTTATCCAGAAATATTTTATGCTACACATGGGCGATGAGTTTATGGATACATATTTAAAGGCTACAGCATTACAGCAGCTGCTGAAAAATGCTAAAGAAAAAGAAATTTCAATTGTTGCAGAAAGCCTGAAGAAAGGAATTGGCAGCAGACAATTTAAGGATTTAGATACCGTAAAAACTGCGGCGCTTTTTCTGGAAGTTTTGAGGGGCCTTCGTGCATCCATGAAGATTGAAAAACTACCCTTTCCTGATGAATCTTCATTTGAAGAACTGCTTGAAAAACAGAAGCAGGCTGCAGCTATTTTCCTCAACGGGATAAAGAATCATCAAAATATTTCAAAGGCCCAATAACTGAAAATCAACAGAATTAGAAATCAACAATTAAAAATGAATATAAGAATGAGAGCAATAAAAATGGCACTGCTTGCTTTTACAGTCCTGTTCAGCACCGGGCTTGCCGAAGCGCAGACCGTTCAGCTTAGTTTAAAAGATGCTTTAAACTATGCGCTGCAAAACAATGAAACAATAAAGAAAGCCCGTTTGGACATTGAAGGCGGAAGATACAAAACCCAGGAAGTGCGTGCTTCAGCGCTGCCTCAAGTAACTGGAACCGGGACGTTCAGTGACCAGATTATCAAGCAGCAGCTGTATTTCAATGGGCAGGTTATTCCTATCGGGACAACTTACAATGCCAGTGCACAGGCGCAGCTGAATCAGCAGCTGTTCAATCAGCAGGTTTTTACCGGCCTGAAAGCAGCCAAAGCCAGTGAGGATTATTATTCGCTGAATGCGGAGTTAACCGAAGAAAACACCATTGAGCAGGTTGCAACGAATTACTACCAGGTTTTGGTAAACCGGCAGAAACTGGGCGTTATTGATACCAATATCAAAAATATAAAACGCATAGAGCAGGTAGTGAACACCCAGTATAAAAACGGTTTGGCCAAAAAGATTGATCTGGACCGGGTAAAAGTGAACATTACCAACCTGGAAAATCAGCGTGAACAACTGGTAAACGCCATCACGCAGCAGGAAAACCTTTTGAAATATTATATGGGGATGCCTGTAAATACAGTCGTTGTAATTCCGGATGCTGTATTGACAAATATTCATCCAAATGTTCAGGATTTAATGCCTTCAGATAGTTTGAATGTCAACAAGCGCACTGAATTCCAGATTGTAAAAACTCAGGAAAACCTGCTTGCATTGCAGAAAAAGGCTTATCAGGCGGAGTATTATCCAAGCTTATCGCTGTCGAGCAGTTATTCTTATAACGGTTTAAGCGACCAGCTGAATTTTAAAAATTCACAGAAATACGATATGGCTTCCATCGGCCTTACGCTGCGTATCCCGATTTTCGACGGCTTTGCAACTCGTTCACGCGTAAGACAGGCGAATGTAGATTTATTGCAGAACCGGGAAGACCAGCGTAACCTTTCCAACTCCCTGAACCTGGCGTATGAAAACGCGAAAATTCAAATCAGGAACAGCCTGAACACGATACAATCTCAGACCGAGAACGTACGGCTGGCAGAAGAAGTTTACGAAAGCACACAGAATAATTATAAAAACGGTTTGGCCGGACTGACAGACCTGCTGGATGCAGAAAATGCTTTAACAGAAGCACAAAACAGCCATTCGCAGGCGCTTCTAAACTATAAGCTTGCAGAAATTCAATTAATAAAATCTAACGGAAACATTAAATCACTCTTAAACTAAAGTCATGAAAAAAGGAATAATAACAGTCGTATCTATTATTACCGTATTTACTTTAATCGGCTGGGTCCTTTCAAACAATAAAAAGGAAAATCAGGCAAAAACCGCTATTGTGGCTCAAGGCACAGGAAATGCAGCGGTTCGTACTGCCGTTATCAGTAAAACTGCATCTGCACTCGACTTCAGCGCCAATGGTAATTTTCTGCCTGCACAGCAGTTAACTTTTACCGCCGAAAATTCGGGCCGTATCACTAAAATATTTGTAGATGAAGGAAGCCGTGTGAGCAAAGGGCAGTTATTGGCGACAATAGACGCTGAAACCCTGACAGCGGACCTGCAGGCTGCCGAAGCAGCTTATGAAACAGCGGTAAAAGACCAGCAGCGTTATGAAAGCTCATTCAAAACCGGCGGTGTTACGCAGCAGCAGCTCGACCAGGCAAAACTGAACACCAGGAATGCCCTGACCCGTCTGCAGCAGGCAAAAATCAAAACCGGCGACGCGAACATTAAAGCGCCTTTTAACGGAATTATTAATAAAAGATTTATTGAACAGGGCGCTTATGTGTCTCCGGGCACGCAGTTATTCCAGCTGGTGGATGTTTCCAAACTGAAACTGGCCGTAACTGTAAACGAATCGCAGGTGGCAAACCTGAAAACAGGCGACAAAGTGCGGATTAAATCCAATGTTTTTCCTGATAAAAACTTTGAAGGCAAAATATCTTTTATCGCTCCTCTGGCAGATAATTCATTGAATTTTCCTGTGGAGATTGAAGTCTCCAACAACAGCGGAAATGAACTCCGGGCCGGAATGTACGGAACTGCGGTTTTTGAGTTTCCGCAGCAGGCTCCTGTCATTACCGTTCCAAGAACTGCTTTTGTGGGAAGCGTAAGCAGCAACAAGGTTTATGTTGTTGAAGATGGAAACATTGCCCGTGAACGTAATGTAATTGCCGGACGGGTGAACGGGGACCAGGTAGAAATCCTTGAAGGTTTAAAAGAAGGCGAAACAGTAGTTACCAGCGGACAGATTAACCTGACTGACGGAGCGAAAGTGGAAGCTATTCAGTAAGTGAAAAGCTGAAAGCACAAAGCAAAATCGAATAAAAATGAAAATTACAGAAGTATCAATAAAAAGGCCTACGCTGGTCATTGTAGCGTTTACCGTGCTTACCCTGCTGGGCCTGCTGAGCTATTTTTCGCTCAATTACGAGCTGCTGCCTAAATTCTCTCCTTCGGTAGTTTCGGTGAGCACCATTTATCCCGGCGCTTCGCCGAGCGAGGTGGAAAATACCGTAACCAAAGAAATCGAAGACGCGGTATCCTCTATGGAGAATATCAAAAAAATTGAGTCGAAATCTTACGAAAATTTGTCGGTTGTTACCATTACGCTGACTAACGATGCGGATGTTGATATCGCCTTGAACGATGCGCAGCGTAAGGTGAACACCATTCTGGCCGACCTGCCGGAAGATGTGAAAAGCCCGACTTTGAATAAATTCTCGCTGGATGACCTGCCGATTATCACCATGTCGGCTTCAGCGAAAATGGACGACGCAGCGTTTTACGATTTGATGGATAAACGGATTGCACCGATAATTTCCAGGGTGCAGGGCGTAGCTCAGGTTAACCTGATTGGCGGACAGGAAAGGGAAATTCAGGTGGGAATTGACGCTGATAAACTACAGGGCTACGGCTTGTCCCTGCTCCAGGTGCAGCAGGCCATTCAAAGCTCCAATCTCGATTTCCCGACAGGAA
>Ga0180220_1001300_pt1 | contig 19011 bp, 11 predicted proteins | sample eDN5th37CBELigBY_FD_151335 | JGI IMG/M metagenome (GOLD analysis project Ga0180220, IMG submission 151335) | Enriched backyard soil microbial communities from Emeryville, California, USA - eDNA 5th pass 37_C BE-Lig BY (version 2) (version 2) | ecosystem: Environmental > Terrestrial > Soil >...
AGTCATCGAGCCAGGCTGGCTCAGTATAGTTCCGCCGATCGCGGCGATCGTACTGGCGCTCATCTTCCGCGAGGTGGTGATTTCGCTCTTCGCGGGGATCTGGTTGGGTGCGTTCTTCCTGGCGAAATACGATCCCGTGGCGGGGACGCTCTCGGTGATAGACCGGTTCGTGATAGGTGCCGTAGCGGATTCTGACCATGCGGCGATCATCGTCTTCAGCCTGCTGCTGGGGGGTATGGTGGGGGTGATGGGCCGGAGCGGGGGGACGCAGGGGATAGTGGAGTCGCTGCGAGGGTTGGCGACTACACCAAGGCGTGGTCAGGTGATGGCGTGGTTGGCGGGGATATTCATCTTCTTCGACGACTACGCGAACACGCTGATCGTGGGGAACACGATGCGGCCGGTGACGGACCGGCTGCGGGTGTCGCGGGAGAAGTTGTCGTACATCGTGGATTCGACGGCGGCGCCGGTCGCGGTGATCGCGCTGATCTCGACCTGGGTGGGGTTCGAGATCTCGTTGATCGGTGATTCGCTGAGGACCGCGGCGAGCCAGGCGACGGATCCGGTAGTAGCGGAGCAGCTGCTTGTGGCGAGCGCCAATCCGTTCAACGTCTTCCTGCACTCCATTCCTTATCTCTTCTATCCGATCCTGGCGGTGGTCTTCGTGCTGCTGGTGGCAGCGACCGGTCGTGATTTCGGGCCGATGTTGGCCGCGGAGCGGCGGGCGAGGTCCGGGGGTGGCGTGATTCGTCCGGGGTCGATGCCGGCGACGGACACGTCGGGTGGTGCGGTGGACCCGGTCGAGGGGGCGCCGCATCGCTGGTACAACGCCGCCGTGCCCGTCCTCTCGGTGATCGTGGTGGCGTTGGCCGGGATCTTCGCCACCGGGAAGGCGGGGCTGGCGGAGGGGCAGTCGGGTTTGCGGGCGATCGTCGGGTCGGCGGACCCGTTCAAGTCGTTGCTCTGGGCGTCTCTGACGGGGTGCATCGTGGCGATCGTGATGGCGGTCTCGCAGCGGATCCTCAAGCCGACGGAGGCGATCGAGGCGTGGCTCGGGGGGCTGCGCTCGATGATGCTGGCGATGGTGATCCTGGTGCTGGCGTGGAGCCTCGGTGCGGTGACGAAGGAGATGGGGACCGGGGCTTACATTTCGACGGTGCTCAAGGACACGCTGCCGCTGCAGGTGCTGCCGGTACTGGTCTTCGTCGTGGCCGCGTTGATCTCGTTCGCGACGGGGACGTCGTGGGGGACGATGGCGATCCTCTTCCCGGTGGTGGTACCGCTGGCGGTGACGATGGGGGCAGGGGTGGGGTTCGATGGCGGTGAGCACTACACCATTCTGTTGGGTGTGATCAGCTCGGTAATGGCGGGCTCGATCTTCGGGGACCACTGCTCACCGATCTCGGACACGACGGTGATGAGTTCGATGGCATCGGCGTGCGACCACATCGACCACGTGCGGACACAGCTCCCGTACGCACTCACGGTAGCGGCGGTGGCGATGCTGGTCGGGGACATACCTACGGCGTTCGGGTTGAATCCGTTCATCTCGCTAGCAGTCGGGTTGGTGGCGATCTGGGCGATCCTCCGTGTGGTCGGGAAGCCGGTGGAGGTGCCGGTGGCGGTCGTAGAGACTGGAGAGAGGGTGGTGGTGGAGCAGTAGGCTACGTGATAGGGCCTGTCAGCCGGCACAGAGGTGTCGGTACAGGTGCTGACAGCCTCGAGGATGTGGGCGCGCCGCCGCACGGGAGTGCGGCGGCGCGCTGCTTTCCCGGTCGACCATGTTTTCGCAGCGGCCGAACAGGGATCAGTTGGCGGACGTGGCCGCAGGGAGGTTGAGGTATGGTCGCAGATTCCACTCCATGAAGGTCCAGATTCGGTTCCAGGAGTCGCGCTGCTCGGGGGAGTCCTCGCGCTCGAGGGTCTTCGGGTTGACGCGGCGGTTGAAGGTGTGACCGCCGCTGACCGGACCGGGGGTAGGATCGACATAGATCTTGGTCTCAGCGAGATCCGGCTTCTGCGCGCGAAGCGCCCAGATCAGCATGGATGCTTCTTCGAACTCCACATCGGTGTCGTTGGTTGCGACGTGGACGAGGACAGGGACCTGGATCTTGTGGACGTGGTAGACGGGGGATCGTTCGACGTAGAGTTCCCTCTTCTCGAAGGGGAGCCCCTGGATGCGTGACTGGGTGGCGAAGCTACGCTGGTAGTTGGGCCCCTTGTACGAGAGGCGGAAGATCAGGTTGGTGACCGGGACGATGGCGGCGGCGGCTTTGAAGGGGTGCTCGTCCCTCATGATGGCCAGGAGGGAGATATAGCCGCCGTGGCTCCAACCCATTATGCCGACGCGGTCGGGGTCGACGTGGGGGAGGTTGGCAACGGCCCAGTCATAGGCGGAGATGACGTCGTCTACTTCGTAGCCGCCGTAGTCGATAGCGTTGTGGTGCTCCTTGCCGTAGCCGGTGCTACCGCGGTACTCCGGCGCGATGATGACGTACCCCCGTTCGACGGCCTCCTTGATGAAGGGCCAGTAGTTGGCGGTCCAGTTCCCGTGCACGCCGCCGTGGACCCAGATCATGGCGGCGTGAGCAGCCTTTCCGCCCTTCTGCAGGGGCTGGAAGACGTAGGCGGGGATGTCCATGTCACCGATGCGACTGCGGTAGGTGACCTTGCGGTAGTCGAGCACCCCTGCGGAGACGGCGGCGAAGATGCTGTCCGTACGGGCCTTTTCCTGGATGTGAGCCTCGTATTTGGCCGTCGGGTGGTCTTCCGGGCGGTTGCTGACGTAGAGCCGAGCGGCGCGATCCGGGTCCATCTCCACGGTGGTCCGGGAGGCGCGTCGGTTCTGGGCGAAGGATTCATCTGGAAGGATGCTGGTCAGGAGTGCCGCCACCAGAGCTATGACGGTGCGGAGTGCCAGGCGGCGTGTCGAAGCGTGGCGATCGTGAGTCATGCGGTATCTCCGTGAAAAGCATTACAGCGCCCGGGGAGGGTTGCGCCTCCGGGCGCTGTCGATCGGTGTGGCGCGAAAATGGGGGAGTCGAGGGGAAGGTAGGGAGCACCAGATGGGGTGTCAAGGAACGGCGCGGCGGGTCGGGCGACCCGCCGGCCGCCTATTCAGGTAGTCCGTTCGTCCGCGGGGGCGCAGCGGTTGGTGGATTCGGGCTCGGTGTCCTGGCCATCGTCGGGGTCCGAGGTGTGGGAGGCGTTCGTGGTCGCGGTGCTTTCCAGATTCCCGCTCGTCGTATCCGTTGGCACGGATCGGCCGGCCTCAGCCAGCTGGCCAGCATCGTGGGCGGGAGCGAGGAACTCGAAGGCGAGGGGGAGTCCGGTGTCTGGGTCTTGGAGGCAGATCGTCTCTTCGAGGTAGCGCCCGACGTCGACGCGGCCGGTAGCGCTGCCGTTCCGGTCGTGGTGATAGAGTTGGATGACATTGCCCCGTATCTCGTACCACCCCTCTTCGATCCAATCGCCCTCACCGATGCGATCGAGGCGAGCGCGGCGGAAGGAGCCGCGCTCCGGCTCAGGGCCAGCCATGAGCTGGAGGACCTCTCTCCTGCCGGAGCTGGCGAACGGGTCGAGCGTCGCGTGTCCGGCATGGCGAAGTACGAAGGAGAGGATGGCTGGTCGGGAGGCGTTGCGTTCGCGGTTCTGGGCGAGGGCGTCGTTCGAGGAGGAGATCAGCGCGCCGAGAGGCAGAGCGAGTGCCAGTAGCCAGCGTAATACCGTGAACATCCGGCCCTCCAAATCTATACTACAGTGACCGGCTCGCCGTTACCGGCCACGACAGAAAGAGATCGAGGGCCGCCCGGCCGGAGCCGGGCGGCCACCCGGTCAAGCCATGGCAGAAGAGGTCATGACCTCTTCCTCCGATGGTCCGAACTTCTTGCCGATCCAGAGGCCGATCGGTACGGCGAGAGCGGCGGCACCGAGGCCGATGGCGACGCGCTTGGGTTGGAACGCCTCTTTGAGATCGTGGCGCACCTTGGCCGCGCGCATGGCCTTGAACGGGTGCTTCAGCACGAAGCTGGTTTTGGGCTTTTTGACGTAGCTGACCAATGTTGCGACGTTGGGCATCGTCCTCCTCCTGGCACGGGTCCGCGCGGACCGGCCGGCGCCGGTCTATGTATGAATCGGTGCAAGTGGCGTGCGCGAAATCAGCGTCGGCTCTGGAAGAAGGAGCGGAGGAGGAGGGCGGATCGGTCGGCTAGGACGCCGGCAGAGATCTCGACGCGGTGGTTGAGTCTCGGGTCCTGGACGATACAACCCAGCGAGCCACACATCCCGGTCTTGGGGTCGGTGGCGGCGAAGACGAGGCGTTTGATGCGGGCGAGGACGATGGCGCCGGCGCACATGGCGCAGGGTTCGAGGGTGACGTAGAGGGTGGCGTCGGGGAGCCACCAGGAACCGAGGCGTTCGGCGGCCCGGCGCAGGGCAACGACCTCGGCGTGACCGGCGGGGTCCTTACGGCTCCTAGTCTGGTTGCCAGCCTCGGCGATGAGGCGACCATTCGAGACGACGACGGCCCCGACCGGGACCTCGCCGATGGCGGCGGCGGCGTAGGCCTGCTCGAGGGCGCGCTGCATCCAGAGCGTGTCTTCGGGGTGCGGCGGCGAGAATACTGCGTCAGGCGTGGGCGGATTCTGCATCTACATCTATGACTTCTGGTTCGGCGAGCGGCGCGTCCGGGTTGCGGAGCCGGCGGATGACGGCGTCGACGCGGCCGATGGGCGGCTCGAGGAGGAGCGGCGGGTTCTCCCAGACGTGGACGTAGAGGTCGTCGCCTAGGGGGGTGACGACGACGTCGCCTGGCTCGATGTCCTCGGTGGCGACGGGGCCAACGATGAGGAGGTCGTGGCGCCGGATCCCGAGGTGAGTCAGGGAGTCATCGGGCATGGAGACGTAGCCGACGCGGGTGGAGCCGGCAAGGCGGCGGTCGAGTGTGAGGTATTGACCGGGGGTAGCCTGGTCGTGCTGGGGGCGCGAGAAGCCGGCCGGGGTGAGTGGGGGTACGGCGACGGCATCGGTGTCGAGCTGGAGCCCGAGGATACGGATCCCGCGGGAACGCGCGGGGTTGCGCTCGATCCAACCTTTGTCCTCGAGGGCCTGGAGGTATTCGGCGGTGGTCTTGGTGCTCTTGAGGCCGAAGCGGTCGCCGATCTCGCGGAGCGAGGGTTGGTAGGTGTGCTGCCGTAGATAGCCGATCAGGTACTCGAGGATACCACGTTCGATCTCGGTCAGGGGTTCGAGCATCAGTGCCTCCCACATGGTAGGGTTGGTACGAGGCAGGTGGATGCCGGGGCCGGCCGACTGTGAGCGGATCGGGCTACTCGGCCCAGCCGATGCGGACCGCGCCGACGTAGGTCGCGGACGGGGTCGGGGGTGATTGTAGGTGGAGGGCATGGCTCTGTCAACCGCCCGGCCCGCCACCATTCCGGTAGCGGGCCGGGTGTCGCTCAGCGCTGTTCGGCGAGTGCGCGCAACGCCGCGTCGATACGGCGGATGGCCAGCTCGGGGCCCATGGCGACGAGGACCTCGAAGATCCCGGGCGAGACGGCGAGGCCGGTGAGAGCGACGCGCAGGGGGTGGATGAGCTTGCCGGCGCCGATACCGAGCTCGTCGGCGAGTGAGCGGAGCTCGGACTCCAGCGTCGCTTCATCCCAGGACTTCACGACGGCGTAGCGCTGCCTGAGGGCGCCGAGGTGGGCGTGGACCGTCTCCGGGTCCTTCCAGTGCTTGCGCACGGCCTCTTCGTCGTAGGCGACGTCGTCGACGAGATAGGCGGTGGCGTGGCGAGCCAGCTCGTCGAGGTTGCGCGCCCGGGTCTTGAGGAGGTCGATGAGGGAGAGGTACCAGTCGCGACGCGCGGCCAGGGCGTCGCTAGAGGCGATCCCGGCGGCGACGATCCGCGCGGTGAGCTCGGGCTCGAGCTTCTCCGCGGGGGTGCGCGAGAGGTGCTGGCCGTTCATCCACTCGAGCTTCTTGGGGTCGAAGATGGCGCTCTTCTTGTTGATCCCCTCGAGGGAGAAGCGCTCGATGAGCTCGGGGATGGTGAAGACCTCTTCGTTGCCTCCCGGCGACCAGCCGAGGAGGGCGAGGAAGTTGGTCATCGCCTCGGGGAGGATCCCCTGGTCGCGGTACTCGCCGATGGCGGTGGCGCCGTGGCGCTTGCTCAGGCGCTTGCCGTCCGGCCCGAGGATCATCGGGACGTGGGCGAAGGTCGGGAGCGGGGCGCCTAGCGCCTGGTAGAGGAGGATCTGCTTCGGTGTGTTCGAGATGTGGTCGTCACCGCGGATGACGTGGGTGATGCGCATCTCGATGTCGTCGCTGACGACGGCCAGGTTGTAGATCGGGGTGCCGTCGGAGCGGAGGATGATGAAGTCCTCGATGTCGGAGTTGTCGAACTCGATACGGCCGTGGACGGCGTCGTCCCAGGCGGTCTTCCCTTCGGGTACGCGGAAGCGGACGGTGAAGGGCTGGCCGGCGGCGGCGCGGGCTGCGGACTCCTCCGGAGAGACGTGGAGAGCGCAGGTCCGGTCGTAACGGTAGGCGAGTTGTTCGCCCTGCGCGCGGGCGCGCTTGGCTTCCAGCTCCTCCGGGGTGCAGAAGCAGCGGTACGCCTGGCCGGTCTCGAGGAGGCGGAGCGCGTCGGCGCGGTGGCGTTCGAGGCCGTCGGCCTGGAAGTAGGGGCCCTCGTCCCAATCGAGGCCGAGCCAGGTCATCCCTTCGAGGATGGCTTGGGTCATGAGATCGCTCGAGCGCTCGCGGTCGGTGTCCTCGATACGGAGGACGAAAACGCCGTTGTGGCGCCGGGCGAGGAGCCAGTTGAAGAGAGCCGTACGCGCGCCACCGACATGGAGATAGCCGGTGGGGGACGGCGCGAAGCGGACACGTATCTGATTCGTCGTATTCATAGCCAGGAAAAGTAGTTATCGGGGCGGGTGGGAGTCAACGGGAGGGGGTGTGGGTCGAGGCCATGGCGGGAGGGGCCATGGCCTCGACCGTATGTGCTTTTTCGCCTTATGCCTGCCCGATCGTGCGTTCGACGAGCGCTTTCGGGTCGGGGTCGCGCCCCATGAACTCCCGGTACAGTGCGTCGGGCTCTTCGGCGTCGCCGCGGGAGAGGATCGACTCGACGAAGGCGCGGCCTGTGACGCGGTTGAAGAGTCCTTCGCGTTTGAAGCGGGTGAAGGCGTCGGCGTCGAGCATCTCGGACCACTTGTAGGAGTAGTAGCGGGCGGAATAGCCGCCACCGAAGATGTGGGAGAAGGTGCAGATGAAGTGGTCGTGGGCGAAGTCGGGGCGGATGGCGAAGCGGCCGACGACTTCGCGGGCGGTCGAGACGACGCCGTCGGGGGTGAAGGGGCCGGTGGCGCTGTGGAGCGCGAGGTCGACGGCGGCGAAGCCGAGCTGCCGCATCTGTGCGCTGGCGGCGCGGAAACGGCGGGAGCCGAGGAGTGCGTCGAGGAGCTCGGCGGGCATCGGCTCGCCGGTCTGGTAGTGGCCCGAGAAGAGGGCGACGGCCTCGGGCTCCCAGCACCAGTTCTCGTGGATCTGGGAGGGCAGTTCGACGAAGTCGCGGGCGACGTTGGTGCCGGCGAGGGAGGGGACCTCGACTTCGGAGAGAGCGAAGTGGAGGAGGTGGCCGAACTCGTGGAAGATGGTCTCTACCTCCTGGTGGGTAAGGAGCACGGGGTGGTCGCCGGTCGCGGGGGTGAAGTTGGCGGCGATGAGGCCCACGCCGGGCTCGCGGGAGCCGTCCTCGTGGAAGCGGGCGTGGCGGAGGTTGTCGAACCAGGCGCCATCGCGCTTGGTGGGGCGCGGATGCAGGTCGGTGTAGAAGGTGGCCATGTGGCGCCCGGCGTCGTCTACTATTTCGTAGGCGCGGACCTCGGGGTGCCAGGCCTCGGGCGCGGGGCGCTCGGTGATGGTGATCCCGTAGAGGCGGTGCGCGATCTCGAAGAGGCCGGCGAGGACGCGGTCGAGGGGGAGGTAGGGGCGTAGCAGTTCCTCGTCGAAGCCGTGGCGTTCGCGGCGCATCCGCTCGGCTACGAAAGCGGTGTCCCAGGGCTGGAGCTCGTCGATCCCGAGGGTCTTGGCGAAGTCGGCGAGCTCGGCGGACTCGCGTTCGAAGTGGGGGCGGGTGAGCTCTTCGAGCTCGGCGATGAAGGAGCGGGCACGGTCGCCGGAGCCGGCCATGCTGTCGCGGAGGGTATGGTCGGCGTACGAGGCGCAGCCGAGGATACGGGCCATCTCGGCGCGGAGCTCGAGGATGCGCGCGATGGTGGCACGGTTGTCGGTCTCACCCTCCGAGGCGCGGTTGACGTACGCCTGGTGCAGGATACGGCGGAGCTCACGGCGCTCGGAGTGGGTGATGAAGGCGACGTACGAGGGCTGGTGCAAGGTGAAGCGCCAGCCGTCGATGCCGGCGGCCTCGGCTTCGGCGCGGGCCTGGGAAACGGCGTCGGGTGGCAGCCCGGCGAGGTCGCTCTCATCGGTGATATCGAGGGTGAAGGCGTTGGTCGCGTCGAGGAGGTGGTCGCGGAAGGTGGTCGAGAGTGTAGATAGTTCGACCTCGATCTCCTCGAGGCGAGCGCGTTCGGGGTCGGGGAGGTCGGCGCCGGCGAGGCGCATGTCGCGGATTTTGCGCTCGAGGTTACGGCGCCGGATCCCGGTGAGGGACTTGGCCTCCGGGGTGTCGGCGAAGTCGCGGAGCGCGCGCCAGATCCCCTGGTCGCGGGAGATGCGGGCGTAGAACGCGGAGAAGAGCGGCTCGACCTCGGCGTAGGCGCTGCGGAGCGCGGGTGAATCGGCGACGAGGGTGAGGTGGAGTACGGGGGCTAGAACGCGTTCGAGGCGGTCCATGGCCTCGTCGAGTGGGGCGACCGTGTTGGCGTAGGTGCGGGCGCCCTGTAGTTCGACGACGTGGCGGATGGCGGCCTCGGCCTCCGCGACGGCCTCGGTAACCGCCGGGACGATATGGTCCGGGGTGACCTCCGGGAAGGGTACGAGGCGGTCGCGGCGGAGGAGCGGGTTGAGCACGTGGTTGTCTCCGGCTGATATCACCATGTCTGGTAGTAGCGGTTGCGTTCGTACTGGTTGAACGGCACGACCTGCAGGAGCGGCAGGGGCTGTTCCTTGATCATCCTCATCATCGGTACCCGCTGGGGACGCCGGTCGTTGCGCGTATTGGTCGCCCCCGAGCTGACGATCACGGTGGAGTCGACTGCGGGGGGCGTCACGCGCAGGAGGTGGTCGGCGTAGCCCCAGGTGATGAGGTTGTCGTCGGTCTCGGGCTCCAAGATATAAGAGATCAGGTTGCTGCGGGACTGCGCGGTCGAGATGTAGTAGGCGCCGGCCGGGACGTCGACCTGCCGCGTGGACTTGGTGACGGTGACGGCTTTCAGGTAGTGCCCCTGGAAGTACTCGGTGCGGCGGACCTCGGTGGCGTCGTACACCTCGAGTTCGAGGGTGGTCGGTCTCGTGAAGCGGTGCACGACGATCCCGTGGTCGAGGAGGAGGGGGACGACCTTGGCCATCGACGGCGGGAGGACATAGCCGAGGGGGCGGGTGGTGGTGCGGGTGACCTCGTAGGAGAGGAAGATGTCGCGCAGCTCCGGGCGGTACCCTAGGGGGGCGTTCCGGTCTCGTACCCAGACCTGTTCCTTGCCCCGTGAGACCAGGCGGTACTCGAGGACGATCCTGTCATCCTCGGAGTAATGGGCGCCGTTGCGGATGGCGCGAAGCCGGGCGGCGTTGGTGAGCTTCCTGATCTCCTCGCGGTGCTCGGCGGCGAATTCGAGGACGGTGCGCAGGAGGATCTCCTGGCCGCGGACCTGGTGGTAGTAGCGTTCCTCGGCGGGGATCTCTTCCAGGACCGTGCCGTTGTTGCGCAGCCGGTGCGTGTTGCGAGGGGTCTCGACCAGGATCCCGATGGAGTTGACTAGGCCGGTGTAGACGTGGTGCTTGCGGGGTTCGACGGAGGTAGACCCCCACCCCGGTACACCGTCGACGACGCGTGCGCCCTGGTAGTCGAAGCCGTCGTAATCGTGCTTGCGGAGTGCCTCACGGATACGCGGGAAGATCTTCTCGTAGGGATAAGCGCGGAGTTCCGCGTCGGCGGCGGGGTTGAGGGTGCCCTGCCAGGTGACGGTGTAAGGGACGGAGCCGCCGTGGTGGGTGTCGAGGTGGATGTCCGGGGTCCACTCGTTCATGACCTTGGTGACGAGGGCGTGGATCTCCTGGGACTCGAGTTTGATGTAGTCCCGGTTCATGTCGAACCCTTCTTCGTTCGTCCGTATGCGGACCTCGCCGCCGTCCGGGTTGAGGAGCGGGACGAAGAGGACGATGACGTCGTCCAGGATGTGGCGCAGGTCGCCGGCGACGAGGTCACGGGCGACGAGCTGGCTGGCCTCCTTACCGGCGGTCTCGTTGCCGTGCACCGAGTTGGCGATCAGTACGATCGTCTTGCCGGAGCGGATGGCGTCCCGGGGGTCGAGGACCGGATCGCGAGAGACGACGACGAGGGTGAGCTCCCGATCGAGGAGGGTCATGGTGAGGGGGCGGATGCTGACCTCGGGGCTCAGCCGGTCGAGCTCGTACCAGAACTCCATGAGGTGCTGGAAGGGCGTCGGACCAGCTTTGTAGTCGTGCAATTCCTGCCAGGTCTTCGGCCAGTGCGGCGCCGTAGTCTGCGCGGCGACCGGTGCGGCGGTGGCGGCGAGGGCGAGGGCGGCCAGGGCGACGAGCCTGATGGAGTGCTTCATCTCGGAGGTCCTCCCTTATGTCGAGTAAACCTGACCCCGGTGGGCGGCGGGGAGATGGATCCGACCGCAACGTAGATCGGGAGGGTGGCGGTGTCAAACGTGCTATCGGCGTTCACCGGCGCTCGAAGAGGAGGTAGAGAGCGGGGGTGACGGTGAGAACGAGGATGGTGGACGTGGTCAAGCCGCCGATGAGGGCGTAGCCGAGTGCGTTCCAGATGTTCGAGTCGGCCGATTCGCTGAGTACGACGAGGGGGATGAGCCCTAGGATCGTGGTGGCGCTGGTCATGAGTACGGGACGGGCGCGGTCGAGGGCGCCACGTACGATGGCGGATTCGAGGGCAAGACCTTCGATGCGGCGGAGCTGGTTGATGTGATCTACGAGGAGTATCGAGTTGTTGACTACTATCCCGCACATCATGATGACACCGATATATGCCTCGCGGGTGAAGGTGGCGCCGACGAGGTAGAAGGTGATGAAGACACCGATCAGGGCCATGGGGACGGTGATGAGGATGCAGAGGGGGAGGCGGATCGACTCGAAGAGGGCGGCGGTGACCATGAAGACGAGGATGATGGCGAAGGCGAGAACGGCACGGATCTGCACTTTTTCGTCGTCGGCCCAGCGCCACTCCTGACGGCCTTCGAGGGAGTAGCCCGGGGGGAGAAGGGTGCTCTTCATCACGGATTCGTGGATGCGGTCGCCGAGTTTGGCGGGGCCGTGGAACTCGTAGGTAACGAGGCGCCGGTACTGCTGGTTCTCGCGGACGATAACGCCAGGTACGTCACGCTCGGTGACCGTTGCTAGATCGGCGAGGCGGGCCGCGTGGCCGCTGGGGGTGGGGATGGAGAGTTCGCGGAATCCCATCAGGTCGAGGTCGCGGCTGCCGGCGAGCTTGACGGTTATCCTCGCCTCGTCCCCTCCGATCCGCACCCCTTCCCCGCCATCCTCGCCTGGGACGGCCGCGGAGAGATACGCGACGAGGTCGCGGGCGGTAAGGCCGTGGCGGGCGAGGCGATGGCGGTCGATGTCGAGGACGAATTCGGTTGCCCTGTCGGGATCGAACCAGTTGGTGGCGGCGTTGTGATCGACGCCGTGTACGCGAGGGAAAAGCCTGAGGCGTGCGGCCAGACCGTCGGCGATCGCGCCGACGGTCTGGTAGTCGAAGCCGAGGATCCTGATCGAATAGGAGGGCGCGCTGCCGCCGGCGACGTAGAAGGACGGGCCGAAGCCGTAGACCCGGACCTCCGCGCCGCCGAAGCTGTTGCCCAAGGCGATGAGTTGTTCTTTGACGGCGACCGGGATCGCGGTCCGGTCCAGGGAGTCGGGGAAGGTCACCCTGATCTCCGCGAATTGCGGGGAGACGCGGGTGATGAAACGCTCGACCTCGGTGATAGTGCTGAGTCGTCGTTCGAAGGCAGTGGCGAGCTCGTCGACATGGTCGATGTCGGCGCCGCGCGGGAGTCGGAGCTGGATGCTGAGGTAGGTGTCCGACTTATCCAACGCGCCCCAAAGGATGTCGCGGGTGACGTGGCGGTCGAACAGGTAGTAGGAGGAGCATAGGGCGAGCAGCGCGAGGACGATGGTGGTGCGCGGGAAGCGAAGTGTGACCTCGACGAGGGAGGTGTACGTGCTGGTGATGCGGGCGCGGCTGTGATCGGCCGGTACGTTCGTAGCCGAGGGTCGATCAGCTACCTTCGCGGCGGCGGGGATGAAGGTGAAGGCGACGAATAGACTTGCTAGCAGGGAGAATCCGACGACGATGGCCAGGGGGACGTAGTAGTCGCGGAGCTCGCCCTGGAGATAGACGAATGGCACGAGGACGACGACGGTGGTGAGGGTAGAGGCGAGGATAGCGAGAAAGACCTCGCGGGCACCGAGCTCGGCGGCCGCGGCGGCGGGGAGGCCGCGGGCGCGGAGACGGTAGATGTTCTCCAGAACAACGATCGAGTTGTCGACGACCAGACCAAATCCCATCGCGAGCCCCAGCAGGGTGAGGACGTTCAGGGTGTAGCCGCCGAAGTAGATTAGGTTGAGGGTTATCAGGATCGAGAAGGCTATGGCGGCGAAAACTATCGCGGTAGCTCTGGTCGAGCGGAGGGAAAGGAGTAGGACGAGGAATACGATCCCAGCCGAGAATAGGGCGCGGGAACGGAGGTCGGCGAACTGGGCGCGAATGGCGTCGCTCTCATCGTGGTCGAGGATGAGGCGGATGCCAGGAGGGTGGGCGTCCTCGAGCGTGCTAAGCGAAGTCCTGACCCGATCGGCGACGGCGATCGCATTGGAGCCGGAGGCACGGTGGACGGCGAAGGAGATGGCTGGCCGACCGTCGACGCGATAGTAGGATTGGGGATCTTCGAAGGTGTCGTGGACGCGAGCGACGTCGCCTACGCGAACGATGCGACCGGCGCGGGGGAGGAGCGGGAGGGTGCGTATCTCTTCGACCGAGGAGGTGCGGTGGTGCACGACGAGCGGTCGACGGAGGCCGCGGCGTTCGACCACGCCGACATGGCGAACAAGATCTAGTTGGGCGAGGCGCTGCCGGACGAAACCCGGCGAAAGCCGTAGTGCCCGGATGCGGTCCTCGTCGAGTTCCAACTCGATGACGCGGGCGCGACCGCCAGAAACGGCCAAGTTGGCGACGCCGTCGATCCGGGCGAGTTCGGGGAAGATTACATCTTCGACGTGGGCACGTAGTGACTCGAGGGTGTACGGCCCGGTGACGGTATACTCGAGAAAGGGGCGGGCATGGTCGCGGAACTCGCGCGGGACGTAACCTGTGACCTGAGGTTTGAATGAACCCGGTGGGAGCGTTCCGTCGATGGCGGCGAGCCGCTCGGAGAGCTCGAGGCGAGCGAAATCCATTTCAGTCCCACGCGTAAACTCCACGACAATCCTTGCCTGGCCGAGACCGTTCACTTCGAACGACTCGGAGGTGATCCTCGCGACGCCGCGCACCTGTTGGATGGCGCTCTCGAGAGGTGAGGTCAGGCGCGCCTCGGTGGTCTCCGGCGAGGCGCCGGGCCAGGTCGCGGTGACTACTAGGCGCGGGAGGGTGGTGTCGGGGAGGAGTTCGATCGGGGTGTCGAACGCGGCCGTGATACCCAGCATGGCTACCGAAAGATAGACCATGGAGGTCGCGATCGGGCGGCGGATAGAGAGGCGGATCATGAAGGTCCGCCCTCAGCGCGTCGTCGGGAGCTCGTGGTGGTCGACGGCCGCGGGTGCTTGATCGGCCGTCAACACCGAGAAGTCGGCGCCGGTTCGAGCACCGGCGCGGGCGCGGACGAGTGATCTGAGCCAGCGACCGGCCTGGTCGACGATGTCGTAGGCGACCGGAATCACGAAGAGCGTGAGCACGGTAGAGGTGAAGAGTCCGCCGAAGATCGCTATCGCCAGGGGTGCGCGGAGGTCGGCACCGCGTCCTAACCCGATGGCCATGGGGAGGATGCCGAGGAGGGTCGTAATGGTAGTCATGATGATCGGGCGAAGGCGAGCGCGGGCAGCGGTGAGGATCGCTTCGTGTGCGGACATGCCGTTCCGGCGCTGCCGATCGATGAAGTCTACCAGGACGATCGCGTTGTTGACCGCGATCCCGACCAGGATGACCATTCCGATGAGGCTCATGGCGTTGAGCCCTGCGCTGGTTATGCGTAGCGCGAAAACGGCGCCGACGAGAGCGAGCGGGGTGCTGAGGAGGACGATAAACGGGCGCGTGAGCGACTCGAACTCGGCGGCGAGGATCATGTAGACGAGGGTGAGCGCGAGGACGAAGGCGACGGCAAGTCCTTGGAGGCTGCGTCGCAGCTCGTCGTTCTCGCCCCGGATATCGGCGCGGACCCCGGCGGGTGCGGGGTGCTGGCGGATGACATCTCGAGCGACCGCGACGGCCTGGGCGAGGTCACTGCCCTGCCGATCTACATGGATAGGGATCATGCGGGCTTGGTCGACACGCCTGATCTCGGCCGGTCCGGCGGCTTCGGCAATGCGAACGAGTTCGCGGAGCGGGATCCCGTCTACGTGTAGGATGTCGAGGGACTCCAGAGAGCGGCGCAGTTCGGCTGGAAGGCCGATGATGATCGGGATCTTGCGATCGAAATCGACCAGATCGGTGGCGCGGGTGCCGAGCATGTACTTTTCGATCGTCTGAGCGATACGGATCGGCTCGATACCGAACGAGGCGGCGCGTTCGTGGTCGATCGAGACGCGGATCTCGGGGTGGCCCAAGTCGGCGCCGAGACGGACGTTGGTCAGCTCCGGGGCACGTGCGAGTGCGTGCGAGAGCATGCGGGCGTAGTCGAGGGCGAGTTCGAGGTCGTCGCCGTGGACGATGATCGAGAGACCGGACTCATCTGCATCAATGAATCGGCCGATGGTGGTAGTATGGCCGGATACCACGGAGACGACGCCGGGCGGGTACGAAGCCAGCTGAGCACGGATACGATCGATCACCGCCGTGCTCGTAGTTCGGGGGCGGAGCCGTACTTCGAGGAGGGCGGTATTGAGGCCGCTCTCCTCCAGGTCTCTGCCCGCGTGCCCACCCTGGCGTCCGACCCTGGTGAAGACGTCGGCCACGGACGGGTCGGCACGCAGTATGGAATCGACGTGAGCGGCGATGCGGGCAGTCTCTTCGATCGGCGTTCCGCGCGGAAGTTCAACGCGCAAGCGGAGCGTCCCCTGTTCGATGGCAGGGAGAGCCGCGCGGTCGAGGGTGAAGGCGATCCCTAGTGCACTTGCGAGCAGGAGCGCTGCCGCGGCGCAGGTCGAGCCGCGGCGGCGGAGGGCGGCGGCGAGGGCGCGCTCGTAACGGTCGACGAGACTGGCGAAGGCGCGATCGAAGGAGTCGAGCAGTGGTCCGATCAGTCTCCGTAACGCGATGCCGATCGGCCGTGGCAGACCGCGAGCGCGTGAGCGAGGCAGGTTCGTAGCCTCACCCCAGCGGGCGGCAAGCGTGGGTACGAGGATGATCGAGGTGATCAGGCTGGCCAGGAGCGAGAACGATACCGCCAGGGAAAGCGCCCTCAAGAGTTGTCCGGCGATACCACGGATGTAGACGATAGGGCCGAAGACCGCGATAGTGGTCAGTGTCGCTCCGGTGATCGCGCCGATGACCTCGGTCGCGCCGGTGACGGCGGCCGCAGCTCCGGAGAGCCCGTGGCCGCGGTGGCGGGAGATGTTCTCCAGGACGACGATGGAGTTGTCGACGAGCATTCCGACGCCGAGCGCCAGCCCGCCCAGGCTCATGATGTTGAGGGAAACGCCGGCGAGGTCGAGGAGCGCGAAGGTCGCGATGACCGAGATAGGGATCGATAGGGAGATGGCGATCGGGTAGCGCGGGTCGCGGAGGAAGAAGAACAGGACGAGGAAGGCGAGGATCCCACCCTGAATCAGGGCGTCGAGGACGTTGTCGATCGCCTCATCGACGAACTCGGCTTGGTTCATGGCGATCTCGATCGCGACGCCCGGGTGCTGAGCGCGGAGTTCGTTGATCACCGCATCGACGCGGTGGGCTACGCGGACGGCGTTGTTGCCAGCCTCTTTGAAGAGGAGGATGCCGATAGCGTCCTGGCCGTTGTATCGAGTTATGGACTCGCGCTCGCGGAAGCGGTCCTCGATCCGGGCGACGTCGCGCAGCGTGATGAGCGGCCGGTACTCGCCCAATTCCCCGGCGTGGCTGCCGGTGCCACTCGTTTTGTTCTTCATGCCCGCAACCGATACCCTACCCGCATCGAGACTGGCCGATCGGGTGCGCTCGATGACGACATCCCCTATCCCGTCTACGGAAGTGAGCTCACCGAGTGTACGAAGCGAATAGCGGTATCGGCCGCGGAGTATGGTACCGCTCGGGGCGGTGGCGTTGGCGGACAGGATGGCGGTCTCGACGTCATCTATCGTGAGGGCATAGCTTTCGAGGCGTTGCTGGTCGAGCTCGACATAGATCTCGCGTTCGAGCCCACCGGTAATGGCGGCGTGGGCGACGCCATCGATCTGTTCGAGGCGTCGCTTGAAGACCGATTCCGCAAGCTGCTGCAGCGCCCACAGGTCGTGCGGTCCGGCGATGCTGAGGGCCATGATCGGTTCGGCGGCCGGGTCGGTGCGGAACACGACGGGACGTGCGGCCCTATCGGGGAGGAGGGGGGCCAGTTGGTCGAGCTTCTCGCGGACGTCGAGGGCGGCGAAGTCCATATCCGTCCCCCAGGCGAAGCGGAGGGTGATGAGCGAGACCCCTTCGCGGGAGCGGCTCTCGACCGTTTCGAGACCGGGAACGCCCGCGATGCTCCGTTCGATCGGTTCGGTAACGAGCCGCTCGACCTCGGCCGGGGCGACGTTGGGGTAGCTCGTATAGATGACGAGCCTGGGATAGGCGAGGTCAGGGAGGAGGTCGATCGGGAGACGTAGGAGGGAGATAGCGCCGACGGCGGTGACGGCGAGGAAGAACATGGTGACGGCCACTGGCCGACCGACGATGCGCGCCAACGGGGTCATGGTCAGGGTGCGATACCTGGGCCGTCATCGCGTACATCGTGGCTCACGCGGATCGCCGCGTCGTGGATGAGCGAGAAGTGGCCGCGAACGAGGACCTGCTCGCCGGGCTCGACCGTCTGGGTCCTGGGGCCGGGCAAGATTTCGACGAAATCGTTGTTCTCGAGTCCCGTCGTGACGTAACGCCATTTGGCGAAGCCGTTCTCGTTGACGAAGACGATGGTGCGACGATCCCGTTCGAGGATCGCGGCGCGGGGGACGAGGATCCGGTCGGGGAAGCGGCGGGCGTCGAGGGTGACGCGGGCATACATCCCGGGGAGGATCCGGCCGTCGGGGTTGTCGAGGCGTACCGTGACCTTGGCTGTCCTGGCGACCGGGTCGATGAGCGGGTTGATCGTCTCGACCCGGCCGTAGAAGACCTCATCGGGGAAGGCGGTGAAGTTGACTCGCGCGCTGCGCCCCGGCGCCAGGAACCCGACTTCGCCTTCGAGAACGTGAACCTCGACCTCGATCGTGTTCAGGTCGACGATGGAGAGGAGCAGGTCGCCGCTGCGCACCCATTGGCCGGCCGCGATCTGGATCGAGGCCACGCGTCCCGCGAACGGCGGTGTAATACGAGTGTGCTCGAGGTCGAGCAGGGCTTTGCGCAGCCTCAACTCCGCGTCGTCGAGGCCGGTCCGGGCGCGTACGAAGGCGTCACGCTCGGAGCGGAGAGTGTCATTCTGGATCTGCCCATCGAAGATGGTCGCCTCGCGGTAGCTCGCCTCGGCGGCGCGTCTGGCGGCGAGCGCGCGGTCGACCTCGAGGGCGTATTCGGTCGAATCGATCGTCAGGAGCAGGGTTTCGGGGGTGACGAGGTCGTTCTCGCGGACCAGGAGGCGCTCGATCCGGCCGCTCACCGTCGCCACGATCGTGGTCTGGCGAACCGGCTTCGCCTGGCCGGCGGCGGTGATGGTGACGATCAGGGTGTCCCGTACCACCTCCGCGACTTCCACGGGGATGGCCAGGTCACCGGCGGCGACCGCACGGCGCCGTTCGCGCTGCGGTTCGCCGACAGGAGCGGCGGCGCCTGGCGCGTTCGACAGGTAGAACCCCGCACCGAGCGAGAAGACAGCACCGAGCGCGAACAGGATGCCGAGGTATTGGCGGCGTGCAGCCATGGCATTGGTGGTCGAATAGGTCGTATGCCGCGACTGATGCCGGCATACGGCCGAGCATCGGACGCGGCGAAGCCGGAACCTTCCGGATCGCGTGGAGAAGATCGGGGTGCAAACGGGGCGAAAGAATAGCGGGTTGGGACGAAATCTTCGGGAGCTCGCTCGCGGTGGCGCCGGGCGCCGGTTGCATCACCCCTGAATGGGGTTCAGGGGGTAGACGACGTCGTCCAACGCGAAATTCGGGCGGTCAGCCTGAGATCCCGGAGGCGGAGGGGCCGCCGAAGATCCTGACGAGCTGACCGACTGCGACCGGGACCAGGGCGAGTGCGAAGGTCAGGAGCCATTCGGTGGCGTTAAGCAAGGTCAGGCGGAGCACGGCAGCCAGCGAGGGGAGGTAAACCGCGAGGAACTGCAGCCCGATGGTCAGGAGCACGGCGGCCACGGCGTGGCGGTTGGCGACCAGTCGTCGCGGGGTGAGGATGTGCTCGGCGCTGCGGGCGTTGGCGAGGTGGAAGATCTGGGCCAGGGCGATGGTCATGAAGGCCATAGTGACCCGATTCTCCGGGGTCGCGGCCCAGAAGAAGGCGACGAGCGTGACGGCGGTGAT
>Ga0180220_1001301_pt1 | contig 19011 bp, 18 predicted proteins | sample eDN5th37CBELigBY_FD_151335 | JGI IMG/M metagenome (GOLD analysis project Ga0180220, IMG submission 151335) | Enriched backyard soil microbial communities from Emeryville, California, USA - eDNA 5th pass 37_C BE-Lig BY (version 2) (version 2) | ecosystem: Environmental > Terrestrial > Soil >...
CGCCGGCCTTTTACAAGGGAACGTTCGAAGTCGACGACAAGGCGGATACCTTTATCCGTTTGGACGGCTGGACGAAAGGCGTCGTCTATATTAACGGCTTCAATCTCGGACGATACTGGGAAGCGGGACCGCAGAAAGCATTGTACATTCCGGCGCCGCTGCTGAAGACCGGCAGCAACGAGCTTGTCGTCTTCGAGCTTCACGGAACAAGCAATCCGGAAGTCAGCTTGGTGGACGTGCCGGATCTCGGATAATAAACAGGGACTGTCCCGATCCTGGGGCAGTCCCTGTTTTATAATATCAGAAAGTATTAACTACAGAGCGATTGCATCCTGATATTGCAAGAAAAACTTCAACTAAACGCGGTCTGTCTACTGAGAAAGTACATCGATAGACGTTTTTCTTATTCTTCCTCTCCGTCCGCGTACCACGGATTCAAATGCACCATGACGTCCCCGACGTGTTTCATCCGCTTCATGATGCTTTGCTTCACCTCGCGGCTCACGTCATGTCCTTCCTTCACGGTCAATTGATTCGGGACGCTGACCTTCACGTCCACGATAATCGCATTGCCGAGCTCCCGGGCGCGGATGCTGTCCACCCGTTTGACGTTCGGAACCGAATAAATGATCGAGGTCAGCTGTTCCAGCTGCTCGTTCGTGACGTTTTTGTCCATCAAAATGTCGATGGCTTCGCGTCCCATTTTGTAGCCGAGCCGGATGACGAGATAAGAGACGATAATGCCCGCGGCGGAGTCGCCGTATTCCGTATACGCGATATGGTATTTGTCGCCGATCAGCGCAATGCCGATCCCGATCACGGCCGCTGCCGAAGCGTAGACGTCGGCAATATGGTCATAGGCGGTCGCGATCAGGCTGCGGCTGTTTTCCGCTTTTCCGATCCGGATGCAGTACATGTACAGCGCCTGCTTCCACGCCAAGGAAACAAAAGCGGCCACAAGCGATATCCAGCTGGCTGCGGCGGGGGGCGAAAAAAAGGATTCGACGGACTTGTAAACCATCAGCAGCGCCGCCATGATCAAAATGATGGACACCAGTCCGGAAGCAATCGCTTCGGCTTTGCCGTGGCCGTAAGGATGGTCTTCATCGGCCGGTTTCCTGGCGACGAGGGCGGAAGTCAAGGCGGCAACGGTTGCCACGACGTCCCCGGCGTTGTGAATCCCGTCCGCGACGAGAACTTTACTATTAAATACAAGACCCGTGACGATTTTGAGCGCCGTCAGCACCACGTTACTGATCAAGCTGATCCAAACGGCAACAATGGTTTTATTGGCCACCTGCTCTACTCCTTAAGGCAAATTAATAATCGTTCGACCTCTTACAATATGTACCATTCATAGCGGAGAGCTTCAAGTTAAAAGTATTCTGCATATGAATAAATGTTATTCATTCCGGAAGGAACGGGCTGCCTTTTTTTGGCTTGAACAGGAAAAAACTCTCCCGACGCGCACATTTCCCGCATAGGGGGATGTGCTTTTGCGCTTGGAGAGCTTTTTGGATCATTTTTGAATGGGAGCTTGTGCTACTAGTGATGTTTGCTTACGCGATCGGAATTTTGAACGATTTTTTGATGATGGGGTACAGCCACTTCACGCCGCTTGGCGTCAGCGAATCGGCGACCAGATGCGACAGGTATCCGGCGGTGGCCACCAGCATGATGCCTTCCACCTGAAGTTGCTCCTCCAAGCCCGAACCTATGTATGCCCATAGTCCCAGCGCCCAGACGGTGTGCGTTAATCCCCGGTGCTTCAGCCAAGGGGCGACCGCCACGAACAACCCGAATCCGAGAAGCCACGTCATCTGATGGGACAGGCCGATATACGCAAGCGCGCAGCCGATCACGCTGACAAGGATGTTGCGCATGAGTCCGTCTTTAATAATCAGGCCGAGCAAAAACAAGCTAAGCGCCGCGAGCGAATATTCCACGACAAACAGATGTTTCGCGAAATAAAGCCAGATAAGCATAACGATCAGAAGCAGGCCTGACCAGTACAGCATCTCCCGCAGCCACTTGGAAAACTGCCCGATCTTTGAACTGAGCATGCTGGGCCCGTCCAGATCGGGGCTGAGCGCCGACAACGCGGAAACCGCGATATAAAGCGCGGCATGCTGCAGCGTAAACGGATAGTGCGCAGCCGCAGCCGCTCCGATGGCGACGCCGATCGCCATATGCGTTGAACCTTTCATGATGCCTCCTCTGACTGACCACGTGGATATAGGCAAACATATGTTTGCTATCCTATTATACATGCCGGGAGCGAGGCGCGCAAAGGTTCTTTTGATAAAAGAGGAAGTTTTATAGAACAGCTAGTTGTGGATCAATATGTATTCTGTATCCAAGCCTAACCAATGCCAATGTATCCGCTTTAAATTTGTTGCAGGCCGTGCGTTGCGGAGGGCTTATTCTTTCGAATCGACGGGTTCCGATCCGGCCGAATCCTTGGGCAACGCCCCCCTTCCCAACAGGTAATCAATTGAAACCTGAAACAGATCAGCCAGCCGGTCCAACGTTTCATAGTCCGGCTTTCTCCGGTTTTTCTCGTAATGAGACAGCGCCGCTCTGCTGATGCCGATCGAGGCAGATAATTCCTCTTGTGTCCAGCCTTTTTGTTCCCGAAGTTCTGCTATCCGATGACCGTACTTCATCCGTTCCCACCCTCCGTATATGATCCAAGGCTAATGAAATAATACTTGACGTGATACAAAATGTATCGTAAATTTACAATGTCGTCAATAGCGAATAACCATTTTGTAACCTTTTTCCTAAGAAAACAGGTTGCTGAACCCTTTATGACACGATGGAATCTTCCTGTTGATGCAATGTTGTGCTGAGGTTAAAGGTTTTCGGCATAACTCCTCCTATTAAGGGATTTATAAACATAAAATGTTGTCGAGGATTCATTTTTTAGATACAATTAGTATCAATTAAAAAAAGACAGGTGTTGAAAAGATGATTGATACCCATTGTCATATCCTGCCCGGCATGGATGACGGCCCAAGAAGCATGGATGCTGCCTTGCGCATGGCCGCTTCTGCAGTAAGGGATGGAATTCAAACGATCATTGCCACTCCCCATCATACCACGAAAAGGTATAACAATACGGCACGAAAAATACAACGCAGAGTAGGTCTGTTCAATGGCAAGCTGAAGAAACATAACATTCCGCTGAGGATTCTCCCCGGACAGGAGTACCGCCTAACGGATTCTTTTCGGGCGGAACATCGGGCGAGACGGCTTCAGACGCTTGCCGGAAGCTCTTATCTGCTCGTCGAACTTCCTTCCCGCATGATCCCCGGCTGTCTTTACGAATTTTTCACCTACATGAAACATCATGGCATCCATCCGGTCATTGCTCATCCTGAAAGGAATCTTGAAATTATCGACAACCCGGATCAAGTGCTTGACTGGATTGAGAATTACGGAGTTAGGCTGCAGGTTACAACCCAATCCTTGATCGGCGTTTTTGGCCGGAACGTGCAAGAAACGGCATCCTACCTGTGCCGGAAGCACTGGATTCACTTGGTAGGCAGTGATGCACATAATTTGTCATTGCGGAATTTTCACTTCCAAGAAGGTTATGAAGCAATTAAACAATTGTGTGGTTCTTCTTATATGAAGATACTGCAGGAACATGCAGCGAAATTAATTTATGGAAGTACAATGACCAGCTTGCATCATCAACAGTCCGGAATAGAAAGTATCTGCAGAGATGATGAAATTACTAGCCCTAATACGTAACTTGGCCCTTGAATGTAAATAGATCAACCGCAAATGGATTCTTCCGAAAGTCGTGGATTGGCCTGGGCATAGCCTCGAAGCCGTTGCTCCATGACTTTTGTTCATGAACATGAAGATGACATTACTGCTTTTCTGACTTTGTTTCGGTGGCTATTGTACCCATCCGTCTCTCCGAACAAGGGGAATCCTCAAAAAGACTGCCGTCATTCGCATGAATCTTTAATGGCATCTAATACAATGTCTGCCAGCTGGTTTACCGTTTGCTCGTGTACTGGGCGGCGAAGTTGGTAAAAGCTGACGTTTGCCGACAGTCGGGTCGTCGTTTCGAAATGCCATGCTGTAAGCCCGCCCTCCGAAAGAATATAATTACGGTATGTATGGCGATACAAAAGCGACAATCGTTCTAGATTCTTCGTCACGGCACGGATTTCGGCATGCTGGCAATCCATCTTCACGAGTTCGAATACACCAGCCAAAGGAACGGCGTTTTCCGAAAAATAGGAGTGGACAGGAACGGCAAATTTCGTTTCACGGTCGAACAATGGACGATATAATTTCGAGTTCATGCCAAAAGCATCCAGACTTTCCTGCCACAGCTTTTGTTGCGGATAGGAGGGGGTCACGAAAGGGTTATTGCAGTCATCCAGGGTCAAAGCAATGACATCATCCGTTATCAGCCTATACCCTTGTTGCAGAAAAGCGGAAGCAAGCGTTGATTTGCCATGACCGGAATGGCCGACAAACGCGTAAGCTTTACCATCGATGACAACTGCACTGCCGTGCAAGGGGAGTATTTTTCTTTGGAATAAAATAGCGCCCATACATGTGCCCAGTACATATAATCGAATAATATCGACGTCGGCGTCTTGCTCAGGCGAGATGGTGATCGTCGTTCCTTTTTCAACCGAGAATGTGGCCTGATGAGGTATATGAAATACGACCTCATCTTTTCCAACCGAAATCTTCTTGGGTGATTTCATTAGCTCCGTCCGTTTATGCGTCAAATCACCGTACCGAATGGATATATCAGGTGTATCGGATAATGAGCTGGTCTTTCGAAGTTCCGGAAAAGGGATCACGCTTTGAATGGAATACCCGAAGGCGGTATACGCGTCGTTCGTTTTCGTTTGAAACAATGCTTTCACCCCAATACCAATAAATAATTAGGGGGTAACCCATATACCTGTTAAGGTGTAATCGAGTTTCCCCCCTTGAAAAAACATGCCTTTATGTACTAACTAGGATGTATGATGTACGTGCTCGTCGGGATCGGGTTGTACCGCGTCCGGAGTCGTTTCTCCAGGGCCGGCCATTGTCATATTGATATCCAGAATTTCCAAAGCGGGTGCTGTCCATTCTTTTTTCATTTGTATTCACCTCCTTTCAGAAGTTTTTTTCGAGAAATCGGTGCAGAATTAGGCTGCGCATTAATAATTTTATGGACGTCCCGTAGGCCTGATTGATGTCAATGCCTTGGCGAGCTTCTTCTATGGCCTGCTCGAGGACAGGCATGTTTAAGATTTGCTGCATTCGCGGGTCGCGGCGCAAACGGTTAAGTTCGCCGACGAATGCCGGCCAATCGTCTAACATTCTGTGGATCGAGTCGGCTGCTTGAATGCCTCTTGTTCGTTGATTCAACCGAATAGAATCAGGTAGCCGGCCTTTCGTAGCCTGGCGAATCAATGCCCGATCCATCCCGTCATGCACGAATTGATCCATCGGAGTTGAAAGGCAGAACCGGATAACCCGGAGGTCATTGGTAGGGTCGTGGCCACATACGGAGTAACGAAGAGAGAGCTTGCATCCAACGGTTCCCGTCGTGCTCCACATATTCACACGGTGAAAATGCTGTTTCCTCGCTTCAAGCGGATCCGAAGGCAGATCATGCGTCGAACCAATTCGGGTAAATTTGTCATCATGGAGTTTTTCGTAAATGCCGGCTCGTTTTGCAAAATCGGAATTAATTAACTGCGGAATTTTTATTGGAGCCGGGGTTGCTTTCAAGTTCCCGAGTACGGGAAATGCTTTACGGCAAATGGTGGAATAAACATATCTTCGTCCTAATCCGACATTTTTACTGTACAGACGAACCTCACGCGATAAGCGAAGCCAACTGAACTTCCTCATGAGTTTCGTATAATATTCGATCGCAGGCCCCCAGGAAATGCTGTAGTTGCCTCTGGAACCTTGAAGCAAAGTCCCTATACCTCGTTGCTTGGCTTCCTCATAGATGCCCCTTAACCAGAACGTATTATCGAAAAATTTATAGGGGGTCTCCAGAATATTCAGCCACTCATCGATCTCCGTAAAGGCGTTTCTTCCTTTGAAATCCATGTAATGATCATCGATATTGCCCACAAACTGTACCGTCTGACGAATCAAGGGTCTTTCATCGGCGAATCTGCGTTTCGGTGTCCAATCCGTAAATCCATCCACAGGCACGTAGCTGAACGTGTGAAGTTTGCGGCTGTCTTTTTCCAAAGCTCTGGCGGCGAAGCTGACAACCGACCCGGAGTCTAAGCCTCCGCTAAGATGAGCGCCGATGTTCTGACGGGTCCGTCGCAGTCTTGCGGTCACGGCTTTGTTAAAGACGTCTTGAAAAGCTTCCACGTACTCTTGCGACGAAGCAAGCTTCAGCGGTGTGACTTCCGCAAGACTGTTGTATCTGCGAATGCTTACCTCATTTCCCTTGACCGTAATCGTATGGGACGGAGGCAGCTGTTCAATGTTGTTATAAATCGTCGTTGACAAATCTGGGGGTTCAAAGACACCGGTAATGGCAAGAAATTCAGCCAACCATTGGTCGTTTAGCTCTTTTTTTATGTAAGGTAAAGACAATAAGGGGTTAATCGCAGTGCATAATGATAATTGCTGCTTGTTGCGATGGAAATAGAGCGTACGCGCTCCAGAAAAATCCCTTGCTCCCAGAAGCAACTGTTTTCTCTCATCCCACAGGATGAATGAAAAGTCACCGACAAGTTTCTCCACCATTTGTTCGGACCATTTCTCATAGGCCTTCAGGAGTATTTCGCTGTCTGTAATGCTTTTCGTATCGTGTTGCGGCACTTGCAATTGCTCCATTAATTCGTCGCGATTATCAATGATGGCATCCGCAGTTATCGCAAGACCCCGGTGCGCATCGTAATAAGGCAATATTTCCTGGGCGGATTGTTCAGTAACCCATTGCGCATGACACATGAGCATGATGTTTTCCTTCTGCCATACAGCCCTTTGGTCAGCCGGATATTGGTCCATTGCTTCCATCATCAGGCTCCCGTGTTCGGGCAAAGCGGGTTCCCGATTGAAGCCGTAAATAGCGGCGATCGCACTCATTGAATATCTCCCCCATTATGTACCGCCTAGTAAAAATGCACTAAGAATCGTCCCATTTGGCTATATCATACATTATGTTACGAAATGTATCAATATCTGTTTTAAAAATCAATATTATTTCTACGGGCTCTTCGATTTTTTTAGGAAATGCCAAGGATTCCGGCAAAATAGAAATGCCAGCAAAACACCGACGGTATCGATGAAAACATCATAAATTCGTCCGCCGCGAAAAAAATACAACTGCAAAATTTCGGTTACAGCCGCATAGAGAACCGAGAGATAAAAAGCGGACCGGTATTTGCCGAACTTGGACCCCAGGAGCGCCAATATAAAAAATCCCAACATGTGCCCGGCTTTTCGTTGAAGCCACTCCGTGTCCGACCATTGATAATCCGACTTCAAGAGTTCCAGCCAGTCGGGTGCAGGATTGATTTGAAAATCGATGAATTGATATTTGATCAGCATATGGAAATTGACGGAGCAAGTGAAGATAAAAAGAATGCAGGCCCATATCAGTGTTAGAAATATTCGCATACGCATTGATTCTCCTTTCATGATCGGAATCCGCTTTGCCTCAAATGAATGCAATTCGATACATTTTGTATCTGTAGAATTATATTGCAGTTATCCAATGGTTTCAATATTTGAATTGGATTTATTTCAAACGTACTGGGAATTTGTACTGAACATTTATTGAAATGGATGATTACTATAGCGATAAGGAGGGGATCGCATGACTGATCCGAGCACGCATTTCATGAAGATGAGGAAGTGGCTGGCAAATGAGGCGGTATTACCTGAAGAATTAAGCGCTAATTTTGATCTATTAGATGAAGAAATGGGAAGCCGCGGCATCAACGTCAAATGGTTTGGGGCCGTGGGAGATGGCGTGACGGATGATACCGAAGCTTTCAAAGCTGCAATGGCTATGAGCAATAAGCGGTACAAAATATTTATCCCTGCAGGAAATTATCGGATCAGGCAAACGATCGAAAATAACAGCCGGGGCATTTTTGGTGTCGGTCCATACGTGGACGGCGGGCAATCAGGTACCCGGATCATTTGGGATCCCATGGATAAAGCAACGGACTTGCTCCCTTGCATAAGAATAAAAGAGGCCGGGATAAAAGCTGTATTCGAGGATTTCTCCATCCAAGGAATTGTGAGCTATAATTCGAAAAATCTTGCGACCTGGATCAATAAGAGTCTATTTGAACAAGACTTATATGACATGTTCCAAGTTGGAGCGGCTGCAATTGAGGTCGCCGGCACAGCCACTCCAATATTCAGGAATATCATTACGTCTCAGGTAAAGGTCGGTCAGCTGCTTAATAGCACGAGCGGGCATGTATCATCGTATGATTGTACATGGAGCGGAATGATTGGCGTGTATTGTCGCATTAATTCTGGCGATTATTATTACCAAGGCGGCGGCATATCAGGAGCATTTGCTGGGATAATGATGGGTACCATACTAACAGCCGGTCATCGCGGAGGCTTCGGAGCATTCCTTCATAGGACCCATCTTGGGTTTTCCCCGTACGCAATCTATCAATGCATAGACGGCGGACTGGAGGATTATAATAAAGCCCCATCCGTTCTGGGATTAAGCGGCTTATACGTTAATACTCAGTTTGAGCAATGCGGTGAAGCAGCCATAAAATTGCTGCCAAAATCCTCCACGCTCAATTTAAGAATGTTCGGATTCGGATTTTCGTGGTCAACGACACAGCACACCAATAATCCATCTGCTTGGGAATATGCGCTGCCGGATGATCTGAAGCATCCGAACGAAAAGCAACGGTATGCAGCCTGGTTCGGAACCATTACGGCTCCGGTCGTATTCCATGATGATCTGGGCAAATTGAAAAAATCAACGGCCATAGGAGCGCTTGGCACTGCTTATATTGATACATTGACGGGCGACAAGGAATCCGATCTTTCCGGGCTGTCCGTAGCCGAAACGGTGATCCGGAGAAAGCTCACGCCGCTATACACTTCCGTTGATTTGCAGGCGCGCATGCAAGAAAGAGAGCATAGGGCGCTTATGCCCGTCTCTGCTCCAAACCTTCTTCAAAATCCCGAGATCTTGTCAAACTGGACGGTTAGTAACGGAACCATCAGCCTAGTCACGGCGGATCAGGTCCCGGTACCTATCTCCAACGAGATGAAACAGGTCATCGGCAATAATCCGGTAATATTAAAAGTAACACCTGATGGAACCAATTCACCAAGCGTTAGAATAAAATTCAATGCTCGATCCCTGCCATTCAAGGGTGATGCAAATCGCAATTTGGCCATGCAATATTTTATATTGGAAACCGAATTTGCGAACACATCGTTTTATGCGTCGATCGGGCGGATTTCAGCGCAGAATGGGGAATATATTTTTAATGATGCTGCTACTTGGAAAGAGAAGGGCTGGAAGCATCTTCGCGGAAGGGAACTGGCAAGCAAAACAGGTTTGTTATATGAATTCAGCATCGGATTTATTCCGCCGAAAGGCGAAACTTATATTGCCGGGGTCATGGTAACGTGGGATCATATCGGTTCATATTCCCCGTATCCTCACCACTATGTCCCTGGTCCGTTCGAAATCGGCGGGCAAGGGCTGATACTAACCGATACCGTTACAGGCGCCAGATATCAAGTATCCATCGTCAAAGGTCAGCTGCAGATTCTTCCGGTATTGTGAGATGTCATTCTACATGGACATAATGCATAAAAAAGGTTCATTTGTTGGTTGTACAACAAGTGAACCTTTTTTAATGATGGCCATTGCCTATGCATCAAGCAAAACGTCATACGTATAAAGGCTATAGGAAAAATATAATCTTGACATGATACAAATTGTATCTTAGAGTATGGGGTGTGAATATACATATTGTATCGTTTTAGATTGGGAGCAACAAATGCGGTGGATATTTTTATTCCACACATTATTAATCGGAGGGTTGCGAAAGAATGGAACTCAAACAATATTTTAGGATCATTCAAAAAAAATGGTGGCTGATCATGGTCATTGTGGTGGTTGCGATTGCTGCGGCTTGCGTCAAGAGCTTTTACTTCACGACGCCGATTTATGCGGCAAATGCGAAGCTGATTGTTAATCAGAAGGGATCAGCAGACGGCAGCCTGAATACGGGAACGATACAAACCAGCATTTTTCTTATTAATTCTTATAAAGAAATTATCAAATCATCCGCAATCATGGATAAGGTGGTACAGAAATTCCCCGAATTAAAGGCAACTGCCGGTGAATTGTCGGCCGGCATCTCAGTCATAACCGCGAATAACTCCCAAGTCATGAACTTGGTATATAAGGATACATCCTACGCAAAGGCAGCCGCAATCGTAAATGCTGTGTCCAAAGTGTTTAAGGATGAAATCCCCCACATTATGAACGTGGATAATATCACGATCCTAAGCATGGCGGATACGAAGGCATCCCCTGCTCCGATTAATCTCAATCCGTTGATGAACATTTTGATCAGCTTTGCTGTTTCCCTGATGTTGGGCGTCGGACTCGTGTTTCTGCTTAATTATCTCGACGATACATTGAGAACGGAAGCCGAAATCGTTGAAATTCTCAATTTGCCCGTTCTTACGGCCGTCGGCGAGATTACCAAAGGAGATTTGAAGGCGACGAAGAAGGCGGCAGCAGTACACAATTCAAAAGTAGGTGAAAGCAAGTATGCGGCGCTCAATCAATGACCGAAGTTTAATCGTATCCGTGAATCCAACGTCAACGATCTCCGAAGTATACCGTTTGCTTCGAACAAAAATCCACTACTTGTCCAAAGACCATGAATCCAAACTGATTATGGTTACCTCCGCGCTGGCAGGCGAAGGAAAAACGACAACGATTTGCAACTTGGCAACCACGTATGCTCTCGAAGGCAAGAAGGTGCTGCTCATTGATGCGGATTTGCGTAAACCATCTCTGCATCGAATATTCTCTCTGCCGAATAATCACGGATTAAGCACGTTATTAACAGGCGGCACGAGTGCTCAGTCTGCAATCCAGGAAACCATGGTTGGTTATTTATCGTTGCTCCCTTCCGGACCCGTACCGATGAATCCGTCGGAGCTTATTGATTCCACAGCTATGCGGGAACTGCTTGAGAGTCTGAAGCAGGATTATGACGTGATTCTGATTGACACGCCTCCCGTACTTGCTGTGACAGACCCTGTTATAACCAGTACGTTATGTGATGGTGTGGTTATGGTGGTCGCCACGGGCCGGGTTAAAAAGGATCATTTGCGGAAAGCCAAGGAACAGTTGGATCATGTGAATGCTCGAATGTTGGGCATTGTGCTCAATCGAATGAATCGGGAAGACCAACAAATATTTTATATGGATGACTACGGTACAAAGGGTTAACGACTGATCATGAAAATAGGTAATGTCTACTGAACCTCTATCACTGTAGGCACTCGGTCACACTGTGGGTCACTTGCGCGACCTTAGACATGATTGTCGGGGGTGTGATGTGAGGCGGGGTTAAATGCCCCCTAAATTAACAGGATATATCTTGTATTAAAGAATAACTAATGATTGGTAGAGGATGAAGATGAGAAAAGTAAAAAAAGCGATCATTCCTGCAGCTGGCCTTGGAACCCGGTTTTTGCCAGCCACGAAAGCCATGCCTAAAGAAATGCTTCCGATCGTGGATAAGCCTACGATTCAATATATTGTGGAAGAAGCCGTGGCTTCGGGTATTGAGGATATCATTATCGTAACGGGCAAAGGCAAGAGGTCCATTGAAGATCATTTCGACCATGCATTTGAACTGGAGAATAATTTGTTCAGCAAAGGGAAGTTCGATTTGCTTGATGAAGTACGCCGTTCCTCGAATGTAGATATTCATTACATACGTCAGAAGGAACCGAAAGGGCTTGGGCACGCGGTATGGTGCGCCAGAAATTTTATCGGAAACGAACCGTTCGCCGTTTTATTAGGGGATGACATTGTACAGTCCCGGACGCCCTGCATTAGGCAGCTGGCAGAGCAGTTTGAGCAGGTACAGAAATCCGTCATAGGCGTGCAAATGGTCCCGCATGACCAAACGCAACGTTACGGAATCGTATCCGTGCTGGGGAAATCAGGACAATTATACGAAGTGAACTACGTTGTGGAAAAACCATCCGAAGGTGAAGCTCCGTCAAATTTGGCAATTATGGGCAGATACATACTGACCCCTGAAATTTTTTATTTTTTGGAGCAGCTGGAGGAAGGAACCGGCGGGGAAATCCAATTGACCGACGCCATTCAGCAGCTGAATGAAAGCCAAGGCGTGTATGCGTATGATTTTGAAGGAACGCGATACGACGTGGGCGAAAAGCTGGGATTTATCATGACGACATTGGATTTTGCCCTTCAAAACAGGGAGCTGCGAACGCCCCTTTTGCAAGGAATGGAGAAGATTCTTGAAAGAGAGCATTTAGGCAAAATAAATCGCTGAGGTGAATGATTCATGTACCCCAATCCGCAAAGGAACGAAACGGATGTTTGGTTTAAGGGGGAGCCCAGTTATGCAGGCGAAATAGCCCTGGAAGCAGATCCTAAAATCATTTACATGGGAACTAAGCGCTTGCTGGACTTTATGTTAGCATTGCTCGGACTTATGATCTTATCCCCATTCTTACTAATCATATCGATCCTTATTAAGCTGGATGACCCGAAAGCGTCCGTTTTGTTTTACCAGACACGCATCGGAAAGGGAGGAAAGCCTTTTCGAATGTTTAAATTCCGCTCGATGGTGTCGAACGCGGAAGAAATGTTGGAGGAACTATTGGATCAAAATGAGGTCAGCGGTGCGATGTTTAAGATGAAAAATGATCCACGAGTGACCAGAATCGGAAAATGGATCCGAAAGACAAGTATTGACGAACTTCCCCAACTATGGAATGTGATTCGGGGCGATATGTCGTTAGTAGGTCCAAGGCCGGCATTGCCCCGGGAAGTCGAACTCTACAGCAACTTGGATAAGCTTCGATTGAAAGTAAGCCCGGGATGTACGGGCTTATGGCAGGTGAGTGGACGGAGCAACCTCAGTTTTGACCAGATGATCGCATTGGACTTGGAATATATTGAACGTAGAGGTCTCTGGTTGGACGTAAAACTCATATTCCGGACGATCAAAATCATGATTTTTCCAAATTCGGCCTACTAATGGAGCGTGTTTAAATCATGAAATTAACAATAAGTGTGGTTATACCTACTTATAACAGAGTGGATACGCTCGTGAACTGCATTGAAGGCATACGCAGGCAGGCCCGGTTTCCCGACGAAATAGTGATTGTCGTTAGAAATTCGGATCATGTGACGCTGCAGTACCTGTCTTCGCTTGACTTGAACGTGCTTAAAATTGCTTTGGTTGAACGAGGCGGCATGATTGCCGCGCTCAACGCGGGAATCTTGAAAAGCACGGGCGCGATCGTAGCGCTTACTGACGATGATACGGTCCCGCATCCCGATTGGCTGCTGAACATGGAACGACATTACATAAAAAGACCTGACGTTGGCGGCGTTGGCGGAAGGGATATTGTCCATCATGGAGGGAAACCGGTTCCGCCCCAAAAACGCCAGGTAGGAATGATCAGGCCTTATGGGCGCATTATCGGCAATCATCATATTGGTATGGGGGACGTACGCGAAGTGGATATCCTCAAGGGAGCCAATATGAGCTTTAGGAGAGAGGCAATACGAGGGCTGAGTTTCGACGAGAAGCTTAAGGGGACAGGGGCACAAATTCATAATGAGCTGGAGTTCAGCCAGGCTGTCAAGAAGAAAGGCTGGAAACTTCTTTATGATCCCAATGTACTCGTGGACCATTTTCCGGCCGTGAGATTCGATGAAGACCAACGTCACAGTTTCAACGAAACAGCTTTTTTTAATGCCGCACATAATGAAACCTATGCGATGCTCAAACATATGAGGTTCATGAACCGAATCATGTTTTTGATCTGGGTGGTGGCGGTAGGAAGCAAGTCTTCGCCTGGAGTGGTCCAGGGCATGCGGATGCTTCCGAGTCAAAAGGGCATGGCTTTGAAAAAAGTATCGCTGGCATTTAAAGGCAGATGGGGTGGCTGGAAAACATGGAAAGGGTCTTTAGAATAAATGCGGGGCTGAAAGGCGTTACCCGCATCTTATCGGGTACGATAAGAACTGGTGGATTTGTCGCGCTCGGGGCAGCAATTGGATATGCGGGTTCGGTTGATTCCCTGCACATGAAACTGTTAGAGACGGCCTTTCTGCTGCTCGGCTTGTTGCTTGGTCTGCATATGTATTTTAAAAGCCCCCACAATCTTATCCCCTATACGCTCGTGATCTGGACGGTCAGCCCGGAAGCAAGGCGTTTTCTGGACTGGACCTTTAAAACGTATAACGATACGTCGATGATCATGCTGACGCCGTATTGCGTCAGTCTGATTTTGCTTATCCCCATCCTTAAACATTTTAAACAGATGGATTCCCGAGTCAGACTGATATTGAAAATTATTGGGGCAGCGTTGATATACGGGTTTCTTCTCGGGTTTCTGAAATATGGCCTATCTTCCGTGTATGAATTGCTGAGCTTGCTCGTCCCATTCCTGGTATTCGTTTATGTTCATATCAGCAAATTCGATCGTACGGTCTGGGATCGATGGTTACGAAGTTACGCTTTCCTTGCTGTCCTCGTCGGCGCATATGGGATATATCAATATCTGGTCCTCCCGCCATGGGATCACTTTTGGATGGTCCATGCGGAGATGAATTCGGTCGGTCTTCCGGAGCCTCAAAAATTCAGGCTGTTTTCTTTCCTGAATTCTCCCGGACCAGCCGGATTGTTCCTCGGATTCGCTCTACCGATCATGATTGTACAGAAGAAATGGAGAGTGCTTGGCATTGTAGGCATCATGATTGTAGGGTTTGCATTGTTGCTTACATTGGTTCGGGTAAGCTGGATTTGCAGTATCATTATGATCCTCGGATACTTTGCTCGTTCCCATTTAAAAAGCAAGGTCAAATTGCTAGCCCTGAGTGTGTTCATGATTGTGGCGTATGTCTTTGTTCTTCCGGCATTGCCCGGCGCAAACGAGGTATCTTCCCGCATAAGTACATTCGAATCACTGGAGGAAGACCATTCATTCAATGAACGATTGGTATTTGCCAGGAATATCGTTTCGGATGTCATTTCGCATCCGCTTGGGCGAGGAATAGGCAGTTCAGGGCTCGGAGTTAAGCTGACGCAAAGTTCCGACACCTTAAAGGTTTTTGATAACGGGTATTTGAATTTATTTTATTTATTCGGCTTACCATTAGGGCTTGGCGTGATCTTCATGTTAATCTATATTTTTTTTCTTCTATTTAAAATCAGTAAAAAGGAGAAAATTTACGCCCCTATATCATTTGCAGCTATCAGCGCTACGTTATTTCTTCTGTTGGGCAGCAATGTGCTCAGCGGGTTATCGGGGTACATTCTAATGCTCGTGATTTCGTTTGCTTTTTCGCATACGATTCCAAAGCGGAGGGACACGTAACATGCAAATCGTTTTTATAGGAGATTCCATTACCGAAGGGCTGGGCGTCATAAGATCTAAAACGAATTATGCCAATCTGCTGCAAGCCCAACTCAAAGCCCAGGTAGCCCAGCCCGTTCATATCGTCAACTTCGGTTCCAGTGCGATGCAGGTCAGCGAGTCCAGGGAAAGGCATGAGCAGCGTATCTTGGAAATGCAGCCGGACATCGTCGTATTTGCTCATGGGATCACCGAAGCGATCCCTCGTGTGCAGAAAAAGCATTTGAAATGGATGCCTAAGCGTTGGAGAAGACCGGGATGGATGGATCCCAGACCATATTATTCGAGCCGTACGTTCCGGAGGGTCATGGAAAAGGTTGAATCGGGTGCTCGCTGGCGCGCCAAGGTTGCGCTCATCCAAATGTTTGGCGGCAAGCCGTGGATGAGTTTGGAGGAATTCAGACGGCACACGACGGAATTTGTCCACAATGTGCTGAACCATAACAGGAACACCCGCATTATTTTGCTCGCGACAAGCGATATTGAGGACAAATATTTCCCGGGAGCATCGGAGTCCATTCGAATGTACCGGCAAGTGTTTCACGAAATTTGCAATAATCCTCAATCCGCGAATCGGGTATTTGTATGCGATGCCGCTCGGAATTTGCACAAGTGGAATGACTATCTGGAAGATCGGTTTCACCCTAACGGTTTGGGGCACGACAAAATAGCAAGGGCACTATTGAACACGATATTGGGGCACTCGCTGGGAGGTCGCATGGCGAAGAAAGAGGTAAGCCTATGAGAATCTGTTTTGTCACGCATAAGGTAATCAAGGGAGACGGACAAGGAAGGGTCAACTATGAAGTGATGGTTGAAGCGATTAGGCAAGGGCATGAGATCACGGTAATATCTGCAGAGCTATCGGACGAACTGCGGAATCACAGCCAAGTCAAATGGATCCGAATCAATATGAGAAAAATTCCTACATTATTATTGCGATATCAGGCCTTTGCGTTATTGTCCGCAATTTGGTTATGGAGTCACCGCAAACATATCGATCTAACCGTGGTCAACGGTTTTATTACCTATGCACGGTCGGATATCAACTGTATACATTTCGTCCACAGCGCGTGGGTCAAATCGGAATATCATCCATTCCGTGAAAAGAAAAACCTGAAAACCCTGTACCAATATATATATAACAGATTAAACGCATCCTTGGAGCGTTTTGCCATGAAACGCACCAAACATATTATTTCCGTATCGGAGCAGGTGAAACGGGAATTGGCAGGAGACGCCAAAATAGAACCCTCGCGGATCTCTGTCATTACCAATGGCGTAGATTTGGATGAATTTTATCCGAGGTCGATGAGCCGGAAGGATTATCAATTGGATGAAAACAAGGTTTATGCTTTGTTTGCGGGAGACTTAAGGTCTTCCAGAAAAAATCTGGATACGGTCCTTCATGCTTTGGTTAAGGTGGAGAATATACACCTACTGGTTCTTGGCTATACGGAGAAGAGCAGTTATCCAAAATTAGCCGAAACGTTAGGCCTAAGCGATCGTGTTCATTTCCTGGGCTACAGAAAGAATGTTGCCGAACTGATGTCCCTGGTCGATTTATTTATTTTTCCATCAAGATACGAACCCTTTTCGCTCGTAGTATTGGAGGCCATGGCATCGGGACTGCCGGTAATCACGAGCAGTAAATGCGGCGCTGTGGAGCTGTTGTCGGAGGATTCGGCGGTCGTCATGGAAGACCCCGACGATACCGAAAGGTTGGTTCATATCTTAAATGAGTTGTTATTCAACAAAGAGAGGCTGAAAATAATGTCCAAAAGGGCCAGGGAAGTTGCCCGGAAACACACTTGGGGCAACATGGCTGAAAAATACTTAAGGTTAATCCACTCTACAAGATGATGAGGATCCTTGCAAAAACCTGAGGAAATGTATTCATAAACGATCATGAAGCGAGGGAATATCTTGAATATTCTGCATATAGCCAACCATGTCAAACAATCCGGCAATGGCATCGTAAACGTTATGATAGACCTTGCATGCAGTCAAGCCAAATTCGGGCATAACGTAGCGGTTGCATCAGGGGGAGGGGAGTACGTCGAATTATTGCAAAGGAACAACATACGGCATTACAAGCTTGATCAAACGAGAAAGCCGGTACAGATGGTACGGGCTTTTTATCATTATCGGAAATTGGTCAAACAGTTCAAGCCGGATATTGTTCATGCGCATATGATGACTGGGGCTCTTTTGTCACGTCTTTTTAGAGGACTTCGAAAATATAAAATCGTCACCCATGTACATAACGAGTTCCAGAAAAGCGCGGATTTCATGAAAGTGGGCGATTCCGTCATTGCCGTAAGCCAAGCGGTGGCCAAATCGATGTTAAGCCGAGGCGTACAAGAGCAAAAATTGCATGTTGTTCTGAACGGTACGGTCGGGAGTCCCAGAAAAGAAGCCGCCGATGAGGAAATCCAGCTGAAAGGACCGTCTATTGTTACCGTAGCCGGACTTTATGAGCGGAAAGGGATTCAGGATCTGATCGAGGCGTTTGAAATCGTTGGTGCGGAATGTCCTGAAGCCCATTTATATCTTTTGGGAGATGGTCCAGACAGGCCTAAATTTGAAATGAAGGCGAACGAGTCCCTGAGAAAGTCGCAGATTCATTTTTTGGGCTATAAGCCGCATCCCCAAAAATATATGGGGGCCGCGGATGTTTTCGTGCTGCCTTCGCACAAAGAATCGTTTGGCTTGGTACTGATTGAGGCTCGGGAAGCGGGTTGTCCGATTGTCGCAACGAATGTTGACGGCATTCCGGAAGCATTGGACTTTGGAAAATCGGGCATGTTAGTTCCGCCAAAATCTCCGGATCAGCTGGCCGAAGCCATTTTAAGAATGCTAAAAGACGCCGGTGTCAGAGAACATTATCGCAAACGAGCTTTACAAGGACTGGAATATTATTCAATCGAAAGAGTGGCAAGAGAAACACTGAGAATTTACGAGGAACTGAAGAGAGGTTGAATTCATCCTGTTGAACGAGCTTTGATCCTAGTTGTCGTCCACAATTCGTCTCATGGAATGTAACCATAGGACCTTAAGGTGAGTGCATATATTGTGAAAAAACTTTTTTTTTCGGGACTTGCGGTGAACTTATCGATATTAGTCATTAATTTTATAACGGGGATCCTAAGTGCACGCTACCTTGGGCCTACAGGCAGAGGAGAGCTTGCGATCATCAATCAGTGGCTGCTGTTGCTCGGAGGGCTATGTGCTTTCGGTTTGCCGGGGGCGGTCGTGTATATGGGAAAGACTTCATCAAACGAAAGGGAATATTACCTTGGAGCCTACTTAATCATCGCTCCTTTGGCCGGTTTAATAGGACTTGTTGCAGGA
>Ga0180220_1001303_pt1 | contig 18965 bp, 13 predicted proteins | sample eDN5th37CBELigBY_FD_151335 | JGI IMG/M metagenome (GOLD analysis project Ga0180220, IMG submission 151335) | Enriched backyard soil microbial communities from Emeryville, California, USA - eDNA 5th pass 37_C BE-Lig BY (version 2) (version 2) | ecosystem: Environmental > Terrestrial > Soil >...
AACAGACTCAAGCAAGAAACCTAATTGAGCCTGCCATGGCAATGCTTGTACTTCTTCCCGCTTCCGCAAGGGCAGGGATCATTGCGCCCCACCTTGGGCACCGCCCCGTCCGGCACAGCCTGGCGACCCGTGGCCGCCTCCGCGATGCCGGGGTCCTCGCCGCTCAGCGCCGCATCATAGTCCGAATGGTGATACTTCACGTTCTCCAGCTGCGCAGCCTCCGGCTCCGCCACCTCGACCTGCTCCGCCGACTGAATGCGTACCGTCAGCAGCACCTTCACCACCTCGTCCCGCACCCGGTCAAGCATGTTCGAGAACAACTGGAAAGCCTCGCGCTTGTACTCCTGCTTTGGATCTTTCTGCGCATACCCGCGTAAATGAATGCCCTGGCGCAAGTGATCCAGCGCCGACAAATGCGCACGCCAGTTCGTGTCGATCGCCTGCAGCAGCACCGAGCGCTCGAATGGCGCCCAGTTATCGCGGCCCACCAGCTCCACCTTCTCGCCATAGATGCGGCGCGCCTCGGCCAGAACGCGTTCCAGCAGTTCGTCGTCGGTGACGTTGGGCTCTTGCTCGATCTGCTGGCTGAGAGGCACATGGACATGCCAGTCCGACTCCAGTGTCGCCTCCAGCGTAGCCACGTCCCACTGCTCTTCCATGCTGCCTTCCGGAATGTGGGCGCGGAACAGCTCGACAACCGCCGCGTCGGTGAGGTTCCGGATCGATTCCGACACATCGGCCGATTCCAGCACCTCGTTGCGCTGCGCATACAGCACCTTGCGCTGATCGTTGGCCACATCGTCGTACTCGAGCAGCTGCTTGCGTATGTCGAAGTTGCGCGCCTCGACCTTGCGCTGGGCCGACTCGATAGAGCGGGACACCATGCGCGCCTCGATCGGCTCGCCCTCGGGCAGGCGCAGGCGTTCCATGATGGCGCGCACGCGGTCTCCCGCGAAGATGCGCATCAGCGAATCTTCGAGCGAGAGATAGAAGCGCGAAGAACCCGGATCGCCCTGCCGGCCCGCGCGGCCGCGCAACTGATTGTCGATGCGGCGCGACTCGTGCCGTTCGGTGCCTATGATGCGCAGCCCGCCCGCCGCCTTGACCGCCGCGTTCGCCGGGGCCCACTCGGCCCGCACCCGCTCGATGCGGCCCGTTTTCTCTTCGGCGGAAATAGATTCGTCGGCGCGTATCAGATCGATCTGCTTCTCGACGCTGCCGCCCAGCACGATGTCGGTGCCGCGGCCTGCCATGTTGGTCGCAATAGTGATGTGCCCCGGCTTACCGGCTTCAGCCACGATCTCAGCCTCGCGCGCATGCTGCTTCGCGTTCAGCACCTCGTGCGGCAGGCCCGTCTTTTGCAGCAGGCCCGACAGCCGTTCCGAGTTCTCGATGCTGGTCGTGCCCACCAGAACCGGCTGGCCCCGCTCGTGGCAGTCCTTGATATCGGCCAGAATGGCATTGTATTTTTCGGCGTCCGTCTTGAAGACCTGATCGTTCTGGTCCAGACGCTGCATCGGCCGGTTGGTCGGGATGATGACGGTCTCGAGGCCGTAGATCTCCTGGAACTCGTACGCCTCGGTGTCGGCCGTACCCGTCATGCCCGCCAGCTTGTCGTACATCCGGAAATAATTCTGGAACGTGATGGACGCCAGCGTCTGGTTCTCGTTCTGGATGCGCACGCCTTCCTTGGCCTCGACCGCCTGATGCAGGCCGTCGGACCAGCGCCGGCCCGCCATCAGGCGTCCCGTGAACTCGTCCACGATGACGACCTCGTCGTTCTGCACCACATACTGCTGATCGCGGAAGAAGAGATTGTGGGCCCGAAGCGCAACCATCAGGTGATGGATCAGGGAAATGTGGCGCGGGTCGTACAGCGACTCGCCCGCGGGCAGCAGGCCCAGGCGCGACAGAGTCTGCTCGGCCTTCACCATGCCCGCCTCGGACAAGTGCACCTGCTGGCCCTTCTCGTCGACCCAGAAGTCTCCCTCGGGTTCGGGTTCGTGAGGCTTGGGCTCGGAGGCCATGCGCGTCATCAGCGGCGGCACGGCGTTCATGCGTACGTAAAGCTCGGTATTGTCTTCGGCCTGGCCCGAAATGATGAGGGGCGTGCGCGCCTCGTCGATCAGGATCGAATCGACCTCGTCGACGATGGCGTAGGAAAGCTGGCGCTGGCGACGGTCTTCGGCGCGGTATTCCATATTGTCGCGCAGGTAATCGAAGCCGTATTCATTGTTGGTGCCATACGTGATGTCGGCCGCATAGGCGGCCACTTTTTCTTCGTTGGGCTGCTGCGGAACGACCACGCCCACCGTCATGTTCAGAAAGTTGTACAGCCGTCCCATCCACTCGGCGTCGCGGCGGGCCAGGTAGTCGTTGACCGTCACCACGTGCACGCCCTTTCCCGCCAGGGCATTGAGATAGACGCTCAGGGTGGCCATCAGCGTCTTGCCCTCGCCTGTGCGCATTTCGGCGATCTGGCCGTTGTGCAGGGCGATGCCGCCCAATAGCTGCACGTCGAAGTGGCGCATCCCGAACACACGCTTACTGGCCTCGCGCACCACCGCAAACGCCTCGACCAGCAGATCGTCGAGGGAGGCGCCGCCCTGGTAGCGCTGGCGGAACTCGTCTGTCTTGGCTTTGAGCTCGTCATCCGAAAGCGCGGCCAGCGAGGACTCCAGAGCGTTGATCTGGGTAACCATCCTGCGGTACTTCTTGAGTATCCGGTCGTTACGGCTGCCGATGAGCTTTTTTAGCAAAGAAACCATTATTGTGTCGTTGATGCGAGCCAGTCGGGATGCGGGCCGGGCAAGGGCCGGACACATGACGCTGACGGGCGCATGCCTCTATGGGTTGGCGGGCGGGCCCGCGGAAAACGAAACAGTTTAACGCACCTTTGAGCCCCCGGCGCCCAACTGGCCGCTGGCGTCGGTGACCAGGGTGGGGTCGGGTTGCCGCTTCTCGAGAAAGAGCACAGGGTCCAGCGGATGCCCCGCCATCCGTACCTCGAAATGCAGGTGCGGGCCGGTCGAATGGCCGGTGGAGCCGACCGCGGCGATCTCCTGGCCCCGCTCGACGATGTCGCCGGCCTTGACCTTGAGCTTCGAGGCATGAGCGTAGCGCGTGACGAGGTCGTTGCCATGGTAGATCTCGACCATATTGCCGTAGCCCGACTTGTAGCCGGCGGCCGTGACCACCCCGCCCGAGGCCGCATGTATGGGCGTGCCCTTGGGGGCGGCGAAATCCAGCCCTTCGTGCATGACGTGGCGTCCGGAAATGGGATGGCGGCGCCAACCGAATGAAGAGCTGAGATAAGGATAATTGACCGGCATCAGCGTCGGCAGGCTGGCTTCGACGCCGGCGCGTCGCGTAAGCGCCAGGTCCATCATCCTGAACCATTCTTTCTGCCGCGTCACTTCTTGCTGCAGGAAATCCAGCCGCACGTTCAGGCCCGACCCCGGTTCGAGCGACATCTTCTGCTTGCGCGGCGCCTGTTCGGCGTCGCCGATATAGTCCATGACCGGAGGCGCCGCCTGGTCGAGACCGGCCTGGATCTCGGGATCGGTATAGGGAATGCCGGCAATCTCGGCCACGCGGCGGCTCAGCCCGTCCATCTCGATGATCTTGGCCTGCAGGTCGCCCAGCTTGGCAGCCAGGATCTCGACCTGTCCGCGGCTGTAGTCGCTTTCGCGGGCAAGGTTAGCGCTATAGAGATCCAGCGACGACGAAACCGTGACGGCGCCCTCGGCATAGCGGGAATGGACCCAGGCGCCCGCCGCCGCCGACATGCCCAGTATCAGCACCGCCAGCAGTGCGGCAATGGGCGCCTTGAGTCCTTTGGCGTTAGAATCAGTCGGACGCCCTTTCGTCAGTACTACTCTCACTGGTAAATCCTCTACAAATATATGTCCCGTGCTTCTGGGCCCACCCGCCATAGGTCAGGCAGCGCCGCCGATACCGCCATCGACTGGCTGGGCAGCGACCGCCACGGCGCCAACGTCCTGACCGCGGCACGTACCTTGCTGGCCCTGGAGGGCGCTTTGCAAGGAATGCTGCCGCCCGGGCTTGCGCAAGCCTGTCGGGTGGCACGCATGGAAAACCGGCAGCTGACGCTTGCCGTTCCAAGCGCCGCCTATGCCGCGCGGCTGCGCCAGCTTGCGCCACGCACCGTGGCTCAATTGGCAAACAGCGGATGGAACCTTACCGAAATCCAGGTAAGGGTTCAAGCGGGTCTCTTACAAAGCCGGACGAATACGTCTCAGCCGAAACAGAGCATCCCTTTGGACAGCCAGGCGCTCGATGCGTTCCGCGGCCTGCATGAAAACCTGCGGCCAGGTCCGCTGGCCGACGCCGTCGCAAGACTGGTTGCGCGCCATGGACGCGCCTGAAGCAAGACCGGCCGCTGTGCAAAAGAGGGCCGGCAGGTAATTTTAGCAGCCTAGGCCAAGGCCAGGCTGCCCTAGGCGAACTTCCATTCGTTGACGTAGGCCCTGGCAGGGGTCGCCGTCGCGTCGTAGGTGACGAGTTCCCAGGCGTCTTCCTGGGCCAGCAGGGCGCGGGCCAGCTGGTTGTTCAGTCCGTGGCCGGACTTGCACGCCACATAACGCGCCACCAGGGGCTTGCCGATGAGATACAAGTCGCCGATGGCATCGAGTATCTTGTGCTTGACGAACTCGTCTTCGTAGCGCAGGCCGTCCGAGTTCAGCACCCGATACTCGTCCATGACGATGGCGTTGTCCAGGCTGCCGCCACGGGCCAGCCCCGCGGCGCGCAAGGCTTCGACTTCGCTGACGAAGCCGAAGGTGCGCGCCCGCGCCACCGTCTTGACATAGGAATCCTTGGCGAAATCGACTTCGGCGAAATTGGCCGTGGAGTCGATGGCCGGATGGTGGAAATCGATGGCGAACGACAGAGAAAAGCCATCGTAGGGCTCCAGCCGCGCCCATTTCAGGTTGTCGCCCTCGCCTTCGCACACTTCGACGGTCTTGAGCACCTTGAGGAACTGCTTGGCGGCAGACTGCTCTTGCAGGCCCGCCGAACGCAGAAGATAGACGAACGTGCCGGCGCTGCCGTCCATGATGGGCACTTCTTCGGCGGTGAGGTCGACGTGCAGATTGTCGATGCCCAGGCCCGCCAGGGCGGACATCAGGTGCTCGACCGTGGAGACCCGCACATTGCCCTTTTGCAGGACCGAAGCCATGCGGGTGTCGCCCACGCCTATCGCCCGCGCAGGCAGGTCGACGATTTCGGGCAGGTCGACGCGATGGAACACGATACCGGTATTGGGCTCGGCGGGGCGCAGCGTGATCTCGACGCGGCGTCCGGAATGCAGGCCCACACCCTTGGTACTGATTGCTTTTTGTATCGTGCGCTGACGTAGCATAAAAATTAGAACCGAACTGATGATGCATTCGCTGGCGGTTGGCCGCGAACAAGTGAACATAACATTGTAACCGGTTTCGCCGGTCCGCCCCTAAATTTTTTGCATCGCAACAATAGCCGGCGGCTATCGCGCCAGCTCATAAAATGCGGGCGTGGCCGTGCACTCTGCCGGGGAGGGAGAAGAATGCACCGGCGACGCCCGCCCGCAAGCGTCAAAATGCCCTATGCCGCGGCCAAAAGACGCTTCCTTACCATATGTGAGAGTCGTTTTTGCTGTTTTTGTTCCCGGGGCCCGCCGTTCGACGGGCCCCGAGGCCCTCAGTCAGCCTGTTTGCGCAGGAAGGCGGGGATGTCGAAGTGATCCATTCCCGCCGTCTCGAGCGCACGCACCTGGGCCGAAGCCTGGCCGCGCGGATTGCGGATGACGGCCGGCACATCGGCGTTGGCGAAGTCGTGGCCGTGCGCCATGGGCATGTCGTCCGTGCCGGTGCGCAGCGCCTCGGCCCGGTTGGAGACCAGTTGCGGACGCGAAGCCGCCGCGCTGCCCAGGCCGGTCGCCACCACGGTGACACGCAGGTTCTCGCCCATGGACTCATCGTAAGCCGTACCATAGATGACAGTGGCGTCCTCTGCGGCGTAGCTGCGGATGGTGTCCATGATTTCGCGGGTCTCGCGCATCTTCAGGGTGCGGCTGGCCGTGATGTTCACCAGCATGCCGCGCGCGCCATGCAAATCGACGCCTTCGAGCAGCGGGCACGCAATCGCCTGTTCGGCGGCCACGCGGGCGCGGTCGGGACCCGAAGCGATCGACGTGCCCATCATGGCCTGGCCCTGCTCGCCCATGATGGTCTTGACGTCCTCGAAGTCGACGTTGACATTGCCTTCCACGTTGATGATTTCGGCAATGCCGGCGCATGCATTGTGAAGCACGTCGTCAGCCGCCTTGAAGCAGTCTTCCTGGGTGGCGTCCTCGTCCATCAGGTCGTAAAGGTTTTCGTTGAGCACCACGATCAGCGAATGCACGTGCTTGGACAGTTCGGCAATGCCGTCCTCGGCCATCTTCAGGCGCTTGGAGCCCTCGAACATGAAGGGCTTGGTCACGACGCCGACCGTCAGGATGCCCAGCTCCTTGGCCACTTCGGCCACGACGGGGCCCGCGCCCGTGCCGGTGCCGCCGCCCATGCCGGCGGTGATGAACACCATGTTCGCGCCGTTGAGCGCGGCACGGATTTCCTCGCGCGCCGTTTCAGCGGCGGCGCGACCTTGTTCAGGCTTGGCGCCGGCGCCCAGGCCGGTGCGGCCCAAACGGATCTGGATCGGCGCCTCGCTGGCTGCCAGCGCCTGCGCATCGGTATTGGCGCAAATGAAATCCACACCGTTGATGCCGGAACGGATCATGTGCGCCACGGCGTTGCCGCCCGCGCCGCCCACGCCGACCACCTTGATCACGGTGCCGCTGGCATTGTTGTCGAGCATTTCGAAATTCATCATGATTGACTCCCTCACATTTCCAAAAAAAGCAAAAATTAAAAAAACTCCCCGTACCACTTTTTCCGGAATCGTCTCAAACAGAATGCCAGCCGGCGACTCGCATCAAGTGTGAAACGTCTCCCGAGGACAGGCTGCTTCGCGCCCGCCCCTCAAGGGCTTGTCCCGCCCTTAATTCATGAACCACTCCTTCATGCGCGCCAGCAGCGTCTTGACGCTGCCGGTCTGCTGCGCCACCTTGCGGCCGCGGGCACGCTGCAGGCGGGCCTCGGACAGCAGGCCCATCACCGTCGAAAAGCGCGGATTGCGCATGACGTCGGCAAGGCTGCCCTCGTAGCTGGGCACGGCGACACGCACCGGCTTCAGAAATACGTCTTCGGCCAGTTCGACGATGCCGGGCATCAGCGACGTTCCGCCCGTCAGCACCACGCCCGACGAAAGCAGGTCTTCGTAACCCGATTCCCGTACGATCTGCTGCACGAAAGTGAAGAGCTCCTCGATGCGCGGCTCGATGACCGCGCCCAGCGCCTGGCGCTTGACCTGGCGGTTGGGCCGGTCTCCCAGACCCGGCACTTCGATGTATTCGTCGGCTGTCGCCAGAACCTGCTTGGCGATGCCGTAGCGCAGCTTGATCTCTTCGGCATCGGGCGTGGGCGTGCGCAGCATGGCCGCGATGTCGCTGGTGACCTGGTCGCCGGCGATGGGAACCACCGCGGTGTGACGGATCGCGCCGCCGGTATAGATCGCGATGTCGGTGGTGCCGCCGCCGATGTCGACCAGGACCACGCCCAGCTCTTTTTCGTCCGAAGTCAGGCAGGCCATGCTGGAGGCCAGGGGCTGAAGAATCAGGTCCTGCACCTCGAGGCCGCAGCGCCGCACGCACTTCACGATGTTCTGCGCCGCGCTCACCGCCCCCGTCACGATGTGCACCCTGACCTCCAGGCGTAGGCCGCTCATGCCGATGGGCTCGCGGATATCCTCCTGCGAATCGACGATGAACTCCTGCGTCAGCACGTGCAGCACTTGCTGGTCGGTGGGAATATTGACTGCCTTGGCCGTCTCGATGACCCGCGCCACGTCGGTCGGCGTCACTTCCTTGTCCTTGACGGCCACCATGCCGCTGGAGTTGAAGCTGGTGATATGGCTGCCCGCGATGCCGGTGTAGACCTCGCGGATCTTGCAGTCGGCCATCAGCTCGGCTTCCTCGAGGGCGCGCTGGATCGAGTTGACCGTCGCCTCGATATTGACCACCACGCCCTTGCGCATGCCCTGGGATTCATGCTGGCCCAAGCCGATCACTTCGAAGCGTCCCTCGGGCAGAATCTCCGCCACCACGGCAACCACCTTGCTGGTGCCGATATCGAGTGCAACGATCAGGTCCTTGATGTCACGGGTCATAGCTTTTCTATTTGGTAGAAGAAGAGGGAACGGGCGCCAGGGTGATGGCAAAACCGTTGGCATAACGTAAATCGGCACTCTCGATGGAGCGGCCTTCGAGCCGCTGCGCAAGAACCGGCCAGGCCTGCACGAAGCGCTGGATGCGCGCCGCGAACGACAAGGCGCCGGAACGGCCGTGCGGGTCGGCCACGTCGGCGGCTGGGTCCCGGCCCAGGCTCAGGCGCACGCCGTCGGAAAGCTCGACCGACCAGGCGTAGCGGGGACTCAGGGTGATCTCGTCGACGCTGACATTGAGCGGCGCGAACCAGCGCGCCAGCTCGGCATAGCGCTGCACCACCAGGCGCTCGGAATTGTCCGGCCCGTTGAACTGCGGCAGGTGCGCGTCATCGGGCAGCTCGCCCTGATTGGCCCTGAACGCTTCGCCCCAGGTATTGATCATCTGATCCTCGTTCCACAGCGCCAGGGGCTGCTGCTCTTCCAATTGCACATTCAAGGTGTTCGGCCATACCCGACGGATGCGCGCATGGCGCACCCAGGGAACCGTCTCGAGCAGGCTGCGCGTCTCGTCGAGATCGACGGTGAAGAAATTGCCGGACACCCGACCCGCAATTGTCGCCCGGACACTGGCCGTAGAGACGTAATTCAATGTGTCGGCTTGCATCGCTTCGATCTGTATCCGCTCGATGGCGAAATACGGCCGCTGCACCAGCCAGACGACGACGCCAACCAGCATCGCCAACACCGCCAGCAGAGCCAGCGAGTTCGCGACGAAGTTGATGATGCGGGCGTCGTTGATCACGATTACGCGCCTCCCTCGACCGGTTCGGCGCTGGGCGCCGCCACCTTGCACGATGCGGTTTCAAGGATGGCCAGGCACAGTTCCTCGTAGCTCATCCCGGCCGCCTTCGCCCCCATGGGCACCAGCGAATGGCTGGTCATGCCGGGCGACGTATTCATTTCGAGCAGCCAGGGACGCCCTTGCGCATCGAGCATGAAGTCCGCGCGGCCCCACCCTTCGCAGCCCAGCACTTCGTACGAGCGCTCCGCCAACCGCAGGATGCGTTCGGTGAGTTCGGCATCGAGACGCGCCGGACATATGTACTGCGTCTCGTCCGAAAGATATTTGTGTTCGTAGTCGTAGTTGCCGCCGGGCGCCACGATCTCGACGATGGGCAGTGCACGGGCGTTGCGCGGCCCGCCCAGCAGCGGCACGGTCAGTTCGCGTCCCTCTATGAACTGCTCGGCCAGCACGGCGGCGTCGAAGCGCGCGGCCAGGCGGTAGGCCCGGCCCAGCTGCGAACGGTCGGTCACTTTGGTGACGCCCATGGTCGACCCCTCGTGCGGCGGCTTCATGATCAAGGGCAACCCCAGGCGATCCGCGGCGGCGTCCAGCCCCTCTTCGTCGTTCAGCACCACGTAGTCGGGCGTCGGCAGGCCTTCATGGAGCCACACCTTCTTGGTCATGACCTTGTCCATCGACAGGCTGGACGCCAGCGGGCCGCTGCCCGTGTACGGCAGCTTCATCAATTCGAGCATGCCCTGCAGCGTACCGTCCTCGCCATAGCGCCCGTGCAGGGCGATGAACACGCGATCGAAGCCTGCATCGACCAGATCGGTCAGCGTGCGGGTGCCCGTGTCGAACAAGTGGGCGTCGACGCCGGCGCGGCACAAGGCTTCATGCACGCCGCGCCCCGACATCAGCGAGACCTCGCGCTCGGCGGAATGCCCGCCATACAACACGCCCACGTGGCCAAACCTGCTGCTCATGCCAACTCTCCGATACGCGCGGGAACCCGGCTGATCGTACCCGCGCCCATGACGATGACGACGTCGCCGTCCTCCACGAAATCCAGGATGGACGCGGCCATATCGGCCACGTCTTCGATGAATACCGGCTCGACCTTGCCCGCCACGCGAATCGCGCGCGCAAGCGCCCGGCCGTCCGCGGCCACCAGCGGCGCCTCGCCCGCCGCATACACCTCGCTGAGCAATACCGCGTCGGCCTGGCTGAGCACGCGCACGAAATCCTCGAAGCAATCGCGCGTGCGGGTATAGCGGTGCGGCTGGAAGGCCAGCACGATGCGGCGCCCCGGCCATGCGCCGCGCGCCGCATCGAGCGTCGCTTCCATTTCGACAGGGTGGTGGCCGTAGTCGTCGACCAAGGTGAAGCGTCCGCCGCCGCGGGCCTTGGAAACGGCGAAGTCCCCCACTTGTGTAAAGCGCCGGCCCACGCCGTTGAAGGCCTCCAGCGCCTCGGCGATCGCGGCATCTCCCACGCCCAGTTCGGTGGCCACCGCGATGGCGGCCAGCGCGTTGAGCACGTTGTGCCGGCCCGGAAGATTCAGGCGCACGGACAGCGAGGGAAGCGGCCCCGCCACACTGCGGCGCTCGACGTCGAACGTCATGCGGGTGCCGTCCGGCCGCACGTTCACGGCCCGCACCAGCGCATCGGGATTGAGGCCGTAGGTGGTGACCGGCCGCGAAATCAGGGGAATGATCTCGCGCACATTGGCATCGTCGCTGCACACCACGGCGCTGCCGTAGAAGGGCAGGCGATGCGTGAATTCGATGAAGGCGCTCTTGAGGCGCGCCAGGTCGTGGCCATAGGTGTCCATATGGTCCACGTCTATATTGGTGATGATGGCCATCACCGGCAGCAGATTCAGGAAGGACGCGTCGGACTCGTCGGCTTCGACCACGATGAACTCGCCCTGCCCCAGGCGCGCATTGGCGCCGGCCGAGGTCAGCCTTCCGCCGATGACGAAGGTGGGATCCAGGTCGCCGGCAGCCAGCACACTGGCCACGAGGCTGGTGGTGGTGGTCTTGCCATGGGTTCCGGCCACCGCGATGCCGCGCTTCAGGCGCATCAGCTCGGCCAGCATCAGGGCGCGCGGCACGACCGGAATGCGGGCCGCGCGCGCGGCCAGCACCTCAGGGTTGTCCGCCGACACCGCGGTCGAGGTGACGATGGCACCCACGCCTTCGACGTTGGCGGCGTCATGCCCGATGCTGACCCGGGCGCCCAGATCGGCCAGGCGCCGGGTGACGCTCGACTCCTGGACGTCCGAGCCGCTGATGGCGTAGCCCAGGTTGAGCAGGACCTCGGCGATGCCGCTCATGCCCGAGCCGCCGATGCCGACGAAGTGGATGCTTTGTATTCTGTGTTTCATGCGGCCCTCCCTGCCACGTGTTCGCAGGCGTCCGCGATCTGTTGCGCCGCGTTCAGGCTGGCATGCTCGTGGGCGTGTCCGGCATAGCGAGCCAGCTCTTCGCGGCTGCGTTCCTTCAGCCAGCCGGCCAGCCAGTCGGGCGTGAAGCCGGCCTGCTTGCACAGCCATGCCCCGTTGCAGTCGCTGAGATAGCGGGCGTTGGCCGTCTGATGGTCGTCTATGGCGTGCGGCAAGGGAATGAACAGGGCCGCCACGCCGGCCGCCGCCACTTCGGCCACGGTCATGGCGCCGGCGCGGCAGATCAGGAGATCGGCTTCGCCCAGCCGCGCCGCCATATCGTCGATGAAGGCATGGCACTCGGCCTGGACGCCGGCCTGCGCATAGCGCTGCTGCAGGCTTTCGATGTGCTGCGCCCCCGCTTGGTGAACCACCTCGGGGCGCTCTTGCCGGGGCAATAGCGCCAGAGCCAGCGGCACCACTTCGTTCAGCACCTGGGCGCCCAGGCTTCCGCCCACCACCAGCAGGCGCAAAGGGCCCCTCCGCCGGCCATAGCGTTCATCCGAAGCAGGCAGGCGCAAGACCTCTTCCCGCACCGGGTTGCCCACCATCAGGGCGCCGGGCAAGGCGCCGGGGAATCCCGCCAAAACTTTGCGCGCCATGCGCGCCAGCAGGCGATTGGCCGTGCCGGCAACGGCATTCTGCTCGTGCACCACGATGGGCACGCGCCGCAGGCGGGCCATCAGGCCGCCCGGAAACGCGACATAGCCGCCCATGCCCAGGACGACGTCCGGCTTGATGGCATCCAAGGCCCGCCATGCCTGCCCGCAGGCGCTGGCCAGGGCGAACGGCAGCTTGAGCAAGGCCATCGGGCCCTTGCCGCGCACGCCCGCAAAGCGCAGCGGCTGCAATGGAATGTCGTGTTGCGGAACCAGGCGCCCTTCCATGCGCTCGGGATGGCCCAGCCACACCACGCGCCAGCCCCGCTGCCGCAATTCATGCGCCACGGCCAGGCCCGGCATGATGTGTCCGCCGGTGCCGCCCGCCATGATCAGTACGGTGCGCGCGCTCATGTCCGCTTGCCTCGCATCATGTTGCGGTTCTCGAAGTCGACCCGCAGCAGCAGGCCCACCGCCACCAGGTTCATGACGATGCTCGATCCCCCGTAGCTGACCAGAGGCAGCGTCAGGCCCTTGGTGGGCAACAGGCCCACGCACACGCCGATATTGATGAAAGCCTGGACGCCGAACCACACGGCCACGCCCTGGGCCACCAGGCCGTTGAAGATGCGTTCCATGGCGATCGCCTGCCGGCCGATGTCGAAAGCGCGCCAGACCAGGAAGGCAAAGACGATGACCAGCACCGACACCCCGACAAAGCCGAGTTCTTCGCCAATGACGGCCACGATGAAGTCCGTATGCGCCTCGGGCAGGTAGTGCAGCTTCTCCACGCTGGCGCCCAGGCCGACGCCGAACCATTCGCCGCGGCCCAGGGCGATCAGGGAGTGCGACAACTGGTAGGCGCTGCCATAGGCGTTGTCGGGGTTCCAGGGATCCAGATAGGCGAACAGCCGTTCGCGCCGCCAGGGAGAAAGCCAGATCAACAACAGGAAGCTGCCGATCAGCACCGCCAGCAGGCTGGAGAACAGCTTGCCATTGATGCCGCCTATGAAAAGGATGCCCACGGCGATGGCGACGATGACCATGAAGGCGCCCAGGTCGGGCTCGGCCAGCACCACCATGCCCACGGCGGCCAGCGCGCACGCCATCGGCATGAAGCCGCGCACGAAGTTGTGCATGTGCTCCTGCTTGCGCACCGTATATTCCGCCGCGAACAGCAGGATGGCCACCTTCATCAGCTCGGAGGGCTGGAAGTTGATGAAACCCAGCGGCAGCCAGCGGCGAGCGCCGTTGACCTCGCGGCCGATACCGGGCACCAGGACGACGATGAGCAGCAGCATGCAAAGAAGGAACAGCGGCACGGCCGCTTTCTGCCAGACCCGCATCGGGATGCTCAGCGCAACGCCCAGCGCCAGCAGGCCCAGGCTCACGAAGGCCCCATGGCGTACAACGAAGTAATAGCGCCCATAGCTTTCGTAGCGGGGGCCGTCGGCCAGCGCGATCGAAGCCGAGTACACCATCAACAACCCGAACAGCACCAGGCCCGTGGTGGCGATGATGACGGAATAGTCGAAGCTGGGCATGGTGGTGCGTCCGGGCCGCACGGCATTGACGCTGGACGTCAGTTCGGCGAAGAGGCTCATGCGACCTCCCCTTTGTCGAGCGCCAGCGCCTCGACGGCGTCGACGAAGGCCTGGCCGCGGTGGCTGTAGTCGCGGAACATGTCCATGCTGGCGCAAGCGGGCGACAGCAATACCGCATCGCCCGGCCGGGCCAGCTCGAAACTGCGCTCGACCGCCTCTTGCATGGACCCGGCCCTTTCGATGGACGGCCCCTCGTCGCCCAGCGCCTGCGCGATGACGCCGGCGTCCTGGCCGATCAGCACGACTGCGCGCGCGTGTTCGCGCACGGCCTGCGCCAGCGGTGAAAAATCCTGTCCCTTGCCCAGCCCGCCCGCGATCAGCACCGCCGGCTGGCCCAGTCCCTCGAGCGCCGCCAGGGTAGCGCCGACGTTGGTGCCTTTGCTGTCGTTGATGAAATCGATGCCGCCCACGCTGCGCACGAACTCGGTGCGATTGGGTTCGCCGGCATAGTCCCTCAAGGCGTGCAGCATGCCCGCCCAACCGGCGCCCAGGCAGCGCACCAGGCATAGCGCCGCCATCGCGTTCAAGGCGTTGTGCATTCCGCGCACACGCAGCGCGTCGACCGGCATCAGGCGGAAGGGGCGTCCCTCGGGCCTTTGCGGCTTGGGCTCCGCCTTCTTGCGGCGGCCCGTCGGGGCCGGAGGATCGAAATCCATCGGCTCGCCGCAAGCCAGCCAGCTCAGGCCGGAATTGCCGTCCAGGCCGAAATCGCCTTCCCAATGCGGCGCATCCCGGCCGAAACTGCGGACGGTGACGGACCGCATGTCATCGACCATGGCGGCAACGAGCACATCGTCGCGATTGACGACCGCAACGCGCGCCGCATGCAACAGGCGGGCCTTGGCCGCGGCGTAAGCCTCCATCGAACCATGCCAGTCCAGGTGGTCCTGGGTCACATTGAGCACCACGGCGGCGTCCGGCGCCAGGCTGTGTGTGGACTCGAGCTGGAAGCTGGACAGCTCGAGCACCCAGACGTCCGGCAGCTGGTCCTGGTCGCAGGCATCGAGCAAGGCCGCCAGCGCCGCGGGGCCGATATTGCCCGCCGCGCGTGCTTGGAAACCGCTGGCGGCGGCGAAGTCGCGGGTCATCGAGGTGACCGTCGTCTTGCCGTTGGTGCCGGTGACGGCCAGCACCTTGGGCTCATATCCCTGTCCGGCCATGTCGCGCAGCGCGCGGGCGAAAAGCTCGATTTCGCCGATGATCTCGATGCCTTGCTGCCGGGCCAGGGCGAGCAGCCCGGCGACCGGCTCGTCGCGCGGCGACAGGCCCGGGCTGATCACGATGCTGCCGACGCCTTGCAGGACATCATCGTCGAAGTGGCGGGCGCCGAGCCGATAATCCACTTCGGCCTCGCCGAGCTCCCGGCGCAAGGCGTCCAGCCCTCCGGGCGTCTCGCGCGTATCCAGGATGCGCAGGGGCGCGCCATGCCGGGCGCACCACCGCGCGGCGGCCGCACCTGTCAGCCCCAGACCCAGGATAAGGGTATGGGCGTCGCTCCGGATCGAGGAAAAGGAAAAATCGCTCATCGCAGCTTGAGTGTCGCCAGACCGATCAATACGAGAATCATGGTGATGATCCAGAAGCGGACCACCACTTGAGTTTCTTTCCAGCCGCCCACCTCGAAATGGTGATGCAGCGGCGCCATGCGCAATATCCGCCTGCCTTCTCCATATCGTCGCTTGGTGTACTTGAAGTAAGCCACCTGCACCATGACGGAGAGGGTTTCGACGACGAACACGCCGCCCATGATGAAAAGCACGATTTCCTGGCGGACGATGACCGCAATGGTGCCAAGCGCGCCGCCCAGGGCCAGCGCCCCCACATCGCCCATGAACACCTGGGCGGGATACGCGTTGAACCACAGAAAGGCCAGGCCGGCGCCGGCGATGGCGGCGCACAATACCATGACCTCGGACGCCCCCGGAATGTAGGGAAACAGCAGGTATTTGGAATAGTCGACCCGGCCGACCACATAGGCGAAGATGCCCAGTGCGCTGCCGATCATGACCGTGGGCATGATGGCCAGGCCGTCCAGGCCGTCCGTCAGATTGACCGCGTTGCTGGTGCCCACGATGACGAACCAGGTCAACGCGGCGAAGCCGACCACGCCCAGCGGATAGCTGACACTTTTGAAGAAGGGCACGATCAGGTCCGCCCGGGTAGGCAGGGGCAAGGTGAAGCCGCTCAGCACCCAGTCGCGGAACAGCGGCCAGAGCTCGGCATTGGCGGGCGCGGACACGGCGAAGGTCAGATAGACGGCGGCCACCAGCCCGATCAGCGCCTGCCAGAAGAATTTGCGGCGGGCCGACATGCCCTCGGGGTCGCGGTTGACGACTTTTTTGTAGTCGTCCGCCCAGCCTATCCAGCCGAAGCCGAAGGTCACCAGCAGCACGACCCAGACGAAGCGGTTGGTCCAGTCGGCCCACAACAGCGTGCTGACCGCCACGGCAATCAGGATGAGCGCGCCGCCCATGGTGGGCGTGCCGTTCTTCTGTATGTGGGATTCGGGCCCGTAGCCGCGCACGGCCTGGCCGATCTTGAGCTCGGTGAGCTTGCGGATGACCATGGGCCCCGCCACCAGGCCGATCAGCAGGGCCGTGCCGCAGGCCAGCACGGCGCGGAAGGTGATGTATTCGACGACGCCGAACGCACGCAGGTGGGAGTCGGACAGCCAGCGGGCCAGTTCAAGCAACATTGTGGTCTCCTTCGGCCTGTGCCTGGAGTCGTTGTGCAAATCCTTGAACTACTCGTTCCATACGTGTGCTGCGGGAGCCCTTCACTAGAATATTGGCCGGGGTCAAACTGAAGAGGCGCTCGAGCAGCGCCTCGATGTCGTCGAAAGAATAGGCGTTGCTCCCGAACGCCTGGGCGCAGCCGCGGGCGGCGGGGCCGAAAGTCAGCAATGCGTCGATGCCCCGCTCGCGGGCGTAGGCGCCCACTTCGGCGTGCATGGCCGGGCCGTCCGCCCCGACTTCCGCCATATCGCCCAGTACCAGCACCTTGCGCCCCTGCAACTGGGCCAGCACGTCGATGGCGGCCCTGACTGAATCGGGGTTGGCATTATACGTATCGTCGATGAGTTGCAGCCCGCCGGGCAATGCGTGCGGTTGCATGCGCCCCGCTACGGGATCGAAGCCTTGCAGGCCGCCGACGATCGCGGCCAGGGGCGCTCCGGCGGCCAGGCCGCAAGCCGCCGCGGCAAGCGCATTGCGCAGATTGTGCAGGCCCGGTGCGCCAAGCTGCACGAAGGCCGAGCCGCCGGGCGTATTGAGACGGAAGCCCGTGCGGGCCGGTTCGGCGCGGATTTCGTCTGCGTAGACGTCGAAATCCGTCTCCAGGCCGAAAGACAGCACGCGCCGCCCTTGCGAGAGCTCGCGCCACAGATCGGTGTAGGCGTCGCCGCCCGGGAAGACGGCCACGCCGTCCTCGGGCAGAGCGTTGAATACGCTGCCGTTCTCGCGCGCCACCGCCTCGACCGTATGCATGAACTCCTGGTGCTCGCGCTGGGCATTGTTGACGAGTGCGACGGTGGGCCGCGCCATATCCGCCAGCAAGGCGATTTCGCCCGGATGATTCATGCCCAGCTCGAAGACTGCCGCCCGATGGGCGGGCTTGAGCCTAAGCAGGGTCAGCGGTACGCCCAGTTCGTTGTTCAAGTTGCCCTGCGTCCATAGCGCGGCCTCGTCGCCCACCCAGGCGCGCAGGATGGATGCGATCATTTCCTTGGTCGTCGTCTTGCCGTTGCTGCCCGTGACGGCGATGGCCGGAATATCGAAGCGCCGCCGCCACTGCGAACCAAGCAGCCTCAGGGCGCAAGCGGTGTCGCCCACTTCGAACTGGGGCAGCTCCACGTCGGGATTGCGCCGCGCCACGATGGCGGCGCAGGCGCCCGCCTGGCGCACTTGTTCCAGATATGCATGGCCGTCGAAGCGCTCGCCCGCAAGGGCCAGGAAGATCTGCCCCGGTGCGATGCGGCGCGAGTCCGAGCTCAGCGAAGCGCCCCGCCGCCAGGTCAGCGCCAGTCTCGACCACTCCCGGTCGTCGAAAGGACTGCGCTGCCCTGCTGTTTCCTGGTAGGTTTCGTGGCCCTTGCCCGCCAGCAGTACGACGTCGGCCGGATCGGCCTGCCATACTGCCTGCAATATGGCCGCGGCGCGGTCCGGCTCGACCAGCGGCTGGCCTTCCATGCCGCGCAGGATGTCGTCCAGAATCGCCAGCGGATCCTCCGAGCGCGGATTGTCGTTGGTAAGGACGACCCGGTCGGCGAACTGCCCGGCCAGCCGGCCCATCACGGGACGCTTGGCCTTGTCGCGGTCGCCGCCGCAGCCGAACACGCAGATCAGCCGCCCGCCGCGAGAGCCGGCGGTATCGCGCAACGCCTCCAGGGCCCGATGCAGTGCATCGGGAGTATGCGCATAATCGACCACCACCATGGGATCGCTTGCATCCGGCTCGCTCCGGCCGCAATTCAAGGCCTCGACGATCTGCAGCCGCCCTCCGATCGAACGCAAGGCCGACAGGGCCCGGGCGATGCGCGACACCGACCAGCCGAGCTGCCCCAGCACGCCGGCGATCAGCAACAGGTTGGACACATTGTGCAGGCCCACGAGCCGCGTGACGATCTGGGCCGTGCGCTCGGCAATGGACAGATTGAAGACCAGGCCGTATGTGCCGGTATGTATGTCGCCGGCCTGGATCGACGCAGATGCGTCCAGTCCCAGGGAGTACGTGTCCAGGCTCATCCCGCCGATCTGCAAGGCCAGCTCGCGCCCGACCGGATCGTCGATGTTGACGACGGCGCCGCTCAGCCCCGGCCTGTGGAACAGGGCGAACTTGGCGGCCTTGTAGCGCTCTATGGTTTCGTGATAGTCGAGATGGTCGTGGGTCAGGTTGGTGAAGCCCGCGATCCGGATGTGGACGGCATCGAGCCGGCCTTGATCCAGTCCGATGGACGAGGCCTCGATCGCCGCGACCGTACCGCCCGCATCGCGAATGGCGGCCAGGCTGCGGTGCATGGTCAGCACATCGGGGGTCGTCAGCGCGCCGCCCAGATTGGCGCCGTCGGGCAATGTGACGCCCAAGGTGCCCACCGTGCCGCAGGGCACGCCGTCTTCATTGAGCGCGGCCGCCAGCCACTGCACCGACGAGGTCTTGCCGTTGGTGCCGGTAATCGCCACCACGGACAGCGCTTCGGAAGGACGCCCATACCATTCATGGGCCAGTTCGCCCAGCCTGACCGCAAGCCCGTCGACCTCCAGAACGGGCAC
>Ga0180220_1001304_pt1 | contig 18965 bp, 17 predicted proteins | sample eDN5th37CBELigBY_FD_151335 | JGI IMG/M metagenome (GOLD analysis project Ga0180220, IMG submission 151335) | Enriched backyard soil microbial communities from Emeryville, California, USA - eDNA 5th pass 37_C BE-Lig BY (version 2) (version 2) | ecosystem: Environmental > Terrestrial > Soil >...
AAGTGATTCCTTTGCTAGCTCGAACGTCACGATGGTGCGCAGCTGCGCCTCGCGTTCGGCAACGACGCCGAAGCGCTCCTGCTTCTGCCGCTCCTTGATCTTGTCGATCGCCGACTCGTATCGCTGCCAAAGGCGCTCGGTGACCTCCTTCCTTTCGAGCTTCTCGGCCCGGGCAAGACCGCGCCGCTCCCTGGCCTGGATGGCTTCAACCCGCTTCAGCAGCCGGTCCGGCTTTATGATGAGATTGACCATCTGCCGGAAGGTGAGGGGCTTGCCGTTACCCAGACGCTCCCGCTGCGTATAGACGAACACCGCCCGCTCGAATGGATGCGTGGCGGCGTGGGTCAGCTGTTTCGTCTCTTTCTTGTGATTGCGGTAGAGATCGCGCCATTGCGGACGGTATCGTGCCGACGTGCCGGCCCGCGCGTGATGCGCGGCTTCTTTGGTTCTCTGGAAGAGCGTGTCACGCTCTGCGCGGTGCTGCTGCCTCAGGACAGCGCGATCGGCCGCATTGGGTTGCTGCAGCAGCGGCCGGATCTCTGCGCGCAGGGCTTTCATGCGATCCAGGAGCTCCTGCTTCTCGAACCACTCTTTGCGGCCGGTCTGCTGATGCTTGACCGCCTCGAAGGGGATAGACGGGTCCGCCTCTCGCGCCGCTACGATCTCCTTGCGTTTTTCGTTGTTCCTGATCCGCTCCTGGCAATGGATGCCATGCTCGCGCTCGTAGGCTTCGGCCCATCGCGACAGGCGCTCCTTGGTGTATTTCAGGGATGCGGTCAGGCCCGTCTCGGGGTGGATTGTATTGACCACGATATGAACGTGCAGGTGCTCCTTGTCGGAATGAGCGGCCATGACAGCCTGGTGCTGTTCGAGGCCTAACGCCTTCAGGCTCGAGAGCGCGGTTTCGCGCATGTGCTCCGGTGATGGGTTCTCCCCGATGGCCCAGGAGAGGGTATAGTGCAGGACGGGCTTCGTATTCTTGCGCCCCCGCGCCGATTGCCCGGACTGCTCCTTTAATGCCGCCTGATCGCGCGCGGTGGCGAACATCTCGAACCAGGCGTCGTCGGCCTTCGAGATGAGATTGCGTGTTTCGTTCCAAAGGACCCGGTCACGGGAAGTCTTCTGTGCGTCGTGCAGGATGTACCCGCACGCTCCTTTGAAAGATGTCCCGCGCTTGTGGAGCCGGGGAATCATCGGCGGTGGTCCTCGTTCTGAGGGTTGCGGTTCTCTGGTTCTTGAGTTCTTCAGAAAGCAGCGCGGTCATCAGCTGCTGCGCGGTGTTCCACAAATACGCCCGGTCTGGCGCCAAATTGCCGTTCAGCGCGTGGGCGATCTGGTTCACGTTGTTGCCAATGCGGCGCAGCTCCGCGAAGAGCGCCGGGTCCATGGCGCGGTAGGCGGGGAGCGCGCTCGTATCGACCTTGCCGGTCAGCACCAAGCGCTCGCACAGCCCGGAAACGGTAAGACCCAGGGCCTTCGCTTCGGCAGCCTTTCGCACATAGTCATCTTCGGTCATGCGGATACAGACCATCTTCGTGCGGGCGCCTCTGTCGTGTGTGCGTCGTCGCGGCATGTCGTGCCTTCAGCAAGGTTGGGTTCGGGGCGCGGATGCGCCCTGACCGGAGGGGTCCAGGGGAGTGCGGAGCACGCTCCCCGGCGAGAGGGATTTGGATATCGATATCGGCGTAAGCCGTAATATCGATATCAAATCCACATCTCGCTACTCCGCGCTTTAAGGTACGTGCTTCATCCAATCTGCCTTCATTCGTTTCTTGAGTTATTCCCAATTTCGTTTTCGCTCATTGCGATAATTCGCGCAATTATGTGCACCGCTGAACATGGCTTCACATAAGCGGAAACGAGCGCACATACGCGCGCATGATTTCGTGCAAATATTTTTGCGCGACGACGCGGCGCTTATTCCCGACGACGACGAGCATGCCGCCGTGCTCGCTTCCGGCAAGGCTGGCCTGCGCCCACCCATGCGCTATTCGCGCACGGGTCCCTGCGGCTCGGCCACCGCTTATCAGCGGCTGGACGGCCTTGCCATCAGCTTGCGCGCGGCGGCTCAGGCACATTTGTGGGTCGGGACGGAAGGATGGGCGTACAGGCCGAACAGAAGGATGCGGCTTGAAAGATGCAGATGCGCCTCGCGGGCCGTGAGATCTGCGAGGCGCTTTGGCTCATCCGGCCTGGTTGAGGATCTCTTCGTGCAGGAGGTCGGCGCTTTCGATCAGCGCCGCGGCTTCATCGGCCTCAGCCTTGGCCAGAGCCAGAAAGCCCATGTGCTGCTGAAGATCACCGTGTTTCAGGGAGGCTCGCGCCTTACGAGCCCAGTCACAGCTTTTGTCCAGCTTGCGTTCGATGATGGCGGCCATAACGGCGATCGCGGCCGGGATCGGCTCGGACATATCGTGGGCGACGATCTTGGATGGTTCGGCTGCGGGCTTGCGTTCGAAGAAGGAAAACATGGAACTCCGTTTCGTGAGGATGAAGGCCGGGCACCGCGCCCGACGATGAGGCCCCTTCACCGAGACATGGGCGAGCGGGTCAAACGCCGCGCGAAGCGCGCCCGAAGGGGGCGGAGCTGCACAAGGCCGAAGGCCGCGGAAGCGAGCCGCGTTGACCCTTGCGAGCCGTCTCGGTCAGGCCTCATCATTGTCGGCGCGGTGCCCTCCCGCATTCAGATGAACTGCTGCGGAGTGATCCATTTCATTTCCTGAACGCTTGACCGCCGACAGTATTGTCGATCGGCACATGGCTGAGCCTCGTGCCTCTTCGGCGAATTTCCGACTTCTTCTCGACAACACGCGGACTAACTTCAGGCGTCGGCTTAAAATCAATCAAGATCAAATCCGCACAAACAGCAATTAAATCAATGACTTCAAATTAATTGTGCAGATTATTTGGCATTTCTCTCCCGCGTTATGGTATATTACAGCAATAACAAACAAAAAGGCAGACCATGACCAAGCTTAAAAATATGTTCAAGGATATTGCACAGAATAGCGATACTGGATTGCCCGAAGTCGCCGCCTTCTTCGCACAGAAATATTCTACCATAAGACTACAAGAGAGCGGTGAAGCGGACGCCGTGATGAATGCGCTCGATGCGCTTGATCCCGTCCGGCAGAGCGCCGTCCTTTCCATGCCGCAGGCCGTGGAGGCGCTGGCGGCCAACGGCAAAGTCGTTGACGTCGTGGACATCATCTTCACCAAGCTCGACCGTGCCCAGCAGACCGCCGTTCTTTCGGCTCCGGACGTCGTATGGAACTTGGTCAGCCATAACATGGACGAGGCTGTGCTGAGCATCATCGCCAGGCTCGACGGCAACCAGCGAGCCGAGGTCTTGAGCGCGCCGCATGCCACGTGGGCATTGATGAAGAACGGCCCCTTGGTGGGCCAGGAGAGCATCGACAGATTCAATACCGTGTGGAACCTCTTCGCTGGGCTCGATCCTGCCCAACAAGCCAGGGTCCTCGCTGCGGAAGGCGCGGCGCAGGTATTGGCCAACAACGGCAAGGCCGATGAAGTCCGTCGGTTGCAGGCCGCAACTGCAGGCGGCAGGCCATCGACACCGCAGACTTTCCGGCCCGGCGGGTAATCACGAACGCCATCAGAACAGGGTAGCGACAGACCAACGCAACGCATGGCGGCCCGCGCGTAGGGCTTTGCATCCACAAGCTGTGTGAACCGGCGCTGCTCCGAGCGGCAATCAGCCTCGAGAAGTGACCCCGGGGCTTGATCCGGGGGACGGAAGCGAGCCGCGTTGACCCTTGCGAGCCGTCTCGGTCAGGCCTCATCATTGTCGGCGCGGTGCCCTCGGCGCATTCAGATGAATAGCAGCGGAGTGATCCATTTCACTTCTTCACCGCTAGCCCGCTCAAGAATATTTTTGATCGGTACATGAATGCACATGGCCGAGCCTCGTGCGCCTTCGGGGAATTTCCGGCTTCTTGATGCGAATGCGAAGTCGGCATTATTTCCGGAGGCATCCAAAAAGAGGATGCCAAATGATTCACGAAACAGAATTCCCGCCCAGAGGCTCCGGCATCGCAGGCCGCGATGAAGGTGCGCCGTCCACGCGATGGGGACATCCCTGGCAGCTGTCGCCGAACTGGGACTGGCAGCCAGGCCGCGTGTTGCTCGGACATTGGCAGGGGCGCCTGATTGGCATCGACGACGACCGCCACGTGGCGACTCTGGCGACTAACCGGGGCGGCAAGTCATCGACCATTCTCATCCCCAATCTGCGCCGTTATCCCGGTTCGGTGATCGTGCTCGATCCGAAGGGCGAGCTTGCCCGGGCAACGGCGGAAGCCCGCATTGGCATGGGCCAGCGTGTCTACGTGCTCGATCCCTTCGGCGAAACAGGCTTTCAGACCGCTTCCCTCAACCCCTTCGACGAGCTCGGCCACGGAAATCCTTCGCATGTCGCGGCCGACGCGGCGCAGGTGGCCGACGCGCTCATCATCGCCAACAACAAGGACCCGCATTGGACGGATAGCGCGAGGAACCTGATCCGGGGACTCATCCTGCATCTGCTCGCGACGACAAGCGCGGCGACGCTGCGCCAGGTGCGGGGCTTGCTGAACGGCACGCCGGCGGAGCTGGATGAACTCTTCACCGCCATGACCGAGACCGAAGCCTTCGACGGCATCGTCTCCAATATCGGCCGTTCGTTCCTTGGCAAGCTCGAAGCCGGCGGACGAGAGCTGCAGGGTATTCTCTCGACCGCGCAGGAGCAGACCGCGCCGCTCGACGACATCGCCGGCGTCACCGAGCGCAGCGACTTCCGGCTGTCCGAACTCGCAACCGGGAAGATCAGCATCTATCTCGTCCTGCCCGGCATGCGCATGGGCACGCATTACCGCTGGCTGCGCCTTGTCATCCAGCTCGCGCTTGCCGCGATGGAGCGCAACCGCATCCCGCGCGGGCAATTGCCCGTCTGGTTCGTGCTTGAGGAGTTTCCATCGCTTGGACACATGCGCTCCATCGAGACCGCCGCCGGCCTGATGGCGGGGTTCGGCGTCAAGCTCTGGAGCGTCTTGCAGGATCTGACGCAGCTGAAGACGCATTACCCGAAGAGCTGGGAGACCTTCCTTGGCAATGCCGGCGTCATTCAGGCCTTTGGCAACGCGGATCTGGCGACGACCGAGCACCTCTCGAAGCTGCTCGGCTCGACGCAGGTGCTGGAGCGGCAGGCGGTGCGGCTCTCGGGCCAGGCGATGAGCCAGGGCGACTCCGGCATACGCGAGCATCTGCGCAGCGTGCGCCTGCTCGATCCGAACGAGATCACGACGCATTTCAGCAGGGAAACCAACCGGCAGCTCGTGCTCGTTCCGGGACGACCGCCGGTGTATCTGGAAAGGCTCCCCCATGATTTCGTTTGAGCTTTGGAGACACGGACCCATCCGCGAACGCGATGCCGACGGCATCCTGATCGCCGCAGGCTATCGGTGGGATCGGTTCCGCATCTTGGAAATGGCCGGATTCGGCGCGTTCGGCATTGGGGTCCTTATTCTCGCGCCCTTCATGTATGCGGACCACAGCCCGCCTGCGGGCGTGGCATCCGCTGCTGCCGGGCTCGCCATGCTGATGGGTCTTGCGTGGGTCATTAAGCGCCCGTGCATCATCGTGCTCACGCGCGACGGCCGCGTGCGTGCGCCGAACGGCATCGCGGGCCGCTTCTGGACGCGCGATCTTGGACCCATCGCGGAAGTGGCGTCCATCGAGCTCACGTCGTTCTGCCGCGACTCCGGTGTCGTGCTGTTCACGACGGAAGGGCGGACGATCCTGCTGGCCGAGGGCATGCGTAAAATCGATGCGCGGCTGGTTGCGGTGCAATTGACCAAGGCGCTGCACGAGATGCGGCAGAGCATGGCGAGCATTGGAAGCCGGAAGGGCCGGACAGTCGAAGCAGTGCAGGAGGCCTGGGTACACTAGGCAAAGTTCGGCTGGAACCAAACCTTGCCGCAATGTGATCCGAACATCGTGACCAGACGCCAACTGTCCAGAGGGAATTGGCATGGACGGAATGCTGACGCGACGGCGGGTGACATGCGGCATGGCAGGGATCGCGGCGGCATGCGTGAGCGGCGGCCTGCCGGCGATCCTCTCGATAGGGCCGCGCGTGCCGCTGCCGCCGGCGTCGCCGTATCTCGACGACCACTACATCATGGAAGAATTCCACGCGCTCTACCGGACGGCGCGCGACGAGCGCGATGCCTTCCATGCGCTCGCAACATACGGCGACCGCGGCATGGAGTGGAGCCGCCTGTACCTTATCAAGCTGGACGCCGTGACGGCGCTGCGCGACTGGCTCGACCGGAATGCGCCCTGGGAGCATGCCCTTAAATCCTGGCTGGACGTGATCCATCCGGATGGCTCGGAACAATGGACACGGGCTCACGATGTCGATGGCCGGGAAGCGTATGACGCAGCGTGGGCCATTCTCGATACCGAGCCGCGGACAATGGCGGACGCCGCGCGTCACCGGCGAGCGGCCGGGCTTATTATCGGCAAGATGCCCGGAGCTGGGTCCGGCCATCACGCGTAAGCGCGAGCGGCCTCATGGGGCGACCGCCCCGCCCTGTTTGTCGATGAACCCGCAAACACGGTCGTAGAGGGCGACGCCTTCCCAGCCTGTGGCGGCATAGTCGGTGCGCTCCAGATGCTCACGCACATCCGCGATCAGGGCCAGGGCGTCACGCAGCAGATCTTCGGATTGGGAGGTCATGACCAGACCTCCCGCTCGAAGGATTCGGGCGAACCGATCTCGACACGGCCGTCGCGGCTGCGAAGAAAGGTCTCGCCGTCAAGCTCGTAGAGATCCTTGCCGCGCAGGATCGTGTCCTCGATGCGGGCCTCGAACGCGTCGGCGGCAAAGCGGCGGGGCAGGGTGGAAAAGGGGCTCATTGCTGAGCCCCTTTGTCTTCGCCGTCCTTTTCCGTGAACTCGCGGACCACGACCTTGTTCGACAAGGGCAGGGCTTCGAGGATGAGGTTTGCACCCTTGCCGTCGCCGTGCAGCCAGGCGGCGCCGATCTTGAGCCAGTGGGCGTTGTCGCCTTCGCCCTGCACCACGTAGACGCCGTGCGTCGGGGCTTTCTTTTCTTTCGTTTGCTTCTTCATGTGTATCTTCCGTTTTTTCTGTTTTCAGCCAGACACCACGTCGGCCTTGATGGGGACGTGAACAACCGGCGCCCATGCGAGCGGGTCATACGGACAACACGGGAGCGCCCCGGCTTTGCCCCGGGGGCGCGAATGGAGCGGGCAGTCCGTTGACCCATAAGCGAGCGGGCCCGGTTAGACCCCATCCTTAAAAAGGCCGTTCGTGGCTTGGCTGATTGACCGAATGAAACGGCAGGCACGTCGAAGGAGCCGACAGGAACGAAAGCCAGGGCGGGGCCGTATGCCGTGCGGGGCAGGCGTCCAAGGCGCTATGGAGCGGACCGGCGTCGCGCCGGCGCAACGCAAGACGACAGCCCCTAAACTTGATGTTTCATGACATTTCATGATAAGGTTGCTTGTATGAGCACGAAACAAAGACAGAAATTCGCAACCCAGGTCGACCCGGACCTCATCGAGGCCGTGCGCGGCCTTGCGCGCGAGGAAGGCCGCCAGGTCCAGGCCCTCATCGACGAGGCGCTCGCAGACCTGGTCGAGAAACGCCGGCTCGGCAAGCCGCGCAAGCACGTGATGGCCGCCTACCAGGCCAGTTATCAGAGGTTTGGGAAGCTCTACAAGAAGCTCGCTGAATGATGGCGGTCTATCTCACCGTCGCCGAAGTGCTTGCGATTCACGACGACCAGATCGAACGCTACGGCGGCAGCCCCGGCGTGCGCGACATGGGCCAGCTTGAAGCTGCCCTGTTTCGCCCGCAGACTGGCTATTACGACGACATCGTCGCCGAGGCTGCCGCGCTCTGGGAAAGCCTCTCGCAAAATCATCCCTTCGTGGACGGCAACAAGCGCACGGCCTTCGCGGTCGCCTTCACCTTCCTTGCCGTCAACAACGTGACGATCACGGCGGACGAGCAGGCCGTCATGAAGTTCCTGCTGCCGCTCTATGCGCGCAGCAGCATCACCTTCGCCAGGCTCGACGCCTGGCTGCGGAAAAACACAGACCTGCCGTAAGGTTATTCCCGCAACGCGGACCTCTGGCTACAACTTTGGGCGTTGCGAAAGAGCGGCCTTCATGAGCGTTGGCCGATGTGGCCTTTGAGCAGGACGGAACAATCCCGGAGCGAAACCGTTTGCGGCGTTGACAATAGCGGCCGCACATTGACCAGAACGGCATAAAGACCGTATACTGATCAGTAGCCGGTATTGCCGGTCCGGGGGCTTCAAAACCCTTTCATTCACAGCGGCAGACATGAGCCGGGATCATGTCGCTTCCTCGGCTTCGGCCGGGAGGCGGCGTTATATGTCCAAGCCTCCGCGGCCAAAAAGCGCCGCGCCGTCTTTCTGTGAATGAGCGGTTTTGAACTCCCGGCCACCAGCCAGCAAGTGGTGCCGGTCTGGTTGGCTATTTGCCGCAACGGAGGATGATGAAGCGCGCCGATGGAGCCCTAACGCGTAACTTATGTTCGGGAGGCCGGCCCTGCGCAACCCTCGCATATTGTCTGCTTTGTCTCGCAGCGCTTTCCGTAATGACCACGCGGCCTGCTTTCGCTGCGCCGTGCTCCAATCCAGACGGCGTTGAGGGCGAGATCGTCTACAATACGACTTACAAGGTCGCGCAGTTCTGCAACGGCACACACTGGATCAGCATGGGGCTGAACGCGGCCCCGAACGATAACGACACGCTCGCGAGCCTTGGATGCTCGAGCGGCGAGATTCCCAAATGGAACGGCACGGCCTGGGCCTGCGCGGTGGACGGCGGCTCCGCCGGCGCAGCCGGAGACGGCGGACAAATCCAGTTCAACGACGGCGCCGATGCATTCGCAGCTGACGCAAACCTTCATTGGGACAACGTCAACAAGCGCCTCGGCATCGGCACGGCGACGCCGACGACTTCTCTTCACCTCCGCAACGGCGGCGTAAGCGGCAAAGTCTTCACTCAAAACACCGGATTTATCGTTGAAAACAACGGTTCGCAAAATAGTTGGTATGCAATGCAGGTTTCGACGGCGGGATCAATCGATGCATTCTCGATAACAAACTCAGGCAACGTCGGCATTGGCACCGCGACGCCTATAACCACGCTGGACGTCGTCGGGAATATTCAAACGACGCGTGAAGCGACCTACGGCCACCTCGGGCAATACACGTACAGCGATACCGCCGGCCATTATTCCGGAGTCATCGGTTACCGCGCACGGGGCACGAAAGCCTCGCCGGCCCACGTGCAATCGGGAGACAACATGGCGTCGTTTCACGGTCGGGACGCGATCAACAACGCATGGGCGGGGATGTCCGTCACGGCGTCGGAGGCGCATAGCTCGACCGCCGGCGGAGCACAAATCAGTTTCCACACCACGCTTAACGGGACTCTGAGCTCAACGCAGAAAATGATCATCGACAACGCCGGCAACGTCGGGATCGGGAGAGCGAATCCACAATCGAAGCTGCACGTTGCGGGCGGTATTCAACTGGGAGACGACGCGGGTGCATGTCCCGGAACCTCGAACGCCAAGCTCGGCACGCTGCGCTACAATTCCAATGCCTTGAGCATCTGCCTGACCGGCGGGTGGTCCCCGGTCGGCGGAGGAGGAGGCGGCACCACGTTCACCGACGGCGGCGCCGACAGTTTCACGACCGATGACATCGCGATAGGCCAGGCATCCGCGCCGGAGACCAGCGCGGCTCTGGAGGTCGAATCGACGACCAAGGGCTTCCTGCCGCCGCGCATGACGACGGCTCAACGCAACGCGATATCGAACCCTGTCGAAGGGCTCATCATCTACAATATCTCGATGCAGCAACTGCAGTATCACAACGGCTCGGCGTGGACTGCCATCGGCGCGGTCGACTCGCCTGCATCCACAACGCCGCTTGTACTCTCATGGGGATACAGCGGCACGGTTGGTACGCTCGGCAACGGCGTGGCCACCGCGATCAGCGCTTACATAACGCCCGTTAATTCGCCGCCGTCAAACATCGTGGCCGCCTATGGCGGCGGGTACGAATACGGCGAGCAAGGCGTTCTCTGTCTTAGAACCAGCTCCAATCAGATCTATTGCTGGGGCCGTGGAGAGATGATCGGTGACGGCGACGCGACCGACGAACACCAGCCCAAGCTGACGGCCACCGCACATAGCTGGAAAAGTGTGGCCGTGGGCGCCAACCTGTCGAACTGCGCCATCAACACCTCCGACGAGGCGTATTGCTGGGGCCGTCAGAACACGAACGGTCTGGGCAACGGACTCAATAATTCCACCGACGTGCTGAACCCCACCGGCCCCGTGGGCGGTTCCGGTACGACATGGCTGCAACTGGCGGTCGGCGGCTGGTATGACGGATCGAACCACAGGCAGTTTGCCTGCGGGATACGTCTGGGCACATCGGAGGTCCAGTGCTGGGGCAACAACAACGAATACCAGCTGGGCAATGGCACCACCACGAATAACTATACAACGACACCGACCGCGATCAGCGGTTCCGACACGTTCAAGTTCATTACGGCGGGTAACGCCTTTGCCTGCGGCATCAATGCCAGCGACAAGGCTTTCTGCTGGGGGCGCGGCAATGAAGGGCAACAGGGAGACGGCGCGGCCGCCGACAATACCGTTCCCACGGCTGTTGCCGGCAACCGCAGCTATTCAATGCTGACAGCGGGCGAGCGTTTCGTTTGCGGTATCGAGATCGGCACGCAGCACGCCTATTGCTGGGGGCAAAACGACGACGGGCAAATCGGCAACGCGTCCTCCGGCGTTGATATTACGTCGCCCGTGGCGGTCATTGGTGCCAAGCAATGGAAGTCGCTTGCCGCCGGCAGGCGCTACGTGTGCGGCATCGACAATACCGATCGCATCTTCTGCTGGGGGCGCGGCGACCAGGGTGCCATCGGCAATGGTGAATTGCTGAGCGTATCGGTGCCGACCTTGATTTACGGCGAATACCGCTTCGCCTACATCGCAGCCGGCGCGACCTCGATGGTGGCGATCACCAAGTAGCTGCGCAGCGATTCGGCTTGATCGGAGTCAGGCCGGGTGGAAACGCCGGCCGAACTGATCCGGAACCGGAATTCGGCAAGCGGCTGCTCGGTGCGCTTGCCGTTGTGACCCAGCCCTTACAAAAAAGCGCCTGTCTCACCCGCCATGTGAGCGGCCGACCGATCGATCAAAAAACCGGAAAATCAGTATGGTCAAGCCATGCGCCGCCGCGGCGCGAAAGGCGTTGGCCCGCGAATGGCAGGCCGGGGAACAAATCCGTAAGCGAAACCGTCGGAGCCGTTGACAATCCCGGCCCGCAATTGACCAGAACGGCATAAACACCGTATACTGATCAATGGGCCGGTATTGCCGGTCCGGGGCGTGATAACCCTTTTGAAACAAGCGGCAGACACAGCCGAAACATGTGTCGCTTCTCGGCTTCGGCCGGGGGGCGGCGTTATATGTCCAAGCCTCCGCGGCCAAAAAGCGCCGCGCCGTCTACTTGTTTCAGCGGTTATCAACTCCCGGCCACCAGCCCAGCATTTGGTGCCGGTCTGGTTGGCTATTGAGCTTACGGGGGATGATTGAGGACGGTCACGATTGCCACTGCCAGTGCGATGCTAATGGGATCGTGCTTCGTATCTTCCACTCCGGTTGCCGCAAGTGAAGTCACAAACGATGCTTGCGCGGGCGATACGCGCATGGCGGTCGCATTGGCAAGACAGGCACTTGCGGACGACGACAGAGACGACGACCGCGCCGCGCTTGCCTGCCTGATCGAAGCGGTCGCCGCACTCGACGACAGAATCCGGGGCCTTGCCGATGGCAGCATGCCATTCGAAGGCCAGATCTACGCGCCCAAGGGCGTGGTGATGGTGAAGCCCTCCGACCAGGAGGGCCGTTGAATTGGGAGTACGTGCACAGAGTCTGGGCGCTCGTTTGGTGCCCTCGTAAGCTCAGACTGGGCGCCCAGACCCTGTGCATGGCGCTGCTGTTCCTCGCAGCGACGACACACCCATCACGCGCCGATTGCCCCGCGGCGCCCATAGCCGATCCCGACGACATGGCCATCAGCTTTCTTGCCGCCAACGGCGTACAGGCGGCGTCCGCTAGCCTGCTTGCGTCGTCGGTCAAGGAAGGCACGCTTGTCTATGATGACAGCGCGGACAAGCTGAAAGTCTGCGACGGCAATAACTGGATCGACGTAGGATCGGGAAGCGGCACGGATACGTTGGCGTCACTTTCATGCACGACCGGACAGATCGCCAAGTTCGACGGGAGTGATTGGGCTTGCGCGGCAGATGGCGGCGGCGGAATGTCGCTCTCGGGTCGTACGCTTGCGACTCAATGTTCCTACACGTGGAGCGCCAACGCGACGGGCTGGCGCGATCGCACATGGGTGTCCGGCGATTGCACGAGCGGCCTTCCGCAGAGCGGCGACATTGCGATTGGCTGGGCAGCAAACGGCAACGGCACGGCCGGGATGGTCTCATGCAGCGCCACCACCGGCTCGCACTATAATCACCCCACCTATGCAGGAGCGACGACCGGCAAAGTCGTGTGTTCCTATTTCCGTGAAGATGCCGGGGGAAGTGGCGGCGGAAGTTCAACGTTGGCCACCGGCCGTGCATGGCGCTCCGCCAGCTTCACCGCCAGCATCAACACGTGGACAGACCTTCCTCTCACCGGCGGCAACGGCGATCTTGCGGACATTACGCACAGCACGTCCGCCAATCCCGAGCGCATGACTGTAACGCAAGCTGGCAAATACATCGTCAGCTACGGCCTTACGACAACGTATACCGGCGGTTCGACCAATTTCGGGCGTATCGCCATCAACGGGACGCCGGTGACCGGTTCGCAGGGCATGGTGTCGGAGTCGAATACAAACTACCAATCCAGCATTTCCAGAAGCATCGTGGTTACGCTGGCAGCGAATGATTACGTGACGCTGCAGGTCATGCAGAACAACGCTGGCAATTCCTTCAACGAAGGCATGCTGAGCATCGCCTCCGTGGGTAGCGGCTCCGACACGCTTGCCGACCTGTCCTGCGCGACCAATGAAATTCCGAAATGGGACGGCTCCGACTGGGCCTGCGCAGCGGACGGCGGCGGGGGAAGCGGCAATGGAGTCGCATTCAGCGTCAACAAGAACGGCGTCAATCAAACGGTCACGAGTGGCGCCGAGGCGGTTATTACCTGGAGCACAGAAGATTTCGATACGAACAACAACTTTGCGTCGAACCGCTTCACACCGACAATAGCCGGCAAATACCTGATCACGTTGAGCGCCTATGCACCCAACGGGGTAAGCTTCGCCCGGATTTACAAGAACAGCACGAAAGTAGCCGAAGGATACAATCCCGGCAGTAATGCGGTTGTGTCAGCGACGGTCATCGTCGATATGAACGGGACAACCGATTACATAGAAGGGCGGTTTTACACCACGGGCTCGACAACGCTCGAGGGTTTGACGGACCACACATATATGTCCGGCTTTCTGATCGGCGGCGGCTCGGGCAGCGACACACTGGCAAGCCTGTCTTGCTCGGCGGGACAAGTGCCGGAATGGGACGGCAGTGACTGGGTGTGCGGCACGGGTTCGGGCTCTGGCGGATTCGGCGCGTATCAAACCATCACGCAGTTCGGCACGGACATCGTGGCGCCTTCAGCGGGCATGGTGCTTCACAGCGCCGATCAAACCGGATCTTTCTGCCATGTCCAGATATTCGTGAACGGGGTCAACGTCGCTACCGACAAGGGTTACAACACGGGCAGCATTGCCCAGTCGGTGACGGCACCGGTCGGTGCGGGAGACACTTACCGCCTGAGCAACGACACTGACTGCACAAACGTCAAAGCGTTCTTTGTCCCCCTGACAGGCGGCGGCGGTTCGGCCGCCGCTGCGGGCGACGGCGGACAGATTCAGTTCAACGACGGCTCTGACAATTTTGCCGCCGATGCCGCGCTGCACTGGGACAACACCAACAAGCGCCTCGGCATCGGCACGGCGACACCTGGATATCCGCTGGACGTATCGGTGACCCGCCCGGGAGGCGGGCTGATTAATTTCAGGAACGAAGCCGTCAATGGCTACACCACTATCAGTTTGCGAGACGAAGCGAACGTTTCGTCGACGCTGTTGGGCTGGGCGAACTCTGGCGCGTCTTCATTCACGGGCAGCGCATATTTTGGAACGTCAGTCGCGTCCCCGCTTCACCTGATAACAGGATTGCAGCCACGGTTGACCATCAACGCCGCGGGGAATGTTGGCATTGGTACGGCATCACCCGTGACGCCGCTGGAAGTGAACGGAAAGATTCGGCTGTCGGGGACAGAGGACAATCAGTTGGAATGGGCGATCGACGGGCAAACGTGGCACGCTAACGTTGCCAGCATGGCCAACGGTGGAAACTGGTATCTCTATAACCAGACCAACACGAAATACCCGCTGGTCGTCGGACCAAACGCCGGCGACGACCTTCTCCATCTCAAAGGCGACAATGTCGGCATCGGGACGGGATCGCCAGAGGCCACGCTGGATATCAACGGAGTTCAAGTGACACGCGGGGGTATCTCCGGGTACATGTATTTCGCTCCCAAGTATGGAACGCCTGTTTTTGGAGCGAACTACGATCGCTTTGAAATCAGAGTCGATCCTTCACAGCAGGTCACTTATCTGGGCAACGTTCACGCAGGAACAGAGTCGGCTCGAAGCTTGGCCCTCATAGCGGGGAATATCGAAGGAGTCCGCATTGATACAGCCGGCAACGTCGGCGTTGGGACGACGGCTCCGGACGGCAAGCTCTCGCTTCTCGGGGGCTACAACGCGCTTTTGAACGTGTACCGGAATATCGACGTCACTTCCTCCGGGGCAGCGGCGGCGGATGTGCAGTTCGGAGCGCTGAACGGGACGACACCGACGGTCGCAGGCTCCATCATGGGCGTTCTGAACAATCCCCCCACGTCGGGCTATCTTTCATTTTACACCAAGTCAGGCGGAACGCTTTCCGAGCGCATGAGAATTGCCCCTTCAGGTCAGATCACCATCTCCGGGTATGGAGCCGGAACCCTGACGACCAACGGCTCAGGCGTGATCACGGCATCGTCCGACGAGCGCCTTAAGGACCATATTGCCCCATATGCCGGCGGCCTCAAGACCATCATGGCAATCAGGCCTATCCGCTATCAATGGTCGGATGGCAGCGGTTTGAATGACGGCAGAGAGTATGTCGGCTTCAGCGCGCAGAACATCCAGACGGTGATCCCCGAGGCAATTGGCAAGGACGAGAGGGGCTACCTGTCCCTTCAGGATCGTCCCATCTCGGCCGCGCTCGTCAATGCGGTGCAGGAACTGAAAGCCGACAACGACGAGTTGCGCGCCGAGTTGAAGGCTGCGAATGACAACGAAACGGCCGAGATCGAAGAGCTGCGGCGGGAGATCGAGGCGTTAAGAGCGGGCCGCTAAAAGGGGCGCAATCGCTTGACATGGGCAACCGTTTCCCACGGCTTCGCTGCAGCCCTAGATCGTGTGGGGCCTAGGTCGGCGGCGGACAGGCGATATGGTGGGTTGCGCTTCGCTGCGCGTAACGGGGTCAGCGTGGCGCAGCATCCGATGATGATGATCGGCGACGAGTTCACTATCTTCACGTTCGGGGTGCTCATGCTTGCCGTCGGGTTACTGCCCATCTGGCTCGTCGCGATTCCGGTCGTTTGGTCGGCGATTGGCGGAACGGCAGCTGTGCCGCTCAACGTACCAGAGATTTCGGCCTGTTGGCGTCAGGCATCCTCGGAGCTGTACTTTTCTGCCGTTCCGAGACGTGGTGGGAGCGATCGCGGAGGAGCAGCGGCCAACCCATAAATCATCTGAGTGCTTGTGAAGGTGATGCATATCGGGCGTGTGCGAATGCTTGTGCCGTAGCCGCGCGTGGCGGTGCCAATGCGTATGCGGTTCGCCCGGAGGATCGTCGGGACTGTGCTCGTGCTGATGGTGCTCGTCGTGAGCGTGACGATGGGTATGCTCCATCGGCTCGTGTTCGTGCTCGTGGTTGTGCGCCTCGGTGAAATGGAGCCAGACGCCGATCGCCATGAACGTGCCGGCCGCAACAAGTTGTAAGCTGAGAGGTTCCCGAAGTATCAGAACAGCGGCAACCGCGCCGATGAATGGCGCCGTCGAAAAGTAGGCGCCTGTGCGTGCGGTGCCGAGTGCGCGCAGCGCGAGAACGAAGAATATGAGGCTCACACCGTACCCAAGAAATCCGGCAAGACTGGCAAGAGCTACCGTGCTCGGTGGAGGAAGCGCACCGCCCGCCCAGAGTCCGAGAAGGAGGTTGGTCGGCCCGGCGATCAGGCCTTTAAGCTCCACAATCTGCAACGGATCGGATAGGGAGACCTTACGGGTGAGATTGTTGTCGATGCCCCAGGCAACGCAAGCCCCAATGATAGCCAACGGGCCGACAACGCCAGAGATCGAGGGCGTTCCTGTCCATGATAGAATGACGGCACCGGCGACGAGACATGCCATACCTACCGCGATCCGCCGATCGAAGTGTTCATGAAAGGCGAACCAAGCCAGCAGCGCCGTGGCAACACCCTCCAGCGTCAGGAGAAGCGAGGCCGCCGTTGCATCGGTTCGCGCCAGGCCGAGCATGAGCAGAACGGGACCGACAATGCCTCCAGCCACAATGGCGCCGCCGAGCCAAGGGATGTCCTTCGCTTCGAGGGCCGCCTCTGGAGGACCAGCTGTTGCGAGTGGTGTCCGTACCCGACGCAGGATCGCTACGCCGACGCCAGCGCCACAATAGAGCAGGCCTGCCAGGATCGCCGGGTCGACTGCGCTCAGGAGTAGCTTGGCCGCAGGCGTTGAGAGACCGAACAGACCGGCGGAGAGCAGAGCTAGGACGACAGCATGATAGTTCATCGGACAATTTTAGCAGCGACGCCCGCCATCGGCGAGGCAGCATCTTTGCTCACAAGGCCGGGCGCATGCCCGATTGGCTGATCATCTGGCTCGCCGATATCCAGTCGGGGGTGCTGAGCACGCTGGCAGGCTCCATGCGGGCGGCGAGCCTGTGGACCGCGGCTTTGGCCTTCGCACTGGGGGCTCTGCATGCATTGACGCCGGGCCATGGCAAATCGGCGCTGGCCGCCTATTTTCTCGGGCGGGACGCCAAGCTCGGCAAGGGACTGCGTGTGGCGCTGGCGGCAGCGCTGCTTCATGTCCTGTCAGGCTTTGCGGCATTTCTGCTGCTGCGCTTTGCCATCGGTCAGGCAATGCCGATCACGGCCCGAGGTTCGCCACTGTTCACGGTGCTCGGGTATGGACTGATCGCTCTTGCGGGAGGGGTCGTCTTCGCCCAGAGCCTCCGTGACCATCGCGAACCCCATCATGGTGGAGCACATGCACTGACCGCTGGCGTTGGTCTTCTGCCGTGCCCGTTGACGATCTCAGTACTCGGCTTTGCCTGGGCACAAGCGCAGGGGGCGATGATGGTCGTCGTGCTTTTCAGCCTCGCACTCGGGATCTCGCTGACAATCGGGCTGGTTGCGCTCCTCGCGATTGCCGCGCGCCGAACGTTCGGCGCGGCGACTGGAGCCTATGTATCGGGCTTCGAGGGGGTCGGGCGTGTGCTGCAAGCCGTCGCCGGCCTGGCGATGGTTGCTATGTCTGCTATGTCTGTCGGCGCAATCGTGGCGAACTGGCGCTAGGATGGGGCGCGACCTCGGTTGGTGTCGACGTCGCAAGCGTGACGTGGGCCTTTAGTCCCTTCGGCTTCCGGTTGGTGAGTACAACGTCGCCGCCATGCGATCGCAGAATGGTTCTCGCCACTGTAAGGCCGAGCCCGTGCCCCCCCGTGGCGCGCGCCCGGGAAGGATCGCCCCTGACGAAGGGCTCGAAAACGGCCTCGAGTTGTCCGACCGGGAGACCTGGCCCCTCATCCGCGATGACGATGTCTATACGCCCATCCTCCCTTCCTACCCGGACGATCGCGCTGCCACCGTAGATGACGGCATTCTGGATGAGATTGGTCAGCGCTCGCTTCAGCGCCAGATGTCGGCCAGCAATCACCAACTGCCGCGGGCCTTCGACGGTCACAACATCGCCTGTGTCGCTTGTGTCAGCCGCTATCGTCTCGAGTATGGCCATAATATCGACCTGCTCGACCTCCTCCTTGGAGAGATCCTCGCGAAGGAAGGCCAGCGTTGCCGAAATCATCTCCTCCATCTCGTTGAGATCGGCCTGGATCATCTGTCGATGACTGTTTTCAGGCATCTTCGCGACGCGCAGACGCAGGCGGGTCAGGGGAGTGCGGAGGTCGTGGCTTACTGCTGCCAGCATGTGCGTGCGCTCGTCTACCAGCCTGCGGATGCGGAGCTGGAGCTCATTCAACGCGCTTGCAAGCACACGGACTTCGCGGGTGCCAGCCTCAGGCAGATCGACGTTGCTCGATGAGAGGAAGAGGCGGCGAGCGCCGTCAGACAGGCGCTGTAGCGGACGTGTCAGCCAGTGACTCATGAGAATTGACACGAGCACTATGCCGAGTGCGCCGAGGAGCGCGGAAATTAGTGCACTCGGCCCTGCGGCGCGGGCGACCTCGACGCGAGCCAGAGTGACGTTCAGCCAGGAGCCGTCCGAGAGGGGGAGCGATAAAAGTGTCGTGTGATGATCGTCGAGGGGCTTGTGGGTAACCGCGCCGTCTTCAAGAGGCCGGCTGGAGCCGATCACCAAGCCATTCCTTTTCAGCTCTGGCGATCGTGACACGAGACCGGCATATAGGCGTTCTGCAACGATATCGAGCAGTCCACCGGCAGTAGCAAGCGGCTCGTGCCCCCAATGCAATTCGATCGGTCCGCCTGAAAGCCGGTGG
>Ga0180220_1001305_pt1 | contig 18964 bp, 19 predicted proteins | sample eDN5th37CBELigBY_FD_151335 | JGI IMG/M metagenome (GOLD analysis project Ga0180220, IMG submission 151335) | Enriched backyard soil microbial communities from Emeryville, California, USA - eDNA 5th pass 37_C BE-Lig BY (version 2) (version 2) | ecosystem: Environmental > Terrestrial > Soil >...
TCCCGACCCGCATCCGCTATACCGGCATGTCGCTGCCCTATCACATCGGCAATGGCTGGTTCGGTGGACTGCTGCCGGCAACCGTGTTCGCGCTCAGCGCCTACAAGGGCGACTTCTACTTCGGCCTCTGGTATCCGGTGGCGATCGCGGCGATGTCGCTGATCATCGGCATGCTGTTCGTCAAGGATACGCTGGGCACCAATCTGGACGCCAAGGAATAGCGTAACCTTCGTGTGAAACTTGGGCCGCCCCGCCTGACCGGCGGGGCGGTCCTTTTTTTGGGGTTACCGGCTGGAGCCGATCACGGCTCCAAGTGCTGCGCCGCCGAGGCCGCCCACCACCGCGCCGCCTGTTCCTGCCACCGCCGCACCCGCCAGAGCGCCGGAGCCGGCGCCGATGGCCGCGCCGCTCGCTGTCCTCATGGCCTGGGAAGAACCGCAGGCGGATAGCGACAGAGCGGCAAAAGAGATGATCAGAATCCTGCTCATATCGTTTCTCCTGAATTGGTGATCGAAGGAGAAACTCCGCATTCAGGGTTAAGAATTCGCTTCGCGCCGCTTGCCGGGCTTGGGTTTTCCGTCTCTGCGTCAGCCCGCGATCAGCGCCTTGACGCCGTCGGCCACGAACTGGACGGCGAGGGCCGCCAGGATCACGCCGAGCAGTCGGGTCAGGATCGACCGGCCGGTCTGGCCCAGTATGTGGTCGATGCGCTCGGCCAGCAGGAAAACCAGATAGGTAAGGGCAAGGCACAGGAAGATGATGCCGACCAGCGCAATCTGGCCCGTGATGCCCTGGAAGGAGCCGGACAGGAGAACGGTCGCGGAAATGGCGCCTGGCCCGGCGATCAGCGGGATCGCCAGCGGGAAGGCCGCGATGTTGTGGATATGGTCGCGGGTGATGGCGACGTCGGAAATCTTCTCCTTGCGGTCGTTGCGCCGCTCGAAAACCATCTCGAAGGCGATGAAGAAGAGCAAGAATCCGCCGGCCACGCGGAAGGCTGCCAGCGTGATGCCGAAGACGGACAGGATCGCGGCTCCGGCCACGGCGAACAGTGCCAGCACGACAAAGCCGATGATGCTTGCCCGGACCGACACCTGCCCCCGCTCGCCCCGGTTCATGTTGCGGGTGACGGCGAGGAATATCGGCGCCAGGCCCGGCGGGTCTATGGTCACCAGTAAGGTAACGAAGGCGTTGAAAAGACTGTCGAAATTCGGCATCGGCAACTGTCCCCTGAATTTTCAGGCTAGCGCAATGCCGCAACCGGCGCCAGCCGCAAGGCGGCCTGTGACGGCCGGAGGATAAAGACAAGCGTGCACACGTTGTCGCGATTTCCCCAAAAATCGCATATCCATTTGAAATAACGTCGAAAATCAGTTCTGGAAAAGATCGTTCATTGTTGGAGAATCCGGTGCCGTTCCTATATAAGACAGGAATGATTCCCAACACGTGTGACCTGATTTGACCGACCACAAAACACCGAGCGGTGCCGACGGCGATCCGAACGGCATCGAACCGATTTCCATCGTCGAGGAGATGCAGCGCTCCTATCTCGATTACGCCATGAGCGTGATCGTCAGCCGCGCTCTGCCTGACGTTCGCGACGGCCTCAAGCCGGTCCACCGGCGCATTCTGTACGCCTCGCATGAGAGCGGCTACCACTGGAACCGCAAATATGTGAAGTCGGCCCGCCCCGTTGCCGACGTGATGGGTAAATACCATCCGCATGGCGACGCCTCGATCTACGACGCCTTGGTGCGCATGGCGCAGGACTGGTCGATGCGCGTGCCGCTTATCGACGGGCAGGGCAATTTCGGCTCCATCGACGGCGATCCGCCGGCGGCGATGCGCTACACAGAGGCGCGCCTCGCCAAGGTCGCGCACGAACTGCTCGAGGACATCGACAAGGACACGGTCGATTTCCAGGATACCTACGACGCCTCGGGAGCGGAGCCCCGCGTCATCCCGGCGCGGTTCCCGAACCTCCTGGTCAATGGCTCGGGCGGTATCGCGGTCGGCATGGCCACCAACATCCCGCCGCACAATCTGGCCGAGGTGTGCAACGGCGCTATCGCCATCATCGACAACCCGGCCATCGAACTGACCGATCTCATGGAGATCATTCCCGGCCCGGATTTCCCGACCGGCGGCATCGTTCTCGGCCGTTCGGGCATCTACAATGCCTATTCGACCGGGCGCGGCTCCATCGTCATGCGTGGCAAGGTCGAGATCGAACCGATCCGCGGCGACCGCGAGGCCATCGTCATCACCGAGGTTCCCTTCCAGGTGAACAAGGCCTCGATGATCGAGAAGATGGCCGAACTAGTGCGCGACAAGCGCATCGAGGGCATCTCCGACATTCGCGACGAGAGCGACAGGCAGGGTTACCGCGTCGTCGTCGAGCTGAAGCGCGACGCCAATGCCGAGGTGATCCTCAACCAGCTCTACCGCTACACGCCGCTGCAAACCTCGTTCGGGGCCAATGTGGTGGCGCTGAACGGCGGCAAGCCGGAAGTGCTGACCCTCATCGACATGCTGAAGGCCTTCGTGAGCTTCCGCGAGGAGGTCATCAGCCGGCGCACCAAATATCTGCTGCGCAAGGCGCGCGATCGCGCCCATGTGTTGGTCGGCCTTGCCATCGCGGTGGCCAATATCGACGAGGTCATCAAGCTCATCCGCCACGCGCCCGATCCGCAGACGGCGCGCGAGCAGTTGATGGAGCGCCGCTGGCCGGCTGCCGACGTGGAATCGCTGATCCGCCTGATCGATGATCCGCGCCATCGGATCAACGAGGACGGTACCTACAATCTCTCCGAGGAACAGGCGCGCGCCATCCTCGAACTGCGCCTGCAGCGCCTGACCGCGCTCGGCCGTGATGAGATCGCCGACGAGTTGAACACCATCGGCGAGGAAATCCGCGACTATCTGGACATCCTGTCGTCCCGCGCGCGCATCCAGCAGATCGTCAAGGACGAGCTGGCGGCGGTGCGCGACGAGTTCGGCACGCCGCGCCGCACCGAGCTTGCCGATGGCGGCGCCGACATGGATGACGAGGATCTGATCCAGCGCGAGGACATGGTCGTCACCGTCAGCCACTCCGGCTACATCAAGCGCGTGCCGCTGTCGCTCTACCGGGCGCAGCGTCGCGGCGGCAAGGGCCGTTCGGGCATGTCGACCAAGGATGAGGATTTCGTCACCCGGCTGTTCGTGGCCAACACCCACACGCCGGTGCTGTTCTTCTCCTCGCGCGGCATCGTCTACAAGGAGAAGGTGTGGCGCCTGCCGGTCGGCAGTCCGCAGTCGCGCGGCAAGGCGCTCATCAACATGCTGCCCTTGCAGCAGGGCGAGCGCATCACCACCATCATGCCGCTGCCCGAGGACGAGGCGAGCTGGAGCGAACTGGACGTGATGTTCGCCACCACGCGCGGCACCGTTCGCCGCAACAAGCTGTCCGACTTCGTCGACGTCAAGCGTAATGGCAAGATCGCCATGAAGCTGGACGAGGGCGACGAGATTCTCGGCGTCGAGACCTGCACGGAGAACGACGACGTGCTGCTCACCGTGGCGTCGGGCCAGTGCATCCGCTTCTCCGTTTCGGACGTGCGCGTGTTTGCCGGCCGCAATTCGGTCGGCGTGCGCGGCATCTCGATGGCGGAGGGCGACCGCGCCATTTCCATGACCATCATCGAGCATGTCGATGCCGATGCGTCGGAGCGTGCCGCCTATCTCAAGCGCGCTGCGGCCGAGAGGCGCCTGCTGTCCGGCAATGGCGAGGACGAGGAAATCGCTCTTACCAACGAGGAGATCGGCGAGGAGGCGCAGCTTTCCGACGAACGCTACGAATTCCTCAAGACGCACGAGCAGTTCGTGCTCACGGTTACGGAACTGGGTTACGGCAAGCGCTCGTCATCCTACGATTTCCGGTTGACCAATCGCGGCGGCAAAGGCATCCGCGCCACCGACGTGTCGAAGGTCGATGAGATCGGCAGGCTGGTGGCGACGTTCCCGGTCGGCAATGACGATCAGATCATGCTGGTGTCCGACGGCGGCACCGTCATCCGCGTGCCGGTCCACGGAATCCGTTTCGCCAGCCGCGCCACCAAGGGCGTCACCATCTTCAACACGGCGGAAGGCGAGAAGGTCGTTTCGGTCGAGCGCATTTCCGAGCCGGGCTCCGACGAGGATGAGAACGACGACGTCGATGCTGCCAGCAATGAAACCATCACCGATGGGACGGGGATCAACGCCGGTAGCACGACTGGCGAGGAGCCGCAGGCGGAGTGATCCGCCGCGGCCTCAGCCCGTTTTCGTCACCGCCGGCACCTTGTTGAATTAAAGGTGGTAGGGGTTGCGCGAGCGCAAGGGGAAGCCGCCGGTGCGGCGCGGTGCGCGGCTGCGCTCTGCCTCCTGATGCAGCCCGAAAGCCGTGGCGATCAGCATGGCGATGGTCATGGCGGCGGCGAGCATGTAGATGATCATGAGCGTACCTCCTGTGTTTGAAAAACGCACGGGCGTGCGTTTGGTTTCATCCGGTTGGCGTGCAACTTCCGCGATTCGGCTTGAACGGGTTCTGACCCGGCCGTTCATCCGGCGTTCATGCGTTGCGTTTGGCTTCGGCTGTCTCTAGAAGCGAAGGCCATGACCGAACGCATCGCCATCTACGCAGGGTCGTTCGACCCCCTCACCAACGGCCATCTGGACGTGCTGAAGGCGTCGCTCGCCATCGCCGACCGGATTTACGCCGCCATTGGAATTCACCCCGGCAAGAAGCCGTTGTTTTCCTTCGAGGAGCGCGTCGGCCTGATCGAGACCGTGGCCGCGCAGGAATTCGGCTCCGATGCCAGGCGGCTCGCGGTGGTTGCCTTCGACGGACTGGTCGTGGATGCGGCGCGCAAGCACGGCGCTTCGATCATGATCCGTGGCCTGCGCGATGGCACCGACCTCGACTATGAAATGCAGATGGCGGGCATGAACGAGGTGATGGCGCCGGAATTGCAGACCATCTTCCTGCCGGCCAGCCCGTCGGTGCGAACCATTACCGCCACACTCGTGCGCCAGATCGCTTCCATGGGCGGCAATATCGAGCCGTTCGTGCCCGCTGCGGTCGTCGAGCCGCTGACCGCCAAATTCGCGAAATAGCTGGAGATACCCCAATGACGCTCAAGAAGCTCGCGGCCTTTGCCATCGTGGTCGGCGGTCTTGCCGCTGCCGCGTTGCCGGCCTTCGCCGCCGAACCGGAGGATACGCTGGTCCTCACCCTGAAGGACGGCGACGTGACCATCGCGCTGCGCCCGGATATCGCGCCCAAGCATGTCGAACAGATCAAGAAGCTGGTGCGCGACGGCGCCTATGACAATGTTGCCTTCCATCGCGTGATCGACGGTTTCATGGCGCAGACCGGCGACGTACAGTATGGCGACATGGAAGACGGCTACAATCCGCGCGCCGTCGGCACCGGCGGTTCGGACCTGCCGGACCTGCCGGCCGAGTTCTCCAGCGAGAAGTTCGAGCGCGGCGTGGTCGGCATGGCCCGCGCGCAGGACCCGGACTCCGCCAATTCGCAGTTCTTCATCATGTTCGCGCCGGCGGCGTCGCTGAACGGCGGATATACCGTGATCGGCAAGGTCGAGAGCGGTATGGAAAAGGTGGATAACATCAAGAAGGGTTCGGCTGCCGAGAATGGCTCGGTGGCCGAGCCGGACCGCATCGTCAAGGCGCGCATCGCCGCCGACAACTGATCATTTCCAGAAAGGATTTTTGACATGGCCGAGATCAAGGACCGCGAAAACGCGCTCATCATGGATACCACTCAGGGGCAGGTGGTGATCGAACTTTATCCCGACCTGGCTCCGGGCCACGTCGCCCGCATCAAGGAACTGGCGCGCGAAGGCGCCTATGACGGCGTTGTCTTCCACCGTGTCATCGACGGCTTCATGGCCCAGACCGGCGACGTGAAGTTCGGCAAGACCGGCTCCAAGGATTTCAACCCGGGCCGCGCCGGCATGGGCGGCTCCGACAAGCCGGACCTGAAGGCCGAGTTCTCGAACGCCAACCACGGCCGTGGCGCCTGCTCCATGGCGCGCGCCCAGAACCCCAATTCCGCCAACTCGCAGTTCTTCATCTGCTTCGATGACGCCTCGTTCCTGAACCGCCAGTACACGGTCTGGGGCCAGGTCATTGAGGGCATGGAGAATGTCGACAAGATCAAGCGCGGCGAGCCGGTTCAGGACCCCGACAAGATCGTGTCGCTGAAGGTCGCGGCCGACGTCGCCGCCTGACGCTGAAGGAGCGAGAGATGGCGGGGCTTTTGTGGGCATTGCTCGGCATGATGGCCGGTGCGTTCGTCGCCATCCAGGCGCCGATCAATGCTGATCTGGCGCGCGGCCTGGGTTCCACGCTGGCCGCCGCCGCCATCTCTTTCCTGTCCGGCGCCTTGGTGCTTGGCCTGCTCACCTTCGTGATCGGCCGCATGCAAGGCGTCGTCATCGGCTGGCGCGAGCCGGAACCGTGGCTTTTCGTGGCCGGGGGCTTGCTCGGCGCCGTCTATGTCACCACCAACATCATGCTCATTCCGCGCATCGGCGCGGCGGCGCTGATCGCTTTCCTGATCACCGGCCAGCTCATTGCCGGCATGGTGGTGGACCGGATCGGCTTCCTCGGCGTGGCGGTGCGCGAGATCACCCTCGGCCGCTTTGCCGGCGCCTGCCTGCTGCTCGTCGGCGCGGTGATGGTCCGCTATCTCTGATGCGCGTCGATCTGTTCGATTTCGACCTTCCCGAGGAGCGCATCGCCTTGCGCCCGGCCGAGCCGCGCGACAGCGCGCGGCTGCTGAAGGTTGTCCCCGGCGCGCCGCCTGAGGACCTGACCGTGCGCGACCTGCCGTCGCTGCTTCGGTCAGGCGACGTTCTGGTCTTCAACGACACCAAGGTCATCCCCGCGCAGCTTAAAGGCGTGCGCCGGCGCGGCGAAGCGACCGCTCAGGTCGAGGCGACGCTGCATATGCGCATAGGGCCGGACCGCTGGCTCGCTTTCATGCGGCCCGGCAAGCGCATCGCCGAGGGCGACCGCATCCATTTCGGCCATGACGGCAATTCCTGCTTCCTCGGCCAGCTCGACGCCATGGTGCTGGAAAAGCGCGAGGGCGGCGAGGTGCTGCTGGGCTTCGACGTATCGGGACCGTTCCTGGATGAGGCGCTGCACAGCGTCGGCCATATCCCGCTGCCGCCCTACATCGCCTCCAAGCGAGAAGACGACGAGCGCGACCGCCGCGACTACCAGACCATCTATGCGCGCGAGGAAGGCGCGGTTGCCGCGCCCACGGCCGGCCTGCATTTCACGCCGGACCTGTTCGCCGCACTCGATGCCATGGGTGTCGAGCGCCGTTTCGTCACCCTGCATGTCGGTGCCGGCACCTTCCTGCCGGTGAAGGCCGACGATACCGACGAGCACAGGATGCATGCCGAGAGCGGCACCGTATCAGCCGAAACGGCCGCTGCCCTGAATGCGGCGCGGGTAAGGGGCCGGCGCATCGTCGCGGTCGGCACGACCTCGCTGCGCCTGCTCGAAAGTGCTGCGGCGCAGGACGGCACCGTGAAGGAATGGTCCGGCGCCACGGATATCTTCATCACGCCCGGCTACCGCTTCAAAACGGCGGACATGCTGATGACCAATTTCCACCTGCCGCGCTCCACGCTGTTCATGCTGGTTTCCGCCTTTGCGGGGCTGGACACGATGCGGGCAGCCTACGCGCACGCGATTTCGACAGGCTACCGCTTCTATTCCTATGGCGACGCCAGCCTCCTCTTCAGGCAGCAGACATGAACACGAATTTTTCCTTCCGGCTGATCGCCACCGATGGCGGTGCGCGGCGCGGCGAAGTCGCCATGCCGCGCGGGACGGTGCGCACCCCGGCATTCATGCCGGTCGGCACCGGCGGCACGGTCAAGGCCATGTACATGGATCAGGTGCGCGGCACGGGGGCCGACATCATCCTTGGCAACACCTATCACCTCATGCTGCGGCCGGGCGCGGAGCGCGTGGCGCGGCTGGGCGGCCTGCATGAGATGGCGCGCTGGCCGTGGCCGATCCTCACCGATTCCGGCGGGTTTCAGGTCATGTCGCTGTCGAAGCTGAGGAAGCTGACCGACCACGGCGTCACCTTCCGCTCGCATATCGATGGCGCGCCCTATGAGATGACGCCCGAGCGCTCGATCGAGATTCAGGGGCTGCTCGATTCCGATATCCAGATGCAGCTCGACGAATGCACGGCGCTGCCGGCCAAGCCGGCCGAGATCGAGCGCGCCATGGAGCTGTCGCTGCGCTGGGCGGAGCGCTGCAAGGCGGCGTTCGGCGACCAGCCCGGCAAGGCGATGTTCGGCATCGTGCAGGGCGGCGACAATGCCGGATTGCGCGTGCGTTCCGCACAGGCGCTGAAGGCCATGGAACTCAAAGGCTATGCGGTGGGCGGCCTCGCCGTCGGCGAACCGCAGGCGGTGATGCTCGAGATGCTGGAAATCACCTGTCCCGAGCTGCCGGCGGACAGGCCGCGCTATCTGATGGGCGTCGGCACGCCGGACGACATATTGAAGTCCGTGGCCCGTGGCATCGACATGTTCGATTGCGTGATGCCGACGCGGGCAGGCCGCCACGGCCTTGCCTATACGAGGCGCGGCAAGGTCAACCTGCGCAATGCCCGCCATGCCGATGACCACCGTCCACTGGACGAGGAGAGCTATTGCCCCGCCGCGCGTGACTATTCCAGGGCCTATCTGCACCATCTGGTGCGCTCGCAGGAGGCGCTGGGCGCCATGCTGCTGACGTGGAACAACCTGGCCTATTACCAGCGGCTGATGCAGGACATCCGCGACGCCATCGAGGCCGGGCGGTTTGCCGACCGCGCCGCCGAGATCTCGGAAGGCTGGGCGAGGGGCGATATCCCGGCCCTGTAGGCCGGCTACCGGCGGGTCGGCTTGAAACCTGCCCGCCAAACTGCGACAACAGACCATCTCAACGCTATTGGGACTGGACAGGCGATGAAGACGTTTTTCGTGCAGATCAAGTGCGACCTCGGCAAGGCCTATGAGGTTGCCAGCGAACTGGCGGATGCCGAGATCGCCTCGGAGATCTATTCCACCGCCGGCCAATATGATCTGCTGGCGAAATTCTACGTCGATGATGACGAGGACATCGGCCACTTCGTGAACCAGCGGGTGCAGATCGTCCCAGGTATCAAGGACACTTTCACCACGGTGACCTTCCGCGCCTTCTGATCCGGCCGGGTGAGCATATCGTAAGGTAAGCTTTTTGCTGGTCTTCATTTTCGTTTTCGTTTAAAAGCGAAAAAAGCGAAAATGGAGCCAGAGTAGCATGCCCGATCTGTACCTGCCGCTGCGCCATGCCGAAATCCTGCAAATGGCGAAGGACAAGGGCAGGGTGCTGGTCGATGACCTTGCCACCCATTTCGCCGTCACGCCGCAGACCATCCGCAAGGACCTGAATGATCTGTGCGAGCAGCGCCTGCTCAGCCGCATCCATGGCGGCGCGCTGTTCCCTTCCGGTATCGAGAACATGGAATATGAGGCGCGGCGCAAGATCGCCGCCGACGAGAAGGATGCGATCGGCAAGGCCGCCGCCGATCTCATTCCCGACAGCGCCTCCCTGTTCATCAATATCGGCACCACCACGGAAGCGGTGAGCAAGGCGTTGCTCGATCATTCCGGGTTGATGGTCATCACCAATAACATCAATGTTGCCAATAGGATGCGGGTATATCCTTCCATCGAGGTGGTCATCGCCGGCGGTGTGGTGCGCGGCTCCGACGGCGGCGTTGTGGGCGAGGCGGCGGTTGATTTTATCCGCCAGTTCAAGGTCGACTACGCGGTAATCGGGGCTTCGGCCATCGACCATGACGGTGCCTTGCTCGACTTCGACTTTCGCGAGGTGAAGGTGGCGCAGGCCATCATCGCCAATGCCCGCCATGTCATCCTGGTCTCGGATCGCACCAAGTTCGAACGCACGGCGCCGGTACGCATCGGCCATCTGTCGCAGGTCAACACCTTCATCACGGACCGCTGCGATATCGAGTCCGTGCGGCAGATCTGCGCGGAAACGGACGTCAGGCTGATCGAAACTTCGGCGGCTGTGGGATAGCAAAATCACCTTCGTTATATTTCGTTTGACATTCGTATCTATTTCGAAATAATCCCCTCACGGTTTCGGCGGTGGGCCATTTGCTGCATTGCGAAGCCGTGGGAGGCATTTCGTGGAAGATTCTCCGATCCATGACATTTTTGTCGTCGGCGGCGGCATAAATGGCTGCGGCATTGCCCGCGACGCGGCCGGGCGGGGTTATTCCGTCTTCCTGGCCGAAATGAACGATCTCGCCAGCGGCACCTCCTCGGGTTCCACCAAGCTGATCCATGGCGGCCTGCGCTACCTCGAACATTATGAATTCCGGCTGGTGCGTGAAGCGCTGATGGAGCGCGAGGTGCTGTGGCGCAACGCGCCGCACATCATCTGGCCGCTGCGGTTCGTGCTGCCCTATGTCAAGGGATTGCGCCCGGCATGGATGCTGCGGCTCGGCCTGTTCATCTACGACCACATCGGCGGCCGTAAGCTGCTGCCGCCCACCCGCACGCTGGACATGCGCCGCGACCCGACCGGCCGGCCCCTGAAGCCCATATTCGCCAAGGCTTTCGAATATTCCGACGGTTGGGTGAACGATGCCCGCCTCGTCGCTCTCAACGCCCGCGATGCCGCCGACCGCGGCGCCCGCATCCATACCCGCACCGAGGTGGAGGATGCGCGCTATGAAGATGGAACATGGACCGTTCTTGTGCATGACCACGTCAAGGACAGCCATTATGAGGTGAAAGCGCGCCTCATCGTCAATGCGGCTGGGCCATGGGTGGATCACGTGCTGTCGCAGGCGCTCGGCCGCAGCAATGTCCACAATGTGCGGCTGGTGCAGGGCAGTCACATTGTGGTGCGCAGGAAGTTCGACGATCCGCGCGCCTATTTCTTCCAGAACGCGGATGGGCGCATCATCTTCGCCATTCCCTATGAGGAAGAATTCACGCTGATTGGAACCACCGATCAGGATTATTCCGGCGATCCCCACGACGTGAAGATCTCCGATGCCGAGGTCGACTATCTGTGTGCGGCGGCCAGCGAATATTTCGTCCAGCCGGTGAAGCGCTCCGACATTGTCTGGACCTATTCCGCCGTGCGGCCGCTCTATGACGACGGCGCTTCCAAGGCGCAGGAGGCGACGCGCGACTATGTGTTGCGGATGGAGTCGGGCACTGGACCGCTCATCAACGCCTTCGGCGGCAAGATCACCACTTACCGCCGCCTGTCGGAGGCGATGCTGGAAAAGATCGGCGAGGTGCTGGGCGAGAAGGGCAAGCCGTGGACGGCGAATGCGCCGCTTCCGGGCGGCGATTTCCCGGCCACAGGCTATGAGGCGCAGGTTGAGAAGCTGAAGGAAGCATACCCGTTCCTCGATCTTCGCCATGCGCGCCGGCTGGTGCGCCTCTACGGCACGCGCGCGCAGAACCTGCTTGGCCTGGCCAAGTCGGTTGCCGATCTGGGTCGTCATTTCGGTGCCGATCTCTACGAGGCCGAAGTGCGTTATCTGATCGCCAGTGAATGGGCGATGACGGCCGAGGACGTGCTGTGGCGCCGGACCAAGCGCGGCCTGCGGCTCTCGCCGGCCGAGGCCCAGACGCTCGATGAATTCATGAAGGGCCTGGGCCGCCGGCACTCGGCCGCGGCGGAATAGCGGGAGAGGCCTGTGCTCGAATTACGAAATGTTTCCAAGGTAGTAGGCGGCGAAACTCACATAGATGACGTGTCGCTTACACTGGCCCACGGCTCGCTGAACGTGCTGCTCGGGCCGACGCTTTCCGGCAAGACCAGCCTGATGCGGCTGATGGCGGGGCTGGACGTTCCCAGCTCCGGTTCCATCTGGTTCGACGGCAAGGATGTGACCGGCGTGGCGGTGCAGAAGCGCAATGTCGCCATGGTCTACCAGCAGTTCATCAACTATCCGGCCATGACGGTGTATGAGAACATCGCCTCGCCGCTGCGCGTGGCCGGCAGGGACAGGGCCACCATCGACAGGGAGGTGCGCCGGGCCGCCGAACTGCTCAAGCTGACGCCCTATCTCGACCGCACCCCGCTCAACCTTTCCGGCGGTCAGCAGCAGCGCACGGCGCTTGCCCGCGCCATCGTCAAGAATGCCAGCCTCGTGCTGCTCGACGAGCCGCTGGCCAATCTCGACTACAAGCTGCGCGAGGAACTGCGGCTGGAACTGCCGCGCATCTTCGCTGAATCCGGCACCATCTTCGTCTACGCCACCACCGAGCCGCATGAAGCGCTGCTGCTGGGCGGCAATACCGCAACGCTATCGCAAGGGCGCGTCACCCAGTTCGGCCCGACCGTCGAGGTGTTCCGCAAGCCGGTCGACCTGTTGACGGCACGCACCTTCGCGGACCCGCCGCTGAACACCATCGTCCTGGTCAAGAAGGGGCCGAATTTCCTGCTGGATGGCGGCATCAGCCTGCCGGTTCCGGCCGGCATCGCCGCCATCGCCGATGGCAATTACACGATCGGCTTCCAGCCGCATCATCTGTCTCTGGAGCGGGAGGATGCGGCATCGGTGCCGGTGCGCGCCAAGGTGTCGGTCACCGAGATCACCGGTTCGGAAAGCTTCGTGCATCTCGATTTCGCCGATGTGCGCTGGGTCATGCTCGCCCACGGCATCCACCAGTTCGAGCCGGACGAGGAGATCGAGGTGTTCATCGACTCGCGCCATCTTCTCGTTTTCGACGCTGCCGGCCGCTCGGTCTCGGCAGCGCGGCAGGCGGCATAGGAGCCGAACATGGCCCGCATCGATCTCGACCATATCCGCCATTCCTACCTGCCCAATGCCAGGCGGGAGGAGGATTTCGCCCTGCGCGAAGTGCACCACACATTCGAGGACGGCGGCGCCTATGCGCTGCTCGGCCCCTCCGGCTGTGGCAAGACCACGCTGCTCAACATCATTTCGGGCCTGCTGAAACCGTCGCACGGCAGGCTGCTGTTCGACGGCAAGGACGTCACCGCCCTCTCGACGCAGGAGCGAAACATCGCGCAGGTGTTCCAGTTCCCGGTCATCTACGACACCATGACCGTCTACGACAATCTGGCCTTTCCGCTGCGCAACCGCGGCGTGCCGGAAGTGGAGGTCGATCGCAAGGTGCGCGAGACGCTGGCCATGATCGACCTGGCCGACTGGGCCAAGCGCAAGGCGCGGCGGCTCACGGCCGACCAGAAGCAGAAGATTTCGCTGGGACGGGGGCTGGTCCGCTCGGATGTCAACGCCATCCTGTTCGACGAGCCGCTGACCGTCATCGACCCGCATATGAAATGGGTGCTGCGCTCGCAGCTCAAGCAGCTTCACCGCCGCTACGGCTACACCATGGTCTACGTCACCCACGACCAGACCGAGGCGCTGACCTTCGCCGAGCGAGTGGTGGTGATGTATGACGGCCAGATCGTGCAGATCGGCACGCCGGCCGAACTGTTCGAGCGGCCGCGCCACACCTTCGTCGGCTATTTCATCGGTTCGCCCGGCATGAATTTCCTGCCCACCGAAATCGAGGGCAGAGCGGCGCGGCTGGGCACGCTGGTCATCGAATTGCCCGGTTCGCCTTCGGTGAACGGCGGCAAGGTGGAGCTTGGCATCCGGCCCGAATATGTGCGCGTCGGCACCGAGGGCATGCCGGTTTCGGTCACGCGCGTCGACGATGTCGGCCGCCACAAGGTGGTGCGCGCCAAACTGGAAGGGCAGGAGATCGCCGCTGTCCTCGGAGAGGATGCCGCGATCCCGGCCGAGCCGAAAGTCCGCTTCGAGCCCGACGCCATCAACATCTACGCCGATTCATGGCGGGTGGAGATGGGGCGGGCCGACGCGGGCCATTCGGAAAAGGAGGCCTGAGATGGAAAGAACCTGGAACAACAAGGCATGGTTCCTGGTGCTGCCGGTTCTGGTGCTGGTGGCCTTCTCGGCCGTAATCCCGCTGATGACGGTGGTGAACTATTCGGTTCAGGACACGTTCGGCAACAACCAGTTCTTCTGGGCCGGAACCGAATGGTTCGAGGAACTGCTGCATTCCAGCCGTTTCTGGCAGGCCATGGGCCGCAACCTCATCTTTTCCTTCATCATCCTCGCCATCCAGGTGCCGCTCGGCATCTTCATCGCCCTCAACATGCCCCGCAAGGGCTGGGGCGTGCCGGTCTGCCTGGTGCTGATGGCGCTGCCGCTGCTCATTCCGTGGAACGTCGTCGGCACCATCTGGCAGGTGTTCGGCCGCACCGACATCGGCCTGCTGGGCTACGGGCTGAACTGGCTGGGTTTCGACTACAACTATGTGCAGGACCCGTTCGATGCCTGGGTGACCGTCATCGTCATGGACGTGTGGCACTGGACGAGCCTCGTCGTGCTTTTGTGCTATGCCGGCCTCGTCTCCATTCCCGACGCCTTCTATCAGGCCGCCAAGATCGACGGCGCCTCGCGCTGGTCCGTGTTCCGCTACATCCAGTTGCCGAAGATGCAGCGCGTGCTGCTGATCGCCGTGCTGCTGCGCTTCATGGACTCGTTCATGATCTATACCGAGCCCTTCGTCGTCACCGGCGGCGGCCCGGGCAATTCCACGACCTTCCTGTCCATCGACCTCGTCAAGATGGCGCTCGGCCAGTTCGATCTCGGCCCCGCCGCGGCGATGTCGCTGGTCTACTTCCTTATCATCCTTCTGCTGTCATGGGTGTTCTACACCGTCATGACCAACTACGACGCGGAGCGCTGACATGGCTGGCGTGAACGAACGGACGGGGCAGGCGGCATCGACGCGCGCCGATGCCGGACAATCGTCGGCAGGCATGTCGCAGGAGGCGATCGCGCGGCTGATGAAGCGTCGCGGCGAGGAATCGAAATGGTGGTGGCTGGTCCCCACCCTCTACATCGTGTTCCTGATGCTGCCGATCTACTGGCTCATCAATATGAGCTTCAAGACCAACACCGAGATCATTTCGTCGCTGACGCTCTATCCGCACCAGCCGACGCTGCGCAACTACCGCATCATCTTCACCGACGCCTCCTGGTATTCGGGTTACATCAACTCGATCATCTATGTCGTTATGAACATGGTGATTTCGGTGGCCGTGGCTTTGCCGGCCGCCTACGCCTTCTCGCGTTACCGCTTCCTCGGCGACAAGCACCTGTTCTTCTGGCTGCTCACCAACCGCATGGCGCCGCCGGCCGTGTTCGCGCTGCCTTTCTTCCAGCTTTATTCGGCCTTCGGGCTGATCGATACCCACATTGCCGTGGCGCTGGCGCACTGCCTGTTCAACGTGCCGCTGGCGGTGTGGATCCTCGAAGGCTTCATGTCGGGCGTGCCGAAGGAGATTGACGAGACCGCCTATATCGACGGCTATTCCTTCCCGCGCTTCTTCGTGAAGATATTCATGCCGCTGATCGCCTCCGGCATCGGCGTCGCCGCCTTCTTCTGTTTCATGTTCTCGTGGGTGGAACTGCTGATCGCCCGCACGCTCACCACGACCGATGCAAAGCCCATTGCTGCGGTCATGACCCGCACCGTCTCGGCTTCGGGCATGGACTGGGGCCTGCTCGCCGCCGCCGGCGTGCTGACGCTGATTCCCGGCGCGCTCGTCATCTGGTTCGTCCGCAACTACATCGCCAAGGGCTTCGCCCTGGGGAGGGTCTGACCATGCACCTCGATCTGTCCTGGATGGCGTGGACCTGGCCGACGGCCACCTTCTTCATCGTCATCGCCCTGCTGCTCGTCGGCATGAGCGTGTGGGAATATGTCTCGCCGGGAGGAAATCCGCGCGTGGGCGTGCTGCGCTTCGAGACGACGCGCGGCGACCGCCTCTTCATATCGCTGCTCGGCAGCGCATTCATCCATCTCGCTTGGCTGGGCCTCGTCGGCCCCAGCCTGTGGTGGGCTCTCGCTCTCTCCGTGGCCTACGCCATAGCGGTGTTCCGCTACGTATAGAGGGAGAAACTGTTGGCGCGGCCGCATGCCAACGGCCGCGCCGGGCGTACGCATACACAAACTTTAACAGTGGAGGAATCTCATGCGACGGCAGCTTTTGACATCGACAACGGCTCTCGTCCTCCTGCTCGGCGCCGGCAGCGCCTATGCGGGCATGGACGAGGCGAAGGCGTTCCTGGACAAGGAGATCGGCGATGTATCGTCGCTCTCGCGCGCCGATCAGGAAGCCGAGATGCAGTGGTTCATCGACGCCGCCAAGCCCTTTGCGGGCATGGATATCAAGGTCGTCTCCGAAACCATCACCACCCACTCCTACGAATCGGAAGTGCTGGCACCGGCTTTCTCCGCCATCACCGGCATCAAGGTGACGCACGACCTGATCCAGGAAGGTGACGTGGTCGAGAAGATCCAGACCCAGATGCAGACGGGGCAGAACCTCTATGACGCCTGGGTGAACGACTCCGACCTGATCGGCACGCACTGGCGCTACCAGCAGGTGCGCAACCTGACCGACTTCATGGCCAACGAGGGCAAGGACGTCACCAATCCGAACCTCGACCTCGACGACTTCATCGGCCTGTCGTTCACCACCGCGCCGGACAAGAAGCTCTACCAGCTTCCCGACCAGCAGTTCGCCAATGTCTACTGGTTCCGCTACGACTGGTTCAACGACGAGAAGAACAAGGCCGACTTCAAGGAGAAGTATGGCTACGACCTCGGCGTGCCGGTCAACTGGTCGGCCTACGAGGACATCGCCGAGTTCTTCACCGGCCGCGAGATCGACGGCAAGAAGGTCTATGGTCACATGGACTACGGCAAGAAGGACCCGTCGCTCGGCTGGCGCTTCACCGATGCCTGGCTGTCCATGGCCGGCAATGGCGACAAGGGCATCCCGAACGGCCTGCCCGTCGACGAATGGGGCATCAAGGTCGACGAGAACAGCCGCCCGGTCGGCTCCTGTGTGGCGCGCGGCGGCGACACCAACGGCCCGGCCGCCGTCTATGCCATCCAGAAATACCTGGACTGGCTGAAGGCCTACGCACCCGCTTCCGCGCAAGGCATGACCTTCTCCGAATCCGGCCCGGTGCCGGCCCAGGGCGAGATCGCGCAGCAGATCTTCATGTACACCGCCTTTACCGCCGACATGGTCAAGGAGGGCCTGCCGGTGATGAACGAGGACGGCACGCCGAAGTGGCGTTTCGCCCCGTCGCCGCATGGCGTTTACTGGAAGGACGGCATGAAGCTCGGCTATCAGGACGTTGGTTCGTGGACGCTGATGAAGTCGACGCCCGACGACCGCGCCAAGGCAGCATGGCTTTACGCGCAGTTCGTCACCTCCAAGACGGTGGACGTGAAGAAGGCCCATGTCGGCCTCACCTTCATCCGCGAAAGCACCATCCGGCATGAGAGCTTCACGGAGCGTGCGCCGCAGCTCGGCGGCCTGGTCGAGTTCTACCGCTCGCCGGCCCGCGTGCAGTGGTCGCCGACAGGCACCAACGTGCCGGACTATCCGAAGTTGGCGCAGCTCTGGTGGCAGGCGATTGGCGATGCCTCTTCGGGCGCCAAGACCGCTCAGGAAGCCATGGACTCGCTCTGTGCCGAGCAGGAGAGGGTGATGGAGCGCCTCGAGCGGTCCGGCGTGCAGGGTGACTTCGGCCCCAAGATGGCCGAGGAGCACGACCTCGAATACTGGAACAAGGACGCCGTGGCGAAGGGCAATCTCGCGCCACAGCTCAAGATCGAGAACGAGAAGGAAAAGCCGATCACCGTCAACTACGACGAACTGGTCAAGAGCTGGCAGGAATAGTCCTCCACGCGACAAGCAGCGGGGGCGGCATCTGTCGCCCCCGTCCTTTGTGTCGATGACACCTGCCTGAGTCTTGCATCCCGCCCGCCAAATGCAGGAGGATGCAATTTCCCTGAGCATGACGCCCGAAAGTGGAAACCGGTTTCGGGATGACGACATGCGCCAAATCAAGTTGCATCAAGGACAAGAGACACCGTGGACGGCTTCATCCTTGCCATCGACCAGGGCACAACGTCGAGCAGGGCGATCCTGTTCGACAGGAACAGACGGGTGGTCGGTGTCGGCCAGCAGGAATTCACCCAGCATTACCCGGCTTCCGGCTGGGTCGAGCACGACCCGGAGGAAATCTGGGCGAGCGTCGTCGCGACCGTCAAGCAAGCGCTGAAAAAGGCCAAATGCCGGGCCGGGGATGTCGCCGCCATCGGCATCACCAACCAGCGCGAAACCGTCGTCATCTGGGACAAGGCCACCGGCAGGCCGATCCACAACGCCATCGTCTGGCAGGACCGCCGCACCGCGCCGCTGTGCGCAAAGCTGAAGAAGCAGGGGCTGGAGCCGAAGTTCACACGCAAGACCGGCCTGCTGCTCGATCCCTATTTCTCCGGCACCAAGATCGCCTGGATGCTGGACAAGGTGAAGGGGGCAAGGAAGCGCGCCGAACAGGGCGAGCTGCTTGCCGGCACCATCGACAGTTTCCTGATCTGGCGGCTGACCGGCGGCAAGGTGCACGCCACCGACGCGACCAATGCCTCCCGCACGCTGGTCTACAATATCGAGAGGAACCAGTGGGATGCGGAGCTTCTGCGCATCCTAGACATCCCGGCCGCGCTGCTGCCCGAGGTGAAGGATTGCGCCGACGACTTCGGCGCGACCGAGGAAAATCTGTTCGGCGCGGCGATTCCTATTCTCGGCGTCGCCGGCGACCAGCAGGCGGCCACTATCGGCCAAGCCTGTTTCCGGCCCGGCATGATGAAATCCACCTACGGCACCGGCTGCTTCGCGCTGCTCAACACCGGCGGCGATCTGGTGCGCTCGAAGAACCGGCTGCTGACCACCATTGCCTATCGGCTGGACGGCAAGACGACCTATGCGCTGGAGGGGT
>Ga0180220_1001306_pt1 | contig 18958 bp, 19 predicted proteins | sample eDN5th37CBELigBY_FD_151335 | JGI IMG/M metagenome (GOLD analysis project Ga0180220, IMG submission 151335) | Enriched backyard soil microbial communities from Emeryville, California, USA - eDNA 5th pass 37_C BE-Lig BY (version 2) (version 2) | ecosystem: Environmental > Terrestrial > Soil >...
CTGCGGGCGTCTCCTACAACAAGTTCCTTGCAAAGCTGGCCTCCGATTATCGTAAGCCCAACGGGCAGTTCGTCATCACTCCAGAGATGGCGCCCGGTTTCCTCGCGAAGCTGGAGGTCGGCAAATTCCACGGCATCGGGCCGGCTACGGCCAGCAAGATGAAGGCCCTCGGCATCCAAACAGGAGCCGACCTGCGCGACAAGTCCCTCGCTTTTATGCAGCGGCACTTTGGCAAAGCCGGCGCTTGGTATTATGCGATCGCCCGGGGTGAAGACGACCGCCTCGTGATGCCGAACCGACCGCGCAAGTCATCGGGCTCCGAGACAACCTTCGCCAATGACCTGACGGCGCCAGCCGAGATCGAGGCCGGTGTCAAAGCCATGGCGGATGACGTTTGGGCCTGGTGCGAGAAACATCAGATGTTTGGCCGCACTATTACGGTCAAAATCAAGTATGCCGACTTCCGCCAGCTGACCCGCAGCCGGACCTCGCCGGCGCCCGTCGTCTCACGCAAGCAATTGCACGAGGTCAGCGTCTCGTTGGTCCAATCCATTTACCCGGTGACGTTGGGTATCCGCCTGATCGGCGTGAGCGTCTCGAAATTCGGCACTAGGCCGAGTTCAGAGCAACTCGATCTCGGTTTGTCATGAGCGTCTGGCCGATATGACAGGAGTCCTCAGATCAGCCCGCGAGCACTGGCTTTGTCGCTCATGGAGTCGGGCAAGCAACGGCAACTTGTGGAGATCTATAGCCTTTCCCCGACGCGGTTGTTCTGCTCCTAGCCATCACCCAACTTAACCGCCGTGAACCGTCCGGGAAAGTTTCTATGAGGGCGGATCAAGATAGTTTTTCGACGGAGCAAGTCGCCTTAAATTCGTGTGCGGATCGCTTGATGGGGCCCCGCTCCAGGCTTCGCCGAGCGGCTGGCGCGGAGGAGCATGACCGGGAGAGACGGCGAAATCAGCGGTGATGCTCGGCAGCCTCCATCGCGAGCCGCAGGACCCGGGCGTAATTGCCAATGACGATTTTTTGCAGCTGGATCCGGTCCATACCCCGTTTCTCCATGTATCTCACTGCACGACGCAGGTCGGCATAAGTCGAAATTGGTGATCCGGAGAGCGCATTCATGTCGGTGCCGAAGGCGACGTGGTCATCACCGAGCCAGGCTGCCATCTCGATCAGTCGGTCCGCATAGGCTTCGACGGTTGCCCCCACGTCGCTGCGCAACGCCCAAAGTCCGATGACACCCCCTTTGAAGGCGATCGCGCGCGCTTCGTCGATGGCAAGCCGCCGGGTTTGCAACGGCGCCGACTTGCGGCGGGGCACGTTGTTCCTTGCCACTGAGCTGTGTGACCATACGACTGGCACACGCGATATTTCCAACGCCTGCCGTACGGCCGATGCAGTGCTGTGCGCGAGATCCACGAGAATGCCGAGCCGGTTGCACTCCTGAATGACTTCGCGGCCGAAAGCTGTGAGTCCGCCATGCTGGGAGGCTTCGGTCTGGAAATCCCCGATCGAATTGCGCACGTAATGAACAAGCTGGATGTGCCGAATGCCGGCGTCATGCGCACGTTTCAGACCGGCTATGCCGTCGTCGAGAAAACTTGCGCCTTCAACGGAGAGGACAACGTGCGGCTCACCCGCCAACGCTCGGTCAAGGTCGGTGGGCGTGTAAACGATCTTGAGGCCCTGTTCAGCGATATGGGATTTGACGCGGGCCAGTTCAGCCTCGAGCCATTTCGATGCATCACCGGGTTGGGGCGTTGCCGACTGCCGCAATCCGCCGGCGCCGGGTCGTATCCAGGGCATATCGCCGATGAGGGACAACGAGACGAGCGAGGCACGACCGCTCGCCATATTCTGCCCCAATGGCACCAAGGAAGGCTTCGGGCCCACAAAAAAGTGATGCGCATGCATATCCCCGATCGGTAGCGATCCATCGGCGCACGCGGGAATTGGCCGGAACCCCGCCACCACTCCGGTGGCAAGGCCAGTTAACACCGTACGGCGGCTCCAATCGGGCATTCCACGCAGGTCAGAAGAGGAGCGATGCTGCCCGGTAAGGACAGCCGCAATGCAGTCGGTATCGGATCATTGAGTCACGATGAGTCACTCGAACATGATCGTCGCGACGTAATCCATTGTTCGCGTTCTGTTGTTTGGCGGCAGCAGCGTGTTGATGAGATAAGAGGTTGGCGAGTAGTTGTCCGGTATGGCTCTTCGGAACGCGTTTCCAAGGAAATAGGCCTGGATGCGATGAAATCCTCCTTCGGCCGCCGCCTTATAGTACCTTTCCAGGGGAGTGAATTTAGGCTGCATCGCCTGGGCCACCTCGCGGTGGCCGGAGGACATATTGGCCAGTTTGGAAGGATTTTCAACGAACACGTCGTGCAAAAGCGCATTCCGTTCCGCGTCCGGTAGCTTCATGGCATCGATTACCAGAAGCGGCCCGTCCGCAAGTCCCGCATGCGATGATGCACTCCGGCGGCTGATGTAGTTGCCGGTGGCTTTCATGGGAGTCATCGGCGGGTCCACGCACGATGGCACCCGAGTGCCATTGAAAGACTCGGCGGTCGTTTTCGGGTCACATTTACGCAGCGCCAGAATGGACCAGACGAACTCAGAGCAGAACATGTCGGTCGGCACGACGTCGTTATGCCCGAGCGCTGATTTTGCGACGTTCTTCACGAAATCGAGCGGCTTGCCGGGCGAGTACTTGGGCGCATTGTAATCCGTGTTGAATGAAATCTGCTTTGGATAAATGCGCTTGGCACCGCCGACCAGCTTCGTGGCCCACGCGAGAATATTGGCACGGTCGGCCTCGGTCAGTCCGCGTGGACGGATCACATGAATGAACTTGAGCTTACGATAATGATCACCGCTGAAATCACCTGCGAGCTTGGGACCAAGATGTTCCGCGTCCATCGGATTGTCGAGCTGGTAAACCGTCCCGTCTTTCACATACGCGAGGCCTGCGTGACTGACGCCCATCTGTAGGTTCGGATAGGTGCCGGCGCCCCCCCATTCCGGCCTGAACGAGAGGAGGATATCACCTGTCTGCAGGAGACCGCTCTTGGCCATGCGCTTTGCAAAGCCAGCGCGCTTGGCGATGACCAGTCTGAGGCCTATTCCAGCAGAGTTTCCGTTGGCTTCGGGGTGTTTGAATTCGATGAGACGGTCTGAGGTATCAAACGAGCGCGGCAGTTCCGCGCGAGCGCTGTCCGGAACAGCAAAATAGACGGGGATACTGAGCTTTTTCGCGATCTCCTGATTCACTTTCTCGTTGTAGGTGAACTCGGCCGCACTAAGAGGTAGGTGGCCGGCAGCCCATGCCACCGCGGCGATAATGGCGAACTTCAAGGAACGCATGTTTGAGATCCCCCAGCAGGTGGTGGCTTGCCTTGCCAACAATGTCCATTTAGCACGTTCTCCCCGGCAGCCGCATCTGATCGGATGTCGTTCTATCCACAACAAGAGCGTGAACGACGAACCATGTCGAAACCGAGCGAGAAGAAGGCGGTGCCGCGCAGATCGCGACGCAGCTGGCTTATATTCGCGGCTCTTCCTTTCATTGCGTTGGGCTTCTTTTCGGCATGGATCGCCTGGCTCGGTCGCGAAAGTGGACCTCCGAGCCGCTGCTATGGCAGCGTCGTTGGCGGGCGCCTCGAGGGTGGCCGGCGACTGCCGCTCTGGGGAGAGAATTACAGCGCCTACAGCACGTTAGGATACCTCGCGGGCCGCACCTTCATGCACGGGACCGTTCGCGACGCCATATTGGCTGCCTATGCGGAGCTGAACGAGACTCGCCCTGAGTTGCGCTATGTCTACGCCGAAAGCGGATGGCCGTGGGGCGGGCCCTTTGCGCCACACCGATCGCACATGAACGGCACCTCAGTGGATTTCCACGTCCCTGTCCGAACTCTCGACGGCGCCGTGTCGGAGCTCCCCGCCTCGGTCTTCAACAGGCTCGGCTATTCCATAGACTTCGATCGATCGGGGCGGTGGAACGGCTACAGGATCGACTTCGAGGCGATGGCCCTGCATCTCATCGCTCTCGAACGGGCAGCGCGTGCAAGTGGCATCTCGATCCGCCGTGTGATTTTTGATGTTCACCTGCAGCCCAAGCTCTTCGCGACGGAAGCCGGCGCGCAACTTTCAAGGATGATGAGCTTCAATCAGCGGCAATCGTGGGTGCGGCACGACGAGCACTACCACGTCGATTTCAATGTGCCCTGCCGGTGAGGCGGAAGCGACGACGTTGACGAGAAAGGCTACTTCACTGATCCGGGCGAAGATGGGCTCAGAAGAGCCTTCATGTGGACCATTCCAGCTTACATCCTGGCCGCGAGCGTATTTCGTCAGCAGCTATCTCGCGTCCCTGCAAAAAAGGGATAGTGGTCCACGCTGACCTGCGGCCCAATAAGCGTGCTCGACCAGGCGAAGCGTCTCAATATTGTCGGCCGGATCCGTTTCGAATGGTGCACCTGATCTGAGGCAGCCGACGAAGTGCGCGATAACTGCGTCAAAACTTGCCTGGTAGCCCTCCTCATGGTCGAATCGCATGCTGCGTGGCGAGGGGCCAAGCAGCTGAAGAGTCCAGTCATCGAACACGAGGCTTGCATCGGTTCCGATGAGCTCAAGCCGGTCCGACGGACGACCTGAAAAGCCTGGGGCAGCCATCGTTCCCGTTACTTCGACGGGACAGCCGTCAGCTGTTTCGAGGAACATTGCAGCGAGCGTTTCGCCCTTAACCTCGGCGAGGGATCGGAGCGTCCTAGCCGCAACCAGCCGCAAGGGGCCGCAAAGATAGCGCATAACGTCGATGTGATGAATCAGCACTTCTGCGATCATCAGTCGGTGTTCACCAGCCATAAACGGCTGACGGGCAAGTGCCGGTCGCTGTCCGGAAGCGTCCGGCAGCATAGCTGAGGACAGGAGCGTTATTCTGGCCATCAGCAGATTACCAATGAGCCCCGCATCGACCCAGCGCTGCGCCTCGCGATACCAGGGCCTGAAGCGCCAGTTCTCGTGCACCATCAGGCGGGTCCGCGCGCCAACCTGTCGGATGAGATCCTCAGCTTCAGCTAACGTTGGGCATAAAGGCTTCTGACACAGCACGGGAATACCCCGCTCTGCCGCCGCGAGAACCCAAGCAGAGTGCGTCTCGCGGGGGCTGGCGACGTCGAGGGCATCAATAATCTCGCGAGCAAATAGCGCTTCAAGGCTGTCGTAGACGCGCGCAATGCCAAATTCGCGGGCCCGCGCGGCAGCACGGCTTGTATCAGGATCGCAAATGGCAACGACTTCGACATCGCCTGCCAACTTCTGCCAACCCAAAAGGTGATGCCGGCTGATCATTCCTGCACCGGCGACAGCCACTCTGAGGGGATGCACGCTGCTCATCCTCTGGGTTCCTCGAAACCGAAAAGCCGTGCTGGATTCTGCCAAAGCACCTTATCGCGCTCTTCGGGGGATTTCAGCCAGCGTTCGAGAGGGATAAGTGTGTCGCCATAGCTCAAGCGCGGTGAGACCTCAGGAAAAGGCCAATCGGAGCCCCATATTAGCGAGTCGGGCCCTAATGTTGTCAGCAAATGCTCGACGATAGGATCCAGATCGTCGTACACGGGGCGTCGTCGCGAAATGCGGAAAGGCGCTGAAAGCTTGATCGTGGCAACTCCGTCTCGCGCCAAATCGCAAACCGCAGTGAATCCGGGATTACGAATGCCTTCGGGGCCAGTTACACCGAAATGATCGACTAAGACGCGGACGCCGCTCCCACGCAAAATATCGGCCGCGAAAGCCCAGTGAACATTGTTCCCGTAAACTTGTGCGAACCACCCGCGCTCTTTGATGCGAGCGAGCAAGTCCTTTGCCTTTGGCGCAAGCAACTGCTGGGCATCATAGCTGACGAGATTGAAGCGGACCCCAACGACCCCCGCCTGTGAAAGCCGATCGAGCTCAGTGTCCGAAATGTCGGGGTCGACCATTGCAATAGCTTTAAAGCGACCCGGGCAAGCCCTCATCGCTTCGAGGAGAATGGAATTATCCGTACCATAGCCGCTGAGTTGAACAAGTAGGGCATGCGCTACACCGTGCTCATCGAGCTGCCGGCAAAACTCCTCACGCGTTCCAGTTTCCTCGGACTTGGGCTTGTAGCCCTTCTCACCTCTCAACGGAAAGCGGGCAGGGTCGATCAGGTGCGCATGGCAATCGATAATTCCGTGCTTCATAGCCTCACCTCAAAAGACCTTGCCCTAATTGCATATCTCTCTTTTTCCTCGATACTCATGGAAATACCACCCGGTTCTCCAAATCTCCGGTCGCGAAAAAACGCTCGATGTTATCGAAGATCGCTTGCATCTTTTGCCGCATAGCATCGCGCGTGCCAGCGGCGATGTGAGGTGTCAGAACTACATTCGGCAATGATAGAAGGGGATGTTCGGGTGGGGGCGGCTCTTTTTCAAAAACATCGAGACCTGCGGCCAGGACGTGGCCTGACCTCAAGGCCTCGACCAAGGCATCCTCGTCAATCAGCCCACCGCGTGCTGTATTGACGATGATCGCGCCGGGCTTGAGTTTGGCAATTTCGTTCCGGCCTATGAGGCCTCGCGTCGCTGGAGTCAGCGGCACGTGCAACGTCAGCACGTCGGCCGAGGCGAGAACCTCATCGAGCGTACCACTGCGCAGACCAAGACACCTCTCCTGGTCCCCAGGCAGTCGAATGGCCGGATCAACGTATATGCCGCTGCAGCCAAATGCCTTGAGACGTTCGGCGACCGCCTGACCGATGCGTCCCATTCCGACGTAGCCGATCGTCTTGCCAAACAGCTCACGCGAAACACCGCGCAGCGCATTGACGTGCCAACGACCAGCCCGTAGCTCCGCATCGGCAAAGGATAGGCGCTTGGCGGCAGCGAGCATTAACAGAACCGTGTGCTCGGCAACCCCGAGGGTCGTTCCGGCCGTCGTCAAAGCAAATGGTAGTCCGCGGCGCTTAATTTCCTGCCAGTCCGTTGTATCCTGCCGGCCGACGCCCTGGTGATGTACCAGCCGTAGTTTTTGGGCGGCGTCGAGATGGCGTTTCGTCAGCCGGGTAGCGGCGCAGATTACTGCCTCACAATCCGCAATCAGGCGGCATCTTTCTTCGTCATCGTCGGCATCAAGCGTAACGACGTCGAAGCGGTCACCCGCTACCTCTTTGATCAACGCGTAAAGGTCTGCGGGGGCGTAGCTCAGATAGAGAACCTTGGGTCGTGCTGGCGACATGGTGGCCTTATTTGAGTGAATACATTCCGGCCAAGTGATCGCTTACTCCTCAAGGCGAACGCGCGAAGAGGAAAGGACGGCGTCGAGCCAATCCGGATACGGGGCGCCTCCGGCCACAACAGACTCCATTCTCTCCTCCTTTGCCGCGATCGCTTTGAGCTCTGCCGCCGTGGTCGCGACATCGGCGCGAGGAACAACCACCACGCCATCAATATCGCCGACGAGCAGATCGCCGGGATGGATGACGACGCCCCCGATGGTCACAGGAAACCCAACTTCGCCAGGGCCGTCCTTAAACGGAGAGTTTGGCGACAGCGCCTTCGCGAACGTCGGAATCCCAACACGGTTGATGCCGTCAATATCGCGCACCAAGCCGTCCGTCACAGCCGCAACGATGCCAGCGTTCTTCGCCATTCCAAGCAGAATGTCTCCGAGGACCGACACGGTTTCACAGCCATCGGTGGCGACGACAAGCACATCGCCGGGCTGAGCAAATTTAAGAGCAGCGTAAGGCGCAAGATTGTCGACAGGCCGTGTTCGCACAGTCAGGGCAGTACCAACGAAGCGGTTCGCTTTCGTCAAAGGTCGGATCCAATGCGGAAGGGCACCGCGGCGGCCCTGCGCATCCACTACCCATCCCGTAGGAGCGGTATTGAATGCGGCAATTTCCTCCCGGGAAGGGCGCGGAAAATTCCGGCGAATGCGCAATTGTGCTGGCTCGGCCATGTTGTTACCTCGACTGAGTTTGAAGATGAAGAGCGTTCCCGGCACCGTCAAAAACGTGCGCGGCTGAAAGGTCTGCGTAGAGTGTGATGCGGTCGCCAAGGCCGAACGCGACATCACCGCCTGAACGCGCTACGAGCCGAGCGCCGGCATCCCCAAGCTCGGCGAAGATAAGCGTTTCGGCACCAAGGCGCTCGATCTGCACGACCTCGCAGGAAAAAGGAAATCCCTGCAGATAGCCGCGATCATGCGGACTGACGTGCTCGGGACGGATGCCGAGCGTCACGGTCGTACCCGCGGGAAGCGGCGGCATGCGTTGGGGGGGAAGTGTAAGCTTGAGGCTCCCAACCGCGAGCGTGCAACCACCCTCATCATCCGTCACAACTGCCGGAAGCAGATTCATGGGCGGATTACCGAGGAAGCCAGCAACAAACGTGTTTGCAGGATTATGATAGACATCCAGTGGCGTTCCGATCTGCGCAACACGGCCTTTGTTCATGATGCAGATGCGCGTCCCAAGAGTCATCGCTTCGACCTGGTCGTGCGTGACGTAGATCATCGTCGCGCCAAGGCGCCGGTGCAGGGCGGCAATCTCACCGCGGGTCGATACGCGCAAGGCAGCGTCGAGATTTGATAAAGGCTCGTCAAACAGAAAAACTTTCGGGTGACGCACGATAGCACGGCCTAGAGCAACTCTTTGCCGTTGTCCGCCCGACAGCGCATGCGGCTTACGCCTCAGGAATTCAGAAAGGCCGAGCGTAGCGGCGACGTTGGTGACACGCCGCTCAATCTCCTCGCGCGGAATGGACCGGCGCTTCAGCCCGAATGCCAGATTATCCCACACGGTCATATGAGGATAAAGCGCGTAGGACTGAAAAACCATGGCAATATCACGATCCTTAGCGGGAACTTCATTCACGAAATTGCCATCAATCGAGAGAATGCCGTCGGAAATCGACTCGAGCCCGGCAATCATGCGCAGCGTTGTCGTTTTCCCGCAGCCCGATGGTCCGAGCAGCACCATGAAGTCGCCATGCCCAATATCTATGGATACGTCCTTCACGGCAGGCGCCTCGGCGCGTTCGTAGATTTTCGTCAGCCGTTCAAGTCGCACGATGGCCATGATATCCCCCTATTTCACCGCACCAGCGGTCATGCCCTGGATCAGCTTTTCCGAGAAGAACGCGTAGATGATGATCACCGGGACAATCGCAATCATTAGACCAGTCGCGATCATTCCAATGTCCTCCTGGGTATCGCCGATGATTCTTTGGATACCCAGAGGTAAGGTACGATTAGCCTCATCGGTAATCAGCACAACGGCAAACAAGAACTCGTTCCAGAGCAGAATGAAATTTAGAATGACTGTTGTTGCTACTGCTGGCGCTGCAATTGGCAGCGACACTTTCCAGAAAATCTCCCAATCCGAATAGCCGTCTATCCGCGCCGCATCGAACAAATCAGCAGGGAGTCGAGCAAAGAAGCTCTCCAGGATATAGATGGTCAACGGCAACTGCAGCGCCACATAAACGAGTGTCAGCCCAACTTTTGAATTGTAGAGGCCGTAGTTCACAAGGATCTGGAACAGAGAAATGATCGTGATCTGCGGCGGGAAGATGATGGTCGAGAAGAGAATGAAATAAATAATCCGATTGAGCCGGAACCGGTAGCGTGCCAAGCAATGCGCCGCCATGGCTCCGACGATGGTCAGCACAAGAACGGCAGTCACCACCACTTGAAGCGAATTCGTGAAATAGGTTGCATAGTTTGAATTGAACCATGCATCGGGAAATTTCTCCCAGTGCGCCGGATTTGGAAAAGCGAAATGGTCAAGGTGAATTTCGGGAGTCGTCCTGAGCGAAAGCATTGCCGCCCACACAAACGGTCCCGCCGCAAACGCAGTGTAAAGACTGAGCGCGAGTAGCACGAGCGTCCGGGTCACGATGGGCATTGGAGCCTCAATACTCAAGCTTTTCGCGCATGCGGAACAGCCACGTCAGCAAAAGCACTGCTCCCAACACGATGACGAACCACACCATTGCAATGGTCGAAGGATAACCAAGATCGAACGTCGTCCACTCGAAAGCGCGCTTGTAGACGTACGTGGAAACGGTTTCCGTCGACCACAGCGGATTGCCCTTCGTAGTGATCCACACGAGGTCGAAGATCTTCATTTTTCCGATGAACGACAGAACAACGAGGTTCAGGAGTGTCGCACGAATGAGGGAAATAATGACGAAAACCAGCTTGGCCAACCAGCCGCAGTTGTCGAGCTCCGCCGCCTCAACCACGTCCTTTGGCAGAGAATGCAGAGCAGCCAGCAACACGACCATATTGAAGCCGACCCACATCCAGCTCGTCACTACGATGAGCGATGCAAGCGCCGTGTCGGGGCTACCGAGCCAAGGTTGCGCGAACTTGCCGAGGCCAATCGCACGCAACAGCACATTTAAGGGCCCCCAATCATAATTATAGATCCACATCCATAAGATGCCGACCACGATGTAGGACATCAGCACTGGCGTGAACCAGGCAACCCGCAAGAATCGTGCGCCGGGCACCTTCGCGTAGAGTGCAAGTGCAAGCAGAAGAGCGACTGTGACTTCGATCACCGGTGAGACTGAAGCCCAGGTCACCGTATTACGAACAGCCTTCCAAAAGATTTCGTCCTGGATGAGTTCGCTGTAATTCGCGATCCCCACGAATTCTTCGCGGCGGGGCAGCACTTTATGAAAGCTGTTCCATATCGTGCGAACCGCCGGGTAAGCTGTTAGTGCAACATAAAACGTGATTGCGGGCAGCAAGAATGCAACGATCGTCCCCCACGGCTGTCGCACACCCCCTCTGAGGAGATTGGCCCGGAATGTTGGCATAATCGATCCGATCTCTTATCAGATGCAGCCGGGCTTGCGGCGGGCGCAAACGCCCGGCCGCTGCCCTCTTCCGCGCCAATCAGTAGGCGGCTTCCATCTCTTTTATTGCGTCCTCGACGCTGATATTCCCTGCCGGGAATGCGTTGTTGAACACTTGCGTGAACACTTCCTTGGGCTTTCCGCTCATGACCTGGATGGGAAGGCCGAAGTGGTACTTGGTCCCCGCATTCGTTTTGGCGATCATTGCGAAATATTCGGCAGCCTGCTTGTCCTTGAGCTGCGAGGGATCGCTCTTTATCCCAGTTTGCACCTTCACGTTCTCAAGCCACCGATTGCCAAGGTCGGGAGTAAGGAACGAATTCAGGAATTTGATAACCTCGGCCTTGTGCTCCGTTTCCGCGTTGGCAACGTAGCTACCGCCAACAGTAATGGTACGGCACTCATTGCAGACAGCACCAGGAACGGCGGGGTACTGCATGATCCCCAGCGGGAAATCAGCAGGTTGGCCACCCTTGTCGACCGGATTAAAGGCACGAGAAGTGTAGAAGCTTCCGTTCAAGAAGGTAAGTGCGCCGGGATTAGTGTGAAAGTAAATGTGAGACTCGGCGAGCTTCATCGTGGTGAACGTCGCCGGCAGGAGCCCAGCATCGGTCAAGCTCCGAACCCAAGTGAGCGCCTCAACCACACGCGGATCTGACCACTGAAGCTTACCCGCCAGAAGCTTGGAATAGTCTTCGACGCCGAGCTTTTTCAAAAGTGCTTCATGCACGAGCTGCGCGCCCGTGAACGGACGATCACCAGCGCCGAGCGACATTGGGGTGATACCCTTCGCCTTGGCTTTTTTGACCACGTCAAGAAAGGCATCCGGTGAGAGCTGCAGGTTCTCCGGCAGCTTCACTCCAAGTTCGTCGAGCATTTTTTTGTTGTAATACAGCTCGACCGTCCAAGCCTCGATCGGCAAGCCATAGGGTTTGCCATTGTAGGTCCAGACTTCCTTCGCCCACGGTTCAACGGCATCCCAGTTGAGTTCAGACAAATCAAGCAGAAAGCCATTTTCCAGATACTCAACTTGGTCCGGTTCGGCGTAGAAGATGTCCGGTGCCTGCCCAGCGCGCAACGCTGTTTTCAGCGCGGCGTAAAGAGCATTTTTCTCGTACCAGGTGGCTTTGACCTTGGTGCCCGGATTTTTCGCCTCAAAATCGGCGATAGCACTCTCGACAAAGTTCCGCTTGGGCCACTCGGCCGCCCAGTGACTCCAAAACGTGATCTCCTTCGTCTGAGCCGCAGCCTGCGCCGCAAGCGCGCCCCACGCAAACGCAGCACCAGCAAATACGGAAAGCAATTGTGACTTCATCGCGTTTCCTCCTGATGGCGGCCTCGAATTCACGGCATTTTGAGCTGACCTTGCGCCGCCTTGATTGTGGACGATAGTAGGCCGCGAGTGTCGGTCAATGAAATTATCGATAATAATAGTGATGATCGTAGTGCGGACGGAGCCAGCCAAGGGATCCTATCGTGAGCCGATTAGAACGAGCCAATCGAGAAGATTCTGAGAGGGAAGGCAGAGAGACGACCGTGGCCCAGATCGTCCGAAGCCTTGAGTTCGATATTCTCTTCGGTGCCCTACGCCCCCGCGAACGGCTGGTGGAAGACGCGCTGATGGCGCGGTTCTCAGCAAAGCGTCATGCTGTGCGCCAGGCCCTCGTGAAGCTAGAGCACATGGGAATCGTCGTGCGCACCCCCAATCGTGGCGCCTCAGTACGCGATTTCACAACCGAAGAGGTGGAGGATCTTGCCGAGGTGCGCGAAACACTGCACAGCCGCGCGGTGCAACGCATGCCTTTGCCTGCGCCACCTGAGCTCGTTGCAACGCTGACCGCCATCCAAGAACAACACGATAGGGCCGTAGCAGCCCGTGATCCGCGCCGTATCGACGACGCGAATGAGGCCTTTCACCGAACGATGTTCGAGGCTTGTGGAAACAAGATCCTCAGCGACGCCATTGCGCATTACGCCTATTTGTCTCGGGCCATGCGACTTTACCCCCTCGTCGATTCGAAACTTCTTGAAACGCTGAGACACGAGCACTGGGCCATGATCGATGCGCTCACGCGTGGTGATCGCCGCGAGCTCGCCCGGCTCATCAGGGGGCATATCCAGCACTCGAAGAACTTGTATCTCCGGGTGCGGGGAGGACTCTCAAGATGGCTTAGAGCACATTCGCCTTCGGCCAGGTCGAGTTGATTCACCGAAGAGTGGCCGAATATATTCTCATGCCAGCTGGAAAGAGATGATAGATACCACGAAACTGCTTCGCTTCGGATACACGTGCCGAGTCGCTCTGCGGCAGCTTTCCGACAACAGTTAATCTTCATGCGTTTGAGCCTGCCCGAGGCGCTGTGAGACGGCATGAGAAAGTGCAGTCGTCCCAGCAGAGGAACTTAATCACCGACCTACCGCTTGCAAAGCCGCCATTTGGCTACCCTGCCCGTGGGAACCAGTTGTTCACCGCTCACGTGAAAGCGGGAAAACCTTCAGCCGTGATGAAGTTAGGCGCACGGCTTGACCTGGTTGGATGCCAAGCCCCCCTGAAGCGGTCGCGCGTAAGTTCCACCTCGAGGTGGCGCGGTTCGACGTGTCCGTTGAACCCCGGCATTCATCAGCTCGACTCGTGCCGTCGCACCGCTCAACAAAATGCGGTTGACCTTTCCGGCAATGCCTTGCGCTTAATCATCGGTGATAATGTCGAGTTCGTGCGGTCGCGGATAACCGGTCACATCCACGCCGTCCGCAACAAAGGGAGTAGCGAGCGACACGGCATCTTTGCCAATGCGCAGTTTGTGTCCGTTGATACGGCCCGCAAACGTGTTCACGGCTTCAAGAAAGCTGTAGGCGAACTCGGTTGCCGGGTGCTCATAAACCTCCTCAGGTGTTCGATCTGTTCGACCTGCCCTTGTTCATCAGTACGACTTTGTCGGCCACTTCCAACGCCTCGCCCTGGTCGTGCGTCACGAAAATCGAGGTGATATGCAATTCGTCATGCAAGCGCTGGAGCCAGCGACGGAGCTCTTTGCGAACCCTAGCGTCAAGGGCGCCGAACGGCTCGTCCAGCAGCAGCACGCGCGGCTCGACGGCAAGGGCGCGCGCTAGCCCGACGCGCTGGCGCTGTCCACCGGAAAGCTGCGCGTGATAACGATCGTCGAGCCAGCCGAGCTGGACCAAATCGAGTAGCTAGACTCTGGCGTTGATTTGCGCTTCCGTCGGTCGCGTTGCGCGAGGCTTGACTCGCAGGCCTAATGCGACGTTCTCGGCCACGGTCATATGGCGAAACAGCGCGTAATGCTGAAACACGAAGTTGACCTGCCGCTCCCGTACATCCCTGTGGGATGCGTCCTCACCGTCGAGCAGCACGCAACCTTCATCGGGCCATTCGAGGCAAAAATGATTTTGATGTCGTGTGCCGCGAGTCAAGGGCCGAGCCAGCCCTGGGCACCGAATACGAGCACATAGATAAGGCCCGCAATGACCGGTGAAACTGAGAAAGGCAGATCGATCAGCGAGTTCAAAAGCTGTTTTCTGCGGAAATCGAACTTGGTTATCGCCCACGCGGCCGAAACGCCGAACACGAGATTGAGAGGGACGGCTATCGCGGCGGTTAGTAGGGTCAGTCGAATGGCAGATAACGGCATCCGGATCTATCAGCGCCGCTACATAGGTGCTCCAACCTCTGCGCAGCGCTTCCACGAACACGGCGACAGGGGGAGCAAGAGGAACAGCACGAAAAAGCCAAGGCTCAGGAAGAGAACAATGGCTTTCACCCAAGCCGGGTCGCGTGTGGCGATTTCGGTTTCGAAGCGTGTCGCGCCGCCGACTGAACGATTGAGGGTGACTGCGGTTACCGCCATTCACGCCCCCTCCGCAGTCCGTCGGGCGGTCCACCCCTGGAAACCGTTGATGATGAAAAGCAGGATGAAAGAAACGACCAGCATCACAGATGCGATGGCCGTTGCCTCCACATAATCGTACTGCTCGAGCTTGGTGATCATGATGAGCGGGGTGATCTCTGAAATCATGGGAAGATTACGGAGTCATCGTCGCCGTGACTCCATTGCGCCACCCCATGCGCAATTGTTCCTCACAACATCGCTGGAACGACGTTCTCATGGAACTCGCGACCTGCGCGCGTGGGCGCGATCACGCCGGCGCGAATGAGGTAATCGCCGAAGCGCTCGTCTTTTTCACGTTCATTGGCATAGCGGGTAAATAAGGGATCGAGCAGCGCAACGATCTCCGCTTCCCGTACGTCTTGGGCATAGAGCTTGTTGAGCCGTGTGCCGTCGAAAGCGGCGCCCAGGTAGAGATTGTAGGTGTCGGGGCCGCGGCCGACGAGGCCGATTTCAGCGAGATAAGGCCGGGCGCAGCCGTTCGGGCAGCCGGTCATGCGGATGACGATGTCGTCGTCACGCAATCCTGCACGTTCGAGGCTCTCCTCGAGCCGGCTCACCAGACGGGGCAGATACCGCTCGCTTTCGGCGAGCGCCAGACCGCAGGTCGGGAGCGCGACGCAGGCCATCGCATTCCGCCGAAGGCCTGAAAGCTTGGCTGGCGCGACGCCGTGCTTGGCGAGGATTGCATCAATGGCCGATTTCGCCTTGCTGCTGGCACGCGCCAAAATAAGGTTCTGGTTCGGCGTGAGTATGAAGTCGATTTTTTGCGTTTCTGCGATTTCGCGCAACGCGCTCTTCAATGTCGCTCCGGGCACGTCTTTGATGCGCCCGTTCTCGATATAGAGGGTGAGATGCCACCGCTTGTCGGCACCCTTGCGCCACCCGATAGCGTCACCGGTGTGCGTGAACGCGAACGGCCGCGGTCCGCCGAGCCGATAGCCGAGCCGCGCTTCCACCTCGGCGCGGAAGGCTTCGAGCCCGCGGGTCTCGATGGTGTACTTGAGGCGCGCGTGTTTGCGAGATTCGCGATTGCCCCAATCACGCTGAACGGTCACGACCTTTTCGGCCACGTCGACGGCCTGCTCCGGTAAGCAGAACCCGAGCACATCGGCGGTGCGCGGGAAAGTATCGGGCTCGCCGTGCGTCATGCCCATACCGCCGCCGACCGTCACGTTCCAGCCGCCAAGGCGACCATCATCGACAATCGCGATGAATCCGAGATCGTGGGCGAAAACGTCGACGTCGTTGTCTGGCGGGACGGCGACAACCGTCTTGAATTTGCGCGGCAGATAATGGCGGCCGTAGATCGGCTCCACATTCGGCTCTGCGTCACCTTCTCTGGTTTCGACTTTCTCGCCGTCGAGCCAGATCTCGTGGTACGCGCTGGTGCGCGGCAGCAGATGGTTGCTGATCTCGCCCGCAAGATCGTAGGCGGCCTTGTGTACATCCGAGAGATACGGATTGGCCGTCGACATGACGTTGCGATTGACGTCTCCGCAGGCAGCGAGCGTGTCGAGCAGGCTCTGATTGATCGCCTGCATCGTCCGCTTCATGTTCGACTTGATGACACCGTGGAATTGGAACGCCTGCCGCGTGGTCAGCCGTAGCGTGCCGTTGGCATAGGTTGAGGCGATGTCGTCCATGGCGATCCACTGGGCTGCCGTTGCCAGTCCGCCCGGCACGCGCACGCGGATCATGAAACTGTAGGCTTTTTCGAGCTTCTTTTTCGCGCGCTCGGGGCGGAGGTCGCGATCGTCCTGCAAATAGGAGCCGTGGAATTTGACGAGCTGCGCGTCGTCGTCGGAAATCGCACCTGTAGCGGCCTCCGCGAGACCTTCGGCGATCGTTCCCCGCAGGTATCGGCTGCTTTCCTTGATGTGCTCATTCTTCGAGCGCCTATCATTTTGAGAGTCGGTCATGGCGCATGTCTCTCGCTTCGATTCAGCTGTCAGTAGACGTCGCGCTGATAGCGCCCAGCCTTGGTGAGCGCGGTGAGCTCCGCTTTGCCGATTTCGAGATCGCCGCCCTTGGGCTCCGCAAGAATGCGCGCGAGCATGGAATCGACGTCGCGGCCCAGCTTCTTCTCGTCGCCGCAGACATAGAGGTGCGCGCCATCGGCGATCCAGCGGCGGACCTCTTCGCGCCGCTCCCAGAGCCGGTGTTGGACGTAGATCTTTTCGGGCTGATCGCGGGAGAAGGCCACATCGATCCGCGTGAGCGTCCCGTTGGCCAAATGCTCCTGCCATTCGAGCTGGTAGAAAAAATCGTAAGTGAAATTCCGCTCACCGAAAAACAGCCAGCTCTTGCCGGTGGCGCCTGCGGCCGCCCGCTCCGCCACGAAGCTGCGGAACGGCGCAATGCCGGTGCCCGCGCCGATCATGATGATAGGTCGACTGCTATCCTCGGGGAGTCGAAAATGGCGATTGTGCTTTACGTAGATTTTAAGCGTATCTCCCGGCTTTCGCCGATCGGCCACAAATGTCGACGCGACCCCACGCCGGTCGAGGCCATGCGAGTGCCAGCGCACGGCGCCAACGAGCAGATGAGTTTCGCCGGGATGCGCCGAAGGGCTCGATGCCACCGAATAAAGGCGCGGCGGCAGCGGACGGAGCAGGCTTTTGAGCTGATCGGCCGAGAGCCTTTCAGGATAGTTCGCGAGCAGATCGACGAGCTGACGATCAGCAGCGAAGGCGAGAAATGCGTTCGTATCCGTCGCCAGCGCCGCGACATCGCTGCGGCCGGTGAGCTTGGCATATTTCTCGAGCAGCGGTCGCGAGAGCGTGGTGATGTCGGCTTCGGTTCTGAGATACTGCGCAAGCGCCGCCTCGCCGCTGAGTCCCGTCACATCGAGCACGCGCGCGACAAGCTCGGGATCGTTTTCCGGCACGATACCGATGGCGTCACCGGGCTGAAAGCTGAAGCCGGCTGCATCCGTCGCCAGCTCCACGTGCCATGTTTCGCGCGTCGAGCCGGTGCCGTTGAGATTTATGAGCGCTGCGATTTCGGCCTCAAGCGGCCGTTCGGCCGTGAAAGCCGGGGCCTCACCAACATCCGACAGCTGACCGTGACCGAAGTCCACATGCACTATGGTTCCGGTAGGCGCGGCGTCAGTGGGCTTGAGCTGGGCAAGAGTTCGCGCGGTCCAATCCGGTGCATGGCGAGTGAAGTCGGTGTCGAGATCGGCGCGCTCGGCAACGCGCACGGCCCCGAGCGCCTCGAGCCGTGCATCTATGCGCTTGGCCGTTTCGCAGAAATTCACGTACGCGCTGTCGCCAAGGCCGAGCACGGCATAGCGCAGGCCGTCCAGCCGAGGGGCGCTTTCATCCATGAGCGCGGAATAGAAGGCCATCGCACGCTGCGGCGGGTCGCCTTCGCCCCAGGTGGCTGCGTAAATAAGGACGTTTTTCGCCTTGGTAAGCACCGAGAGATCAACGTCGGCCATGTCGTGGACACGAGTGTCGAACCCCTGCTTGGCCGCTGCCGATTTCGCCGCGAGAGCGAGGCCTTCAGCATTTCCCGATTCGCTCGCATAGAGAACTGTGAGCGGTACCCTGGCGCGCGGTGGGGCAGCAGGTACGGGTTGGGCCACGGCGTTGGCTGCCGCATCTAACCCTGCGAGAAAGCCCGAAAGCCATGCGCGCTGCTCGCGGCTCGATTTGCTCACGATGGTGTTGAGCGCCGCGATGTCTTCCCTCGAGAATGGGGCGAAGCTCGGCACCAGGGCGACATTCGACATTATTCTCTCCGCGAGGAATGCGATCGATAACTGGAGGCCTAGCGTTCGTCAGCCCGCGACCCAGTAGAGAGAGGCGGCAATATCTGCGGCCGTTGGCTTCCGCTGATCCTCGCTTTCGGCCTCTTCGCGTTCGAAAACCTCCACCCGCGAAGGTCGCGTGAGATTGGCCGCATCCCAACTCAGTCCGACGAAAATGATCGAAGGCCCGCGGATCGATTTCTCCGCAATGGCCGCCGGCAGATCTGCGAGACGCGTTTCGATGGCGCGCTCGTTGGCCCGTGTTCCATTCTCGACGATGACGACGCTTGTTGCCGGATCGGCGCCGTGGGCGAGGAGGTGTTCGGTCAGCGCTGACGCATTGTGCACACCCATGTAGATGGCAAATGTTTGTCCGGGGCGCGCCAGCGCCG
>Ga0180220_1001308_pt1 | contig 18939 bp, 18 predicted proteins | sample eDN5th37CBELigBY_FD_151335 | JGI IMG/M metagenome (GOLD analysis project Ga0180220, IMG submission 151335) | Enriched backyard soil microbial communities from Emeryville, California, USA - eDNA 5th pass 37_C BE-Lig BY (version 2) (version 2) | ecosystem: Environmental > Terrestrial > Soil >...
CAAAGAGTGATTCTCAAGGTAACGGGAAGTCTGCGTGATGATTGCGCATGTCGCCGAGGCTGCAGAGGCGCGGGGCCGCGTCGTCCTGCAGCTGCGCACGGCAAACCCGAGCTCGGTGGCAATCGAAGCCGCTCTTCGGGTCGCGCAAGCGTTCCAGTCCGGCATCGAAACGCTTTTCGTCGAGGACTTGCAGGTTTTCGACCTGGCCAGCTTTCCATTCGCGCGGGAGATTTCGCTCACCGGCCGCAGGTCGCGGGCGCTTTCTCCCGCGGATCTGGAGCGGGAGTTCCGCCTCGCATTTTCTTCCATTCAGAGGCGGATTGCGGCTCTCGCTCGCGCGGCCGAGGTTCCCATTCGGCAACGGATCGTCAGGGATGATCCCATAACGGCGCTGGCGGCAACGTGCGCGGAATGCGGCCCTTGGAACGTCGTGGCTCTGGCAGAACCATTCGGCATTGCCAGCAGCGAAACCCTTCGGCTGCTTTTCGAGTCCGTTACGGACGCCACGGGTCTGATCATCGTCGGCCCACAGGCCCGGCGCACATCGGGTCCCGTCATCGTCGCCGTGGAGGAGGTCGACCGCCTGCCGAGCATGGTGCGCGCGGCGGAACGGCTCGCCTCGGTGACTGGAGGGTCATTTGTCGTTCTGTTGATCGCTGAGGACGAGGAGCGTCTGCACTGGATGGAGGGGCAGGCGCGGCTTCTCCTCGGCGAGCGAACGGATGCGCAGATTCTGCGGGCGGAGTCCACCCGCGGCGCGGCCGAAGTGGTGGCCGAGGCCTTGCGACGGCTGAAGGGCGGATTTGTCATCAGCCAGTTTGGCGGACTGGTGGTGCCGGCCGATCGCGACCTGAAGGCGCTTGCGGCAGCCCTGGAATGCCCGCTTCTCCTCGTGCGCTGAGCCCAAAACTTACCAGTTCACTGGCCCCGGCTCGGGGCCGGCTTGCCCAGCTGATCGGAAAGGCTTACCTCCAGACCAGTTGAGCGCCAGTGTACGGGTGACGGCCATCGGTTCCCAACGGCAGCTGCTGACACGCCTCCGCGAAATCGATCCACGGCGATTGCTGCCCCTCGTCGTGGCACAATCGCCGATCGCAAAATCGACCGCCGGTGGAGCGGCTGCACTCGTTGTGCTTCTCTGGGCCGTTGGTGGGTTGCAGGGTTGGGCCGCCATTGTGGCGCTTGCGGCTATCGCCGTCGGCTTTGCAGCGGTCGCGCTCGTCGGACTTTCAGCACAGACGTCGGCGGCAGAGCCGATTCCCGCGTCCGCTTCTCAGCCGAGCTCTCCAACGGCCGACCTGAGCTGGCGTGCGGTCATCGGCGCCATGCCGGATCCGGCGATGGCTCTGGATGCCGACGGCACCATTGTCCACCACAATGCGGCCGTGGCCGATCTTTTCCCGCGTGTGCGCATCGGCCAACCCATCTCCAGCGTGATCCGCAGCCCCGAGTTGCTGGCAGCCATCGAAAAGGGCCCCAGTGCCGAGGATGTGACCGTCGTCGAGCTTCAGGATCGCGTTCCCGTCCAGCGCCGCGTTTCGGCCATTCTGACCGCGCTTCAACCGAGCGGGCGTGGACCTGCCAATCCGGTACTGCTCGTCACCTTCCGCGACATCACCGATCAAGAGAAGCTCGCGCAGATGCGGGCCGACTTCATCGCGCATGCCAGCCACGAGCTGCGCACCCCTCTCGCCTCACTGCGTGGCTTCGTCGAGACGTTGCAGGGGCCGGCCCGTGACGATCCCAAGGCGCGCGAGCGCTTCTTGGGCATCATGGCGGCACAGGCCGCTCGCATGACGCAGCTCATCGACGACTTGCTCTCGCTGAGCCGCATCGAGATGCGGGTTCATGTTCCGCCGCGCGGGACGGTGGAGCTGAATGAAATCGTGAACTTCGTCGCGCAGTCACTGGAGCCGGTGGCAAAGTCTGCTGGCATCTCCATTTCCGTGGAGACCCAGCCCACGCCTGCGCGTGTCCGTGGGGACCGGGAGGAGCTGGTGCAGGTATTTCAGAACCTCATCCACAACGGAATTCGCTACGGCAAGAACGGCGGCCACGTGGCAGTTCAGGTGAAACGGGAGAGCTCCGCACCCGGTCGCACGCAGCAGATTTCCGTCGCGGTTCAAGACGATGGCGTCGGTATTCCGCCGGAGCATCTGCCGCGACTGACGGAGCGGTTTTATCGGGTCAGCGCCTCGGCCAGCCGGGAGAAGGGCGGCACGGGGCTCGGCCTTGCAATCGTGAAGCACATCGTCACCCGTCACCGCGGGGAGCTGAAAATCTCCTCAACCCTCGGAGAAGGCTCAACTTTCACCGTTCTTCTGGACGAGTTGCCAGCGACCGAGGCCGTCGTGCCGAGTGCGCAGTTCTGGTAAATAAATACGCTAGATCAATGGTTTAGATTGTCATGAAAGCATAGCGTGCGTGCTCTATCACGACGCTCACGGCGCCAATGAGGTGCCGTTGCGGGGAAATCGCACGATCGGCTTCCCGTGGCATAACTCAGGCAGGGAGAGCACCTGTGAGCAGAATCCTTGTTGCCATCTCGGCGGCTACGGCCGTTGCAGGCACGATTGGCTTCGCCGGCGCGGCGGCGGCTCGTGACCACATCAAGATCGTCGGCTCCTCGACGGTTTTCCCGTACACGCAGGCCGTCGCTGAAGAATTTACGCGCAAGCATGGCCAGAAAGCTCCGGTTGTCGAATCGACAGGCACCGGTGGTGGCATGAAGATCTTCTGCCAGGGCATCGGCGAGCAGCATCCCGACATCACCGGCGCCTCGCGGGCCATGAAGAAGTCCGAGTGGGACGAATGCGAGAAGAACGGCGTCACCGACGTAACCGAGGTGCTGATCGGCTACGACGGCTTGTCCATTGCGCAATCCCGTAAAGGCAAGCCAATGGATTTGACCAAGAGCCAAATCTATCTGGCTCTGGCCGCCGAGATCCCGGTTGACGGCAAGTTCGCTCCCAATCCGCACAAGAAGTGGAGCGATGTCGACAAGTCGCTTCCTGACATTCCCATTATCGCCTACGGCCCGCCGCCGACCTCCGGCACGCGCGACGCCTTCGTCGAACTCGCCATGCAGGAAGGCTGCGAAGCTCTGGATTTCGTGAAGGAGCAAAAAGGCAAGCTGGATAAGAAGGCCTATGGCGACCTGGTGAAAAGCCAATGCAGCCGGATGCGTCAGGACGGCCCGTTCATCGAGGCTGGCGAGAACGATAATCTTATCGTCCAACGTCTCGAGGCTGATCCCAACGCAGTGGGCATTTTCGGCTACTCGTTCCTTTTCGAGAACGAGGACAAGCTGCGGGCCGTGAAAGTGAACGGTGTGGAGCCCTCATTCGAGACGATTGCCTCAAGCGACTATGGCATCTCGCGCCCGCTGTTCATTTACGTGAAGAACGCTCATCGCGATGTAGTCCCAGGTCTGAAGGAGTTTGTCGCCGAGTACGTAAGCGAAACGGCGATGGGCAAGGACGGCTACCTCGCCGATCGCGGGATGGTTGTTCTGCAGCCGGATGTGCTCGAAAAAACCCGCGCTGCGGCTCTCAAAGCCGAGAAGATGGGCGTGCCGACCAATTGACGAATCAGTGGAAAAGGCGGGCTGCGCTATCGACATGGCGCAGCCCTCGCGCTTCGAGCAGTGGGGTTTCGCTCGATCCGAAAATCGAGAGCCGCAGACAAAGAACCTGAAGCAGAACCGCTCACCGAGAACTGAAGCGTAATGCTGACCTACGCCTTCGCTACGTTGCTCGCCCTAACGCTGATCAGCTACCTGATCGGGCGTCGGCGGGCAGTCATGGCCGTCGACGGACGGACATACAGGCTCCATTCCCGCCCCGCATACCATGCGAGTTTCGTCGCCGCTTGGGTTGGGATTCCGGCAAGCCTTTTTCTTCTCCTGTGGATCGCAATCCAAGGCCCCGTGCTGGATCGCCTTATCATTGGAACCCTGCCCGAGGGCGTTCTGGCGAACAAGAGCACAGGTGAGCTGAGCCTCATTCTCAGTCAGATCAAGTCTGTCGCAGACGGCACAATCTTCGGAAACCCCGATCCTTTCGTTCTGGAAGCCGGCGAGCGGTTAAGAAACTGGCGCGGCATTGCACAGCTTTCGATGTTTGCGAGTGCGGCAGTGCTTGCCATGCTCGGGCTCGTTGTCGCTCAGTGGCGCATCTCTCCGGAGTTTCGTGCGCGGCAAGCCGTCGAGCGAATCCTCGACGCGCTGATGATCGCCTGCGCCGTTGTAGCCATCCTGACCACGCTCGGCATCGTTGTTTCACTGCTTCTCGAGGCCCTCCGATTTTTCCAAAGGGTTTCGCTGTTCGAATTCCTTTTCGGTTTGAATTGGGAGCCACAAATCGCGATGCGGCCGGATCAGGCCAGTGCAGGGGGGGCCTTCGGCGCCATCCCGGTTTTTGTCGGCACGTTTCTGATCGCGCTCATCGCAATGGCGGTTGCTATTCCGATCGGGCTGCTGTCGGCAATTTACCTCACCGAATACGCCTCATCGCGTTTTCGAGCCGTCATTAAACCGTTGTTGGAAGTTCTCGCCGGCATTCCAACCGTTGTTTACGGATTCTTCGCCGTGCTCGTCGTCGCTCCCGCCCTGCGCTCGTTCGGAGAGGCGATCGGCTTGCCGATTGCACCTAATAGTGCATTGGCCGCTGGTGGTGTCATGGGGATCATGATCATTCCCTTTATCTCGTCGCTTTCGGATGATGCGATCAACGCCGTTCCCCGCTCCATGCGCGATGGCTCCTTGGCGCTCGGAGCGACCAAGAGCGAAACGATTGTCCGCGTGCTGCTGCCGGCAGCGCTGCCCGGCATCATGGGTGGCATCCTGTTGGCTGTCAGCCGCGCCATCGGCGAGACCATGATCGTCGTCATGGCCGCAGGCATTATCGCTTCCCTGACGCTCAATCCGTTTCAGCCGGTCACCACGGTCACTGTGCAGATCGTGACGCTTTTGATCGGCGATACCGAGTTCGATAATCCCAAAACGCTGGCCGCGTTTGCTTTGGGCCTTGTGCTGTTCCTATCCACCCTGGTCCTCAACATCATCGCCATGCGCATCGTGCAGCGCTACCGGGAACAATATGAGTGACGTGAGCGCACCATCGGAAATAACGGCCGTGGAGAGAGCGGGCCACTGGCAGTCGGCCGCACACCGGAAACGGCTGAGGCGGCGCTACGCTGCCGACAGGCGGTTGCGATTCCTCGGTCTCGGGGCGATCGGCCTCGCGATTGGCCTGCTCGGCATCTTGATCGCGTCGCTTGCCTACACGGGATATTTGGCCTTCGCGCAAACGCGCGTGGAGCTTGAGTTCTACATCGATCCGGCGCTGGTGAAATCGGACGATGTGCGCGCGGGCAATTTCCGAAGCATTACACGGCAGGCGCTGCTTGCCCATTTTCCGGAAGTCACGAACCGTCGCCAGCAGACCCAGCTCGCCAAGCTGCTGAGTCCAGGCGCCGAGTGGATCGTTCGCGATCGCGTCGTCGCCCATCCCGAGCTGGTCGGCAATACCATCAAAATGCTCGTACCGGTCGCCGATCCGTACGATCAGCTGAACAAGGGTCTTATCAGACGAGATGGGCCGGAGCCCCAGCGGCGGCTCGACGATGAGGCGATTGGATGGTTCGATAAGCTCGATCAAGCAGGGCTCATTCACACCACTTTCGCTTTCGAGCTGTTCGTGAATGCGGATAGCCGCTTCCCGGAGATGGCGGGCCTGGCGGGAGCCATTGCAGGGTCATTCATGACGCTGCTCGTCTGCCTGCTCCTGAGTTTTCCGTTCGGAATCGCGGCGGCGGTTTATTTGGAAGAATTCGCGCCCAAGAACCGGCTGACCGCACTGATCGAGGTGAACATCAATAATCTTGCGGCGGTGCCCTCGATCGTTTTCGGTCTGCTTGGCCTTGCGGTGTTTCTGGGCTTTTTTGGATTGCCCCGATCGGCGCCGCTGGTCGGCGGCATGGTTTTGGCATTGATGACGCTGCCGACCATCATCATCGCGACTCGGGCGACGCTGAAATCCGTTCCGCCTTCGATTCGCGAGGCAGCACTGGGAATTGGCGCATCAAAACACCAGGTCATCCTGCACCACGTGTTACCGCTCGCGATGCCCGGCATCATGACGGCCACCATTATCGGGCTCGCGCAGGCTCTCGGCGAAACGGCGCCGCTGCTTCTTATAGGCATGAATGCCTTTATTCCCAGCCTCGACAGTGTTGGCCTGCTGGAGCCCGCGACAGCGCTTCCGACGCAGATCTACAGTTGGGCTGACAGTCCTGAGCGCGGGTTCGTGACCCGCACGTCGGCAGCCATTCTGGTGTTGCTCGGTTTCCTCGTCGTAATGAATGCCGCGGCGATCTACCTGCGCCAGAAATTCGAGAGGACATGGTCCTGATGCGCGCGACCGCGGAGGAGATTGCGATGAACGAGCAGGTTCACACTGGAACCCTGGGTGCCCTGGCTCAAGCCAAGCCGAATGCCGGCGGTATCGAAATGGCGAAGGTGCGGGCGCGTAACGTCAATGTTTTCTATGGTGAAAAACAGGCACTGAAAAATGTCTCGGTAGACATTCCAGCGCGAGCCGTGACAGCCTTCATCGGTCCTTCGGGCTGCGGCAAATCCACGTTTCTCCGGTGCATCAACCGAATGAACGATACGATCCCCGGAGCGCGCGTTTCGGGCGAGATCACGATCGACGGAGAGGATATCTATGATCCCCGTCTCGACGTTGTGCAATTGAGGGCGCGTGTGGGGATGGTGTTCCAAAAACCGAACCCATTCCCTAAATCCATTTACGAGAATGTCGCTTACGGGCCGCGCATTCACGGGCTCGCCCAGAATCGCGCGGAGCTCGATGAGATCGTCATGTCGAGCTTGGAAAAAGCCGGTCTGTTGAGAGAAGTGAAGGACCGGTTGCACGAGTCGGGCACAAGCCTTTCAGGTGGCCAGCAGCAGCGGCTGTGCATTGCGCGCGCCATTGCCGTGAGCCCGGAGGTGATCCTGATGGACGAGCCCTGCTCGGCGCTCGACCCGATCGCGACGGCCAAGATAGAAGAGTTGATCGACGAGCTACGCGAGAACTACTGCATCATCATCGTCACCCACTCGATGCAGCAGGCCGCGCGTGTTTCGCAGCGGACAGCCTTCTTCCATCTCGGCGAGCTGATCGAGCAGGGTGATACGGACGAGATCTTCACCAACCCAAAAAACCGACGGACCCAGGACTACATTACCGGCCGCTTCGGATGAGAGCGGTACTGATCGGAGCCATGTCATGAAGGAGCATATCGTACGCTCTTATGAAGAGGAGCTGGCGCTGCTCGACCGCAAGATCGCCCAAATGGGTGGCCTTGCGGAGGAAGCGCTGGGTCAGGCCTTCGACGCCCTCGAAAAGCGCGATCCGCGGCTCGCCGAAGCGGTGATCGACTCCGACAAGGCCATCGATCGCCTGCAGCACGAGATCGAGGACCAGGTCGTCACCATGATCGCGCGGCGCCAGCCGCTCGCCAACGATCTGCGCCACGTGATCGGGGCGCTGCGCATCGTCTCGGATCTTGAGCGGATCGGAGACCTCGCCAAGAACACAGCCAAGCGCGCCCTTGCCATTTCGCACGAGCCCTATCCGAAGCCGCTGATGTCGGGCTTGCGCAGCATGAGCGAGCGCGCGCTCCGTCAGCTCAAGGACGTGCTCGACGCGTACGCCGAACGCAACAGCGACTTGGCGCTTTCGGTCTGGCGCGACGATGAACAAATCGATGCCATGTATAACTCGGTATTCCGCGAGCTTCTGACGTACATGATGGAAGATCCTCGCAATATCGGGCTCTGTACGCACCTGTTGTTCGGCGCGAAAAACATCGAGCGGATCGGAGATCACACGACGAATATTGCGGAGGTCGTGCATTACCTCGTCCACGGTCGTTCCATCACGGATGACCGGCCGAAAGGGGACCAGACGAGTTCAACCCTCATCTCACGGGACCGAGAATAAGAGGGCTGCATGACGGCCAGGTTGCTCATCGTCGAGGATGAAGCCGCGCTTGCGGAGCTGCTCCGCTACAATTTTGAAGCGGATGGCTTCGCGGTAAGTCACGCCGCTACCGGCGAAGAGGCCGAGCTGATGATCTCGGAAGAGAAGCCGGACCTCATCGTGCTCGACTGGATGCTGCCGTCATTTTCGGGCGTTGAGCTCTGCCGCCGCATCCGGGCCCGGCAGGAGACTCGCGCAATTCCCATCCTCATGCTCACCGCCCGCGGCGAGGAGAGTGACCGCATACGCGGGCTTTCCACGGGAGCGGACGACTATGTGGTGAAGCCTTTCTCGCTCCCTGAGCTGATGGCCCGGGTGAAGGCGATCCTCCGGCGGACAGCACCCGAGCGCCTGGCTGACGTGTTGAAGGCCGGCGAGATCGAGCTCGACCGTGCCGCGCATCGCGTCACACGCGGTAACCGCGAGGTGCGGCTTGGGCCGACGGAGTTCAAGCTGCTTGAATTCATGATGCAGAGTCCGGGACGGGTCTTGTCGCGCGAGCAGCTCCTCGATGGTGTTTGGGGGCGGGACGCCTACATCGACGAGAGAACGGTTGACGTGCACATCGGGAGGTTGCGGAAGGCTTTGGTGCGCGGCAGGGAGCGCGACCCGATTCGGACAGTGCGCGGTTCCGGTTATGTCTTCGGCGAGCGGCGGCCCGTCTGATTTCATCCTTTGAAAAACGGAACCCGCATCCCGCTGCCTGCTCCAAACGAATGCAAAAAATCGGCCTGCAAATGCGAATTTGGTGTGAGCCGGTTCCGTTAACCTTTGGAGCCTTCTTTTTTTGTGAAGTTTGTGTTACATTAATGCCGTTGTAGCGTAGCTGAACGGATGAGGAACGCGAGGGTCGGGGCCGACCGGATCGCGTCGCATTTACCTGTATGACCCAAGCCGCGCTGCATGGTCTTGAACTGCGGGACTCTATGCGCGGAGCGCCAGCCAAGTCAGCGATGTTGAAAGGGAAACTATGCCCTGCACGAGGGCCATAGTTTGTTGATGGCACGCTTAGCCGGCGGCAACCTTGTCGGCAGAATAATCTTGTCGTGACGCCCATGATTGGGCGGTATGCGCGGCCGGCTACATCCGGCGGGCGCGGTTCCCTAGCAAGTGAGATAACCAATGGCTCAGAAGACAAAGGTGCCTGTCAAGACCAGGAGCGCGGCGGAAAGTGCGAAGGTACGGCCTGAACGCACTGTCGCGGCTTCAGAAAAGAAGGTTGCGGCAGGTAAGACCTCGGCTTCAAGAGCCGCATCCGTGAAGGCGAGAGCGGACGTTCCCGCGAAACAAACGAAAACGAGCGCGAGTAAATTGACTGAGAAAGTAGCAGCGAACACCAAAGCGAAAGTCGTCGCGGCGAAAGCTGCCGCGGAGAAGGCGAAAACGTCGGAGAAAATGGTGGCGAAGGCCGCAACGAAAACTACTCCTGCGAGCAGCAAGGCGCCGGTAAAGGCTCCCGCGAAGCCGGCGGCTCCGGCAGTTGCCGTGAAGGCGGCTCCTCCGCAGAAGCCGCCCGCCCAGCAGCAGAAGACGGCGGTTGCAGCGATGGCGAAGCCGGCACAGCCCAAGATTTCAGCCCCGGTGACGCCGAAGGACGTTGCCGAGAAAGCGAAAGAAGCGCGGCAGGAGGCGAAGGCGTCCAAGAAGTCGGTTCACGCCCGACACGGTTTCAAGACTGACGAGTACATCGTCTATCCCACTCATGGTGTCGGCCGCATCGTCGGCATCGAGGAGCAGGAAATTGCCGGCATGTCGCTCGAGCTGTTTGTCATTACGTTCGAGAAGGACAAAATGACGCTGCGGGTGCCCACGGGCAAGCTTCAGAGCGTCGGCATGCGCAAGCTCGCGACCGAAGACGTGGTCAAAAAGGCCATGGACACGCTGAAGGGCCGGGCCCGCATCAAGCGCACGATGTGGAGCCGGCGCGCTCAGGAATACGAGGCCAAGATCAACTCTGGCGACCTCATCGCGATCGCTGAGGTGGTGCGCGATCTGTATCGTTCCGAGTCGCAGCCGGAGCAGTCCTACTCCGAGCGGCAGCTCTTCGAGGCGGCGCTGGACCGCATGGCGCGTGAAATCGCCGCAGTCGAGAAGCTCGACGAGCAAACGGCCGTGCAGCGGATCACCGAGGTCCTCGCCCGCAGCGCCCGCGGCCGCCGCGCCGCGGAAGCCGAAGCGGAGGCCGAAGCTGACGCGGATGGCGACGAGCAGGAGTCTGACGCGGCCGTCAGGGCGGCCTGAAAGACTTCGACTTCGACGTGAATTGAGGCCCGGCACTAAACCGGGCCTTTATTCATGCTCGGATCGCCCGAAGAGCAGTTGCCTGGTCGATGCTATTCTCGTTTGTCGCGCTTTTTCTCTGACGCGTGATTAGGAAAAGCCTTTTTTCTGAGCTGCAGCTCACGCCACCCCAATCCTCAGCAGGTCGTGCACGTGCACGATTCCAACCGGCCGCCCATCTTCCACCACGAACAGCGCCGTGATGCGCGCTGTGTTGATCAGTTCCAGGGCGGCGGAGGCGAGGGTGTCGGGGCTTACGGTTTTGGGCTTGCGGGTCATGATGTCTCCCGTCTTGGCCCTGAGCAGATGCTCGCCCATGTGGCGGCGCAGGTCGCCGTCCGTCACGATGCCGACCAGCTTGCCCTCCCCGTCGACGACTCCCAGGCACCCGAAGCTCTTCTGAGTCATGGTGACGAGGGCTGAGCTCATGGACTCGTGCTCGGAGGCGAGCGGCAGCTGGTCCCCTTTGTGCATGATGTCGCCCACGAACTTGAGCTGCGCGCCCAGCGAGCCGCCAGGGTGGAAGATCTTGAAATCGTGGGCCGTGAACCCCTTGGCCTGGAGCAATGCTATGGCAAGGCTGTCGCCCAGGGCGAGCTGCATCGCCGTCGAAGTCGTGGGCGCCAGGCCGTGCGGGCAGGCCTCCTTGGCGCGCGGCAGCTCGAGCACGATGTCGGATGACAGGCCAAGCGCAGAATCCCGCCGCGAAGTGATGGCGATGAGCGGCACCTTGAACCGGCGCGAATAGGTGATGACGTTCTTGAGCTCGACCGTCTCCCCCGACCAGGAAATCGCCAGAACGACATCATCCCTGGTGACCATGCCGAGGTCGCCGTGAGCAGCTTCGCTGGGATGGACGAAGAACGCCGGCGTGCCTGTCGAAGCGAAGGTTGCCGCGAGCTTCTGTCCAATGTGCCCGCTCTTCCCGATACCGGTGACAATCACGCGTCCCCGCGAGGCCGCGATGGTGCGAACGGCCTCGGAGAAGGCGGCGGCCATCGGCCCCCTCAGCGCCTCGGCGAGGGCCGTCAGACCTTCGGCCTCGATCTCGACCGTGCGGACCGCGCAGGCTACGGATGCCTCAGTGTTGGACGCCTGCAACTCGCCGCTGATCCGCCCGTCGCCGGCCTTTTCAGAGGTGTGACCGTTACGGAGCGCCGCTGATTGCCCTGTCATCGTGCCTGATCCCCCCGGACCGCTGCATTCCCTGCTGACGTGGCGTCAAATCAGGTCCTTTCTGTGTCTATCAGACCACCCCGTTGGCGCCAACGACGGGATGGGTAGAGGCTTCGAGTTTCAACTGTTACGAGAGTTCCTCAACAGCCTGCTCCGAAACTCGCGAACACAGCGCGGGGCCGGCCAGGGCTAGATCATCCCGCGGCCGAATGCGCACCACCGGTCAAACTTATCCTCAAAAAGGAGCTTCTGCCCTACCCTGGCAACAGGCTTGCCTCCGGCGTGCTACCAAGTCTTGTGCTGCGCGTCGTGCAAGAGCCGTGAGGAAAGATGCCTGTGCTCTCGACTTATGACCGCTACCAGCGCATTGCGCCACTTTATGATCTTCTTGATCTCCCGTTCGAATACGGGCGCTATCGCAAGATCCGGCCCCAACTCTTCCAGGGGCTGTCGGGCCGCATTCTTGACGCTGGCGTCGGGACCGGGCGCAATATTTCCTTTTATCCGCCCGAGGCGCACGTCGTCGGCATCGACCTCAGTCCGGCTATGCTGGCCCGCGCCTCGCGAAGGGCGTCGAGGCTAGGGCGCGTCGTCGAGCTGCTCCAGATGGACATCACCCGGCTCGAAATGCCGGATCAATCCTATGACGCGGTCGTGGCATCCTTCCTGTTCTGTGTCCTGCCGGAACAACTCCAATTGCCCGCCCTGCGGGAGATCGAACGTGTCCTCAAGCCAGGCGGTACACTACGGCTCATCGAGTACGTGCGTCCTCAGGGAATGCTCAGGTCCGTGCTGGCCAGCTTTTGGGCGCCCTGGATGGCGTGGGCCTACGGGGCAGGCTTCGATCGGCGCACGGAGCAGCATGTGAGCAAGAGCGGGCTGGAACTCCTGGACTCGCGCTTTGTCGTGGATGATTTGATCAAGCTGATGTCACTTCGCAAACCTCACACCCGAGGCTGATCCACGACTTGCGGCGAGCAGCCTGACAAGTATTGGGGGGCCGCATTGGCAGCGATCAACTCCCGAGGCGATCTTCAACCGCTCAGGACAGCTCATCTACCCGCCCGCGGCTCTTTCCAGATCGCGCCGCAGCGCAACGTTCGCGGAAGGCTTCCGAAGATGGATCCACGCGGCCGAAACGGTCCGGCCGATAAAGCGTGATGTCGATCGAAGGCTCTGCGCCGGTTATCAGATCAGCGATCGTTAAGCCGAATCCGCCCGACGCCGCAATGCCCGATCCGCAGCATCCCCCCGCGAGCAGGAATTGCTGAACATCGGGAATTCGCCCAATCACGAATTTTCCATCGGGAGTATAGTTGGACAACCCCGCGATATGATGGGCGAAACCCCACTCATCGATTTTGGGTATGACGTTTCTCAACGCACTGGCCTGCGTGACCAGGAGTTCCGTGTCGCGCTCCTCGTCAATGAGCGGCATCTCAGCCATATCGGCAGTAAGCGCCAGCGGATCATTGGTCAGCGATTTCGGCTCTTGCAGCCCGATGAGCAGCCCGCCGACTTCGGAACGCAAATAGGCGCGCATATCGGGTAGATGGACATTGGGCCGGCCGGGGGCACCGCTGCCGTCGGGGGCGGTGATCCAATAATGACTGCGCGTAGGCGCGGCGGCAAAACCCCAGCCAAGCCATGAGGCGATCTCGGCCCCCCAGACGCCGGCCGCATCGACCACCCAGTCTGCCGCTATTGATCCCTCGTTCGTATCGACGCCTGTTACCCGCTGACCGTCAGTCAGGATGTCCGTGACGACGATCCCGCTCCGAATGCGCGTGCCTAGCCGGCGCGCAGCTCTCGCGTAGGCGGCACCAAGGTGAGCGCCATCGATGTAGCCGTCCGCTGGGACGAATACGATCCGCTGCGCGTCTCCAAGCTCGAGCCATGGGCACAGACGATTTGCTGCGGTCGAATTGATGGCAGCAAATTCGACGCCTGCAGCCGCCATGCAGGTTTCCATTTTTTCCAGCTCGTTGTTGCGTGCCTCGGAAAAAACAGCGCGAATGCTCCCTACGGGGTGAAAATCGATTTTCTCCTCGAGCAGCGCCTCCATTTCCTTTATTGCAGCCAGGGTGCGCTTCACCATGTGTATGGTCGAAGTGTCCGAGCGAGCATGGCAGACGAGGCCGGCTGCGCGAGCCGTTGCGCCGCCAGCGATCTGGTTTCGCTCGAGGACAAGAACATCGGTGACGCCACGTTTTGCTAAATGATAGGCGATCGAACAGCCGATCACTCCGCCACCGATAATGACGACAGCAGCCTGGTCGATAGTGGCCGATGGCGCAGGGCGCATCAGGTTCTCTCCTGTGATTTTAGAACCGGTCTGGCAGGTAGCGTGAGATGTCGATGAAAGGTTTGCGGCCCGCCACTAAGTCCGCAATCGACCGGCCGGTCGTCGGTGCACTGGTCATGCCGTTGTGGCCATGGCCGAAGGCGAGCAAAATGCGAGCATCCCTGGGGAGTGGGCCAATTACCGGGAGCGAGTCCGGCGTACACGGCCGTCGACCCATCCAATCGCTCGCGCCCGCCAACTGCAAGGTGTTACCGATCTGCTCAATTACGACGGATAAGGGGCACTGCTGCGAGGCGCTAGTGGGTTGATAGATCGCGCCCAAACAGCGATGGCGCGTTGGAGTCCTCAGGTAAGCATCTGCTTTGCTTTTCTGGTCGGAGCGGGGAGATTTGAACTCCCGACCCCCAGTCCCCCAGACTGGTGCGCTAACCAGGCTGCGCTACGCTCCGCCGAGCCACCCTTTTGCCTCGGCCGTGGTTCCAGGTCAACCCAGCGGTTTGGCGGTCAAGGCTGAGGGCTCAAGCGTGCTGAGCGCGTCGACTCGGTCAGGGAGCTGCCGAAGCTGCAGTTCTGGGGAGGCGGCCTTGACGGCCAAGGCGCCGTAGAGTGGCGCTGGCAGGTCGAGATCTCGGACCGTGAAAGCTTCCTTCTGTAACAATTGCAGCGCAATAGCGCCGAAGTCGGTGCCGCTTGAGCATTTTCCGGTTCGTGAGCCACGAATTCCGAGATCCTGAAGCAACACGCCAATGCCGGAGCCGCGGGCTTTGGCCCAAGCTTCCAGTCTCGTCCAGGCTCGCAGGATGTCGTGGTCGGTGTCGCCGCGCGAGGCCGGGCGGTCTCCAGCGATCGCCCGCGCCGCTGCGAGCATGGCTTGTTGCCGGTCTTGAGGAAAGCGAACTTCGCGCTCCTCCTCCAAGTCGACGCCGACTAAAGCACTGCTCACCGCAATCAGGGCGTATCGGCGCGTATGCGCGAGGTTGAACTCGATGCCCGCGCCCTCCGGCAACCCGGGCTTACCCAGAGGGCCGATGCGAAGTGGCTGGTGGCGTAATCCCGGGCCGGCGATCCGTTCCAGAATGATGCGCAATGCGATTCGGTACAGCCGCCAGTCTCCACCGTTCTTTCCCAGCGCGGCTGCACGCTCATGTTCGTCCGCAGAAAGTCGGGGAGTAGCGGTCTCGACGGCAGCGAGAGCCGAACCGGAGCGTGCCAAGTCGACGAGCCAGATTTCAACTGGCACGCCAGATGACGTCACGGCTCGGCGCTTCTCGCCAACGCAGCGCTGTCGCCCACGGGTGTGGCCAGCAATCGGCGGCAGGCTTCGAGCTCGCTGAGGGCGCTCTGCAGACCGCGCAGGATCTCCTCTGGCAGGCGGCTAACCGGCGCAGTCTTGGACGCCGTCTTCGCGGCAGACTTCCGGCCCGCCTTCGCCTTGGGCTTCGCCGCTTCGGGTTGCTCGACGGGCGGTGAGGCCGGGGTGGTGGATTCCATCCAGCAGCGCTTCACCTCGTCGACGCCCTGTGTGCGCAGGATCTTTTGAACCCCGCGGATGGTGTACCCCTCCAAGTGCAGCAGGTGCCGGATGCCGCGCAGCAGATCGAGATCTTCCGGGCGGTAGTAGCGCCGACCGCCCCCACGCTTCATGGGTTTGATCTGCGGGAATTTCTGCTCCCAGAAGCGAAGCACGTGCTTGGGGACGTCGAGTTCTTCCGCGACCTCGCTGATCGTCCGAAAGGCTTCGGCTGACTTGCTCACGTCGTTTGAACCGGCTGCTGAGTTTACGGATCGGCTATTCGGCGGCCTTGCGGCGGCGCGCCTGGCCCGCATTGATGCGGTCCTTCATGATGTTGCTAGGCCGGAAGACAAGCACCTTACGGGGCGTGATCGGCACTTCCTGACCCGTTTTCGGATTGCGGCCAACCCTTTGGCCCTTCTGGCGAATTCCGAACGAGCCGAATGAGGACAGCTTGACAGTGTCTCCCCGGGCGAGGCTCGATGCAATCTCGTGCAACACGAGCTCGACCAGCTCCTGAGACTCGTTCCGCGGCAAGCCAACCTTCTGCACGACCGCATCGGCCAGATCCGCTCGGGTCAGCGTCTTTCCGCCCATGGTATCCTCCCCAGGACTCCACTCCCCGACGGATGCTAGACCTCCGAACGGATACGGTCAATCCGGATCTTAGGCAACCGGCTGATTCTGCAGAAAGATTCGGGACGATGTGTCTCTGAAACTCGGAAAAAATCCTTGTGAAACAAGCATCCGTCGGATAGCTGGCCAGGCGCCTGTCAACAGCCTGGATCAATTACCACCGCGCCAAAACAGCGCCCCAGGTGAAGCCGCCGCCCATGGCCTCCATGAGAACGAGGTTGCCCTCCTTCAGGCGGTGTTGCTCGAAGGCCTGGTTGAGGGCCAGCGGTATGGAAGCGGCGGACGTGTTTCCGTGTTCGCCCAGTGTGACGACGATCTTTTCAGGCGAAACGCCGAGTTTCCTGGCGATGCCGTCGAGAATTCGGGCGTTCGCCTGATGGGGGACGAAAAGGTCGATCTCATCAGCCGCGTAGCCGGTCGCCAGCAGCGTTTCTTCGATGACGCCGGAAATCTTCTGGACCGCATGCCGAAAGACCTCGCGGCCGTTCATGCGCAAGTGGCCGGTCGTCTTGGTAGAGCCGGGCCCACCGTCCACGTAGAGCAAGTCTTCGTAGCGTCCATCTGAGCGCAGCCGCGTGGCAAGGATGCCGCGGTCCTCTCGCGTCCCGTGCTGGGGTTGCGCTTCGAGCACCACTGCGCCGGCGCCGTCGCCGAAGAGCACGCAGGTGGTACGGTCGGACCAATCGAGGATGCGCGAGAACGTTTCGGCGCCGATCACGAGCGCGCGTTTGAATTGTCCAGCCTTCAGGAAGTTGTCGGCCGTGGCCATGGCGTAGACGAAACCAGAGCAGACCGCCTGCACGTCGAACGCAGCGCCCTTGGAGATGCCGAGTTCTGCCTGGATGCGTACGGCGGTGGCCGGGAAGGTCCGGTCGGGCGTCGCCGTCGCGCAGATGACAAGATCGACCTCGATCGGATCGACTCCGGCGCGCACTAGGGCCTGACGGGCGGCCGCGATCCCGAGATCCGACGTCAACTCGCCGTCAGCGGCGATGTGGCGGGAACGGATGCCGGTGCGCTCGCGAATCCACTCATCGCTCGTATCGACGATCCGCGACAGGTCGTCATTGGTCAGCACGCGCTTGGGTAGATAGGCCCCTACACCGCGGATGACAGATCGGATGACAGCCAAGGCTTCCCCCTACACTCGTGCAGCCCGCCGGTCGGTCCGATGGCGACCGCGGCCTGTTTCCGGACATTTGCTGCTTTGTTTCGCCACGCCCGCGCTACTTTTCGACAGCTGCCTCGAGCTTGCCGTGGAAGGAGATCAGGTCAGCGGTCAGCCTGGCCAGCAGCCCGCTTTCGGCCATGTCGTATCCGAGATCGATGGCGCTGGCAAAGCCAAGGGCGTCTGTGCCGCCGTGGCTCTTGATCGCAATGCCGTTGAGACCAAGGAACGTGCCGCCGTTGGCGCGCCGCGGATCCATCTTCTCCTTGAGCACCCTGAAGCCACCCTGCGCCAGAAAAGCGCCGATTCGGGACAGCAACGTCCGGCGCATGGCGGCCCTGATGTACTCGGCGATCTGGCGCGCGGTGCCTTCCGCCGTCTTAAGTGCGATATTGCCGGCAAAGCCCTCGACAACGACGACATCAACCGCACCCAGGCCGATCTGGTTGCCCTCGACAAACCCGCGATAGTCGATGGGAAGATCCTTGATCTCCTTGAGCCAGGCATGGGCCTGGCGCACTTCATCGACGCCTTTGATCTCCTCCACGCCGACGTTGAGGAGGCCGACGCTGGGCTTCTCGATGTGGAACAGTGCGCGCGACATGGCGGCCCCCATGAGCGCGTACTCGCAGAGCTGACGAGCGGAGGCGCCGATGTTCGCGCCGACATCGAGCACGATGCACTCGCTCGTCACCGTCGGCCAAAGAGCGGCGATGGCTGGGCGCTCGATGTCTGCGACGGGGCGCAGCACCATTTTCGCCATGGCCATGAGCGCGCCCGTGTTGCCGGCCGAAACGGCGATGTCTGCCTCGCCCTTTTGAACAGCCTCGAGAGCAAGCCACATGCTCGAGCCGCGGCCACGGCGCACAGCTTGGCTTGGCTTGTCATCCGATTTGACGACCACCTCTGTGTGGACGACCTTGGACCGGGCTGCGAGCTTCGGATAACGCTCGAGAATCGGCGCAATCTGCGCCTCGTTCCCGAAAAGCCTGAACTCGAGCTGCGGATGCCGGACCAGCGCGATGTCGGCGCCTGGGATCACGACTTCTGGCCCATGATCGCCACCCATGGCGTCGAGCGCTATGATCCGCTGAGCGGGCATGCGTGTAGGCCTGGGTAACCGATCCCCTAAAGACGGCGAAGGACGCGTGCTTCACCCTGCATGCGCTCGCCTGCGAACGGCGAGGAACATACTCGTTTGGCGCGCGCAGACAATGAATTTCTTAACGAAGCGTCAACACTTACGGCAACCCTGGCGAATTCAGGTCACATAGGACCACACCGGTTTATACCACTGAAAATAGCTGACTATTCCTTCCGCTTGAGGTTCTTCAATACGGCGAAGGGGTTCGAGGCCGCCTTGGTTTCATGCGCTTCGGAAGCCGGCGGTTCGAACGTTGCACCCTCCTTTCGCGGGTAGGCCGGGATGGCGGAAGCCAGCTGCTCGTAGACGATGCGTCCCACCGGGATCGTCTCCCCTTCCAGAGGCTCGATATCCCGAGTCTCCAGGGCATCAAACTCAGCCACGCCTGCCGTACCCTGGCTCTCCGGGCGGAACTCCACCTCGAAAGGCTCGACGATATGAGTCTCGACCGGGTCGAGCGTCACCACGCAGGTTTGGGTGATGTCCGCCTCGAGCGTGCCTTGCAGCAGATAGCGGCCCTGCGACAGCCGGCTCACCGCATAGTGCGCATCGAGCCGGTCGCAGGAGATGAGGTCGAGATCGGATGCAAGCTTCTCTCGCGCCGCTGCAGTGGCCGAACGTCTCGTCTCGAGGCCCGCTTCCGGGATCTCGGCGAGACTGTGCACCCAT
>Ga0180220_1001309_pt1 | contig 18936 bp, 17 predicted proteins | sample eDN5th37CBELigBY_FD_151335 | JGI IMG/M metagenome (GOLD analysis project Ga0180220, IMG submission 151335) | Enriched backyard soil microbial communities from Emeryville, California, USA - eDNA 5th pass 37_C BE-Lig BY (version 2) (version 2) | ecosystem: Environmental > Terrestrial > Soil >...
GTGTAGATGGAGGAATCTTTTAACGCGCGGTTGGACAGGAGCCGCCATTTTTCGATGGGGAAATGTTCCGGATCCACGGCCCCGAGGCGAAAATCGATCCGATCCGCCGGAGCCTCCTCTTCCACCTGTGAACGAACTTGATGGACGTTGGGCGGAAGGGACGGGCTTAATGGCAGCGGCTCCACGTAATAGCCCTTTTTGTTTTCGCTGCGGATGTAACCTTCGGCAAGCAGCTGCTCGTAAGCAAGCTGCGTCGTGTTGCGGCTCAGGTTGAGCGAAGCGGCCAAATTCCGGATGGAAGGCAGCCTGGCATCGGGAAGAAGCCTGCCCTGCATGATTTCGTTTTTCAAATGCCGGTAAACCTGCACGTACCGGGGAACCGGGCTTTTGGGATCGATATGGAACAATAACTCTTGCATAAAGCGCGGCACCTCATCTGTCATTTTTAAAAAGTATAAACTATACCTTTCTGAAATGACAAATCTCGATTATGGTAGGTCTATACTTGAAAAACGAACGAGAGGTGCATGGATCTGCTGTGGTTGAGTAGCGTCATTTTGGGTTTGTCGGTCGCGATTCCGGTGGGACCCATTACGATCGAGATGATTCGGCAGGGGCTAAAAAAGGGCTTTTTCCACGGCTGGAGCGTGGGACTTGGAGGCATGACGGTGGATGTGCTCCTGATGGTCGTTCTTTATTGCGGCGCTTCGGCGTTGATGACGACCCCGCTCATTCAGCAAGCGATGTGGATCGTCGGAGCGGCCTTTTTATTTTATGTGGGATACGTCAGCATCAAGGAAGCATCCGTCATTCGCGTCGGCGAGGAAGGAGCGGCCCCTAAGACGCGGCTTTCCTCGTACGTTAACGGTGTGCTGGTGGCCGTGTCGCCGGGGAACATCGTGTTTTGGCTGAGCGTTTTCGGAACGCTGCTGGCGGACAAGCTGGGAGGTTCGGAACAGGACCGTTTCCTGACCATGGCAATCGGCGTCATTTGCGGCATTGCCATTCATGACATCGCTTTGATGCTGCTCGTGACGTATGCGCGGAGGCTGATCGACGGAAAGTGGATGAAACGGATTTCGGTATGCGCGGGCCTGGCCTTGATGTATTTCGGGGGCGTGTTCGTTTGGCGGTTTGTGCAGTCCCTGCAGTTGTAGGTCCCCATATGCAAAAGAGGTCTCCGATCCCATCCAGGAAGGAGCCTCTTTTGCTTTTTTTAGCCATGATTTTGCAAATCCTCAAGTATAAAGCAGCGTAATCACCAGCAGTTCGTAGAGGACAAGCGGCAATATGACGTTGTTGTAGTACAGGCCTCGTGCTTGGTCCTGCGGGCTGGACGGATAAGCGATGCTGATGTACAGCATGCCTTTTTCGCAATGCATCAGAACGCCTTCGTAAACTTGGCCGTCCAGCGTCTGGACCCGAACCGTTTGGTTCCGGTATTGCTTGCATATTTGGCTTATCCGATCGCGGATGGACTTGACCGTCTGGGCGACATGCGGTTCGGCCTGATACAGCACGGGCTGTGAAGGCATGCCGGATGAATACGGGGAAAGGCTCATAAACGTAACCTCCGTCTACATTGAATTAGCATAGCGTATGCGAATGCCCAGCGGAAGGTGATATATTTCAACGAAATATGATACAAATATGGGATGCCGATTTTCATCTGCGAGTGGGAGTGTTATGATGATTATGCAAATTTTTACCCACGAATTGGAAAATCCCTCAAAGGCTGTTCGGCCCGATAAACACCATTTTTCATTGCTAATCTGCATCCGCATTTTCACTCTCGGAACGTTCTCCTATTCGAATTTCTTTGCCGGACTTTTTTTCATCCTGATGTAGTCTCTCCCTGAATTTGAAAACGCTATCAAAAATTTCGAGACAAGCCGTTGCACTCGATCCTTCGGCGAATCGGTGTTCCACGCCGGCACATAGCCCGCAATGGTTTCGATTTCTTTTTCCTTTTCGTCTATTGGTTCATTCGTTTCGCCGGGCATATTTGCCTTACATTTTACCGTGCCAACAGGGTTACTTACACCATTTCACATAAATGTCAGCACAAAAAGGAGGTGGCTGAAAGAAGCTCAAGTCCATTCGAATGGAATCGGAAGCATGGATGGTTAAAAAACGAAGGAGGCGAAATCGATGGGAAAAGCTTTTTCTCCGAAAAGCAAGCTGATTCGAAAATGGTTGCCGCTGTTTGTCATGGTGGTGCTCGTGGTTGGATTGCTGCCGTCCATGGCGTCTGCGGCCGACCGCGGGGCATGGGCGCCCAACGTCGCTTATGCGGTCAATGATACGGTGACGTATAGCGGAAGCACGTACAAGGCCATACAGCCGCATACCTCTTTGGTCGGCTGGGAACCGCCGAACGTACCGGCGCTGTGGCAGCTTGTCACCGGAGGCGGGGGAGGCGGCGGTACGGACACGCAGGCGCCGACGATGCCGACGAACCTTGCCGTCACGGGCGTAACCTCATCCAGCGTATCCCTGTCCTGGACCGCTTCGACCGACAATGTCGGCGTGACGGGCTACGACGTCTATCAAGGAACGACGCTGGCCATGACGGTGACCGGAACGACGGCGACGGTTGCCGGATTGTCCGCAAGTACGACCTACACGTTTAAAGTAGCGGCGAAAGACGCCGCAGGCAACGTATCCCCGCAAAGCGCAGCCGTTACGGCAACGACGCAAAGCGGCAGCGGTGGCGGAGGGGGAGGAGGCCAGCTTCCGAAGCATGTGCTTACGGGCTACTGGCATAACTTCATCAACGGCTCCTCCAATTTGAAGCTGAGCGACGTGCCGGACCAATACGATATCATCGTGCTCGCCTTTGCCGACATGGATCCTTCCAAGCCGGGAGGCGTCACGTTTAACGTGGATTCCTCGCTGTCGAACGCCCTCGGCGGATATACCAATGCGAACCTGATCAGCGACATTCAGGCCAAACATGCAAAAGGCAAAAAGGTCATCATCTCCATCGGCGGGGAAAAAGGAAACGTCAATCTTGGCAGCGCATCGCCGAACATCGCCAACTTCGTCGACAGCATGTACAACATCATCACGACGTACGGACTTGACGGGATCGATATCGATCTGGAGAACGGGATGAACGTAGCCAACCTGACCACGGCCGTCAAGCAGCTGCAGCAGCGCGTCGGCTCCGGCTTTATTTTGACGATGGCCCCGCAAACGATTGATATGCAAAACCCGAGCACGTCCTATATGCAGCTGTATAACAATCTGAAGGATATCACGACCGTCATCAACGTTCAGTATTACAATTCGGGCTGCATGTTAGGCCGTGACGGCAAGTGCTATTCCCAGGGCACCGTCGATTTCCTGACGGCATTGTCCGATTTGTCCCTGCAGTGGGTGGCCCCTTCGCAGCTTGGCATCGGCGTGCCTGCAGTACCGGCTGCCGCGGGCGGCGGCTATGTGTCGCCGTCCGTCGTCAACAACGCGCTCAGCTGTCTGGCAAACGGCACCGGCTGCGGCAGCTACAAGCCCGTCGCGAAATACCCCGATATCCGCGGCGCCATGACGTGGTCCATCAACTGGGACAAAACGAGCAATTACAATTTTGCGGGCACGGTGAAGCCATTCCTGGTTTCCATGCCATAACGGCCATGTCCGACAACCCCTGGCCATATGGGCCGGGGGTTGTTTTGGCATGGGGAAGATACAAATCAACGAAATAAGATACATATCCCGGAACCGATTTTCGCGCGGGAGAAGGGGTGGTATGATGATGCTGCAACCGCCTTTGATCGAAATATACAATCTCCCCGAGAACAGCTTATAACAGCGCAGTTTGTTGCGCTGCCCACCATGAGAGACCGACCGATGCCGCTCTCCTTGACCGATCGCTTTTTCGGCTGAAAATATGCCAACACGCATTGGCCTTTGCCAACGGACATTACATTGATTTCCTTGCTGAATCTCCTGCTTGCTGCCGTTTATTCATTCGCCTCGTGCGCCATGGGGCAAACCGTTTGCGATTAAGTCCGGCCATACGGCCGGGTTTAATACTTAGGCCATACCCGCCCAAGCCATAGCCCAAGGAGGTGGACATGTGCTTTGCGAAGGATGGGGAAAACGGGCATATGGCCAAAAAAGGATAGATAGGGGTGTATCATGAAAGCGCTTTATAACAGGATGGAATGGAAGTGGTTTATTTGCTTCGTTTGCGCGGCCGTCGTCGTGTCTTCATTCGCTTTTGCGGGACGGGCTGCAGCCGGCTCATCCGATCTTCAAAGTCACTGGGCGGAGCAGCTTATTGCCGGATGGCAGGAGCAGGGCCTGCTTAAAGGGTATCCGGACGGCACCATGAAGCCGGACCAGGCGCTGACCCGAATCGAGCTGATGGCCATGATCAACCGATATTTTCATTTTACGGCCGAAAAAGCGGCCTCCTTCCCCGATTTGAAATCCGGACAGTGGCAGTATGCGGAAGCCGCAAAAGCTTTGCAGGCGGGATATGTCGCGGGTTACGCCGACGGTTCCATACGCCCGGATCGGCCGGTTACCCGCGAAGAAGCGGCCGTGATGCTGTCCAAGGTTTTGAAGGCGGAAACAGTCATCGATGCAGGCGGGCTCAACGCGTTCAAGGATGCCGGGAATATTGCCGATTGGAGCCGGCAGGCGCTCGCTCACCTGGTTCGGGAAGGCAAGCTTGGAGGTTACCCGGACGGCACGATCCGTCCCCAATCCCCGCTGACCCGGGCCGAGGGGGCGGTGTTGATCAGCCGTTTACCCGTAAGCGAACCCAAGGCATCTCATGCCTATGATAAAGCCGGCACCTACGGCCCTGCAGCGGGCACCGAGACGGTCGATGGCGATGCTGCTATATCGGCTTCCGGCATTACCCTGCAAAATGTAGTCATCCGCGGGAACCTTACCCTTGAAAAAGGAGCGGGTCCCGGCAGCGTCACATTAAAAAACGTGAAATTCGAAGGCAAGCTGACCGTTCTGGCAGCGGGAGTGGAGCTGGTCATCCAAGGAAGCCAGCTGGGTTCCGTCGTCGTGGACGGACAAGGCAATACGCTGCAGCTTGGCAGCGATGCGGGCATCGCCCATTTGGTGCTGAATGCCCAAACCAAGGTTCTTGGTCCCGGCAAAATCCAAAAAGCAACCCTTAATGAAGGGGCTAAAGGTTCCTCCTTCCAAACCGCTCCGCTGAGCGTCGACGGGCCGCAGGCAGGATCGATCCCTACGGGTGCACCCGGCAGCAGCGGAAACAGCTCCGGCGGTTCCGGGGGAGCTTCCGGCGGTTCTGGCGGCGGATCGGGCAGTGGCGGCGGAAACGGTGGCGGCACCGGCGGCGATTCGACCATTCCGCAGGCGCCGGTCGTAACCGGGGTTGCAAATGGCGCCGTGTATACTGCAGGCGTGCTTCCGAACTGGACCGACGCCGCGGATACGACCAGCAGCGCAACGCTGAATGGGGCCGCCTACGTGAAAGGCACCGGCATTATTGAAGCGGGGCAATATACGCTGGTCGTCACCGCCATCCATAAGAAAAGCGGCAAAAAGGCAAGCACGACGGTCGACTTCACCATGAAGCCGGAGACCAAGCTGATCGGCTATGTGGCAGGTTGGAAGGACTGGTCTTCCACGCAGCCGGTCGACCCCTCCAAACTGACGCACATCAATTATGCTTTTACGCATATCAAAGACAATAAAATCGTTCCGATCGAAGGCCAAAACGATGACGCCAACTACGCTTACCTGCATAGCCTGAAAGCCCAAAACCCGAACCTCAAAATTTTGAACTCGGTCGGCGGTTGGGGAGCGGACGGATTTTCGGATGCCGCACTGACGGCAGCCTCGCGGAACGTTTTTGCGGACAGCATCATCGCATACGTCAAGAAATACGATCTGGACGGCATCGATCTCGACTGGGAGTATCCGACCCAGGATGCGGGCGGAATCGTGACGGGAAGACCGGAAGACAAAGAGAACTTTACGCTGGTGCTCAAGCTGATCCGCGAGAAGCTGAACGCGCTGGGGCTGGAGAAAGGCAAATATTACGAGCTGACGATCGCGGCCGGAGCGGGATGGGGGTATTTGGACGGCGTTGAAATCGGCAAAATTACCCCGCTTCTCGACAACATCAACGTGATGACGTATGACTTCGCCGGAGGCTGGGTGCCAACGACGGCCCATCATACGCATCTGTACGGAACGAACATTAGCGCGGATTTATCCGTCGACGTTTTGCTGAAAAACGGAGTGCCTGCCCATAAGATCGTTATAGGAGGCGCTTTTTACAGCCACAAGTGGACGGACGTGACCGGCGACGGGCCGATTGTGGGACGCAGCGCCAAAGGCAGCGAGGACACGCCGTCCTACAGCGCAACCATCGCCACCTATAACGAAGAAACCGGATATACCCGGTATTGGGATGAGGATGCCAAAGCGCCGTACCTGTTCGACGGCAGCACGTTCCTGTCCTATGACGACCCCGAGTCCTTGGCGGCAAAGGCAAAATATGTGCTGGACCGCGGGCTGGCCGGCGCGATGTTCTGGGAATACAGCCAAGATACGACCGGCGCGTTGCTTGGCGCGCTGGCGGACGGCCTGAAGGGCAAACCTTACGAAAAGGACGCGACCGTTCCGGATGCGCCGATCATTACCCAGGTCGCGGAAGGCGGCGAGTATGATCCTGGCGTCGTGCCGAACTGGGCCGATGCGCCCGAAACCGCAAGCGCGGCATTCCTGAACGAGGCGGTCTATGAAAAGGGAACCCCGATTACGGCCGCCGGAAGCTACACGCTGACCGTAATCGCGGCGCATGGCAAAAGCATGAAAACCGCCAAAACGACCGTTCATTTTACGGTCAAAAACAAAGAACAGCCGCCTGCCGGACCGAAGCTGATCGCGTACGTGCCGGGGTGGGTCGCCTGGTCCGACGCCAACCCGATCGATGCAGCCAAGCTGACGCATATCAATTACGCCTTCACCCATATTCGGGATGGTCAAATCGTGCCGATGGAGGGGGCTTTCGATGAGGAGAACTATGCTTATCTTCAGCGTTTAAGAGCCGAAAACCCGCAACTTAAAATTTTGAACTCGGTCGGCGGCTGGGGCGCGGACGGCTTTTCGGACGCCGTACTGACGGAAGAGAGCCGGGAGATTTTCGCTTCCAGCATGATCGACTATATCAAACGTTACGATTTGGACGGCATCGACCTGGACTGGGAGTATCCGACCCAAAGCCCGGACGGCGTCATGAAGGCAAGACCCGAGGATAAACAAAATTTCACGCTGATCCTCAAGCTGCTGCGGGAGAAGCTGAACCAATTGGGCGCGGAAAACGGAAGGTATTACGAGCTGACGATTGCCGCCGGGGCGGGCCCATCCTACCTTAACGGCGTCGAGATCGGGGAAGTGGCCAAATACGTGGACAATATCAACGTGATGACGTTCGATTTTGCCGGAGGCTGGAGCGCTAGCACGGAGCATCATACCAACCTGTACGGCGGCAATTTCAGCGTGGATGCGTCCATTCAGATGTATTTGAGTAGCGGCGTTCCTGCGGATAAGCTTGTGATCGCGGCCGCATTTTACGGGCATATTTGGACCGACGTCGAGAACGCCGAATCCGGCGGCCTCGGGCAAAAGGCAACAGGCTCGTCCGATACGCCGACTTATACGGCGATTTTGGCTAATTACAACGCTCAGAACGGCTATACCCGTTATTGGGACGACTCGGCCCAAGCGCCTTACTTGTTCAACGGCAGCACCTTTATTTCCTATGACGACCCTCAGTCTATCGCGGCGAAGGCACAATACGTTCTCGACCGCGGACTCGCAGGAGCGATGTTCTGGGAGTACAGTCAGGATGCGTCGGGAAGCCTGCTTGCCGCGCTTTCGAACGGGTTCAAAGGCATTCCTTATGAGACGGATACCATGTTAGCTCCGGATGAGCCGGTCATAAACGAGCCGTAAGCCAAATCATTTCAAACAATCCCCCGTAAAGCATCCGATGGGCATGGAAGGACATGTTCGCTTTGCGGGGGAAGTTTTCGTTGGAACGTCTGGCATGAACGGCTGGTTTTGTCTTCGACAACCGTTTGCAAAATGATTACCGCATCAAATCCGAGTGTGTTATAGTAGGGGCAGAATGGCGTTTTGCAGCTGCATTTTTGTACATAAAATCATTTCAGGGGCAAAAAAAGGGGACGTAAACCGAGTATCGCAATAACATAACGACGGATGCTTCTGAAAACGTTGGTTACAAAGGAGGTTCCCATGAAAATAAGCGAGCTGTCCAAAGCTACCGGCGCCAGCAGCCGGGCGATCCGGCATTATGAGAAAAAACGGCTGATTTCCGCGCGGCGTCTCGAAAATGATTATCGGGAATTCGACGAATCGGCCATCTCCCGGGTCAAAACCATTCAAATTTTTTTGAGCCTCGGCATGACGACGGACGAGATCCAGGAAATACTGGAGTGCCATGACGATTACGCCATTCCCGATGATGACGAGTTTTGCGAAGAAATGCTCGTGGTCTACGAAGAAAAGCGCAGCGATATCGCCGCCCAGATTCATAAGTTGGCTGCCGTGCAGCAGCGTCTCGACCAACGCATCGCACAAATGAAAGAACAACAGCGAGCCCTGACGGAAAAAAGAAGCGGCAGCGTTGAAATTTCCTCCTAGCCACAGTCAAACGCCGGGAAGCCCGGTCCTTTCAAGACGGGTCTTTCCCGTCTCCTTCTTAATTAAAAGCCAGACCTAAAGCTTCTTATACTCCGTATATCGTCAGATCGATCCGGCCGCCGATTCCGATTTCGACTCCTTCGTCCTCAAGCAGGGACTGCTGCAGAAAGCGGGACTCGTCAACGCGCAAGGCGATTTCGCCTTTGGCATTGACCACCCTGTGCCACGGAAGTTCGTATTTCGCGCTCATGGAATGCAGGATTCGGACGACCTGCCGGGCGGCACGCGGACTGCCCGCAGCGGCGGCGACGCCGCCGTAAGTCATGACTTTTCCCGGCGGTATGGATTTGATTTGCTCAATCACGGCTTCGGTAAATGGCTGCATCGTTTCTCCTTCGTGGCCGGGCCATCCGGCGCGTTATGATTTAGATACGGCTAGGAACGGCATGCTTATGGCGACACCAAAAACGTCTAGTGAAGGATTTCATTTTCGATGGTATGATAAAGAGGTAAATCCAATCTTTCTTACTATAATAAATGGTGCGCTTCCAAGCGATTCAATCACTAGGTAAAGTATATAACAAAATGAGGTGTGCTGCATGGGCGAACCCTTATATAAATTGAATGATGCACACGCCATCGAGGTGTCCAAACAATTTTGCAGACAAACGGGACTTGATCCGGACGAGCCTCCGAGGTTCAATCAGAGATACAGCCCTACGGAGCTGGCCGCCAAGCTGGAAAAGTACAGGGAATATATCGAAGTCATTCATTTTTTTATAGGCAAATTTCTATCCTCCATTTCAGGCAGCCCCATCACGATTACGGTAACCGACGATGAGGGATATGTGCTGGAGTTTGCCGGGGATCCGACGATTATTAAAACGGTTAAACGATTAGGGATTGAGGAAGGCGTCCGCTTCAACAAGGATGCGGGCACCAATTCCATTGATCTGTGCCTGACCTATGGCCGGCCGTTTCAGCTGCTGGGGCAGGATCATTACCACAACATATTGCACAGGCTGGCGTGCTACTCCACGGGATTCCGCGGCGAGGACGGCCGCATCGCGGGAACGATCTCGCTGATGACGGAACTCGACTTCGCCCATCCGCATTTGCTTGCGCTCCTCTGCACGATGGCCGATTCCGTGGAGCGCGAGCTTTTGCTGCGCAGACAAAACACCCAGCTGCAAATGCTGAACCAATTTTTGCTGGACACGAATTTTTACGGGGTCGTCATTACCGACAGCCTGGGCAACATCCTCGAAATGAACGAACGCTGCCGCTCGATGCTGCTATTGGACGAACAAACCGAATATTCGGGGACGTCGGTACTCCACATCGATTTGATCAGCCCTTATTTTCAAAGAGCGATCAAACGGCATGAGGAAAGCATCGGCGTAGAGCTGAGCCTGGCGGTGAAGGACACCGAGCACCGTTATATGCTGGACGTGCTTCCGGTGTACGACACGGACCGGACGATCGTCCGCGTGGTCGGCAGCATCCGCGACATCACCGAAATGAAGAAAACGGAGGAAATTCTCCGCAACACCGAAAAGCTCGTGTTCGCCGGGCAGATTGCGGTCGGCATCGCCCATGAAATCCGCAATCCGCTGACCACGGTCAAAGGTATGCTTCAACTCCTCGGCAAGGACAACTGCGTGCGACATTACAACCTGATCATGTCCGAGCTGGAGCGGATGAATATGATCGTGAGCGAATTTTTGATCCTGGGCAAGCCGCAGGCGGTGCAGTTTCGGGAGGACCGCTGCTTCCCGGTTCTTCAGGAAGTGCTTAACCTGTTTGAAATTCAGGCGGCCTTGAACTGCATTGCGATAGATTGCGTCGTCCATGCCGATCTTCCCATCCGCTGCGACCGGAACCAGATCAAGCAGGTGTTCATGAACATCGTGAAAAATGCGATGGAAGCCTTGCCTTGTGCCGGAAATATCCATATCCTGCTCGATGCTCATGAAGGGTACCAACGGATACGTTTTGCCGATAACGGCATCGGCATGAGCGAAGAGATGCTGAAGCGTATCGGGGAGCCGTTTCATACCACGAAATCCGAAGGGAACGGCCTGGGCATGATGATCGTAAAAAAAATTATCGACACCCATCAGGGGCGGATGGAAATCTCCAGCGAAGTGGGCAAAGGGACGACCGTGGATATTTATTTGCCGCTGAGCGGTTCTTCGCATGAAAGTTACGGAGACAAGTTATAACCGACCCCGAAAGGCTGTTCGGCCGGGCGTGCTGCCTGGAGGGACAGTCTTTTTTTGATCATATCAGAAAGTATAAACGGCTTTGAGCCATTGCTTCCTGATATTGCAAGAAAAACTGCCTTTAAACGCGCTCTGTCTACTGAGATAGTACGTCGATAGACGTTTTTGGCGGACATCGGCCTGCATGACGAAGCAGAACGGCTGTGGATCAGCATGGAATGAAGGCGTATCTGGATCTTTACGGCCGTTTACGATGCTCAGGGGGAAAGGCAGGATGAAACGGATACTTTTCGCCATACATACGGTAGAAACGGGTTGACGAGCAAAATAAAATGCTGTATTTTTATCCTTGACTGACTTGATCAATCTAAAATCATTGCCTATGAAGCTGTAAGGGGGCGGGTGCGGCGTGGCACCGTTAAATGAGGAACAACTGATTCAGATTCGGGATGAGCGCCGGGAACAGATTTTGGCCGCTGCCTTAAGGGTTTTTTCCAGACGGGGCGTCGTCGGGACCAAAATGAGCATGATCGTGAAGGAAGCAGGCATCAGCCATGGCCTGGTGTACCATTATTTTAAATCCAAGGAAGAGCTTTTCGTTACGCTTGTCAAAGGCGCCATCGATGGTGCGCAGGAAGCCCTTTCGTTCTTCACATCGCTCCCGGGAACCGCTTACGATAAAATCAGAAGATTTGTTGAAGAAATGATAGACGAGAAAGGGGCCCCGTATTTTCGATTGATTTATCAGGCGAGAACGTCCGACGGCGTGCCCGAAGAGGCAAAACGGCTGTTGGATCAATACACGTTGGATGACTACATCGAAGTTTTGAAACCCTTGTTCGAAGAAGGACAAAGAGACGGGACGATTGCACCGGGGGACCCGGGGGAATTGATTGCCGGTTTCCTAACGGTACTGACCGGCGTTACGGTGGTGGGATCGGTGGATGAACGCCAGTTTCGTATCCCGAATATCGAAATGTTGATGAAGATGATCAGCAAATAAAGCACCTATCGCCGTTTTGTGGGCGGCAGGTGCTTTTTTTTAAGGTGCTTTTTTTAAAAGCGTCATCGGTGTCTCTTATTGCGGTACGATCTGATCCAGCACCTCTTCAAGCGGCAGACGATACTGCTCCAATAGTTCGTCGAGTATTGCCTTTCCTTCGTCCGATGCTTCGAGCACCGTTCGGATCATTTGCGGATTGAACAGCTCGCCGAGCGGTACGGCTAACGTGTTGATACCCCAATACATGCCGTATAGCTGAAAGTTCTGGTTAGCCGTCCCCTCTTTAAGGAGTAAATCCATCACCTTCCGGCAGAAATCAATCCCTTCGAGCGGCTCCAACCCGGCTTCGTATTCGACGCCTTCCCATTGCAAATCCGCTGCGCAGTTCAACCACCAGGCAGGCGTAATGGCTTCGCGCTGCATTCGTTTAAGCACCCGCTGCTCAAACTGCGGCTTCGGATCGCCAAGCTGCTCCCGCAAGGAGGACTGCAATATTTCCGCTTCGATGGCCGCGACCGTCATCCCCTGACCGAAAATCGGATCGTAGATGCAGTAAGCATCGCCGAGGACGAGCAGGCCGGCAGGCCAATTCTCAATCCGTTCATAATGGCGCCGGTATAATTCCGCTACGCGAAAGCCCCGTGGATTGCCGACAGGCTCCAAGTCCCGGACGATTTCGGCGATCAGGGGAGACGGCAGCCCGGCCGCCGTTTGTTCGAACGCCTCCGCATCCGTAGGAGGAAACTGCCCCCCGGGACGGTACAGCAGCAGTTCGGCGACTTGATTTTCGATGAATGAGAAGACGCCCGTAAAAGTGTTGTTCTCCGGTTGGCCCATAATGTTGACGACGTCCCATTCTTCGGCCAGGTGACGCTTAGCGGGCGGCAATGTATAGCGGCGGGTGCTGTACCCGATCGACGCCTTCATCAAATCGGGCTTTGGCAATTCGTATCCCATGCCCTCCAGCCATTGCGGCAGCCGGGAGGTTCGGCCGCCGGCATCGACGACCAGGTCGGCCATCCGTACGCTTTCCGTTCCGGCAGCTTTCCTTTCCCGGATTCGAACTCCGGTAATGGCCGAGAGGTCTGGAGCCGCAATAAGCTCGAGCACGTCGTATCCTTGGAGAAACTTTACGTTCGGATTGGCGCTCACGCGACCGCGAATAACCCATTCAAGCGTGGCGCGGCTAAATTTAATATCATTCCGCATATAAGGACCGCTAACGACTCCATACTGATTCATAATATGCGCCGTTTTATTGAACGAGGAAGGCGAACCTAGCGCGGTCAACTCTTCTTCATAGCCTGGGAACAGGCTTTCCGTAATCATTTTGCCGCGATTCGTGAACCGGTGAGGATGGAAGCCGTGAGGTACGCCGGCCCGGTCGGTTGGCTGCGCCGGAAAATGATCTTTATCAATGATAAGCACCTCTGCGTAATAATCCGCCAATACTCGGGCAGTCATCAAACCCGCCATGCCGCCTCCGATGACGATTGCCTTTTCCATGCCTGCACTGTTTACCATCAATGATCGCTCCTTTTTTTTGATTGATTAAATCAGTCAATAATAAAACGTACAGATTCTATGATTGTGGGATTAGATTCGTTGTTCATCATTTTAGATTGACTAAATCAGTCAACAAAAGAATAAACGATGAATCGCCTTATGTCAACCAATTAATGTCATTTGAATATGGCTGATATCTTCCGGGAAATCGAAAAGGGATAGTTCAGAAGAAATCATCGAAAAATCGGCAAGCGATGTATCCGCGGTGGCTAAGGGAGCTATCAAAATACGATTTTTCGATTTTTGGAAAAAGGACACAGGGGCCCGCACGCGCTCTGCAGCCCCGTGTTCAAACCCAACGTTACTGTTCCTGCAACCACCTCCGGTATTCCTCCGGCGTGCAGCCGACGACGGCTTTAAAATCTTTAATGAAATGGGGTTGGTCGTGGTATCCGAGCTCCGCGGCGAGCCGGGACAAATCCACGGGAAGGCGGCGGTCCATCGTTTCGGCGGCGTTTTGCAGGCGATAGAGACGGATGACCCACTTCGGGCTGATGCCGACGTATTGGTCGAACAGCCGCTGCAGCTTGCGGATATGAATCTGAAAATGCCCGCATACCTGATCTACCTTCGATATTTCCCGGTTGCTTGCGACAAAGTCAATGATACGGTTTATTCGCAGCACCTCGTCATCCTGCGGAGGGAGCTTGGGCAGCAGCAGCTTTTCCATGGCTCGGACCATGTCCTGTTCGTCGTCCATGGATAGGATCGTTTTTTCGAGTTCGGATCCGTCCGCGCCCAAAATGCCGCTTACCTCAAGCGGCCGATTCAGCAGGCTGGACACGGGCCGCCGCAGGAACGGGTAAAAACCGCCGGGCTTGAATTTGACGCCAAAAACGATGCCTTTTCCGTGAATCGGGTAAGAAAACTTCCCGGTGGAAGGAGCGTAAATAAGCGTTTTTCCGGGCTCGACGACCAGATTGACGCAGGGATTCGGGACGACATGCTGCATATACGGCTCTTCATCCCGACAATCCCAGCGGATAATCCAATAATGTTTAACGAAAAAACTCAAGCCTTCCGAAGCGGCGCGGCGGGACAGCGTGAACCTTTTTTCGCCGCCCTCCAGGTTCAGGATCCCCATGCTTGGTTTGGTTGCACCGACGGACATATCGATCAGCTCCTGAAATTTTTTTGCGGAACGGGTGTTCGTGTCGTGTTTTTACAATACGGCGCGAGACGTTCAAGGTATGATGAGTTTAACATACAATTTCCAAACGCGGGAATTTTGAAGTGCATCAAAAAGAAACTATTGGGAGCGTGAACGCATGAACAGCCTGAAATATGAATTTTATATCGGAGCCGGGCCGGAAAAGGTATGGGACCTGCTCGTGGCGCCGGAAGGAACGAAAAAAACGTTTTTTAACTGCGTGCTTCAGTCGAGCTTTAAAGCCGGAGAGCCTTTTGCTTACGTCGGACCGGGCAATGACGGCGATGAAACGGTGCACGTGTACGGGGATATTTTGGCGTATGAACCGAACAAAACCTTGAGCTACCTCGAACATCCGGGGCCGTCGTATCATGCCAATCATGAGGAGCTGACCTCGCGGGTGACCTTTACGCTGGACACGGTGGGCAAATGCACGAAGTTAACGCTCGTGAACGATCAGTGGTCGGACAACCATCCATCCTTCCAAAACGCCGAAGGCCATTGGTGGATGATTCTGAGCAACATCAAAACGGTGGCGGAAACGGGAAACACGCTCGATTTCGGCTGGTAAAAAACGAATACGCAAGCATATATCGGACAAGGGTGGCTGCGAATTGCAGCCGCTCTTTTTTTGTGGGACGAAGGGATTTTTTTGTCAGACATAATTTGCATTTTTATGCATTCCAATTAGGTCCTTGCGCATAAGAGGTATATAGAAAGCTCTAAAGATTTTAGTAAATAAAACCAAAAAATGGGTACAAACCTAAAAAACTTGCAAGTTGAAGCAAAAGCTTGCATAAAATAGCAGAACTAAGGACGCCTTCTGATATGTCAGCCAATTTTCACATCTCGTTATCACAAATCAGCTTCTCATTACATATTAGAATGGTATATGGGGGAATCCAATCATGCATTGGACTGATTTCGCGGTGATCATAGCGTCAGGTTCATTCGGCGGTCTTTTGTCAAGTTTGTATATCCACGACGGATCCCTTATACTGCCCAAAATCATCGAACTGGAACTCAGCGACGGATCCAGAAGGAAAAATTATCATATCGGCTTTCTTTCGGATATCATTTTGGGGGCTGGCGCAGGCTTGATTTCGGCACTTCCGCTTGGACTCGAGTTCCCGAAATATATTTACGTGGCGATGATCGCCGGCTTCGGCGGCGGCAGCTTTATCGCGAAACAAGCCAAGCTGACGGCCGAAGAAAAAATATCCTCCCAGGATAAGCTGCCGACGATCATTGCGTCCAGCGCTCCTGATACGGACGGTTCCGATGAAATGACGTTTGAACTTGCTATCCCAGACCGTAAAGGAGAGAAGTTGACATGACCCTTGGTAAGATCACGTTAACGAACGACGAAATCAACGAGTACAACAGGCTGAAGAAAAAAATCAGGGATGCCAGAACAAGGCTGGAAGTCTCGTTGTACACGAAGCAGGCAGAGCAAATCCTTGAAAGAGGGCGTCTTCGTTACGTCAGCAAGCTCGAGCAGAATAAGCCGCAAATCAAAGGCATCCAGGAAAAAAGCAAACCTCAGGTAAAAAACCAACCCCAGGAAAAAAAAGCGAAGCTTTCGGCGTACACGGCGGCAAATCAGAGTTATGCCCTCCCGCAAAGCATCAGACGTACCGCGTTTATGGGGAAATTGGCGAAATCGAATTCGGGCCGGTAAGGCTCTTTTTATTTTGAAGATTGTTGCAAAATCCGGATTGGGGGAAAACATGACGACGGCCGGACTACAACCTCGTTTCCCGGTATTGCCGCGGGGAGGAGCCGGTCACCTTTTTGAACATTTTCGAGAACAGGAACGGATCGATATACCCGACGGAACGCGATACGTCGCTGACGGACAGTTCAGGGTTGCGCAGCAGGTCGGCCGCCCGGTTCATCCGGTATTCCAGCAGAAAAGCCTGCAGCGACACGCCGTACTGTTCCTTGAACAAGCCTGACAGATACGTCCGGTCGAGACCGACCGAGCGGGCGATGTCCAGCACGGATATTTTTTGGCTGTAGCTGCTTTCGATATATTCGATCGCTTTGCGGATGTAACCTTCGCGGGAGTGGCGCGTTTTCAGTCCGTCGTCCGGTTGGGGCGAGCAGCGGATCAGATCGGCAAGGACGCGGTATAAAATGCTGTGGCTTACGACGTCGCCGCCCCGCTCGCCTTCGGCGGCCTTCAGATCGCGATAGAAGCTGCCGAGGCCGTTGTCGGAAAGCTCCGTAAACACCGGATGCGCGACATGGATTTGCGCCCGCTGCAGCAGCGACTTGGCGTTCAGTCCGGTGAAGCCGATCCAGGAATACGTCCAGGGGTTCGCTTCGTCGGCGCTGTAATGGACAAGCGTATCCGGGAAAATGACGAAACCCTGTCCCGCCCGCAGCTCGTATGCCGTATCATGCGTACGGAAGACGCCGCAGCCGCTATGGACGTAATGCAAAATATACGCGTCCCGGAGCCCCGGCCCCCAGGTATGCCCCGGCAAACATTCCTCCAAACCGAAAAACTGCAGATTCAAATCCATTTGCCCCTGGATCGCGGGGACGGTGCAGTTGTCGTTGATACGGGTCATGAGAAAGCTTCTCCTTTATCTCAGATGCGTTGTCTCTTTATATTATAACAGGTCAAACGTTTTATTTTTACTTTGTAAACGGATACAGAAGTGGGATTATGACATGTTTTGCTTTGTTTGCTCCATGTCGCTTCCGCGGGCGGAGGGGTATAGTTAAAACCAAGTTGAAGCGAATCGCGAAAGGGAGGAAACATTCCATGTCCAAAATTACGTTCATCGGTGCGGGCAGTACCGTTTTCGTCAAAAACGTGCTTGGCGACGTCATGACGACGCCGGCGCTTCAGGGCTTCGAGCTCGCCTTGTTCGATATCGATCCGGAGCGTCTCCAGGATTCCGAACGCCTGCTGAACAGCATCAAAGCCACGCTTGGCAGCACCTGCGTCATCAAAGCCTACTCCGACCGCAAAGCCGCGCTGAAGGGCGCCAAATACGTCATCAACGCCATCCAGGTCGGCGGCTATGATCCATGTACGATCACGGATTTCGAGATTCCGAAAAAATACGGCCTGCGCCAAACGATTGCCGACACGGTTGGAATCGGCGGCATTTTCCGCAATCTGCGCACGATCCCGGTCATGCTCGATTTTGCGAAGGACATGCAGGAAGTGTGCCCGGACGCGCTGTTCCTGAACTATACGAATCCGATGGCGGTGCTCACCAACGTCATGAACACGGTGGGCGGCATCCAAACCGTCGGCCTTTGCCACAGCGTGCAGGTGTGCGTGCCTCACTTGTTCGAATCGCTTGGCATGGACCCGACCGGGGTGAAGGCAAAAATCGCCGGGATCAACCATATGGCATGGCTGCTCGAAGTGTCGAAGGACGGGGTCGACCTGTATCCGGAAATCAAACGCCGCGCCGCCGAGAAGCAAAAGGAAAAACATCACGACATGGTGCGTTTCGAACTCATGAACCGTTTCGGCTACTACGTGACGGAATCCTCCGAGCATAACGCCGAATACCATCCGTATTTCATCAAAAAGACGTATCCCGAATTGATCGAAAAATACAACATTCCGCTCGACGAATACCCGCGCCGCTGCGTCAACCAGATCAACGGCTGGAAAGAGATGCGCGAGAAAATTTTCGCCAGCGAAAACATCGAGCACAAACGTTCCAAAGAGTATGCGTCCTACATCATGGAAGCGATCGAAACCGACGTGCCGTTCAAAATCGGCGGCAACGTCATGAACACCGGGCTCATCACGAACCTGCCGAAGGAAGCCTGCGTCGAAGTGCCGTGCCTCGTCGACCGTTCCGGCATCAACCCGACGTACGTCGGCGATTTGCCTCCGCAGCTGGCGGCGCTGAACCGGACCAACATCAATACGCAGCTGCTCACGATCGAAGCGGCCGTAACCGGCAAAAAGGAGCATATCTACCATGCCGCGATGCTGGATCCGCACACCTCCGCCGAGCTGTCGCTGGATGATATCGTGGCATTGTGCGACGATTTGATCGAAGCTCACGGCAGCTGGCTGCCGGAGTTTAAATAAGGAACGGCTCACCAGGATTTGCGAGGCTGGTTCATAGTGACTGCATGTACTGCCCCTTGATTTCAAGGGGCTTTTTTATTTGGCGAAAAAAAAGAAACTGTCGGCTGTAAGCCGGCAGTTTAAAAATTCTTATTAAATTAAGGGATTTCGAGAATTTCAAAATAATCGTAATCACCGTATGCGGGAGAAATTGCGTCTAACAATGGAAGGGCTTGTCTCTCGTTAGAATGGCCCGCAAGTTTAAAAT
>Ga0180220_1001310_pt1 | contig 18880 bp, 12 predicted proteins | sample eDN5th37CBELigBY_FD_151335 | JGI IMG/M metagenome (GOLD analysis project Ga0180220, IMG submission 151335) | Enriched backyard soil microbial communities from Emeryville, California, USA - eDNA 5th pass 37_C BE-Lig BY (version 2) (version 2) | ecosystem: Environmental > Terrestrial > Soil >...
CCCTTCTTCGGCATCACCGGCCCCAGGAGCTCGTACAACCTGCGCTCCTCTTCGAGGTGCTGGAAGTGTCGCAGCTCCGCCGGATCGACGGGCTCGATCGGCCGCGGCGCAAGCGCGGCCACCACCCGCGTGGGGGCCACGGCCTCGGTCCCCCGGCTACCCCGTAGCCGATACCCCGACAGAGCGGTGGCCGAGGTGCTCGTGTTGTAGACGCCGACCAGGTAATCGGCGCTGGCTGCCGGCAACTCGAGGCAGCGCGCCTCCGCGCCGGTCAGGAACCGGTCCTGGCCTACCGCGAGCTCGATCGTGCTCGCCGTGACCAGGGGGTGGAAGAACGCGCCGAGCCCCTTGTCCGCCTGGACCGTGACCCGGACGTCGCGCCGCGGGCCGCACCGGAACTGGTCGAGCGCCGGCAACTTCACCCGCAGCCTGGTCTCGGTGGCGGAGAGGACCGTGGCCGCGACCCCGTCGACCTCGACCCGGTTCCTGCTGGCAACGGCGCTGAACCCGCCCCCGACCAGCTCGGCCTCGACGCCCGGGAACAGAACCGCGGGGGTGATAGAGGTGATCACCGTAGGCGACGCGATCACCTCCACCTCCACCGCGGCCTCGGCCGTCCCGGCGACCGCGGTGATCTGCGCCTTCCCAGGTCCGACCCCCCGCACCAGCCCCGCCCCGTCCACCCGGGCGACCGCCGTATCCGACGAACTCCAGGTCACGTCCGCGTCGGCGACCACCTCTCCTTTCGCGTCCCGCGCCGCTACGCTCAGACGGAGCGTGTCCCCCACCGCCAGAGTCGATACCGGCGCGGTCACGGAGAGGGTGGCCGGGAGCTGGCGGACATCCACCGTCGCCATCCCCGAACGCCGCCCCACGATCGCCGAGACGAGCGTGGTCCCGTTCCCCCGCGCCCGCACGAGCCCAGCCGCGTCCACCACCGCGATGGCGGTGTCGCGCACCGTCCAGCTCACCGTGGTCTTCCCGGTGATCGGCTGGCCCCGCTCGTCGTAGAGGGTGGCGGTGAAACGGACCGTATCGCCCAGCGCGTTCAGCGACACCCGCTCCGGCGCGACCTTGATGGCGGCCGGCTCCTTCCCCGTGCTCGCCGGGCCCAGGCTGTCGCCGCCGCACCCGGCGGCCAGCCCCAGGCAGGCCGCGAGGACCGACAGACTGCGGATTCTCACTTGCATCCGAATGGATTCGCGTTGGTAGAGTATGACTGGAACCGATCACCCCGGCGCGTCGCGCGAAACGCGGCGCGCCGGGGATGATGGTACCACCTACTAGGTCACGTCAACCGTTGATGTTGGGGTTGGTGGTCTTCTCCCGCCGGCTGACCGGCAGGCACATCGCCGGGACGTCGAGGACCGGCTTGATCTCGTCGGTCTCCTGACCGCCCGGCCCGGGGCGACGCACCACCTGCGAGTTGACGTAGCCGGGCACCGACGCCCAACGACGGAGGTCCGGGAGACGTCGTCCTTCGAGATAGAACTCCAGGGCGCGCTCCAGCATGAGGAGGTCCCACGCCTCGTCCACGGTCGTGGCGCTGACCAACGGGACGTTGCGATAGGTCCGGACCTCGTTGATCTTGTCCACCGCCTGCGACACGTCCCCGGCGAGGAGCAGCGCTTCGGCCTCGATGAGCCGCATCTCGGTGCCACGGGTCATCGGGACATCCGAGTTGCTGGACCGCCACTTCAGCTGGCGATAGAAGCGGCGCCGGCCGTCCGTGCCGTAGTTGTTGGGCGAGCCGGGCCGCGTCCACTCGACCCTCGGGTCGCCGGAGGTGTTCACGGTCGGGTGGTAGCCCCACTTCTCGAACGGGGTGCCCCAGACCGTACCGAAGCGGAACTCGTTGGACGACGAGTAGCGGTACATCCAGTTCCACTCCCGCTGCCGCCCCGTGAAGTACCCCTGCGTCGCCTCGAAGAGGTGCGCGGTCGCCACCTTCCCCGCGTCCTCCACGGCGCCGTCCCAGTTGCCGAGCATCATCCGGACCTGCGCCCGGCCGGCGTAGGCGGCGGCGACCACGGCATCGAGCCCGGCGGCCTCGGCGCCCGCGATCGCGTCGGTGAAGTACCCCTCCGCGCGCTCGTAGAACTTCGTGTGCGGCTCGATCGGTCCGATGTTGATCACCGCCTCGCAGAAGGTGTCGCCCATGATGCGGTTGGCGAACCCGGCCCAGAGGTTGGCCCGGGCAAGCTGCTGGCGCATCGTGACGTGCACATCCTCCGGGGCGTCGGCGTACCGGACCTGCAAGCGCTTGATCCGATCGACCAGGTCCTCCGCCGTCCAGCGCGCCTCGGACGCGCCGGCCCAGAGCTCCTCGACCTCCGGCGAGTCATCCTGGGCCTCGCCGATGCTGATCGCCGCCTGGCCGGGGAGGTGGCCCGAATAGACCAGCTCATCGGTCAGGAGCGCGCCGGCGAAGACGGCGCCGCCGGTCCCGGCGGTGACCATGGTATAGACTATGTTACCCTCCACCCCGCGCAGGAGGCCGAGGATCGCTTCAGGCCGGTCGGCCTCGTCCTCCTCCGCCAGCGTGGGGCTGCTCACCGTCAGATCGCACCCGCCGAGCGCGAAGATCCCGCAGAGGAGGAGCGAGAGCGATCCGGCACGCAACATCGTGCGGTCTTTGGCTAGTTCGAGTAGCATCTCCAGTCCTCCACCTCGTCAGAACTCGATGCTGAACCCCGCCACGATCTGCCGTGGGAGCGGGGTGTCGAAGAAGGTCTGGCTCCCGAGCGGACGGAACGCGTCGAAGTACGCCTCCGCCTCCAGCCCGTCGTAGCTCTGCCGACGCCAGAGGTTGCGCCCCGAGATCGTCAGCTTCATCCCGTTGAACGGGAGGAGCGCGACCAGCTCCGGCGGCGCGGTGTAGGTCAGAGCTACCTCGCGCAGCCGCCAGAAGTCGGCCTTGAAGATGTAGTCGCCGCTCTCGGCGATCGGGTTGGCGATCGGATCGCCGCGCTGGTAGAGCTCACGCTTGGTGTAGCTCTCCAGGTAGTGGCCACCCTGATGATCGAGCAGGAGGTAGAGGTTCAGGCTCTTCTTCAGGGTGATGTTGCTGCCGAGCTGGAGGCTCCTGGTCGGGAGCGAGGGGCCGATGTACTCCCCCGCATCGCTGAAGAACGCGCCGACCGGGTACCCCTCCTTGATCCACTGCGCGCTCACCGGGTTCAGCTCCGGCTGGCCAGCCAGGTCCAGCACCCGGTTCCGGTTGGCGCTCAGCGCCAGGCGCGCATCCCACCGCAACGAGTTCAGGTCGACGAGCGTGGCCCGCGCCGCCACCTCGAGGCCGCGGTTCCCGATCTCACCCACGTTCTCGAAGCGCGGCTGGGTCCAACCACCCGAAGGCGGGTAGTAGACGGGGTAGATGACCCCCTTCGTCTTCCGGTCGTAGACCGTGAACTCGATCCCAACGCGATCGCGCAGGAGCCCCGCGTCGAGCCCCGCCTCGATCTCGTGCGTGACCTCGGGGCCGAGGTCGCGGTTGCCGAAGTTCCCGGTCGTCAACCCGATCACGCCGGCAGCCGGGATCGGCGTCCAGCTCCGGGTCGCCACGTAGTCCAGCGGCGGCCGCCCCGAAGCCCCGTAGGCGGTGCGCAGCCGGAGTGTCCCGACGAAGTCGGGGAGGAACCCATGGTCCGAGAGGAGATACGACGCGCCGACCCGCGGGTAGAAGTGGTAGCCGTAGTCCCGGCCGAAGGCGCTGTGCCCGTCGAAGCGACCACCGAAATCGACGTAGAGGCGATCGTCGTAGCCGAGCTGCTCCATGAAGTAGAAGCCGGAGCTCTTGGTCTGGACCCGGTCCTCATCCCCGTACTGCGTACCGGTCACCCGGACGGTGAATAGCCCCGCCCCCACGAACCGCTCGCCGGAGGCCAGGTTGATGTTCCGCTGCGAGGAGTACGCCTGGAACCCGAACGAGGTCGTCGAACGGAGCGCCGGCGTGAGATCGAAGCCGTAGCTACCGACGTAGTCGACGCTGAGCGTCGTCGCATCCCGCCGGAAGTTCGACTTCTTCCCCTCGGCGTAGATCGGGGTGTCGTACGGGTGCAGCTCGGTGTTGTCCGAGTTGAAGAAGTCCGTACCCAGGGTCAGGCGGTGGCTGAAACCCTCGAACGGGTTGAACTCGAAGGTCGTCCCGGCCGTGAAGCGGGTGGCGTTCAGCACCACCTCCAGCTCCTGGTTGCGGATCGGCGAGATCACCACCCCCTGGAGCCCGCCGATCAGACCGTTGCGCGTCAGCCCCCAGCCGATCTCGCCATCGAACGGGAACTGCACCTCGCGCATGGCGAAGCCGGTGTTGATGTTGATGTTGAAGTTCTGGCGCGGCGCGATCCGCATGTTGGCGCGGAAGCTGTTCAGCTCGGCATGGCTGTTGGGGAGCACCCCGACCTCGGCCTTCCGCCGGGCGGAGGCGTAGTAGCCGAAGCGATCGACGGCGCCGCTGACCGAGAGGCCGACGTTGTGCTGACGCCCCACCGTGGCGATATGCCGGGCGAACCATTCGCCGTGCCGCGACTGGTCCTCCCACCAGTAGGCGGGGACGCGGCTGTCGCCGTACTCCGAGCGGAATGTGAAGCGCTGCTTCCCGCTCTTCCCCTGCTTGGTGTGGATGTGGAGGACCCCACTCCCCGCCTCCGAGCCGTAGAGCGTCCCCGACGCGCCGCCCCGGCTGACCTCGATCCGCTCGATGTCGTCGGGGTTGAGGTCGTCGAGCCCCCACCAGGAGCCGCCGCCGATGTCGATCCCCGACTCGCGCGAGTTGTCGATCCGGACGCCGTCGACGTAGACGATCGGTTGCGCTTCGTCGAGGAAGCTCCCCACCCCCCGCGCGATGATCCGGCTCGCCTGGCCCGGTTTCCCGCCACCCTGCTGCACGATCAGCCCCGGGACCCGGGCCTGGAGGAGCTGCGAGGTGGTGTGGATCGGCGCCAGCGCCAGCTCATCGGTGTGGATGGTGGCGATCGAGTGGGAGACCGCCCGCCGCGACGCGGGGCCCGGCTGCCCGACGACCAGGATCTCGTCGAGCGGGAGGGCGCTCGCGGCGATCTCGAAACGGAGCGGCAAGGTCTGGCCGGCGCCGACCTCGACCTGGTGCGTCACGCTCCGGTACCCCAGCGACCGCGCCTGGACGCGGTATTTCCCGGGGTTGAGCTGTCCGATACGGTAGTGACCGTTGGCGTCGCTCAGCGCCGAACGCGAGGTCCCGATCACCACGACCTCGATCCCGGCCAGCGGCGCGCCGGTCTGCGCGTCCACGACCCGCCCCGAGATCGCCCCGGGCTTGACCTCGTCCTCCTGCTGCCGGGCGGCGGCGGGGGTCGCCACGAACGCAGCCAGCAGCAGCGCCGACGCCAAGCCGCGGAGCAGCGTTCCGCCTCGGCGAGCTAGCCGTGACGACGCGAACATCCTCATGACTTTATCTCGACTCATACCACTATCGCAGGTTCGGGTTGGCGAGTTTCTCGTTCCGGCTGACCTCGATGCACATCCGCTCCACGTCGTAGACGGAGACGCGTTCGTCGGTCTCGGGGTCGGGGAGCCCGGAGGGTCTCCGCACCACCTTGAACGGCACCTTCTCCTTCCCGGGGGTGACGGCCCACCGCCGCAGATCCGGTAGACGACGCCCTTCGAGCCACAGCTCGATCCCGCGCTCCTTCATCAGGAGCACCCACGCCTCGTCGATGTTGGTGGCCGAGACCATCGGCAGGACGTTCGAGCCGGTGAGCGAGGTGTTGCGGAAGGCCCGGACCTCGTTGATCTTCGCGACCGCGGCCTCCCAGTCGCCGCGGACCAGCGCGGCCTCGGCCTCGATCAGGCGCATCTCCGTGCCGCGCGCGTTCGGTATCGCCGCGCTCTGCGAGGTGAACTTCCGCTGGCGGTACCACGGCCGGCGCGCGTCGCGTCCCTTCGCGAAGTTCCCGGTCATCACCTCGTACTGGACCCGTACGTCGCCGGTCCGTTGGGCGGCGGGGAGGGCGAGGTCCTGGCCCCACTCGGCGAAGGGGGTGCCCCAGACCGTCGTCTCGCGGGTGGGGGTGTTGTAGCCCCAGTCGTACCAGCGGTTCAGGTTGCTCCCCTGCGTGGAGAAGCGCTGGTTGAAGACGTAGTTGGTCGGGACCATCGCCGCGTCTTCGACCGCCTTGTCCCACATCGCCAGGTCCTGGTTGAGCCCGGCCAGCATCATCCGCACCTGGGCACGCCCGGCGTACGCCGCGGGCAGGATCGCGTCGGCGTTCATCTGCGAGCCGATCCGGGCGCCGCTCGAGTCGTCGGCCAGCGCGTTGGAGGCCACGCGGATCGCCTCCGTGAACTTCTCCTCGGCCTCCTCGAACCAGACGGTGAACGGCTCCCAGCCGCCGCCGTCGCGGGTGGCGTCGCAGAAGTTGTCGCCCAGGACGCGGTTGGCGTAGCCGCTGTAGAGGAGCGCCGTGGCGACGTCGGCGTTGCGGTCCGGCGCCTCGACCAGGGCGGAGACCCGCTCCACGGCGCGGTTGGCCACCCACCGCGCCTTGGCCGGGAGCGCCCAGCGGAGTTGGGATTCGACCCAGTCGTCCCGCGACTCGCCGTTGCTGAGCCCGCGGAGCCCGATCCAGGACCCGCTGTTGACCATCTCATCGGTCAGCATCGCCCCGGCGACGAGGACGCCGCCGCCGCCCTCGTCGATCAGGCCGAGCCCGTAGTCGCCGATCACCCCGGCGATGATCCCCGGGATGGCGGTCGGGGTGTCGAGGTCGGCATCCGCTATCTCGGATGGATTGATTACCGAAAGATCGCACGCGCCCAGGGCGAGGGCGCCCGCCAGGAGGAGCAGCGCGGACCCGCTGCGACCCCCGCGGCGCGGCCATGGGCGAAGAGTCATCTGCTCGCTACGCATATTCAGCAACCCTCTCGGCACTGGTCAGAACGTGAGAGACACACTGCCCACGAACATCCGCGGCAGGGGCGTGTCGAAGTACGACTGAGCCCCGCGGGCGTTGCTCGTGGCGTAGGTCGCCTCGGCCTCGAGCCCGATGTACTTCTGATGCCGCCAGATATTCCGGCCCGCCAGCCGGATCGTGGCGGAGGAGGCGCCCATCCGGCGCGCCCAGACCCGCGGCACGCGATACGCCAGCGAGACCTCGCGCAGCGTCCACTTGTCCGCCGGGTGGATATGGTTGCCGCGGTTGATGCTCCAGTCGGTCTGGCAGGTGATCTCCCAGATCTTGTCCTTCGGGTCGATGCACTGCTTCCCCGTCGGGTTCCCCGGCTTGAACTTCTCGGTCTTCGGGTCGTTCGGGTCGTAGAGCGGCTCGCCATCCAGCACCCGAGCCCCTTCGTAGTTCAACCACCGGCTCGTGCTGCTCGAGATGTAGTGGCCGCCCTTGAAGTCGACGAGCGCCGAGATGGTGAGGTTGCGCCCGACCGTGAACTTGTTGCTCACGTTGAGGGTCCGCGTCGGGAACGCCGGCCCGATGTAGTCCCACCCCTCGACCCTGACGGGCTCGCCGTTGTGGTCGAGGACGGGGTTGCCGTGCTCGTCGCGGATCGTGTAGTACTCGCTCGCCAGGACCGGCTCGCCGTTGACCAGGATGTACCGGTCCTCGAAGAAGGCGCTGACCGGATAGCCCTCCCGGATCCACTGGCTCCACCCGCCCGAGGTGATCGGCGGACCACCGCCGAGCGAGATGACCTTGTTCGAGTTCAGCATCCCGGTGAAGCGGGCCTCCCAATGGAACCGGCGGGGGATGTCCATGACCACGGCGGTGAGCGCCAGCTCGTGTCCGCGGTTCCGGACGTGCCCGACGTTCGAGAGCTGCGTGTTGATGAATCCATTCGAGGCCGGGTAGCGGACCGCGTAGAGCGCGTCCTTGGTATCGCTCCGGTAGTGCGTGTACTCGATACCGATCCGGTCCTTCAAGAACGCCGCGTCGAACCCGATCTCGAACTCCTGCGTGACCTCCGGGCCGAGGTCGGGGTTACCGAGGTTCCCGGTCGTCACCGCCGGGACCCCTTCCAGCACCGAGGTGGCGGCCCAGGTCATCTCCGCGTCGAAGGCGCCGGGCTGCTTACCGGCCATCCCGAAGGCGGAGCGCAGACGCAGCGTCCCGATATCTTTCGGCCAGAAGCTGTGCTCCGAGACCACGTACGAGACGTCGGTCTTCGGGTAGAAGGCGTAACCCGCCTCGCGGCCGAAGGCGCTGTGCCCGTCCCAACGCGCGCCGAGGGTGAGGAAGAAGAGGTTGTGGAAGCCGAACTGCTCCTCGAGGAAGACACCGGCGGTCTTCACCCACTCCCGGTCCTCCCACGCCCCCTTGTTCGCCGCGGAGCGCACGGTCTTCATCCCCGGGATCGCGAAGCGCGAACCGGTCGCGCGGCTGCGCAGGTGCGCCCGGTGCTGGGCCTGGATACCGAACGCGGTGTTCGAGGTCAGCGTCGGGGTCAGGTTGGTCTTGTAGCTGGCCGAATAGTCGAGGTTGGTCTGGAGGTTCTGACGACGATAGTTGTTGATCGAACCGTCCGCCGTGGTCAGATCGCTACCGAACGGCAGGTAGCTGATATTGTCCTGGTTGACCACATCCGCGCCGACCGTCAGGCGATGGACGAAGTTGTGCACGGGGGTGTACGTCGCGCTGAGCCCAGCGGTGAAGCGGCCCGAGGACATCAGGTACTCGCGCTGGCTCAGCTGCTCGACCGGCCGGTTCTGACCGCGCGGCCCACCACGCAACGCGTTGTAGATTAGGCCGTTGGAGTTGTTGCCGACCTCAGGGACCTGCCAATCGCGGCGGGTATAACCGGTGTTGACCAGGAGGCTGAAGTTGTCGCCCGGGGCGAAGGTCATGTTCGCGCGGAACGAGCCCCACTCGTTCCTGCTGTTGGGCAGCACCCCGTTCTGGTTGTTGTAGGTCCCCGAGAGGTTGTAGCGGAACCCATCGAGCGAACCGGAAACACCTATCGTGTGCTTCTGCTGCTTCCCCAGACGAGTGTAGTTTTCATAGAACCAATCGCTGTAGATAGAGACATCCCACCATTCGCGCGGGACGTGGCTGATCCCGTACTCGGAGCGGAGGCTCCACCGCTGCGCGTCCCTGGCCCCCTGCTTGGTGAAGATCTGGATGACGCCGGCGCCCGCCTCGGTACCGTAGAGCGTCGCCGCGGACGCGCCCTTGACGATCTCGATCCGCTCGATGTCCTCGGGGTTGATGTCGTCGAGCCCCGTCGTCGTCGCGTCGACGTCGATACCGTTGATCTTCGAGTTGTCGATCCGCACGCCATCGACGTAGATGATCGGTTCGATGCTACCGGTCAGGCTCGTCGGCCCGCGCAGCACGATCCGGCTCCCCTGGCCGGCGTTCCCGCCGCTCGGCATGATCGTCATCCCGGCCACGCGCGACTGGAGCGCCTCCGAGACGCTGGTTACCGGCGCGGATTCGAGCTCGGCCGACGAGATGGTGGCGATGGCGGTCCCGATCTCGCGCCGGGCGCTCCCCTGCGCCGTACCGGTCACGATCACCGCGTCGAGTGAGATCGCCCGTTCGGTCAGCTCGAAGTTGGCATGCGCGGTCGAGCCGTCCGCCAGCGTCACCGTCTGTTCGGCGGTGGTGTAACCCAACATCTGGACCTGGACGGTGTGCGTGCCGGCCGGGACCCCGGGGATCAGGTACCGACCCGCCGCGTTGGTGACACCGCCACGGGTGGTCCCCACGACCACGACCTGCGCCCCGGCGATCGGCTGCTGGGTCCGGCCATCGACCACCAGACCGGTGATGGTACCGGCCAGCTGCCGCACCCCGCGCAGCGGGGAGACCGTCCACCCACCCCCTCCGTTTCCGACCGCCGACGTCGACATCGCCACGGTGACCGCGGCCGGGCTCGCCGCCACGGAGTGGTGCTCATCCGCCTTGGGCTCGATGATGATCTGGTTGCCGACCTCGGCATATTGGAAGTCCGTGCCGGCGAGGATCCTGTCGAGCGCGCTCGCCACGCTGACCGTCGCGCAGGAACAGGAGACCTGGCGGTCACGAGGGAGCAGGCTGGGGCTGTAAGCCAGCGGAGCTCCGGACCGCTGCTGTAGCATGGTCAAAGCCGATGAGAGCCCGACGTTGTGCACATCCAGTCGGGCCGGGAGCGATAGGAAGCTGTTCGGCTCTTTGAAAGCCAGATCGCTCACCAGGGTTTCAGTGACGCCTTTGCTAGCCTGAGCAGCGGCTGGCGCTGCTCCAATAACCAGCAGTGGCAGTAAACTCAATCTTCTGAAAGAGAACATCGCTGACCTCCTCCTCAGCTGAGATTCACCACTGCGTCCGCTCTAGACGAACCGACTCTACATTGCCGTATGCTATGTCATGACTACTCCTCGTTCTCCCGCGGCTCGATCTGCACATCGCCGCCTTGCACCGTGCACTGAGCGTTGACGATCCTGCAGACCAGCCGCACGATCTCTTCGGCCGACTGATCGACGAACCAGGCGGTGACGGTCCGCTCGGCGAGGGCGCTGTCCGCGATCGTGGCGTGGATCCCGTAGCGTTCCTCGAGCTTCCTCGTCACCTCGGCGAGTGGGGTATCCTCGAAGATGAGCAGGTCGCCGATCCAATCGATCAGCCGATCCAGCTCCGGCGCCTGCCTGACCGACGGCACCTGCCCGACCGCCACCTCGCTCACCTCTCCGGCCGCGACCTCGCGGCTCTCGCCACCGGACGAGAGGGCTACCCTCCCCTCGACCACGGCCACGCGCATGTCCTCATCGCCGACGAGGACCTCGAAGCGGGTACCGAGGACCCGTGCATCGCCGGCTCGCGTCCGTACTATGAACGGTCGACTCTCGTCTTTTGCGACAGCGAAGAAGGCCCGCCCCTCCAGCCATACCTCACGCCGCTTGTCGTTGGCGAAGGTCTGCAGGCGGCTGCGCGGGGCGAGCCGGACGATCGTGCCGTCGCTCAGCTGGGTGGTCGCCGTCTCCGTCGCCCCGGTCACGAACTCCGCTGCCGCGAAGAGTGATGGCTGATTGCGCCCGGCGCTGAAACGGGCCACCGCGAAGCCGAGGATCAGGCAGGCCGCCGCCACGGCCACGGGGAGCAGGCGACGTCGTCCAGAGCCGGCTGCGTCGCGACCGCCCACCCTCCCGGCGAGGAGCTCCCGCGCCGTCGGCGCCTGCGGCAGCTGCGGCGTGTGGTCGGCCTTGCCGGTCAACCACCACACCCTCTGCAGCTCTCGGAAATAGCGTTCGTTCTCGGCATCTCCCCGCCGCCACTCTTCCAGTTGCCGCACCTCCGCCGGTGTGGCCAGCCCTTGGAGATACCGGATTATTGTCTCGTCCACGTGGACTCCGATTTCGGTTGGTTCCCTCGGCGACCCGGTGCGCCCTTCGCACGAGATCGCTCCAGGTCGTTTTCACCATATGAACACGCCAGCAGCCGAATCATACTATCCGGCCACACCGGCGCTCGTACCACACAAAACACGAGGTGCCGGACGACGTCGTCCGGCACCTCGATCCTCGGCTCACCCTGCCCGTGCGATCGTCAGAAGACGGTGCTGCCACCGCCCCCCGGGATCCCGGTTCCGGGGATGAAGGACTGCAGCGTCAGCTCGGTCAGCCGCGGCAGCTCGACGACGGCAGGAGCGGTCCAGGGGCACCGCCCGCTGCTGGTCTCCACGATCCGTTCCGTAGTCATGTCTTCCTCCCTAGATCAACCGCGTCACGTACAGGGCCTTGGTGCCCCGCGCGGCGAGCCAGAGATAATCCTCGAGCCGCCGCTTCTGCGGGAGGAACGGGCTCGGACCGCCCTGGGCCCCACCGATCCCGCCCGCCGACGCCCCATTCAGGAAGGCGACCGGCGAGGGCGTTGTCACCTCGAGCGGCGTCGCGGTGGTGTCGATAGCGCCCGTCCCAAGCCTCCCCGCATCGCCAGCACCCCAGCAGTAGACCTCGCCGTCGGTGGTAACGCCACAGGTGTGATCGGAACCGGCGCTGATGTGCGTCCAGTTGGAGATGGTCGAGACCTGCTGCGGGCTGGAGTACGTCCCCGAGGTGTTCCCACGCCCCAGCTTCCCGCGACCGTTGCTCCCCCAGCAGTAACCCCGGCCGTCCGTGACGACGCCGCAGGTGTGGTTGTTCCCGATGGAGAGCGTGACGAACCGATTGCTGCTGTTGACCTTGGCCGGCTCGTGGAAGTCCTCGGTCGTGCCGGAGGGGACACCCGCCCCGACCTTGCCGTTGGAGTTGCTCCCCCAGCAGTACGCCTTCCCGCCCTCGACGATGCCGCAGGTGTGGAACTTCCCCACGCTGAGCGAGGTGAACTTGAGGCCGCCGGAGACCGGGACCGGTTCGGCGCTACGCGTGGTGGTCCCATCGCCACGCTGGCCGCTCCCGTTCGCGCCCCAGCAGTACGCCTCGCCCGCGGCCGTCAGGGCGCAGGCGTACTGGTGCCCGGCATAGACCGCGGCGAAGCGATGGCCGCCCAGTACCTTGCGCGGGTCGAACGCTATCCCATCGGACTCGCCGGCGCCGAGCTTCCCGTTCGTGGAGCTCCCCCAGCAGTAGGTGTCGCCGTCGGTCGCGATCCCGCAGGTGATGTAGCTCCCGGCGCTGATCGCCTTGAAGCGGAGCGAGCCCTGGTGTACCTCGATCGGCCGGCTGCTGCTCGTGGTCGCGCCGTTGCCGAGCTTCCCATCGCCGCCGTAGCCCCAACAGTAGGCTCGCCCCTCCGCGGTGAGGCCACAGGCGTGGTGCCTCCCTACGGTGAGCGTGGTGAACTTGTGGCCGCCGACGACTTGGACCGGGGCCGACTGATCAGCCGTCGCGCCGTTCCCCAGCCGGCCGTTCGAGCCTCTCCCCCAACACCACACATCCCCTTCGGCCGTGAGCCCACAGCTGTGCTGTAGCCCCACGCCGATACTGACATAGCTCCGCCCCCCGGCGACCGGGACCGGCCGCTCCTGGAGCGCGACATCGCCGTTGCCCAGGCGGCCGTACTCTCCATCACCCCAGCAGATCGCCTTGCCGGCCGGGGTCAGGGCGCAGGAGTGCGCGGAGTCGGCGGCGACGCGGTTGTGGATGACGACGTCGACTACCGGCTCGACGGGCTCGGTCACGGCGCGCGCCGAACCCTGTGCCCCGGCGCCGCCACCGCCCACGCCGCCCAGCGCCAGCACCGCCAGCGGGAGCACCCATAAAGCTTGCATTGTCATATCCTCCGCTGCCGCTGAGACCCAGAAATTCGCAGTTCCGTCATTGGGACCACGCTTGTTGTAGATCCGTGAGAACGAAACGAGAGAAAGCGGGTGGCTACCCGCCGGGCAGGCCCGGCCCGGGTTCAGTGATGAGCCGCCCTTGAAACACGACACGCCGGATCGTCACGCCCGGCTGTTTGGACCAGCGACCGCCGGTCCCACAGAGCATACGAAACCGGCCGTGCCCCGGCCGGCACCTAGCCGGCCGGGGCGTCGTGGCTCAGATCACGAGAGGATCGAGGCGCGCAGGTCGTTGATAACGACCGCCAGCTCGACACGCTCCTGCAGCGACCGCCGCCGGAAGCAGGCGGACGCCGCCCCCTCGGCCGCACTGCACGAGGCCGGCGGAGCGCCCAGGAAGGCGATCCCGCTCAGCGACGTCACGCGGGTCGGGACAGGGGTGTCGTTGAGGGAGCCGGTACCGAGCCGCCCCGTCTCCGCCGTGCCCCAGCAGTAGACCTCGCCCGCGACCGTGACGCCGCAGGTGTGGTGGATCCCCGCGCCGATACCGGTGAAGCCCTCGACACCGACCACCTCGGTCGGGGTCGGCACCGAGACGTCGGCCACATTGTCGTGGCCGAGCTTGCCGAAGTCGTTGGCGCCCCAGCAGTAGGCCTTGCCGGAATACTCGACGGCGCAGGTGTAGTCGAAGCCCAGCGCCATCGTGACGAAGCGATGGCCACCCGTCACCTGGACAGGCACCGCGGAGGAGGTGTAATCACCCGTCCCGAGCTGCCCCTGGGCGTTCGAGCCCCAGCACCACGCCTCGCCGTCCGGGGTCAGCGCGCAGCTGTGCTGCTCACCCGCATAGATCTTGGCGAAGGTATGCCCCCCCGAGACCAACCCCGGCTCCGAGGTCGTCCCGGAGGTGACGCCATCGCCGCGCTTCCCGTTCGTCGCGCTCCCCCAGCAGTACGCCTGGCCGGTGGTCGAGACGCCGCAGGTGTGATAGCTCCCGGCGGAGAGCCAGATGAACTGGAGCCCACCGAGGACCTCGCCCGGGATCTGGGCCGGGTTCGTCGAGCCGTTGCCCAACTTGCCGTTGGCGCCACCGCCCCAGCACCACGCTCTGCCCTCGGTGTCGAGGGCGCAGGTGTGCGTCCGGCCCACCGTCATCTGCGCGTAGGTGCGGGTGCCGAAGACACGCGACGGGGTGGTCGCCTGGGCGGTCCCGCCGTTGCCGAGCCGGCCATCGCCGCCGGAACCCCAGCACCACGCCTCGCCCTTCACCGTGATCCCGCAGGTGTGAGCCAGCCCCGCCTCGAGCGTGACGAACTGCTCGCCGCCCGTCACCGTCGCGACCGGGAGGGACTCCTGCAGCACCCCACGGTTACCGAGACGACCGCTGCCGCCGCTGCCCCAGCACCACGGCTGCCCATCCAGGCTGAGCACGCAGGTGTGCAGCGAATCGGCCGCCACCCTGGTCACGTTGAAGTTCAACCCCGCGGTCAGGTTCTCCTTGTCGATGACCTTGGCGTAGACCGCGACCGGGAAGGTGAAGCTCTCCACCGTGGCGGGGACGTCCAACTCCCAGAGCTTCGGGAGCGAGGTCGCGGCCGGGGCGATCGCCTGGTCGTACTGGTAGTACGGATGGTCGCTCCCGTCGAGCTCGCCGACGCCATCGGCGTTGCGCACGCCGACCGTACCGCTCCCGCCGGTGACCTCCGGATCGCCGGCCAGGAAGACCCGCACGCCGTTCGCATCGATCTCGGTCCCATCCGCGGTGCCGAGCGGCTGCATCAGGTTGCTCCTGACCGCGACGTAGGCGCTGAAGACGCCGGCCTCGTACTTGACGTTCGTCGCCTCGAGGTGAACCAGCGCGTTCGGATCCGCGAAGATCGACTGCGAAGTGCGATCACCACCCGGCGCGACCAGACGGGCACACCCGAACGTGCCGTTGGCGACCTGCACCTCACACAAGAGGTCGAGCTGGATCTCCTCCGCCACCACCGGTTCCGGCTCCTTGGGACCCGAGGGCCCGCTGTCGTCCGAGCAGCCGAAGAGGATGAAGGTTGCCGCCGGTACGACCCAGATCTTACGCAATTCCCTCACTTGGACCTCGCTTGAAGTGGGTTACGTTGTACTGCCGCGGTCATCTAGAAGCTCGTAGCGTGTGCAGGCTACGGGGCCACCGTGGAACAGTACGCGATCTCGCAGACCATACTATGGCGCTACCACGCCGGGCGCCAGGGTCATGGATACAGAGACAGATTCGTATACGGATTGGGAGACATCATTGAGGTCGAAAGCAAATTGCGCAAGTGGTGCTCTCAGCGCCGCTCCAGGGCGGGGTCGTCTGCGGTGAGGTAATCCCTCAGCGAGCGGCGGAGCTCGGCGAGGGCGGTGCTCAACTGGTTGGCGACGGTCTGGGGCGAGATCCCCATGACCTCGGCGGCCTCGCGGTACGAGAGCCCATGGAATCTGATGAGGGTGTAGACCTCTCGTCGCCGCGGCGGGAGTGCGTCGAGCGCCGCCTGTACCGCGGCTCGCAGCTCCTCCTCTTCGATCGCCTCGGCCGGGGTCGGCGGGCACGGTGCCGTTTCTCGCAGCCGGGGTCCCACCTTCTCGATCACCGATCTGTGCCGCCGCTCGTTGAGCGAGAGGTTGCGGACGATGCGGAGCAGGTAGGACCGGATACCGGCCCCGCGGTGCTCCAGCTCGCGGCGGCGGCGCCAGAGCTGGAAGAAGGCCTGTTGCGCGAAGTCCTCGGCGTCGTCTACGCTGTCGACGATGCTCCAGGAGTAGCGGACCAAGTCCTCCCAATAGAGCGTCATCAGTTCGTCGAGGGCGCCCGTGTCGTCGACACGCAGCCGCCGCATCAGCTCCTGGTCTCGCTCGGCGCCGACGGAGTGGGGGTCGAAGGACAGTTCGCTGTGTTCCACCAATTGTCTAGCTCGGCAACGGCGCGGGGGCTCGGTGAGGTGTTTTTCGGCCAGGCGACGTCGTGCGGACCAGGTATGCGACCGAGCCCGGCCCGCCGCGGGGCCGGCCGGGGTCGTGGTCGATCCGCCCGGGTTGGTCTACCCGGCCGAACAGAATCGAGCTTACGCAGATTAGACGCGCGGCGCAAGGATTTGGTTCCCGGGGAGAACTGCGCCACGGTGTGGCGCCGTCGCGATTTGGATTGGTGGGTATGGGACCCGGTCAGGAGGTGTCCCGGGGCAGGCCGCCGGTCGGGGCGGCCGGGCCGCCCACCGGAGAGGGGTCGGCGTCGAGGAAGAGGGTGTCGTGCACCTTCCAACCCGCCGCCTCCCGCAGCTTCGCCTCCTCGGCCCGGGCCTTCCCTTCGGCGCTCGGCCACTGCCGCAGGGTGCCGGTCAGCTCGAGGTCCTGCCCCGAGGCGGCCGGCCGGACCGTCCGGACGAAGAGCACCTCGTCCTCGTCGGTGAGGACCCAGAACCCCGAGCGGGTCGGCTCCGCGACTACGGTGCCGCGGATCGTCACGCGGAAGCCGTCGTCCTCGGGGCCGAGGGGGAGGAGGTCGGAGAGCGGGACGGGCGCCAGCCCGCTCACCGGGGTCGCCGCCGTGGTCGTGGTCACGGTCGTGGTGGCGGCGACCTCGTCGTCCACGGACTCACCCCCGATCTGCTGTGTGTCGAGGAGCCAGGAGATGACCCACATCAACCCCACCAGGACGACGCCGCCCGTGAGCCACGCCCGGGCGGCCTCCCGGTCGATGCGGAACCGGCCGACCCTCATCGCCACCCCGGCACCGGATGACCGCCCGCGCTACCCGCCCCCGCGGCCCGACCGGCTCACCGGTTCGGGCCGGGCGGGGTCCCCGTCTGGCCGCCGGGGTTGCCGGCGCCAGGAGGCGGTGACGTACCAGGCGAGGTCCCTGTGCCAGGCGCCGGCGCCGTCCCCGGTGTGGCCTCGCCCGTACCCGGGCTAGGCGCCGACCCCGGGGGCGGCTGCACCGGCTCCCCCGGCCCCACCGGCGCCGGGACGACCTCGACCGACTCGCGCTGCGGCGGCTCGCCGTTGCGATCCAGCATCTCGGTGATGGCCCAGATCAGGACGATCAGGATGATGATCCCCAAGATCCAAGGCCACACCCTCGGCCCGCGCCGCTCGACGTTGATGTCCGCCATCTCCGACCCCTCCTCTCAATGCGACAGCCGACGACATGCGTCGAGGAGGGTGATGGCGCAAGAGGCGTTCCCGAGAAGCGGAGGCCGCCCCGACGTCGTCTAACAAGCCCCCGCCCCCCGAATCCCAACCCCCGAATGCCTAGCCCGAACTCACCCCTGACCCCTGGCCCCCGACCCCCGAACCCCAACCCCTACTCTTCCCTCCGAACGATCTCGATCCCCCGCTCCGCCAACTCCACGATGTACCGCTCGACCGGCACGCACCGATCGGGGGTCTGCGCGCCCGTCCCATTGATCGCCCCCTCGACCTGCAACTGCCCGGTGATCGAGAGGGAGAAGCCGGTGGTCCGCTCCATCGCGCTGATCTGGTTCTCCTCGTCGAAGAAGTCGAGGAGTTCGTAGACGACGCGGCGCGGTTCGCCTCCCCGGCTCCCCTCGACCTCGACGCGGAGGGCGACCAGGTCCCGCCCCTCGGGGCGTTTCAGCTTCGGCTCGACGGCGGCGATGAAGAGCTCGCGGGGGACGACCCGCTGCCCGCCTACGTCGATCGGGTCGAGATCGAGGAGGCCGAGGTCGCGGATCGCGCGCATGATCTCCGCGTGGCCGGGGTAGCGCAGGGTCTTGTACTCCATCGTCCGGAGCCGGCCGCGGTAGGTCCAGGGCATGACCGAGAGCCCGCCGGCGGTGTGGAAGGCCTCCAGCGTCCCGACGGGCGCGGGGAACTCGACGGGTTCGAGTTCGGTGAGGGCCTCGACCTGCGCCGGCTCGCCGTCGCGGAGGACCCAGGAGAGGGTGGTGTAGTAGTCGAGGACGCCGTGCAGGGAGTAGACGATCTGGTAGTTGAGGGGCGGGACCGGCTCCTGCGGGAGCCCGCCGACGTAGATGCGGACGTTCTCGGCCTCATCGAGCGCCTCGATCCCAGCCGCGGCGAGGATGTTGACCATCCCGGGGGCGAGCCCGCAGTCGGGGATCACCGACACCCCCTTGCTCTTCGCCTCGGCGTCCAGCTCGAGCTGCCGGAAGACGATCTCGGTGTTCCCGCCGAGGTCGGAGTAGTGCACCCCGGCGCGGACGGCGAGCTCGGCCATCCTCTGGTTGAAGTAGTAGGGGAGCGCGTTCATGCAGGCCTGCGCCCGGCCGAGGGCGGCCAGGACGGCGTCGTCGTCGCGTGCGTTCAGGGTGAGGAGTTCGAGTCGGGGGTCGTCGCGGAGGCGGCGGAGGAAGGGGGGGAGGTGGTCGAAGCCGAGGTCGGCGAGGATCACCTTCTCTACCGCCGGGTTCCGCAAGAGGTCGTACGCACAGGCCGAACCCTGGAGTCCGGCGCCCAACACCAGCATCTGCAATGGAATACCCTCCACGATGGAGCGCACCGGCGTGCTGCGTGCGCGTTCGGTTAGACGGGACCGAAACGACAAGACACTCCAGATTGCGTGGTCGGTGGGGTTCTGTCAACCGGAACCGGGGGGACGGGGGGAGACCACCGACCGCGGAGCTAGGGGGGTGGTGGTGGGTCGTGGCGCGGCGGCGGGACCGGCTCGCCGAGGAGGTCTGGTGGGGCGGTGTCGGCG
>Ga0180220_1001312_pt1 | contig 18839 bp, 15 predicted proteins | sample eDN5th37CBELigBY_FD_151335 | JGI IMG/M metagenome (GOLD analysis project Ga0180220, IMG submission 151335) | Enriched backyard soil microbial communities from Emeryville, California, USA - eDNA 5th pass 37_C BE-Lig BY (version 2) (version 2) | ecosystem: Environmental > Terrestrial > Soil >...
TGCACGGCTACCTCGATGACCTCCCACCCGCCGAGTTCGAGCAGAGGTTCTACGCTGCCCGCCAGGGCGACAAGACCCTGGCCTGATCACAAAACGCCAGAGCCTCCATCAGCCCCAGCACGATTCATCTCGCTGACGCTCGAAGATGCGAGTTTCGTTGGGCCGATCATTTGGGCCCTTCAAGAGGAGGGAATCCTCGACGCGCAGTCGGAGGTGCCATGGGCGACAAGCCTGCACACACTCCAGACCATTTGTCGACTGATCGAGTGGCCGGCCCAGCTGATCGATTGGCTTCAGCAGCGTTCGATTCTTGCGCGGCAGCAGGTCATTCGATCGACCGACGAACTCGACCTCTTCATCGCGCATCTCGAGAACTCCTTGAACCTGGATTACGAAGAGGCCGACGCCGTGCTCCTCCCGTCGGGCACAGATGACATCGCCGCGTGGGTGCTTTACAAAGAGGGAATCCGAACGAGGCCGGCACCTCGGCCGCAACAGAGGTTCAACGACGTAGCGTGTCGGCGCGTCCTCCGGCAGATCCACGAGGCACGCGATGACGGTTGGCTGGAACGCGCGCTCGCGGTCATCGAGGCCAATCGACGGCCCGCGCCCCGCGTCTCGGCGGCGACGATGTCGGAAGCACAGAGCGTGATGGCGACGAGGATGTCGCGTTGAGCGGTCGCCCGCCCTTCAGCGCCTCACGCTGATCCTGTCGCCTTGCCAACGCGATCGCCGGAGTAAGTCGGATCGTGAGCTTGTAGGGCACAGCTGCTGGCCGCGTCGCTCGGAGTGGGGCTGCGGAGGCCTAGGAAGGGGCTCACCCGCGGTCATTGTCAAGGCCGGTTGAAAATGGACCCTCTGGCGCCGGTTGAAATGTGACCCCCCTGGTGGGTTCGCGGCGGGCGGCGCGGAGGCGAGCCCGTAGGGCGAGCCGGAGCGGCGCTCGCCGCGCGCGGGTCAGTCGGTGGGGGTCGCGGGGCGGGCGAGGTCGCGGTCTTTGAGGCGGTAGCTGTCGCCCTTGAGCGCGAGGATCTCGGCGTGGTGAACGAGGCGATCGATCATCGCGGCGGCGGCGACGTCGTCGCCGAAGATCTCGCCCCAAGCGCTGAAGGGCTTGTTGCTGGTGACAACGAGTGAGGCGCGTTCGTAGCGGCGCGCGATGAGCATGAACATCAGGTTGGCGGCCTGGGGGTCGAACGGGATGTAGCCGACCTCGTCGACGATCAGCAGCGGAATGCGCTGCAGCCGGGCGAGCTCGTCGTCGAGGCGCCCTTGGCGTTGGGCGTCGGCGAGCAGGGCGACCCATTCGGTCGCGGTGCGGAACGCGACGCGGTGGCCGGCCAGGCAGGCGCGGATCCCGATGGCGATGGCGAGGTGGGTCTTGCCGGTGCCGGGCGGGCCGAGCAGGACGACGTTCTCCTTGCCGGCGAGGAAGTCGAGCTGGCCGAGGTGCAGCACCGTCTCGCGCCGCAGCGAGGTTTGGAAGGCGAAGTCGAACTCCTCGAGCGTCTTGCGCGCCGGAAACCGCGCGGCCTTGATCCGGCTCTGGCCGCCGTGACTGTCGCGGCTGTCGGTCTCGGTCTTCAGCAGCGCGGCGGCGAACTGCTCAAAGGACCACTCCTCGGCGCGGGCGCGGTCGGCGAGCTTCGGCAGCGCCCTGGCCGCCGCCGGCGCCTTGAGCGCGCGAAACAGGTGCGCGAGCTCCGTCGATGGGCGGGTCATGCGATCAGCGCGTCGTAGCGGTCCAGCGGCCGGACCTCGACCGTCGGTTCGGCCGGCGCCCGCCGACCCGCCTTCAGGGCGCGAGCGTGCTCCAGCGCGGTGATCGTGCGGTGCTTGGCGAAGACCCGGGCGTGGCGGCAGGCGACCTCGCCGGTGTCGAGCGCGACCGCGGTCACCGTCCGCTGGTCGGCGATGACCTCGACGCGGCGGCCGACCAGCCCGGGGTCGAGGCTGTAGTCGTTGGTGTCCAGCCGCAGATGCGGATCCGGCGGAATCCGCATCGTCCAGCGCCTGGCCGTGTCGGGCATCCGCTCGGGCAGCGGCGCCATCACCGAAAGCTCGTCGGCGAGGCGGTCGACCGGCCGCGCGCGCAGCGTCTTGTGCGTGCGGGCGTTGACCCGATCGAACCAGGCGTCGAGCTGGTCCTGAAAGTCCAGCTCGTTGGCAAAGACCCGGCCCGGCTCGAAGTTCGTCTCCGCGTAGCCCTGCAGCCGCTCAACGGCGCCCTTGGCCTGCGGATCGGCCGGCTCGCAGAAGTGCCAGTCGACGCGCAACTGGCCACAGAACGCGGCGAACGCCTCGGTCGGCCTGCCGCCGTGGCCGTGGATGCCCGCCTGACGATCCCAGACCAGCGTCCGCGGCAGGCCGCCGAGGCGCTCAAGACAGCCGGCGACGCCCGCGAGCAGGTCCTCGGTCTCCTTGGAGAACACCAGGACGCCGGCGCCGGCGCGCGAGTAGCCCAGGCAGGCGATCACGACCCAGCAGCGGCGCATCTGCCCGTGGCCGACCGGGACGTCCTCGCGCGGCTGCCAAACGTCGAACTGACAGATCTCCCCGGGCCGATAGACCGTCCGCTGAAACACCCTTGGCGGCGGTGAAAACAGCGGCCGCACCTCGCGCAAGTAGTCGTCGACGACCGTCTTTGACGCGGTGCAGCCCAGCGGCTCGAGCAGCTCGCGAACCCGGACCCCGGGCAGCTTCGGATCGGCCTTCAACAGCCGATGGATCTCCGGCTTAAACGGCTCGAGCACGCTCGACCTCGGCGCCCGCTCATAGCTCGGCGGCCGATCGCTCCTGAGCGCCCGACGGATCGTGTTGCGCGACAACCCCGTCGACCTCGCCAACGCCTTGATCGACTTGCCGCCGACGAAGTGCTCGCGCCGCAGCTCGGCCCACTGCTCCACCGACACCACCTCCAGCCGCCTCCTCGTCGTCGCCCTCGAGACGAGGCTCTGCGGCACCCCGGACGACTCCGCCAACCGCCCAAGGGGGGTCAGATTTCGCGCGGCGGAGAGGGGTCAGTTTTCACGCGGCGCCGACAGTCATTCGTCGATTCGAAAACATCGGCTCGGCTCAGCCGGAGAGTGGGTTTCGCGCGAGCTCGTCAGCCGTCGGGCACGCCTCGGCGTAGAGATCCGATGCCTCACGCCCTTGACGCTGCGCGAGGGGCAGCAGACAGGCGTTCCACGGGTCGTCGGCCGGGCGGCCCCTCGCCCGCAAACGGAAGACCTGGGCTCGGCGCGGATCGGCGCGCTGAGCGACGTTGCCCAGGTGTGCGAACAACAATCCCGACGCACGAACGGGATCATGGCCGGCGGCCATTGCGACAACGAGCGTCAGCTTCGTCTTGAGCAGTGTCGCCAGCTCGCGTGCCTGGGCGAGCATGCTGCTGTCGGTCGTGATGAGTCCGGCCCACGGCCGCTCGTGATGATGGAGCGCGAGTAGAAGCTCCCAGTCATCGAGCTCACTCATGCGCGGATCGATGTCACGTACGGGAACGAGTTCTGCATGCGCCTGGAATCGGACGAGAGGGTCGATGACCGGCTGTGGGAAATTCTGGTCGAGCGCGAATAGGACCGTCGCCACGCTCGTCGCTCCCTACGCCGCCAGGTTGCCCTGCAGCTGGGTCTCGAGGTCGAGCGCCTCGTCGATGGCGTCGCGCGGCAGGTCGGGGTACAGCTCGTAGATGACGGCGGTCTGCAGACCGCCGTCGCGCAAGGCGCTCAGCGCCTCGGACTCCACCCGGGTGCGGTGAATGTGCGGAGCGCCGCCGAGCTTGCCCGGCACGATGCGCAGCAGCGGCCGAGGGGTGACGAGGTTGGGGCCTCGGGCGCGGCCGACGTTGAATGGCGCGATGAGGTTCAGAGCATCCTGGTCGAGCACGCGTTGGCGATGGGCCGCCTCGGCCTCAGGCGCGGTCGCCAGGTGGATGCTGCCGGCTCGATCGACCAGCACGTTCGGGCCGGTCTCCTCGCTCCACAGCTCCATGTCCAGCTCGCGCAGCTGCGAGACCGCCTGGCGCACGGCGGGCATAGCGCTCCGCGGAATCGCGGCACCGTCGTCGCTGGTCTTGGCCTGGCGCAACCAGTGAATGACCCGCAGGCCCATCAGGTCGGCGTAAGACCAGAGCTTGATGCGCTCCTTGGAGATGCTCGGTTCCAACACGTCGTTGCGCGCCCACCAGTGCACGGTCGATAGCGGCACGCCCGACAGAGCGGCCGCGCGGGGAGCGGGGTAGGCGCCACGCTGAAGCATTGCTGAGGACTCTATTCGTGGCCGGGGACCTCACGTCCTGGCCTAGGCGGTCTGCGACCCTGTCGGCATGGCACGGTTGGCGGTCTGCTCGGACGTTCATTCGCAGATCGGTCGGTTGCAACCGGTACTCGACGACATTGCCCGCCGCGGAGTTGACGAGGCGTGGTGCCTCGGCGACCTCGTTGGGGGTGGAGCGGACCCGGTCGCCGTGATCGACGCCGTGTGCGCCTGGCCGCTGGTCTTGGGAGGCAACCACGACGCGTGGCTGGCCGAGGGGACGATGTGGCCGCAGGAGCGAGCGACGCTCGACGACAGGCGCCTCGGGTGGCTCGCCGGATTGCGCGCTGTCGGACGCCGACACGGCATCGACTGGTGGCACGGCTCGCCGCAGCGACCGCTGGACGGCTTTCTGACGCCGCCGACCGCGGCGCTCGCGCTCGATCAGCGGCCGCCGGGTAGCTGGGGCCTCGTCGGCCACACGCACGATCCGGTGCTGTTTCTCTCTGACGGCGTCCAGACACGCGGCATCGTGCCGACGCCCGACAGCCCGATCGCCGTGCCGGAAGCCGCCACCCTCATCGCCAACCCAGGCGCGGTCGTCGGCGGACGAACCGACCCTGCGAGCTGGTGGCTGGAGATCGACACCGACGCCCGTCTGCTCACCTGGCACCGCATCCACACCCGCCGCCAACGCCTCCACGCGCCGACGCTCCAACTCGCGCACTAGCCCGTCTCTCTCAACCGCCGGCCACGTCCCGCCCGCGCCGCTCAGCCACATCACGCCGCCCGGCTCGCACCGCCGTCCCGACGCCCCGCCCGCCTCCGCTCCTGCCGCCCACAACGACCCAACAACGCAACGCAGCACACCCTTGCACCGCGGGGGTGCCATGACTCGGACGCCGTCTATCTCCCATGGGCGAACGAGCGACGATCGCGTGCTGAGCATCGGCAAGCTCACGGGCGGCGCCGACAGCGCGCGTTACTACGAGCAGACGGTCGCGACGGGCCGCGAGGACTACTACTCAGGCCAGGGCGAATCGGCTGGCCGGTGGATCGGCGACGGCGCTCAAGCGCTGGGCATCGAGGGGAGCATCAGCGAAGGTGAGTTGCAGACGCTGCTGGTCGATGGTCGCCATCCGCTCACCGGGGAGCTGCTGCGGGCGGTGGGCGGAACGTCGGTGCAGGGGTTCGATCTGACCTTCTCGGCGCCGAAGTCGGTCTCGGTCCTGTTCGCCGTCGGCGACGACGCCCTGCGTCGGGCCGTGAGTCGGTCGCACGATCTCGCCGTCCAGGACGCGGTGGGCTACCTGGAGCGCGAGGCGGTCCAGGTCCGTCGCGGCAAGGGCGGCGCGGTCAAAGAACACGCCGGCGGCTTGATCGCGGGCGCTTACCGTCATCGCACCTCGCGGGCCGGGGATCCGCAGCTGCACACGCACGTCGTCGCGGCGAACCTGGCCCAGGGCGCAGACGGGCGCTGGACGGCGCTGCATGGGGCGGCGCTGTACGCCCACGCCAAGACCGCCAGCTACCTCTATCAGGCGGCCCTGCGCGAACAGCTCGCGATCGAACTCGGCGTGGAGTGGGGGCCGGTGGTCAAGGGCATCGCCGAAGTCCAGGGCATCCCGCGCGACGTCCTGGCGCACTTCAGTCAGCGCCGCGCGGAGATCGTCGAGGCGATGGCGCAGACGGGCGGTCGCAGTGCGCGAGCGGCGCAGATCGCGGCGCTGCAGACCCGACGCGCCAAGGACTACGGCGTTCAGGAGTCGACGATCTACGAGCGCTGGCAGGCTCGCGCGGCCGAGCACGGCCTGACGCCGGCGGTCCTCGCCGAGGTGCTCGAACGCTATGTCGAGTCGACGCGGGACGACTTCGTCCAGGCGGCCGCGGCGCTGATGGCCGGCGACACCGGGTTGACCGCGCACTCGTCGACGTTCACGCGCCGGGAGGCGCTGCAGGCAAGGGCCGAGCTTCACCCGGCCGGCGCAACCACACGGCGCATCGAGGAACTCACTGACCGCTGGCTGGCCTCCGACCTGGTCGTCAAGGTCGATGGTGAACAACGACCGGTTGGACGCCACGAGGTGATCGCGACGCGTCGCGGCACGCGCGTCGCCGACGTCGAGGACCGCTACACGACACCGGGCATGCTGGCGACCGAACGGGACCTGATCGAGGGCGGGCTCGCACGCATGGGGGAGGGAGTCGGCGTGGCGGGTCGCGAGGCGATCGAGGTCGCGCTCACCGCGCGGCCCTACCTCGCCGATGAGCAACGAGCCCTGGTCCGTGCCCTCACGACGTCAGGCGACGGGGTGCAGGTCGTGCTGGCCAAAGCCGGAGCGGGCAAGACAACGGCGATGGACGCCGCCCGCGAGGCGTGGGAGCGCAGCGGCGTCGCCGTGCAGGGCAGCGCTCTTGGCTCGTACGCGACCAAGGAGCTGCGGGACTCGGGCATCCGCGCGACGACGATCGCCCGGCTCCTGATCGACATCGAGCGCGATGGCGGACTGCCGCGCGGATCGGTGCTGATCGTTGACGAGGCCGGGATGGTCGGGACACGCACGCTGGCAGCGCTGGCAGGCGCCGCAGACAGGTCTCGGGCCAAGCTCGTGCTGGTCGGCGACGACAAGCAGCTGCCAGAGATCGATGCCGGTGGCGGCTTCCGTGGCCTTGCCCGTCGGCTCGGCGCAGCCGAGCTGCAGCACAACCGCCGCCAGCACGACCCCGAGGACCGCCGCGCACTCGACGCCCACCGCGCCGGCCGACCCGAAGAACTCGTCGAATCGCTGCGGCGCCGCGGAAGGATCGCCGTCGCCCCCGACGTCGACCAGACCCGCCAGGCGCTCGTGGCCGACTGGTGGGACGGCGCTCAGGTCGAGGGCATCGAGAACGTCGCGATGATCGCTCTGCGCCGCAGCGAAGTCCGGGAGCTGAACGATCTCGCCCGCGACCGCATGCGCGCAGCCGGACGGCTCGCGAGCCAGGAACTACGCGTCGACGACCGCGCATTCGCCGTTGGCGACCGGATCGTCACCCGCACCAACGCGCCGCGGCTGGGCGTCGTCAACGGCAGCCGCGGCACGATCGCGGCAATCCACCAGGACCACTCGATCGCCCTCCGGCTCGACGACGGCGACCACGTCCTGCTGCACCAGGACTACGTGTCCGGCCGGCGCGACCACACCCCGAACATCGATCACGGCTACGCGATCACCGCCAACGGCATCCAGGGCGGCACCGTTCAGCGCAGCTACGTCCTGGCCAGCGAGGACACCTACCAGGAGTGGGGCTACGTCGCCGCGAGCCGCCATCGCGCCGAACTGCGCTTCTACGTCACCGTTCCCGACATCCCACACGACGAGCAGGGACGACGCGATCTCACCGACGGCGATCCCCTCGCCGGACTCACCCGCGCGCTGGGCCAGTCGCGGGCCAAGGAGCTGGCGATGGATCTCGCCAACCAGACTGAGCTGCACGCGTTGCCCGAGGATCGGCTCTTCAGCGAGGCGGCGCGACTTCGCGAGCTGCTGACGACGGCCCCGACCACCGGGCCTGAGCTGGATCGGCTGGCCGACGAGCGCAGTGAGATGACCGCTCAGCTGCAGGCCGCCCGCGCCCGGCTGCTCGCGGTCGAGCGACAACGACATACCGCGCCTTGGCGAGAGCGCAAATCGCTACGTGAGCAAGCCGACAGCCATAGCCGCGCCGTGCAGACCTGGCAGCAGCGCGTCGACACGCTCGACCAGCAAGCCGGCGACGTCATAGCCCGCCGTGGCGACCCGAACGCGTGGCTCGCCGACCATCGACAAGACGCCCGGCTCCTGGCCGGCGTCGAGCGCGAGCTCGCCCGTCGAGCGGCGATCCGCCGCCAGGAGGCGATGCGCATGGTCGTCGTCGACCCGCCGGCCTACGTCCGAGACGCCATCGGTCGGCGACCGACGGACGACCTCGCCAAGCAGCATGCTTGGGACCGCGCCGCGCGCACCATCGAGAGCTACCGCCAGAGCCATGGCGCCACCATCGCTCACGACCAGGCCGGACTGGGACCGCGGCCGATCGATCCATCCTCCCGGCGCGCCTACGTCGCAGCCAGCCGCGACATCGACGCGGTTCGAATAGACCTTGGCCTGATCGATGTGGCGACCAGGGAGATCTCCGCCAGCCGCAGCCCCGAGCGCTGACGGTCACCAGACGGTCCGACATACGCACGTCCGTTAGAGTGTTTGTCGGTGAGCGACCACTGTGATCTTCTGTGCCTCGATCTGCCCAAGGCCGAGGGCCTGCGCCAAGGCCGCTTGAGCGAGGACGCGGCGGTCGCGACGGCGGGTCTGGCGAAGGCGCTGGCGGATCCGACGCGGCTGATGCTGGCGGTGGCGTTGCGCGATGCCGAGGGCGAGCTGTGCGTGTGTGACCTGGCGTGGGTGGCCGAGCGCTCCGAGAAGCTGGTCTCGCACCACGTGCGCCAGCTGCGGGTTGCCGGGCTGGTGCGCTCGCGCCGTGACGGGAAGATGGTCATGTACCGGCTGACCGAGACCGGCGCGCAGCTGCTGGCGGCCCTTGCGCCGTCTGAGGTGTCGGCATGAGCGACTCGTGCTGCGGTCCGTCGCAGGAGCCCAAGAAGCCGGCGGCGGCCGAGCTCGTCGAGCTGCCGATCATCGCGTCGGCGCCGGCCGTGGATGCCTGCTGCGCTCCGGGCAATGGCCCGGCGACCGACGCATGCGGATGCGAGGTCAAGCCCACGCCGGCGAGGACGTGGACGATCACCGATGCCTGCGGCTGTGAGATCGAGGTGCCCGATCACACGGCGCCCGTGCAGCGGCTGCACCAGGTTCGTGAGATCCAGCTCGCGGTCGTCTCCGGCGTGCTGCTGTTGGCCGGCGTGATCCTGCGCGCCACGGGTGCTGACACGGTCGGGACGGTCGCCGAGGCGGGTGCGCTGGTGGCCGGCGGCTTGACGTTCATTCCGCAGTCGGCCCGCGCGTTGCTGCGCGGGCGGCTGTCGGTGGGCACGTTGATGATGATCGCCGCGATCGGTGCGGTGATCCTCGGCGAGCTGGCCGAGGCGGCCACGCTGGCGTTCCTGTTCTCGATCTCCGAGGCGTTGGAGAGCTACGCCCTCACCCGCACCCGCCAAGGGCTGCGGGCGCTGATGGACCTCGTGCCCGACCGCGCCACGGTTCGCCGCGGCGGTCGCGAGCTGTCGGTGGATCCGGCCGAGCTCGTCGTCGGCGACGTCCTGATCGTCCGCCCCGGCGAGCGGCTGGCGACGGACGGCACGATCCGCACGGGAACGTCGGCGCTGGACCTGTCGGCGATCACCGGCGAATCGGTGCCCGTCGAGCGCGGTCCGGGCGAGGCCGTCTATGCAGCGGCGATCAACGGCAGCGGCGTGCTCGAGGTCGACGTCACCGCTCGCGCGGGGGAGAACTCGCTCGCCCGCGTCGTGCGGATCGTCGAGGAGGCCCAGGAGCGCAAGGGCGCCGCCCAGCGCCTGTCTGATCGGGTCGCCCGTCCGCTGGTTCCGGGCGTGCTCGTCGTCGCGTTCCTGATCGCGGTGGCCGGATCGCTGATCTCCGGTGACCCGAGCGAGTGGATCAACCGCGCGCTCGTCGTGCTCGTCGCCGCCTCGCCGTGCGCGTTCGCGATCGCCGTCCCCGTGACCGTCGTCTCCGCCATCGGCGCCGCGACGAAGTCAGGTGTGCTGATCAAGGGCGGCGCCGCGTTGGAAGTCCTGGCCGGGATCCGTTCCGTCGCGCTGGACAAGACCGGCACGCTGACCCGCAACGACCCCCAGGTGATCGAGACCCTCACCGCCGATCACGCCGCACCAGAGCACGTCCTGGCGATCGCCGCCGCACTGGAGGCCCGCAGCGACCATCCCCTCGCCGCCGCGATCCTCGCCGCCGGCCCCGACGAACCGCCGACCGCGCAGGACGTCGAAGCCGTCGCCGGAAGCGGCCTGCGTGGCGTTATCGACGGTGAGCGCGCCCGCGTCGGCCGACCCGGCTTCATCGACCCAGGCGAGCTGGCGCCCGACATCGCGCGGCTGCAGAAGGCGGGCGCCACCGTCGTCCTGGTCGAGGTCGACGACGAGACGATCGGCGCCATCGCGGTGCGCGACGAGCTGCGCGCCGAGGCGCCAGAAGCCGTCCAGCTGCTCCGCGCGGCGGGCATCGGCGATATCGCCATGCTCACCGGCGACAACACCGCGACCGCACACGCCCTCGCCGACCAGGCGGGCATCACGACGGTGCGCGCCGAGCTGCTGCCCGAGGACAAGCTGACCGCCGTCCAGGAGCTGCAGCGCACCCACCCCGTCGCGATGGTCGGCGACGGCATCAACGACGCCCCGGCGCTGGCCACCGCCCACGTGGGCATCGCCATGGGCGCCGTGGGCTCCGATGTCGCCATCGAAGCCGCCGACGTCGCGCTCATGGGCAGCGACCTGCGCGCCCTCCCCGACACCCTCGTCCACGCCCGCCGCGCCGGTCGGATCATGCGCCAGAACCTCGCGCTGTCCGCCTTGATCCTTCTCTCGCTCGTGCCCCTCGCGGGCGCCGGTGTGCTCGGCCTGGCCACCGTCGTCGCGATCCACGAGCTCGCCGAGGTCATCGTCATCGCCAACGGCGTGCGCGCGGCCCGCCGCGGCGCCTTCGCGCACCGCTCCAGCTCCGCGCCGGCACGAGTCAGGCCCGCGCAACGTGCGCGGACGACGGCCGGCGTTGCCTGACGGCGTGTGACGGCGCATCGGCGTCGACCGTCCGTCCACAAGTTGCGGGCATGTGCCTGTGCGGGCCGCCTAGTCGTCATGAGAGACGCTCGGTTCACACCCAACCCGGATCGGCTGCTGACCGCCGATGAGGTCGCCGCGATGCTCTACGTCACCAAGGGCTGGGTCTACGAGCAGACCCGCCGACACCGCATGCCGCATGTGCGGCTCGGACGCTACGTCCGCTACCGGCGCTCAGCGGTCGACAGCTGGGTCGAGCAGCTCGAGGCGGACAGCATCCGCTGAAGCCTGCGTCGAGCGCCCAGGCATGCTGAACGCCTGGGCGACGAGGTCGGCGTCGCCGGCCCGCGGCGCGAAGTGGAGGTACTTCATCGTCGTGTCGATGTCCGCGTGGCCCATCCACTCCTTGAGCTGGAGGATCGACACGTTCGGATTGCCGATCACCTGCGTGCCGAAGGTGTGGCGCAGGTCGTGGAAGCGCAGGCTGCGTAGGCCAGCCTGATTGAGTGCGAGCTTGTAGCGGCGGTACAGCGCGGAGGCGTCGAGGTAGCCGCCCGTCGACCCGATGAAGACCAGGTCGTCGTCGGAGTCGAACATGCCGCGGGCGTTGAGCTTCGCCAACGCCTCGGCCACCGCCGGCGCCATCGGGACCGAGCGGACCTTGCCCGACTTCGGCGTCGTCAGCGCCCGCTCCGTGTAGCTCGCGGTCACTCGAATGTGGCGACGGAAGAAGTCGACATCACGCCAACGCAATGCGACCAGCTCGCCGCGGCGCAGGCCCGTGAACGCGGCGGTCAGGTACGCCGCTGCGTCCTGCTCCGACTCGGCGGCGCGCACCAGGGCCATGACCTCCTCGGGGCTGAACACGTCGATCTGCGTGTTGTGGGTCTGGACCGGCTTCTCGACGTCTGTGATCGGGTTCCGCGGCAGCTTCCAGACGCGCTTGGCGCGCTTCATCACGCCGTGCAGCACCGTGAGGATCTTCAGCTTCGTGCGGTTGTTCATCCGCCCGTCAGCCGTCAGACCGACCGCCCAGCGCTCGACGCCGTCGGTCGTGATCGCTTCCAAGGGCATGTCGCCGAAGGCGGGGAGGAGGTGCGTCTTGATGATCGAGCGGTAGTCGCGCAGCGTCGACGGCTTGCGCGCACGGTCCTGCTCCAGCCAGCGCATGTACTCGTCGACCGCGTCGGCGAAGGTCGCACCCGTCTTGACCATCCCGGGCAGCGTCCCGCGGCGCGCCTCGTCGAGGACCTCGGCCAACCACGCCTCCGCAGTCCGCTTGGTGAAGTACCCGGTCGCCGGCCGTCCGCGCTTGTCCCACGCCGGCCCGATCTTCTTTTTGACCTGGCGTCCGTCCGGCAGCCGGTACTTCGCGAACCAGCTGTCCGAGCGAACTCCGCGGGAACGGAAGACGTGTCCGGAGGGCGGCTGAGAGGCGTGATCGAGCATCGCGAACCACGTCAAATTGAAGCGGTTCGGATGCAGGAAAAGGTCCCGACTCGACGGTTGTTCGGGACCTTTTCGGGACCTATGTCGACGTCTGTCGTACTTTCCGGAGACACGAAAAGCCCCGCTGTGCAGGGCTTTTCTCATGCCGGAGGAGGGACTCGAACCCCCGACACGCGGATTATGATTCCGCTGCTCTAACCGACTGAGCTACTCCGGCGGGGAGGAAGCAGTGTAGCCCTCAGTCGGCCGGAGAAACCTCCCGGTCTACGCGCGCGGCGGACGCAGATGCCCGCTCTCTCCGCGGTCGCGTGAGCGGACGTGTGGCACCTGGCATCCGGATAGCGGCTGCCATGTGCCACACGTGTGGGCTGCGCCGTCCGTTGTCAGATCCGACTCGCGATGCGAGCGCGAGCCGACAACGGGGGCCGTGAGGCGCGGGCGGCGCGCCGGGTCGGGCCGCTCGGGTGCGCGTCCCGCCTCGGCCTCCGGGAGAAACCTCCGGGTCACGGAGTGCGATCCCTCCCAGCGCGCGCATGCCCCATCGGGTTGGCTGGCCACAAGCCGACCAGCCGCCAGACGCGACTTCAGGAGGAAGCCAGCATGTTGCTCGAGCAGCAGCGCACTCTCGACATCGACGGGCAGTCGCTGACGATCGAGGACGTGGTCTGGTGCGCCCGGGCCGGCGGGAACGGCTCGCTGTCGCCCGGCGCGGCCGCCGCGGTCGAGCGCACCCATCGCCTCAAGCACGACCTCGTCGACCGCGAGATCCCGATCTACGGCGTGACGACGGGCTTCGGGGACAGCGCGCACCGCCAGATCGCGCCCGCGAAGGCGGCGGCGCTGCAGCAGAACCTGCTGCGCAACCTCGGCGCCGGCGTCGGCCCGATCGCCGCGCCGGACGTCACGCGCGCGGCGATCCTGCTGCGCGCCAACTGCCTGGCCAAGGGCAACTCGGGCGTGCGGACCCGCGTCGTGCGCGCGCTCCTGGACCTGCTCGAGCACGACATCCTGCCGTGCATCCCCGAGCGCGGCTCCGTCGGCGCCAGCGGGGACCTCGTCCCGCTGTCGTACATCGGCTCCACGCTCGTCGGGGAGGCGCCCGTGCGGTACCGCGGCGAGGTGATGGAGGCCGCGCAGGCGCTCGAGCTCGCCGGCCTGGAGCCGCTGTCGCTGGAGGCCAAGGAGGGGCTCGCGCTGACGAACGGCACGTCGTTCATGACCGCGTTCGCCGCGCTCGCCACGCACGACGCGCGCCGCCTCGCCGTCGTCGCCGACATCTGCACGGCGATGGCCTCCGAGGCGCTGCTCGGCAACCGCGGGCACTTCAACGCGTTCATCTTCGAGGCCAAGCCGCACCCGGGCATCGTCGAGAGCGGCCGCGTCGTGCGCGAGATGCTCGCCTCGTCGCGCCTGGCCGTCGACTGCGAGGACCTCTACGAGGAGCACGACCTCAACGGCCGCGGCTACGTGCAGCTCGAGCGCCACGTCCAGGACCGCTACTCGATCCGCTGCGCGCCGCACGTCGTCGGCTCCCTGCGCGACACCGTGCGCTGGGTGGGGGAGTGGGTCGAGATCGAGGCCAACGCCTCCGACGACAACCCGCTCTTCGACGCCGAGGGCGAGCGCGTCCACAGCGGCGGCAACTTCTACGGCGGGCACATCACCCAGGCGATGGACTCGCTGAAGGTCGGCGTCGCGAACCTGTGCGACCTGCTCGACCGCCAGCTCGAGCTCGTCGTCGACGAGAAGTTCAACCGCGGGCTGACCCCGAACCTGATCCCGCCGTTCGGCTTCGACGATCCGCAGAACGGCCTGCACCACGGCTTCAAGGGCATGCAGATCAGCGCGTCGTCGCTGGCCGCCGAGGCGCTGAAGCTGTCCAACCCGGCGAGCGTGCACTCGCGCTCGACCGAGGCCCACAACCAGGACAAGGTCAGCATGGGCACGATCGCGGCGCGCGACGCGCGCACGATCGTCGAGCTGGCCGAGCACATCGCCGCGATGCACCTCATCGCCGTGTGCCAGGCGCTGGACCTGCGCGGCATCGAGCAGGCCGGCCCGTACAGCCGCGCCGTGCACGCCCGCATCCGCGAGCGCGTGCCCTACCTCGACGGAGACCGCCGCACCGACGCCGACATCGCGGCCGTCGTCGACCTCATCCGCCGCGGCGACATCGACGAGCTGGCCCCCGCGGCCGGCTGAGGGGAGGAGGGGACGAGATGGCGACCACGCTGCTGCCCACCGAGACCTTCGCGCCGCCGCGCATCGAGGTCGACCGGCGCGCCGACGGGACGATGCTGATGCGGTCGGCCGAGCCGCTTGCGCCCTACCCGCGCAGCATGGCCCACGCGTTCCGCGCGTGCGCGCGCGAGCACCCCGACCGCGTCCTGGCCGGCGAGCGCGCGCCCGGCGCCGACGAGTGGACGCTGTTGACCTGGGGCCGCGCCCGCGAACTCGCCGACGCGGTCGCACAGTCGCTGCTGGACCACGGCCTCGGGCCCGACCGCCCGCTGATGGTCCTGTCGGGCAACTCGCTGCAGCACCTGATCGTGACGCTCGGCGCCTACACCGCCGGCGTGCCGGTGATGCCGGTCAGCGCCGCGTACTCGCTGCAGAGCCACGACCACGCGCGCCTGCGCGCCGTCGCCGAGCTGTGCTCGCCCGGCATGGCGTTCGCCGACGACCCCGACCGCTTCGGCGCCGCGCTGGACGCGATCGACGACCTCGTCCCGGCCGAGGCGGTCGGGATCGAGCAGCTCGCGGCCGCCACGCCCGGCCCCGACGTCGAGCGCGCGTTCGAGCGCCTGTGCCCCGACAGCGTCGCGAAGATCCTGTTCACGTCCGGGTCGACCGGCGCGCCGAAGGGCGTCGTCAACACGCACCGGATGCTGTGCTCCAACCAGCAGGCGATGGCGCAGGTGTGGCCGTTCCTGCGCAGCGACCCGCCCGTGCTCGTCGACTGGCTGCCGTGGAGCCACACGTTCGGCGGCAACCACAACCTGCACCAGGTCCTGACGTTCGGCGGCGCGCTGTACATCGATGCCGGCAAGCCGGTCCCCGCGCTGTTCGAGCACACGGTCGAGGCGCTGCGAGACGTCGCGCCGACGATCGCCTACAACGTGCCGGCCGGCTGGGCGCTGCTGGCCGACCGGCTCGAGGCCGACCCCGACCTGGCGGCGCGGTTCTTCTCGCGCCTGCGGCTCATGTTCTACGCGGCGGCGGCGCTGCCCCAGGACGTCCACGACCGCCTGCGCGCGCTCGCCGACGCCTACGCCGACCATCCGGTCCCGCTCACCGCCTCGTGGGGCGCGACCGAGACGGCGCCGGCGGCGACGTCGGCCCACCACGAGGACGCCGCCTGCGGCAGCATCGGCGTGCCGCTGCCGGGCGTGACCGTCAAGCTCGTGCCCGAGCACGACGGCCGCCACGAGATCCGCGTCGCCGGGCCGAACGTCACGCCCGGCTACCACGACGATCCGGACGCGACCGCCGCCGCGTTCGACGAGGAGGGCTTCTACCGCACCGGCGACGCCGTCGCGCTGCTGGACCCGGCCGACCCGGCGGCCGGGCTGCGCTTCGACGGTCGCCTGGCCGAGGACTTCAAGCTCCTCAGCGGGACCTGGGTCGTCGTCGGGACGCTGCGCACCGCGCTGCTGTCGCAGTCGCGGGGCCTGCTGACCGACGCGGTCATCGCCGGCCACGACCGCGGCTACGCGGCCGCGCTCGCGTGGGCGGCAGGGGGCCCGGCGGCGCCCGACCAGGCCGCGCTCCGTCGCGGCCTGGCCGAGGCCCTCGGGCGCATGAACCGCGGCGCCGGCTCGGCGCGGCGGATCGAGCGCATCCTCCTGCTGGCCGAGCCGCCCAACCTGGACACCGGCGAGATCACCGACAAGGGCTACGTCAACCAGCGCACGGTGCTGGAGCGGCGGGCCAAGGCGGTCGAGCGGCTGTTCGCCGAGCCGCCGCCCGAGGACGTGATCCTGGCCGACCCGTCCTGAGCGGGGACGTCGCTACGAGCGGCAGGCCGAGCACACGGCGTGCACGACGGTGTCGGCGCGCTCGGGCTCGAAGCCGGCCGCGCGCGCCGCGCGCAGGACCGCCTCGTCGTCCAGCGGCGCGTCGATGTCGGCGACCGCGCCGCAGCGGGTGCAGACCACGTGATGGTGGGGGTGGGTGCGCGGGTCGTAGAGCACCGCGCCGCCGCCCGCGCTGACGCGCCGGACGCTGCCGAGCTCCTCGAGCAGATCGAGCGTCGCGTACACGGTCGGCAGCGACACGCCGGGCAGCCGGTCGGACACCGCGGTCAGGACCTGCTCGGCCGTGACGTGGGTGTCGAGCTCGCGCACGACGCGCGCGATCGTCAGGCGCTGCGGCGTGACGCGTTGGCCACGCTCGCGCAGGGCCGCGCAGAGCGCGTCCTCGGGAACGTTGATCGCGGAGGCGTCGGACACGTACGAAAAGCGTAGCAACCGGGAGGCAAGCATTAGGCGGCAGCTATTTTGAGCTTCTTGTTATAGTCGTGCCATGTCCATGCACCCCGAGACCGAGACCGAGCTGCGGCCACCGAGTCCTGCGGAGGCCCGGTATCTCGAGGTGATGGGCCGTCTGGGGCGCCACGGCGCCTCGGTCGCGGGCGCATCGATCGCCCGCACCCTCGGGCTGTCGGCGCCGACCGTCCACGAGATGCTGCGCCGCCTCGAGGCCGACGGCTTCATCCAGCGCGCCGAGAACCGCGGCTGGCGCCTGACCGACACCGGCCGCCGCCAGGCCGACGCGGTCCGCCGCCGCCGTCGCGTCGTCGAGCACTTCCTGCGCACCGTCCTCGACGTCCCCGAGGCCGAGGTCGCGGTGGAGGCCGACGCGCTGCTCACCGCGGTCTCGCCCAAGCTCGAGGAGCGCCTGCGCCTGGCGAGCTGGCCCGGCGAGCGGCCGTGCGTCGAGGGCGCCCACGGCGAGCGCCCCGTGCGCTTCCTGGCCGGCGCCGCCCGTCGCCCGTAGCCCGAGAGCCGCGCCGCGCGCGGCGGCCCGCTAGCGTGCCGCGCGTGCCCGACACGCCCGATCTCGCTCCCGCCGTCGCCACCGTCATCCGCCGCTGCCTGGCCGTACAGCCCGGCGAGGGGGTGGTCGTCGTCGCCGACGCCACCACCGCCGAGATCGGCGCTGCGCTGCGCGACGAGGCCGAGCGCGCCGGCGCGGACGCCACGCTGGCGCTGACCACCCCGCGCGAGACCGACGGCGCCGAGCCGCCCGAGGCCGTCGCCGCCGCGCTGGCCGCCGCCGACGCGTACGTCGCCCCGACCTCGTGGTCGATCTCCCACACGCGCGCGCGCAAGGCCGCCAGCGACCGCGGCGCGCGCGGCGCCACCATGCCGCACATCACCGCCGACATCCTCGCGCGGCTGATGGCCGTCGACTTCGATCAGATGGTTGTGCGCTCCAAGGCGGTCGCCGACCTCCTCACCGCCGCCGACGACGCGCACCTCACGTGCCCGCGCGGCACCGACATGCGCCTCGACCTCACGGGGCGCGCCGGGATCGCCGACGACGGCGACCTCAGCGCGGCAGGCGCGTTCGGCAACCTGCCCTGCGGCGAGGGGTTCGTCGCGCCGCTGTCCGGCGAGGGCACGATCGTCGCCTCCAGCCTCGCCGCGATCGGCCTGGCCGACCCGCCCGCGCGGCTGACCGTCGAGGACGGGCGCCTGACGATGGCCGAGGGGCCCGAGGGCGCGCAGCTCCTGTCGCGCCTGCGCGGCGCCGGCGAGCTGGGGACGAACCTGGCCGAGCTCGGCGTCGGCACCAACGAGCACGCGACGCTGACCGGCAACGTGCTCGAGGACGAGAAGATCCTCGGCACCGCGCACGTCGCGTTCGGGGCCAGCGCTGCGATCGGCGGGACCGTGTCGGTGCCCGTGCACCTGGACGTCGTCGTGCTCGACGCGACGCTGACGATCGGCGGGACGCAGGTCCTCGACGGCGGCCGCTTCGTGCTGTGACCGAGCCGCTGATCGCCGTCCCCAACGTCTCCGAGGGGCGCGACCCGCTCGTCCTCGCCGCGATCGGCGACGCCTACGCGCAGGCGGGCGCGCGCGTGCTCGACGTCCACTCCGATCCGGACCATCACCGGTCGGTCTTCACGCTCGCCGGCGCGCCCGGGACGCTCGCGGGCGCGCTCGTCGCCGGCGCCGCCCAGGCCGTCGAGCTGATCGACGTCTCCGGCCACGAGGGCATCCACCCGCACGTCGGCGCGCTCGACGTCTGCCCGGTCGTGCACGTCACGCCCGGCCAGCGCGGCGCGGCCGCCGCCGAGGCGCTCGTCGCCGCCGACGAGATCGGTCGGCTCGGCGTCCCCGTCTTCCTCTACGGCGAGCTGGGCGGCGGGCGCACCCGCGCCGAGATCCGCCGCGGC